>OGCO01002428.1_pt1 | contig 24496 bp, 26 predicted proteins | sample 1570171 | NCBI WGS metagenome assembly OGCO01 (sample SAMEA4370583, study PRJEB24528) | human gut metagenome
GTGAACCTGACCAAGACACGCAATACAACAAAATACCTTGCAATCAAAGAATTATCTGATGAAAATAAGACATACTCCATATCGGCGTTATGCGAGTTTGCTGGAATAGCTAGATCAGCCTATTATAAATGGCTAGGACATGTAAATAGTGATAATGATAATCTTAATGAACGCATAGCCGATACCATTACAAAGATTCATGATGAACATCCAGATATGGGTTATAGACGTATAAGGGATACTTTAGCACATGATTATAAAATAGCTGTTAATGACAAACGTGTTTTAAGGATTTGCCGCAAGAAGAAAATCCAGTCATATATAAAGCATCGGTATAATTGTTGTACTAAACCTGCATCTGATCCAGCTTATGTTGCCGAAAATATCCTTAATAGAGAATTTAAATCGGACATGATAAATCAGAAATGGGTAACAGATGTATCAGAATTCAAATATGGTGTTGGAGAAGACGATAAAAAAGGTAAACTATATTTAAGCGTAATACTTGATTTATGCGATAGGAGGCCTGTCGCTTTTGTATATAGCACCAGAAATGATAACCCTCTTGTTTTTGATACATTTGACAAAGCTGTGGCAGCGAATCCAGGAGCTACACCACTACTTCATAGTGATCGAGGCTATCAGTATACTTCGAAAGCATTTAGACGGCGAATTTTAGCTGCTGGAATGACACAAAGTATGTCTCGCGTGGCAAGATGTATCGATAATGGTCCTATGGAAGGATTCTGGGGACTAATGAAACGAGAAATGTATTATGGCAAAAAGTATAAAACAAAAGAAGAATTAATGCTTGCCATAGAGAAATACATAGATTATTACACAAACAAAAGAGTTCAACGAAATCTTGGGGTGCTTACACCACTGGAATTCCATGAACAAAAACTAAAAAACGTTGCATAAATAACCCGGTACATAAACTGTACCGGGGAAGAAAAAATTTTCGTTATTTAATTTGTCTACTTGACGGGTAGCACACCAAAACACTAGCTTTTTCTGGCTGCAGTTTTCTAAAAAAGTGCAACCAAAAATGCAACCCACATTTGGCAACTGCCCAATGGGCAGTGCCAAGAATGTTAATTTTGGGATTTTAAATTAAGATATACATGAAAAAAGAGAACAGCTGTCGCCATTCTCTTTTCTACAAACTTGAATTTGTCAGTATCTCTTTTTGCATGTTTTGGGTATCGTTGCTTCATAACTCATATCAAGCAACATTTTGATTTTGTCATCTGATACGCTGCACATCCAGTGCAACAGTAATCCAGCTATCCTTGCTCATGTGATACGCCGGGAAGAAGCCGGGTTCCTCTCGTAGTGTGCCAATCAGAATTGGGTCACATTTGAAATCGACCACTTCCAGCATTTCTTCGCCTTGCAGCCCCAGCTTGTTCTTTGGTACATCCATAATCAGAGCAAACCACTTCCGATTATTACAATGCCGGAACACCTCATAATTCGGATATTTGAGCCACGGATAATCTGTCTCGGCGTTATATGTCTGATTCTAATTCTGCGCGTTTCATAACCTCACCTCTACAACTTCTAGCTTTCTGCATGTTACTATATAGTTTTGATTACCTGTTCTTCTGCATTTTGGCCGAGGGATAATCTCTTCGTTGAAAAAATAATTGACCACGATAGGCGGATCGTTGAACGGGCGTTTGATGGAATCATCATCCCGGACATACAGTAGCCCTTCCTCTTGGCAAAACTGCCGCATCTGCGCATCCAGCATTGACCAGTAGCTGCGTTCTTTTTTATTGTAAATGGTATCGTACAGCGGCAGCAGGTCTGGATGTTTTTCCGTTATATAGTCAAAAATCGTTTTCTTATAACCGCCCCGCAAGTTTAGGTTTTCCAGCCAGACCAAATTACATTGATTCTTCGCCCGGTGGATGATGGAGGGCAGGTCGGTGAGGCCGGGGAAAATCGGCGAGATAAAGCAGGTGGTGCGCACACCAGCATCATGGAATGCTTTCATAGCGGCCAGCCGCCGCTCAATGCTCACTGCATTGTCCATATCAGCGCGAAAATCTTCGTCCAGTGTGTTTGATCGACCAGGATACCCGCGCATTGGGGAATGTTTTAATGAGGTCAAGGTCACGCAGCACCAGGTCAGACTTGGTAGCAATACTGAGGCTACATTCGCTGCCCTGCATCTGCTCCAAAATGGCGCGGGTGCGGCAGGCGGTTTCCTCCAGCGGCTGATATGGGTCGGTCACGTAACAGAGAAACAGTTCTTTCCCTGCATACCGCTCCGGGTGTTTGATTTCCGGCCAAAATTTAACGTCTATGAACTCTCCCCAGGGCTCCGGGTGATTGGTAAAACGCTTCATAAAAGATGCGTAGCAATATTTGCAGCCGTGGCCACAGCCCACATAAGGATTGACCGAATAATCACTCACAGGCAAATTGGATTTTGTGAGGACGCTTTTTACTTCAACGTTTCAGATGATTGGCTCCATTGTATGTATGCTCCTTTGATTTTGCTTATTTTTCACGGGACAGTTTCATCATATCCTTCATATCGGCAAAACCGATTGTTTGATACAGCGGCCTGCCTTTGTTTGAGGTTTCAAGATAAATTTTTGAAATATGCCGCTGACGAGCCTGCTCTACAAGCCACCTGACGATTCTGTTCCCTATGCCGTGTCCGCGAAACTGCGGCCGGGTATAAATGTTCATCAGGTAGGCACATTTCCCGTTTAGATTGTCCGGTGAGGGCATCTCATGATAGAGGCATATCCCGCCGCAGCCGACGATTTCCTCCCCTACGTAGGCAAAGCAGGCAATATGTCCGCCCTGCGGCAGTTCTGTTTGATAGTAGCGGCGATTTTCCGATTCCAGCTCTGTTACAGACCGCTCCGAGGGGATGGAGAATACCTCATGCAAGACTTCCATTCGCCATTGCATCAATACATTCAGGTCCTGGATCGTGGCCTGCCGGATCTGAATCTCCATTATAATGCCCCCGCTTTCATTACCACCGGCAGTTTCGACACATCCGGCTTACCGTTGACATTCAAAGGAATCTGCTTCATCTTCACAAAGAACTCTGGGATCATAAAGGAAGTCAAATTTTCAGACAGTTCTTTTTTTACTTCCGAGACTTTCAGCTTATTGTCGGAAGGCACCACATAGGCGGTCATATAGGACAGTCCATCCTCGTCTGTAAAAGCCCGGACAATAGCCTGCTGCACATCCTTGCACCGATAGAGCCGGGACTCCACCTCGGCAAGTTCCACCCGCTTGCCGTAAATCATGATCTGGTCGTCCTTGCGGTGCAGGAATGCAATGTTGCCATCCGGCAGGATATAGCCCAAATCGCCGCTGCGGTACATGGTGCTACCGTCCGGCTGCCGCTCAAAAGCTCTGTTTTCCTCGGCATGGTCGCCAATGTAGCCCAGAGATACACCGCCGCCATAAATGCAAATCTCACCCGTCTGCCCTTTGGCAACCTCGTTGCCAGACTGATCCAGAATCCTGATTTGCGCACCTAGTACAGGATGACCGATGGGATAGGTACCGTCCTCCAGCACAGTTCCACTATTACAACGGTAATAGGAGGCGCAGACCGTTGTCTCGGAGGGGCCGTAGGTGTTGTAAACCTCTGCTTTGTTCAGCAGGTGATCCACATAAACGCCCCGCAACACATCGCCGCCGCTGATAAGCAGCCGCAGAGAGGACGGAATGACAGACAGGTGGTTCATTTCTGCCAGCAGATACGGAAAGCCGCTGATCATAGTCACATGGTGGCGTTCCACAAAAGCCATCAACGCATGGATGTCGGCCTTATCCTCGTCAGCGGGGATGGCCAGAGCGGCACCATTCAGCAGACTGGTGAACACTTCCTCCACAAAGATGTCAAAAGAACAGACGGAATATTGCAGCATGACATCACCGGGGCCGGGATGGAACTCGTTGGCAAAGGCACGGACATAATGGCAAACATTGCGGTTGGTGACACAGACACCTTTGGGCCGCCCGGTGGTACCTGACGTATACAGCACATAGGCGGGGCGTTCCGGGTCTTCGATGGCGTTGCGCTTCCAGGAGGGCGTCTCCACGCCGCAGATCTCACAATCTGTATAGCGGATGGGGAAACTGCTCAGTTTGGGCGCAAAGGCGTGTTCCGTCAGCACAAAATCCACCTGTGCCTCGGTCATCATGTCATGGATGCGCCCGGTGGGAAAATCCGGCTCGGCTGGGACATATCGGCCGCCGCATTTGAGTACCGCCAGAATCGAGGCAATCATCTCGGTTCGGTGACGCATGACGATGCCGATGCTGTGTACTTCCTGCGGAAAGCTGCACGTGATCATATCCACCATGTTGGACAGCTCTCCAAAAGTCATGGTGCGGTCGTTTTCAATGATAGCCGGGGCATTTTCATGTTCTTTAACTACTTTCTGAAAAAGCGAATAAATCGTATCCATCGTTTTATCTCCTTGTCGGTTTATCTATTTAATATCCAGTGAATGCCAGCCGCTGTGCGCTTGTTGCACGCCTGATAGTGGCTGCCACTGTTCAGTACGAAGGTGGTTTCGATGCCTTTCCCGTGGCACAGTGTTTCTATCTCCTGCGTATTCTGCTGCACAACGTTCAAAATCGGATTATCGGTGGAGCTCTCCTTGTCTCCGAGAGAAAAATACAGACAGTCAGGTTTGCGCTTCATCTCATGGGAGCACACATATTCCATGATGCCCTCAAACCAGAAGGAACCTGACATACTCGCTGCGCGGGCAAACACATCCGTTTGGTAGAGAGCGTAGAGGGCGAACAGCCCGGCCAGCGAGTAACCGGCGAGGCCCCGCCAGGCGGGCGCACCGGGAAGGAGCGCTTCCGCTTCCGGCATAATTTCATCCAGAAGCAGTTTCAGGTAATCATCCGCACCCCCGGTGCAGGGCGTATCGTGTTTAGAGATCGGCCCCATATACCACGGTGTCATGTCATGATCCCATTTCAGCTTACTGACCGCCACCAGACAGAAATCTGGGCAGCCGAGCGCCATCAGGTTTTTATACACACTGTTAACGGCATTGGAAAAGGTGTTGAGATAGATAACTGGGCTGCCCGGCTTTGCGCTTGGGTATATGTCCACTCTTTTTTGTTCTATGGTTAAAGAAGTCACCTTGTTGCCTCCTCTCTTGACGATTCATTGTATAAATATTGTACGGTATCCGAAAACGAAAGCAAGTACGCAGAAAGTTCGTACATAGTATCAAACTACTGACCAAGGCTATAAACAGGAGGAAGTAGCCGTTGGCGATGTTGTCTGTCTATATGTTACGGCCCCGGTTTCCGCTGTTCTATATCGGTGCGAAGCTACAGAAGTCAATATTCCTTACCATTATGATGATGGCAACGTACATATGAACCATGTGATGAGATTGAAAAAGCTGGATCAGTACAACCCGTCTTTTCTCCCGTTTGAGAAGCTGAAAGCCTATGGGATTGGTGCGGTACGTGGGCCACGAAGAATGCCTCACAGTCTGATTTGCGAACTGGAAAGGAATCGGTATGAGCAGTGATATTTGGAATCCCTGGCATGGCTGCCGCAAATACAGTGAGGGCTGTGACCACTGCTATATGTACTATCTGGACAATGAACGGGGCAAATCAGGCGGGGAAATTTATAAAGTCAAGACAAATTCCGATTTGTCGAGTTCAGTATATCACACCAAATGCAAAAAGAGAATATGTACGCCGCCCGCAGGCGGCAAAGATCAGTCCAGTGGAAATTCCAGTTCGGCAAACTCCGCATCGGTCAGCAGTTTCAGTTTTTCGATGACCTGTTCGGACAGCTCCCGCAGGGCGGTTTCGTCCGGCATCAGGTAGCACTGCATGGGCCACAGTTCATGGATAAGCCCCAGCCGGGTGCCGGTGTTGTAGAGCATCATCAGCATGAGTTCCTCATGGTTAAAGTTCATGTTCATCCCTCGCTTTCCGGCAGACGGTAGGATTGCACTCCGGGGCATCGCACTTTTCCTTGAGATTCATCAGCACCGAAGGGCGTTCCGGCTGCTTGTCCAGAAACCCCGGCAGCTCCTTGAAGCCGATGCTGTCCACATAGTGCGCCGAAATTTTCCCGTTCTGGTTCAGCATGATCACATCGCTGACCGACAAGCTGTGCCCATGGTAATCCGTCGGGCGGGCGCAGTTGAATTTTTGGTACAGCTGCTCCAGCAGGTTGTACCTTCTTCATGTGGTCATTTTACCAAACGAGCTGCCCTATAAAAATCACGTTCAAGAAAAAACACAACATCCGTTTTGTGCTTCCCTCCCACCTTGCCACATAGACTATAGGAGAACTGCTCCGGGAGGTGCTGCTATGCTGTTGTCGCTGCTGCAATTTTTCGCCACGAAGTTTCTGGTGCTGGCGCTGCATTTGGAAGCTGGGAGCTTTCCCAAGCCCCTGACCGCGCGGGAGGAGATCGAGACCTTCGCCGCGCTGCGGGCGGGAGACGGCTCTGCGCGGGAGAAACTCATCCGGCACAATCTGCGGCTGGTGGCCCATGTGGCGAAAAAATACTACGCCCAGCCCGGCGACCAAGAAGATTTGATCTCCATCGGCACCATCGGCCTGATGAAGGCGGTGGACACCTTCGACTCCACCCGCAAGGCGCGGTTCTCCACCTACGCCAGCCGGTGCATTGAAAACGAGCTTCGGATGTATTTCCGGCGGGAGCGCAAGAACGGCGGGACGGTCTCGCTGCAGGAAACGCTGGAAGCGGGCAAGGATGACACGGCCCTAACTCTTTCGGACGTATTGCAGGACGGCTTCTGCATGGAGGACCGGTGCGAGCAGCAGGACGAGGCCCGGCGGCTGCGGCAGCTCATCGAGGGGCTGCCGGCGCGGGAACGGAAGCTGATCTTGCTGCGGTACGGACTGGCGGGCCAGCCGCCGCTGACCCAGTTGGAAACGGCAAAGCTGTTACAAATCAGTCGAAGCTACGTTTCCCGGCTGGAGACCCATGCCCTCGCGCTGCTGCGGGAGGGGTGGGAACAGAAAACGGCACAGAAGGAGTGAGCTTCTGTGCCGTTCGTCTTATTTCAAAATTTCTGCTTGGAGTTTGTCCAGCTCTTCGAAGCTGTACAGGCGGTTCAGCGCCTCCACCAGCTCCTTTTTCGAGAGCCGGGGCGGAAGACCGAGGGCGTTCAGCAGGGCGTATTTCCGCTCGGCGCTGCCGGGCGTGCCGGAAAGTTTCCAGTTGTACAGGTCGGTGTAGGTGATGGCGCGGCCCGCCGGTTTCGGGGCCGCGGCGGCACCGGCCTCCGGGCCGATGGCGTCTTTGAGGGCCTGTAATACAATGGCGTCGTCCACGCCTTCGACCCCCAGCAGCCCTTCCTTGCCGGGCTGGGGCTTCCGTTTTTCCTTGCCGTGGATGGCCGGAACGTAAGCCTGAACCACATGCTCGGCCCCGACGAGGTTCGTGATATAGGTGCGGATGCGAAACCCGGCGGCGTCCGAATCGGTGAAGAGGATGAGGCCGTTTTTCTTGGCCAGCGCTTTCAGAAGCTGCTGGCGCTTTTTGTCCTTGTAGATGCCGAAGCCGTCCGTCAGCAGGATCATCGCATCGGTCAGGTGGGAGAGGCGGGCCGCGTCGTATTTGCCCTCCACCACCAAAACTCGGTCGGTATGCAGAAGTTCTCGTTGGCTCATCTTCCGCTCCCCGCCAGCGCGAGGCGGCACAGGGCTGCTTCCAGCAGCACCTCGTCGTCTACGGGCTGGCTTTTCAAAGATTTATCGAGGTCCAGCAGCACCTGCAAACAGGCTTCGAGCTGGCCAAGGGTATAGTGGCTGGCCGTTTCGGCCGAGCGCTTGAGGCGGTAGTCGCTGCCCTTGTAGCCGAAATCCTTGAAGACAACGCTGTAGCTCTTTCGCTTGGCGGCCCCCAGCTTGACCCGGTACAGGTCCACGTAGCTGCCGATCATGGCGGCGGTGATGGCGATGGGCTCCTGCTGCAAGCGGAGAAGGGTCTGCATTTTTTTGCACGCCCCGGTGGCATTTTTTGCCGTGATCATCCGGATCATCTCGAAAACGTCGGCCTCCAAGCTGACGGTGCCCATCTCGGCCACCATGGCGGCGGTGACGGTCTGGTAACCGGACAGGGCGCAGAGCTTATCCACCTCGTTTTCCAGCAGGAAGGGGTCCTCGCCGCAGCGCTCCAACAGGGCGGCGGCAGCGCCTTCGGGCAGGGTGGTGTCCTGCGCCTTGGCCCGGTCGATCAGCATGACCTTGAGCTCATAGGGTTTCGGCTTTGCCAGTTCTTCGGCAAAGCCGATTTTTTTGCACGCGGCGATCAGCTTCTGGGCCCGCTTTCCGGTCTTGAGCTTCCCGCGTTCCAGCGGGAAGACGCTGCCCAGCACGGCCACGGCATTCTCCAAGCTTTCCAGCGTCCCGCACAGCTCGTCGAGGTCCTTGTCGCTATAGGCGGCGGGGTCGAGCTCCGGCAGCACGACGACGCGCCGGGTGCCGAAAAAGGAGATGGTTCCCGCCGCCATGATGAGCTGTTCCAGCTCCGGTGCCGCACCGTCCAGCACGGTGGCCTCTTCGCCGCTGTCCGCCGAGAGGACCCGCACAGCAGCAGCCACGGCCTGACGCACGAGATACCGCTCGCTGGAATAAAAATAGTAGACCGGGCAGCCGCTGTCTGCCAGCTGCCGGAGTTTTGCTTCCGTTGCCAAAAAAGAACCTTCTTTCGTGGGTGCGGGCTTTTTTGCGGCCCGCGGATGCCGGAGAAATCCGTACCGTTAGTGTACCTGAGTTGGGCGGCGTTGTCAATCCGCCCTGCGGTCTGATACCGAAAAAATGCCGCACAGGGGCTTTTCTTAGGGTAAAAAGCATGATATACTGAGTTTGATTTTCGACAACTGCTGAAGACGGTTAAAACCAGCGGATAAGTACGTCCCGCCCGGAAAAACGAAAGGAAGCCGTCTGAAGTGAAAGGATGGACCGCCTACGAAACGCCCCAAACTGACTTTGCAGCTCCAATATAACTCCCCACTGATCCTGACCTTTTTTCTGCTGTCGCTGGCAGTGTTCTTCCTCGGCCAGTGGACGAACGGCTGGACGACCATGCACCTGTTCTGCGTCTACCGCTCGTCGCTGAAGGATCCGCTGTTCTATGTCCGCCTGTTCGGGCATGTGCTGGGCCACGCAAGCTGGGACCATTTCCTGAATAATATGCTCCTGCTCCTCGTCATCGGCCCGCCGATGGAAGAAAAGTACGGCAGTGTTCCCCTGTTGGAAGGCATCGTCTTCACGGCGCTGGTATCGGGTGTGCTGCAATGCGCCCTCTTCCCCCGCACGGCCCTGTTGGGGGCCTCCGGCATCGTCTTCATGCTCATCATGCTGGCGTCGCTGTCCGGCTTTTCGGGCGGCATCCCGGTCACGATGCTGCTGGTGGCTGCCCTCTACCTCGGCCAGCAGGTGTATGATGTCCTTTTCGTCCACGACAACGTGGCCAACTTCATGCACATCGTGGGCGGCATCTGCGGCACCGGCTTCGGCTATGTCTACGCCCTGCGCCCCAAAAAGCGGAAGATGGCGGCCCACAAAGCCTCCGGCAAGCCCGGCCTGAAATTCGAAAAGACCTCCCGGCGGAAAAGCCGGTAAACCAAAAAAACAGGGCTGTTGCAACGAACTCCCTCAGTCACGGCTTTGCCGTGCCAGCTCCCTCTCGGAGGGAGCCTTGGCGTAACGGCAAGCTGTGAAAGCCTCCCTCTTAGAGAAAGACTCCCTCCGGCCGGAGGGAGATGTCGCGTAAGCGACAAAGGGAGGACAGGTGGCATCGCGTGAGCGATGACGGAAGGAGTTATGCAGCAGCATTTTTATTTAGAAGTCAGTGCTGGATCCCCCGGCTGCGGTAATGCTCGTCTTTGGCGTCATACATCCGGGTCTCGGCCTGTTTGATGAGGGCTTTGATCTGGATGCCGCCGGCGCTGCAGGTGGCGCAGCCCACAGCCACGGAGTAACCGTGGGCCTCGACGGCCTGTTCCAGCGTCTGCATCATCTCGCGGACATGGCGGAGGTCGGTGTCCACCACAAAGGCCACGAACTCGTCGCCGCCGATGCGGTAGGTATCCTTGCGGCCGAAAATTTTGGTCATCTCCTGCGCCACGATCTTGAGCATCACGTCACCGGCGTCGTGGCCCTTGGTGTTGTTCAGCTCATGCAGCCCGTTCACGTCCACATAGACGCAGCTCAGGCTGTTGGCACAGCGCAGGGGGTACTCGTGCATATGGTTCTCGTAGGCGTTGCGGTTGGGGATTTGGGTGTTCAGATCGGTCTCGGCGATGACCTTCAGCTTGCACCGCGCCACCACGTTGTCGGTCAGGGCGCGGACGTAGTAGGTAGAGATCACACAGGCCATCAGCCCGAACAGCCCCGCGTCCATCAGATCCATGGCCGCCACTTCCGGGGTCTTGAACGTCACCACGCAGCAGGCGAAGACGCCCTCGTACAGCGCGGTGCGCAGGATGTTCCACAGGGCCGGGCGGGTAAAGAGCATGGGCAGCACCACCGCAAGGATGTGGAAGCAGGTGGCAGGCTGGTCGGCGTAGATGAAACACCCCAGATAGATGCCCAGCAGGTAACACACTGCCAGAAAGCCGTCGGCGCAGATGGCCAGCACCATGTGTTTATCGGGGAAGCTTTGGGTAACGCCGAGCAGCGCAAGGCAGCCTGCCAGCGCCGCGACGTAGGGGATGAACCCCCCGGCCAGCGATTTCACCATGCAGCAGATCATCATCGCGATCAGTAAAAAAAAGATCGCGATGGAAAGGAAAAACACCAGCTTCGCCCTGTTCTCCTTCCGGAGCTCGTCCCGGCAGTTTCGGTAAACATCCGGCTCGACGCCGCCATATAACAATAGGTTTCGCAACGTTTCCATCTCTTATCCCTCTGCGCGTGCCGCTCTTCTTGTGCACTCTTGCTAGATATTGTACCATATATGCAAAGGAAATGGAAGGTTTTACGGTTTATTTTTCTCTGCCGATGTGGTAAGCCTGCAAATAGACCTCCTTGCGCTTCTCGTCCAGCCTCTGCGCCAGCTCTGCGCAGAAATCCTTGTCGTCGAACAGGGCCACCACTTTGGGAGCGTAGCGGGTGCCGCTCTGGGCTTTCAGCTCCCCCACCAGCGTGCGGAAAGGCTTGGCCATCTGGTAGCAGCGGCCGATGTTGTCCGTGGCCGCATCCAGCGAGTCCGCCACGCTCAGCGCATCCACGATGACCTTGACTTCCGGCGGGCAGGGCGGCACATCCTTGGGATAGCCGCCTTGGCCGTTATAAAAGCGGTGGTGGTAGAGGGCCGCCGGGGCCATGTACTTGCCGCACCCGGCCTCCTGTAGCAGCCCACAGCCGATGGCCGGGTGGGTCTGGATGCCCTGAAACTCCTCGTCGATGAGACGGCGGCCGTTGTTGTCGATGTTCTGGATGACGGCGCTCTTACCGACGTCGTGATACAGGCCGCACTCGTAGGCGGTGTCCAGCAGCTCGGCCTTCCGCGCCGCCACTTCGGCCACATTCTTGCAGCCCTTCAGGCCCACCACTGCGGCGGGGTCGGTATCGATCAGCCGCCTGATGAGGGCCTTGGTCAGGTGGGCCACCATGGTGGAGTGGACCTCAGTGGGCTTATGGCCGAGGAGAATGCTGCCCAGCACCGTGTGCGCATCAAACTGCTTGGCGTCCGATTGTGCGATGATAAGCTCCCGGATGGCAAGGCTTGCCACACGGGGGTACTCGTTGCTGGGCATCTCGTCCAGATAGCGGTGGGCCGCTTCCCGTTCTTTTGCAATACGGTCTGCCAGCTCCGTGCGCTCCTGCTCGGTCATCAGCGTTTCGTAATAGAAGATATAAGCCGCACCCGTCAGATTGCGGTTGATGCCGTCCGGCGAGTAATCCCGTGCGCCGGTCTGGTCGATCATGTCCAACAAATCTTCCACCACAGCACGAGCCGTGCCTTTTCCGGCATGGTAGCGCGCCGCATGGTAGAAGTAATTCGCCCGCCAGTTCTGCAAGCGGGATTCGTCCCCCTTGTTGGCCTTCTGGTGCTCATAAACGTAGGTTGCCGATTTCAACATTCGTTCCGCTACCACAGGGTCATCGTGGTGGCGCAGGTAAGCCATCAAGGTCATCTGATCCATGTGCATGGCATAAATGAACCGCTGCCACGGGATGTCCGGATCCAGCTCCTGATAGTAGGGCGACTCGATGATGCCCATGGCGAGGTCGAACAGCTCAAGATACCGCTTGCAGTCCGCTTTTGTCTGGCGGGAGACCGTCAGACGGATGTTGCCGAGGCTGCGGATGATGTATTGCCGCGTCTCGGTGTCCATCTCCTCGTATCTGCTGATATAGCTGGCCGCTTCCATAAAGTGTGCATGGATGCGGGATTCCAGCAGATTGATCCCATGGTCGTCGTCCCGGACGTTGAGGTAATGCAGGGTGATGCCGTTGTAGTAAAGCTCCTTCACGATCATCCGGTCGTCCTCGCGGAAGCGGGCGGCTTCCAGCAGCAGACTGTGGATCTTGTAGGCCACGCCGCAGTCCTCGCTGTTGCCAAAGTTGAACAGCCGCCCTGCAAAGGCTTCGAGGTTGGTGATCTCCTCGTCCGTCAACGTTTTCGGGTCCAGCACATAGACCAGCTCATTCAGCAGGGCGTTGTTCTCCTGCATCAGCCCAAAGGAGCGCACCGCGTTGCCCTGAATCTCTTCCAGCAGCGCCTTCGGGGCCGTCTCCGGCGCAAACTGTGGTTTGGAGAGTGCCCGTACCCTGCGCAGGTTCTGGATATAGCGTTCGCATTTTTCGGGATACGTTGTTTCCATTCGGGGCACCCTCTTTTCCGTAAAAAGATGAAATCGTTTTCATCGCCAAAAAAACAGCTCTTGTCCTTTATTATACGGTCCGAAATTACGAAAATCAACTGTTTTTCAGTGTTTTTACCCCCCCCCCTTTGGTAATTTCTTTCATTTCGGGAGGGTTTTTTGGCAGGTTTTTCCTGAATGTTTTTAAGTTTCCAGCCAGTTTGCTTTCCATGTGTAAAGGATCATCAGCACCGCGCCGAGACCCCACGACACCGGGTAGAGGACGAAGATGCCATCGATGGAGCGGAAGAAGGGCAGCACCCACTGGATCCACCCGATGCGGAACACGCAAAGGGAAACCAGCAGCACCACCATGGGCGGAATGGTCTTGCCCGTGCCGCGCACCGTGCCCGCCAAGCTGTGCAGGATGCTCAGTTCCCAGTAGAAGGGGCAGAAGTAGTGCATCGCGGTGCAGCCAAAGGCCACGACCTCCGCATCATGGGTAAACAACTGCATGATGGGGTTCTGGAAGGCCAGCAGCAGCACGCCGGTGAGGACGGTGTAGCCGACGCCCATACCCAGCGTGACCCACATGCTCTTCTTCACCCGGTCGGTCTTGCCCGCGCCGTAGTTCTGGCCCACAAAGGTGGTGGCCGCCATGCTGAAGCTCATGATGGGCAGGATGTTGAAGCCGTCCACCTTCATATAGGCCGCAAAACCGGCCATAGCGGCGGCACCGTAGCCGTTGACGCCCGCTTGGACCAGAATGTTGGACAGCGAGATGACCATGTTCTGAATGCCGGTGGGCAGACCCACCTTGATGATGCGGGCAGCCATCTTCTTGTGGACCTTGATCTCCTTCGCGGTCACGCGGTAGTCGTCGTTCACCCGCATCAAAAAGCCCAGCGACAGCACGCAGGAAACGAGCTGGCTCACGTCCGTGGCGATGGCCGCACCGGCCACGCCCATCTTCAGCCCCGCGATGAGCACGAGGTCGAGGAGGATGTTCGTGCCCGACGCGATGCCCAGATACAGCAGCGACCGCTGGGAGTTGCCCGCCGCGTTCAGGATACCCGCCGCCATGTTGTACACGACGCTGAACAGCACACCGCCGAAATAGATCTGCATATAGGTCACGGCGTCTTCCAGCACCTCCGCCGGGGTGTCCATGGCCATCAGTAGAGAGCGGCTGATGAAGATGCCGCCGACGGTCAGGATCAGGCCGAGGATCGCCGCCAGCGCCAGCGAGGTGTGGACGGCCTCCTGCGCCTCCTTCCGGTCCTTCGCACCGAGGTACTGCGCCACCACCACGCCCGCGCCCACGGCGATGCCCTGACTGAAGCCGATGAGCAGGAAAATGGGCGAGCCGCTGGAGCCGACGGCCGCCAGCGCGTTGCTGCCCACGAAATTGCCGACGATGATGGAGTCGGCGGTGTTATACAACTGCTGAAGCAGGTTGCCCAAGATCAGCGGCACAGAAAACAGCAGGATGTTCTTCCAGATGCTGCCCTCCGTCATCAAGCGTGTCTTTTTCTTTTGCGGTTCCAAAACGGTTGCTGCCACGTTCTTCCTCCTGAAAATTTCCTTTTCTAAAGTTCCCACACAAACATCTTTAACGATACAACCTTCTTGTCCGGTTGTCAAGTGCCCGTGCGAAAACGGTCGTAAAAGAAGAAAACCGGGTCCTTGCCGCATTGCAAAGGCCCGGTTTCCGTGTGCACCGCGTGCACAGGAGCCGTACTATATATAAGGAGAACGCTTTTCGTTACGCCAGCTTCAGCACGCCCGCCTGAATCAGCCGCTTGCGCATCAGCGCACCGACGATGCAGGAGACCACGATCTTGCCGAGGTCCAGTGCAATGAAGGGATAAACGCAGACCGCCAGCGCGTAGCCCAGATCACACTGCATCTGGAACACGAACCACGCCGTGCCCAGCACATAACAGGCCGCGTCGCCCAGCACCAGACCGATGCCGGAAACCACCGGGCTGCCGTTGCTCTTCTCGATGAACAGGCCGCCGATGAACGCCATCAGCAGGTAGCCCACCAGATAGCCGCCCGTGGGGCCCGCCAGCTTGGCAAGGCCCGCGCCGTAGCCGGAGAACACCGGCAGACCCACAGCGCCCAGCGCCAGATAGACCGCCACGCTCAACGTGCCGAACTTCGGCCCCAGCAGCCATGCGCTGAAGCAGATGACCAGATTGCTCAGCGAAATGGGGATGGCCCCGATGGGCACGCTCAGGGGGCCCAGCACACACATCACAGCCGCCATCAGCGCCGTGACCGCCATTTGATACGTCGTCAGTTTCTTTTCCATGTTGTCCTCTCTCGCAGTATAAAAGATTCTTGTCACGATTGAAAGTATACCCCGCCGCTCCCGGACGGTCAACAATAAAGTTTTCCAAAGGTTTACAATTTCCGTTTTTGCTTGCCAAACCGTCCAAAATCCACTATACTTGGGGTGATTGCATTCACCCAAAATGGAAGGAGGCGTGCAGATGGGCGGAGGACACCTTTCCCGGCCGGATTTCGGGATGCCCCAGCCAAACCCGGACCATCCCCTGACGGAATTCTATCAGCTTCTTCAGCGCGGGCTGGACCGCGAGGGCGTGTTTGCGCTGCCCGCGCTCTATGCAGCCTTTCAGGCCCCGGCCCGGCGCATCTACGCCGACGAAGCCGCCGATTACCTCACCCTATCGGAGACCCCGGCGGAGAGCCGCACCCTGCTGCTCCCACCCCGGATGCTCCAAATTCTATACAGCAGCCTCCACGTCCTGCCGGACGGCACCCCGGCGGCCCTTCTCCTCACCGAGGAGTGCTCCCGCACCGTCTACGCAGTGCAGCTCCAGCCCCCCTTTGTCTGGGAGGACCCGCTGCCGCCTTTGCCGGACTGCGCCGCCGCACTGACGATGACCCTCACCCTGCGGGATGTGGAAGCCATCGACGCCGACCCCGCCGCGCTGGCCCGGCGGCTCTGCCGGGAAGCGGCGGGCAAACACTGGCTCGCCCACCCCAAGGCCGATACCTACCTCGCCGGGCGGATCGCGTTGCTCCAGCGATTGTACAAACGTTAGGATTTTGTTATATTCTTTTCATTCTACCCTGCAATAATTGGGGCATTTCAGCCGTGTATTAGGTGAAATGTCCCTCTGGAACCAAGGATTTCCAGCAAGCCCCGGCCACCGGGGCCGCAAAGGAGTGTAAGACTTATGGGACAGTTGACCAAAGACGAAGTTTTTGCGCTGGCTGTGCAGCGATACAGTGACGCCGTCTACCGCGCAGCCTACCACAATTGCAGCTGCGCGGCGGACGCTGAAGACGTGGTGCAGGATGTATTTGAAAAGCTCCTGAACTACAACGGCCGCTTTGAGAGTGAGGAGCACCTCAAGGCTTGGCTGCTGCGCGTCGCCATCAACCGCTGCCGGGACCTGACCCGTGCAGCGCGCCAGAAGGACACCGAATTGGACGAGAATATCCCCGCCCCCGACCCCACAGAAGACGGCAGCGTGCTCGATGCGGTCCGCGCCCTGCCGGAGAACTACCGCAACGCCGTGTACCTCCACTATTATGAGGGCTACACCGCCGCAGAAGTAGGCCGGATGCTGGGGGCCCCCACCAATACGGTGCTCAGTTGGCTGCGGCGCGCCCGCGCACAGCTACATACCATGCTGAAGGAGGAGATCGAAGATGAGGTGGTATGAGTACAAGATGGAGGTCGATGACCTGCACGCCTCAGAGGGCCTGAAGGCCAAGCTCTTGGCGATGCAAGCCAAGGCGGACGCCTCCGGCGCCACCCCGAAACCCCAGTTGACCCCGGTCCCCGTACCGGAGCCCGCGAAGAAGAAAAAGGCCATCCGCTTCCCCGGCCGGCGGGTGCTGGAAGTCGCCGCCTGTGCGGCGCTGTGCGGCGGCATCCTCTACGGGGCCGCCCGCGTCGGCTCCCTGCCCAGCGTTACCCTGTTCTCCGGCGGGTCGGCATCCAGCACCGCCGCTGCCTACGAGGCTGCCCCGGAGCTGGCCACCTACTCCATGGCGGACGCAGGTGGTTCTGCCGACCGCGCCGACCGCGCCGTGAACACCTCCGGCAGCACCCTGCTGACCTCCGGTAATGTGGAGAACGACACCGCTGCCCGTACCGCCGACAACGCAAAGATCATCTACACCACCTACCTCTCCATCGAGACAAAGGACTACGACTGGGCCTACCAGCAGCTGAACGATACGCTGTCCAGTGTGGACGGCTATCTGGAGTCCAGCAACGAGTACACCGACAGTACCGACAGCACCCGCACGCTCTCCCTGACGCTGCGGGTGCCGGAGAGTTCCTATGACGCCTTCGTGGATGCCGCCGAACAGACGGGCAGTGTGACCAGCAAGAGTGAGTCCGCCGACGATGTGACCACGCAGTACATGGACATTGAAGCCCGGCTCGACAACCTCACCGCCCAGCGCACCCGTCTGCAGGAGCTGCAAGCCAGCGCGGACAACCTCACAGACCTGTTGCAGATCGAGTCCTCCCTGAGCGATGTCCAGTACCAGATCGAGAGCTACCAGAGCCAGCTCAACTGGTACAGCCAGCAGGTCTCCTACTGCACCGTGAACATCACCCTCGACGAGGTCGAGACCCTGACCACCGGCACCAGCTTCGCCGCCCGGCTGGCCGACGCCGCCAAGAACGGCTGGTGGAACTTCACCGCCGGGGCACAGGCCGTCGTGGTCTTCCTCATGGGCGCATGGCCCGCCATCGTCATCGGCGCGGTGTGCGGCGTGGTGTTCTATAAGGTCCGCCACCCCCGCAAAAAGCGTCCGAACCCAAAGGACGCAAAGTGACCTGCCCCCGCCCGGAACAAAACCCGAAAAAAATTTCGGAAAACGCTTGACATTCTCCCCGCCCTGTGGTATTATACTTGAGCAGTCAGCGAGAGGCTGACGCAAGACAAGTAAATATCGCGGGGTGGAGCAGTCTGGTAGCTCGTCGGGCTCATAACCCGAAGGTCGTTGGTTCAAATCCGGCCCCCGCAACCACCAAGCATCTTGATGAATTTCAAGATGCTTTTTTGTTGCCATTTTTTATCTGCATCACAAAAGCGCGGCGTCCACCCGGACGCCGCGCTTTCTGATTTTCTCCTTACGCAATAAACCCATTGCTTCTTGCCCAGAAGACCCAGAAGGTCAGGGTCAGGGCGCTGAAGAAGGTGGTGGTGACGCAGACACTGCCGGTGAGGGTGCCCTCGTGGCCCATCTGCTTGGCCATGACGTAGCCCGCCGGGGTGGTCACGCTGCCCAGCATGACCAGTAGGGCGACGAGCTTCTGGTCAGTGAAGCCGAAGTGCACCGCCATGGGCAGGAAGATGGCGGGCAGGAGGATGAGCTTGGTCACGGTGGCCACGGCGGTAGGCTTCAGGTAGGCCAGCGCCGCGCGGCCCTTGAAGCCCGCACCGATGGCCAGCAGCGCCAAGGGGCTGGTCAGCCCGGCGAGGCTGGACAGGGTCTTGTTCACCATGGTCGGCATGGGCAGCCGGAGTAGGCTCCACACAAAACCCGCCGCGATGCCCAGCAGGATGGGGTTCGTGACGATGCCCTTGAGGCTCTTTTTGATCTTCTCCCCCATGCCGCTTTTGGCCGATCGAGAAAGCGAGGGGCTTTCCAGCGTCAGGATGACCACGGCGAAGATGTTGTACAGCGGCACGCTGCCGAGGATCATCAGGCCCGACATGCCGGAGGTGCCGTAGATGTTCTGGATGAAGGCCGCGCCGAGGATGGCGGCGGAGGAGCGGTAGCACGCCTGAACGAACTCGCCCACGATGTGCTTGTCCTTCAGCAGCAGCTTTGCCAGCACCCAGATGACCAGAATGCTGGCCGTGGTGGCTGCGGCGCAGAAGAGCACATAGGCCCCGTCAAAGCTGGCCCGGACGTCCATGGTGGCAAGGTCCCGGAAGAGCTGCACCGGCAGCGCTACGTGGAAGACGAACTTGTTGGCCATGGCCACGAAGTCGTCGGTCAGGAAGTTTTTGCGGTGGAGCAGCCAGCCCAGCACCATGATGAAGAACAGCGGCATGGTGCTGTTCAGGCTGAAGAGCAGGCTTTCTCCCATGGCTCACATTCCCCCGTGGCGGCGTTCTTCAGCGGCCAGCTCCTGCTGCAAGGCGGCCTTGCGGTGATCCAGCAGCAGGTCTTTGTTGTAACAGAAGTACCGGTCGCAGCCGTTTTCGGTGATGAAAGCATGGGCGGCGGGGGCCAGCGTCAGCTCGGTGACGAAGACCACCATCTCCTGCCCTTCCGCAAAAGCCGCTTCCATGAAGTCGAAGGCAGCTTCCAGCGCGGCAGAGGCCGTTTCCTGCGCCTTGTCCCGCTCGTCGGCGAGGGTCTGGAACTGGGTGCGGAGCAGCTCGAAGGCTTCCTTGGTGCCCACGGCATTGGCGTGGCGCAGTTCCGCTTCCCACTCGCGGAGGGCAGCACAGACCGTGAGCCGAGTGGCCGCGGCATCCCGGCTCAGCAGCCCGGCCTCCCGCTGGCGCTTCGTCTCGGCGTCGTAGTCGGCGATCATCTGGCTGAACAGAGTGGCCGGGCCGTCCGGGATATCCTCCGGCAGGGTGGCAAAGCCCTGTTTGGCTTCCCGCAGGAAGGCGTAGCACCCATCGGCGGCGGCATCGGCCTGACGAGAGGCCGTGAACCGGTTGTTCAAGCCGGACAAGATCAGGCTGACAAGGCTGAGCCGCTCGTCGAAGGGAGCGTTCAGCAGCCGGGCAAAGACGGCGGGCTTGGCCTGACCGGCCAAGATCTCCTCCACGCCGTAGTCGTCGCGGTACTTATAATAAAGGTCGAGGTAGGCCGAGAAGTCCTCAGCGATCTTCTCGTGCTGGAGGTACTGGCGGATGAGCGACTCGTCGGCCTTGAGGCCCAGCGCCTCGTAGGTGTCCAGCAGGTTGGACAGGTCCTCCCAGCCGCGGGCGGTGACGAACTGAGTACCGTCCACGTCGGCGTTGATCTGGTAGAAGTTCTGGGGGTGGAGGTCGAGGTAGCTCAGGATGGCGCTGTGGATGCGGGCCGTGCGGGCGTAGTCCTTCCACGCCTGCAGATCGGGCTCGATGTCCATCCGGCGGACACGGTCGAGGGTGACGATGTCGAAATCGCGGACGGATTTATTGTACTCCGGCGGGTTGCCGGCTGCCACGATGACCCACCCCGCCGGGACGGCCTGATTGCCGAAGGTCTTGCACTGCAAGAATTGCAGCATAGTGGGGGCCAGCGTCTCGGAGACACAGTTGATCTCGTCGATGAAGAGGATGCCTTCCTTCAGACCCGTAGCCTCCATCTTGGCGTAGACGCTGGCGATGATCTCGCTCATGGTGTACTCCGTCACCGAAACGTCCTTGTCGCCGTAGTGGCGCTGGCGGATGAAGGGCAGACCCACGGCGCTCTGGCGGGTGTGGTGGGTGATGGTGTAAGCCACCAGCGCCACGCCGCACTCCCGCGCCGCCTGTTCCATGATCTGCGTCTTGCCGATGCCCGGAGGGCCCATCAGCAGGATGGGGCGCTGCCGGATAGCCGGGATGGCGTATTCGCCCAGCGCGTCCTTGGCCAGATAGGCTTTGACGGTATGTTCGATCTCTTGCTTGGCTCGTTGGATATTCATAAAGCTTCCTCACATCCTCAGGTGTTGTTCAGTTCGCGGTAGGGGTCGTCCTCGTCGTTCAGCGCTTCGGCGAGAGCCGAAGCCGCCTTGGCGGACGGGCCGGTGAATTCATCCTCGTCCAGCACCACCTTCATGGCCCATGGCGGAACATTGGCGTCGTCGAAGCGGTCGCCAAGGAACAAAAAGGCGGTGTCATAGGCCGGGCGGCGGGCCGGGTAGCTGCCCATGCCGTCGGTGAAGTAGAGCAGCCCCCGCAGATTCGAGAACTTTTTCTCGGCGCAGAGCTGGCTGACGTACGCAAAGGCCGGGCGGAAGTCCGTTCCGCCGCCGCCCCGGAGCTGGAAGTGGTTCATGGCGTGGATGAGCTCGTCCTCGTTTCGGACCAGCAGGTCCTGCCGGACGGCATTGTCCGCTTGGATGAGGTGGAGGTTCATCCGGTGGAAGAAGTTCTCCCGCCCCTTCAGCAGGGTGTAGGTCTCAGCCAGAAAGGCCCGCACCAGCTCACCGGAAGTGGAATAGCTGGTGTCGATGACGAGGGCCAGTTCCTCGATCTTTTTGCTCTCCCGCGTTTCCAGCGGCTCGATGAGGGGCATGTTCCCATAGACGGAGAGGCCGTAGGTGTAGAAGTTCAGGTCGAACTCGTCCGGGTCAAGGTGGACCTCCTCCCGCGTGACGCAGAAGCGGCGGAGGAAGTCCCGGTAGCTGCGGCGGCTGCGGTTGGCGGCTTTGACCTGTTCGCGCAGGTTGTCGGCTCCCTCGCCCGCTTCCTTGTCCCGCAGTTCCAGTTCGGTCTGCATCCGCTCGCCGATCTTCTGCCACGTTTTCTGGGGCAGGGGCGTGGGCATCTGCTGGGGCTGTTCGGGGGCGTCCTTGGGCCAGAGGCGGTGGTCGTCGGTGGTGAACTCCCGCTCCAGCTGCCGCAGCACGCCGGGGGTCTGCTTCACCAGCCATCGGTAGGCCGGGGCCGCCGCCACCACTTTGCCCTCCGCCGCGATGGACCCATAGGCGTTCTGCCGCACATAGGTCAGCGGCCGCTTGACGCTGGAGCGGTTCAGCCCATCGATGACGTTTTCCACCGCGATGTCGCACGCAAGGCCCCACAAACGGGGGTCCCGCCGCCCCTTCATCCAGAGATGTCGAAATACGCAGTGGAATATCGTATGGAGATACAACCGGTTGAGATATTTCGAATTCTGTTTATAGAGCCGGAGCAGGGCGCTGGGCTGGTAGCAGAGGATGCGGCCATCCGTAGCCAGCACGCCGCACCGCTCGTCCGGGGTGGGGGTCAGGGCCGAAAGGGCCATGTCCAGAAAGCGGAAATCCAGATACAGCCCGCTGCGCACCACGGCCAGCACCTCGCCGCCCATCCGCGCCTGCCACTCCTCGTGGGTCTCCGGCCGCTTCGACTCAAAGGGCTTGCGGGGGTCGAAGAATTTTTCTTTTTCGGGGAGCTGGGTCACTTTCCTCACCTCAGAAATCAAAATCGTATCGTTTCTTTTTCGGCTTCGCGGACAGCTTTGTGTACTCCGCATCGGCCAGCAGGGCCGCTGCCGCCGCGTTGTCGGCCTTGGCGGCCATCTGGGCAGCCTCGGCAAAGGCGGCGGCGTCCAGCACATCCAGCGCCAGCAGGGCTTTCAGGCCGTCGAGATCCTGCGCCTTCAACAGCCGGGCAACCACCCGGCCCGTGTTGGCTTTGAGGAACGCTGTGTAGGCCGCTTTCGCCCCTTCGGTCAGGTTCCACGGCCAGCGCAGCCGGTCGAAACAGAGCATGGCCATAATGTTCCTGTCCTCGGCGGCGTGACCCTCCGGGAAGATGGCGTCATATTCTGCGCAGAGGAATTTTCCATTCAGAAAACACTGTCTGTAATGGTATCCTTGCCCGGAAAAGGTATACAGCAGGATGTGGGCCGGGGATTCCTCCACGTCCTCCCAGTAGGCGGGGTACCACAGCCCCGCGCGGGGGGCCGCTTCGCCGGGGAGCCAGAACAGAGCACGCACCGCCTCGGTGATGTTGTTGACGAGGGCGAACAGCCCGGTGGCCGCTTCCGGCTCAGCCCGCACCACGAGGTCCGCCAGCGCGAAGCAGTTCAGGAAGACATCGCTGCCCACGGTCAGGTCGGCGGCCCCGAAGGAGAGCCGCCGCAGTCTGCGGCAGTTGTAGAATGCGCAGCTCCCGATGACCTGCAGCCCGTCGGGCAGGACGGCTTCTTCGAGGAAGTTTCCGCAGACGGGGTGCAGGTCGGTCTCTTCCGGTGCGTCCCCGAAGTCGAGATCGTACCGGCGGCATCCTGTCAACGCCCGGCCAAAGGCGCGGGTCAGGGTCACCGCCCCGTCCCCGCCGACTTCGTACCGGCAGAGGGCATCGGCGGCGGGCAGATCCCGGAGCTTTTCAGAAAAGCAGTAGTCCCCCAGCTCCGTGAGGGTCCACTTCTCCCCTCCCGGCCCCGGCACCTCCCCCGGCACCGCAATGCAGGGCTCGTCCCCGTAGACACGGATGAGGCGGGCGGTGTTATTTTTTAATGGAAGAATATCGAACAGCATAGTTTATCTCTATCGCGGAGCCCACTGCTTAACGCGAGATCAGGCTTTGCTCGTCCAGCAATATCAAAACCGACATGCCAAGGGCTCACCCCTTCGGGGGAGCTGGCGAGCGAAGCGAGACTGAGAGGGCATTCCTTACAAAAAAACTGCTGCACGCGCAGATGCCGTGCAGCAGTTGGGTGTTTGCGATTACTGTGCGGCCTGCGCCAGACAATCGTCCATGGCGGTGAAGATGGCGTCGCTGGTCATGGTGCTGCCAGAAACAGCATCCACCCCAGCTGTGCCGCCGGCTTCCTGCAGACTGACGGCCAAGCTTTCGGCCGCCTTGCCGCCCAGCGTAGGCGTTTCGCCCGAAGCATCGATGTTCACACCGGTCACTTTGCCGCCGGTGATGGTCACCGTTACCGCCACATCGCTCAGGCACCCTTTCGCGCTGGCGGTATAGGTGCCGTCGGTGTAGGTAGCGGCGTTATCAGCGGCGGGCACCGTTCCGGTGTTGGCGATGTACAGGGACAGGACAATGCCCAGCACGAGATCCAGCACCACCATCAGAATGGTATTCCGACTCATGTGTTTTTTCATCTTGCTGTTTGCTCCTTTGGGGAAAATTTTACTTTGCGGGCTTGAAGCTGTCGCGCAGGGTCACGACGCGGTTGTACACGCCGGGGTTCTTGGAATCCGGGGTGAAGAAACCGGTGCGGACGAACTGGAACTTCTCGCCGGGCTTTGCGTCCTTCAGGCTCTCTTCCAGCTTGCAGCCGGTGCGGGCCACAACGCTTTCGGGGTTGAGGTAGTCCTTGTAGTCGCTGCCCTCCGGGATGGCGTTCATGTTGGCCTCGGTGAAGAGCTTGTCGTACAGGCGGACCTCGGCGTCCACGGCGTGCGCGGCGCTGACCCAGTGGATCGTGCCCTTGACCTTGCGGCCGTCGGCGGGGCTGCCGTTGCCGGTCTCGATATCAGCCGTGCAGTGGATCGCGGCGATGGAGCCGTCCGCGTTCTTCTCCACGCTCTCGCACTTGACGATATAGGCACCCATCAGGCGGACTTCGCCGCCGAGGGTCAGGCGCTTGAACTTGGGAGGCGGCACCTCGGCGAAGTCCTCGTTCTCGATCCACAGCTCCTTGGTGAAGGCCACCTTGCGGGTGGTGGTGTCGTTGGCTTCACGGTTGGGGTTGTTGGCGATGTCGAAGTACTCGGTCTTGTCCTCCGGGTAGTTGTCGATGACAAGCTTCACCGGGTCCAGCACGGCGATGCGGCGCTGAGCGGTCAGGTCCAGCTCGCTGCGGATGCAGGCTTCCAGCTGGCGCATATCGATGAGGTTGTCGGACTTGGAGATACCGGCTTCCCGCACGAAGGTGAAGATGGAGGTGGGGGTGTAGCCGCGGCGGCGCAGACCGCAGAGGGTCGGCATCCGGGGGTCATCCCAGCCGTCTACGATGCCCATTTCCACCAGCTCACGCAGGTAGCGCTTGCTCATGACGGTGTTGGTCA
>OGCO01002435.1_pt1 | contig 24444 bp, 18 predicted proteins | sample 1570171 | NCBI WGS metagenome assembly OGCO01 (sample SAMEA4370583, study PRJEB24528) | human gut metagenome
TGCACATCTCCCAGATCCGCAACCTCGCCAACGGCGAGCGCATCGACGCCGTCGAAGACGTGCTCAAGGAAGGCGACACCGTTGAGGTGGTCGTGCAGGGTGTTGACGATCGCGGCAAGATCTCGCTGGCCATCCCGGGCTTCGAGGATCAGGAATCCTCCGCTCCGCGTCGTGACCGTGGCGATCGCGATGACCGCCGTGGCGGCCGTGGCCGTCGTGACGACCGCCGTCGTTCCGACGATCGCGATGATCGCGATTACGACGATCGTCCGCGTCGCCGTCGTTCCGACCGCGATGACGATCGTGATTATGATGATCGTCCGCGTCGCCGTCGTTCCGACCGTGACGATCGCGACTACGATCGTGACGACCGCCGTTCGTCCCGTTCCGATCGCGATGATCGTGATTATGATGATCGTCCGCGTCGCCGTCGTTCCGACCGCGATGACCGCGACTACGATCGCGATGACCGCCGTTCCGACCGTCGCCGTGGTAGCCGTCGTGACGACCGCAACCCGCGTTACGCCGCCGACGAGAACTACGACGAGTACCGTGCCGATCGCGAAGAGCGCTCCGAGCGTCCGCGTCGCCGCGTGCGCCGCGACTTCGATCCGTTCGAAGACTGACGTCTTCTCACGGATCCTTCGCAGCGAAGCTGCTCACTTCACCTACGAGAAGCCCACTGGGCTTCTCGCTTGACGGCTCAGCATTCGAAGACTGACGTCTTCTCACGGATCCTTCGCAGCGAAGCCGATAGGTAATCTAACGAAAAACCCACGCCGTAAGGGGTGGGTTTTTCGTACGTTCGACATGCTGTGCGAATATTGGCATCAATCGATTTACGGGTGCATGGAAAAACCGACAATACAACGAAATGTGTAGCCCTCATGCGAAAATTAGACAAATAAACAAGCAAAGAAGCAAGGATTTTCACATGATATTCGGCATTATTGCACTCATTGTCATCGTCCTGATAGTGCTGTGGGGAGTGTCCGCCTACAACGGTCTGGTCACATTGCGCAACCGCGTCAAAAACGGCTGGGCGCAGATCGACGTGCAGCTCAAGCAGCGCGCCGACCTCATCCCGAATCTCGTGGAGACCGTCAAGGGGTACGCTGCCCATGAATCGCAGGTGTTCACACAGGTGACCCAGGCCCGCGCCAGCGCACTCCAGGCGGCGCAGTCCGGTGATGTGGCACAGCGCATCCAAGCCGAAAACCAGCTGAGCCGCGCGATCATGAACCTCCAGGCCGTGGCCGAAGCGTATCCGCAGCTGCAGGCCAACCAGAACTTCCTGGACCTGCAGGCCCAGCTCAAGGCGCTCGAGGAGAAAATCGCCTACGCCCGCCAGTTCTATAACGATGTGGTGCAGAAGTACAACACCAAGATCGAGGTCGTGCCGACCAACATCATCGCCGGACTGTTCCACTTCGAGCAGGCGGCGTACTTCCAGGTCGACGAAGCGGACCGTCAGGCTCCGCAAGTCAAGTTCTGAGCGTTTCCATACAGCATTTCCATACAAAAGAAGGGGAGCGCTGACGGGGTGGATACTTCGCCGGTACTCCCTTTTTGTCTATACGGTATGTCGGCTTCTCGCGGACTGCCTGCATAGAGGGTCAAGAGAGAACTTATGAATATCAGACGTGCGCTGATCGGTATGCTGTCTGCGGTGGTCGCGGCCGCGCTGCTGTTGGGCGTCACTTTTCTGGATGTGAATTTGACGTCCGACGTCGAACCAGATTTGAGCTATCGTACGCTCGATTACGATGTTATGGTGCTTAAGAATGGCGACCTCAAAGTCACGCAGCATATTGATATGAAGCTGAATGACCGTGGCTTTGATTGGAAACAGATGTACCAGCAGTACACGCTAAAAGCCAATAATCTGACGAATATCAGTGATATCAGCGTGAAGGATGTCACCAACAACGAAACGTACATCCAAGGTAGATTTGTGAATCCCAATGATGTCACCGATTGGAACGCTGAACACGCAGGTCAGTGGTATATCGCGGATGTCAGCGTACTCAGAGATCCCCAACCGTTCAATCCTGAAACAGATGGTTTGAAAGCTGACTCCTCATCCGATAAGACTTTGGAAATCGGCTGGAACATTCCGGAAACTGCGTCCGCTGACAGCCTCAAATTCGATGTGTCCATGACCATGCATGGCGTAAGCACCGCCTATGACGACGTCGTCTCTTTCCAATGGGAGCCATTCGGCACGACAAACCAGATTCCGATTGGCAAGGTGACCGGCAAGGTCACGTTCCCAGACGGCGTCACCAAGAAGAATTCTTGGGCATGGTTGCATACCAAGAACACGTCCACCGCGAAACGCGGCAAGAACGGGTCGCTGCTCTTCTCGGCCGATGACGTGCGTGCAGGCGACTATCTGGACGTCGTGGCCATGTTCGATGTCTCGAAATCGCAAGGTGTGGAACGCAAGATAAGCGGCAACCACAAGCAAGAGCTCATCGATAGCGAAACTCAGAAAGAGGAGGAATGGCGCGATAAGCAGCATGATCAAGCGGTCAAGCGAGTGACCGGTTGGGCTGTTTCGGCCCTGATCGGCCTGGCGTTCATTATGGGATCGCTGTACCTCGGTATCACCAGCTTCCGTAAGTCGCAATACAAAGGCGATGTCGAATATTACCGCGATTTGCCCTACATGAGTCCGGCCGCCGCGGCACGGATGAATGATGTCATGAGCGCGTCATCTTCGATTCTCGGTTCAGGCAAAATAAAAAACGGCGACAAACTAGTCAATCGGCAAATGTCCTCCACTGTGATGTCGCTCGCGTCAAAAGGGGCAATCGCCATCTATCCCGGACCGGCGAAACTGTATGACGGCATCGACCTGACCACGACCAACGCGGCATCAGTGGCGGGCAGGCTCGGCTCCGACGCCGCAACCGCACGCAAGATGAAGAAGACCAGCACCATCGTCATCATGCCGGTGGCGCGCAATGACATCGGTTCGCTGCTGCTGAGCTCATCCGAACATGCGGCGCTTGACATCCTGCTCAAAGCGTCTTCCCGGTTGAGGGATACGCAGGTATTCGATCTCAAACAGATGAACAAGGCGTTCAAACACTACAAAAAGGGCTACAAGTTGCTACAGGATTTCGATACCGCCTGCTCCACGGAATTCGACAATCTGCGCGCCGTTGATTCATCGAGGGGATTCCTGAATAATCTGGTCGGCATTCTTGGTCTTGTTTTCGCGTTCTATAAGGGCGTGCAGTACGCGGAGAGAGGTGAGATCGCAGTGACGATGAGCATCTGTGTGCCTGTCGTGCTGGCCTGCGCATTCGCGTTGGTGTATGGCAAATATCATGCATTGACCGACAATGGTCAGAAATATGGTGGCCAAGTGGCTGGGCTGAAGCGCTATCTGCTTGATTTCAGTGATTTCAGTGACCGTGGCGTGCTTGATATGACATTGTGGGGCCGATATATGGTGTATGCCACCGCATTCGGCATTTCCGACAAGGTGATGGCGCAGCTGACCAAAGCATATCCGGAAGTGGCCGATCCTCAGTGGCTGGATGAGCATGCCGCTTCGTCGTACATGTACATGCCGTTGCATTCCAGCAGCGTTATGGGCGCGTCCACTGGCGCTGCGGTGGGTGCAAGTGTTGCCGCCGCGTCGGTGTTCAGTGCGAATTATGGCGATTTCGGCGCGCAGCTCAGCTCCAGTTTCGCCGACGTGCGCAACACGATTTCCATGGCGGCACCGTCCTCCGGTGGCTCGGGTTTCGGTGGCGGTGGTTCCGGCGGTTCCTTCTCCGGTGGCGGTTTCGACGGCGGTGGCGGTGGTTCCGGCGGCGGTTCGTTCGGAGGACGCTGACATGTGCGATACGCATATACGAGTGGCACACGGTATACGCAGGAAGAAAGGGTGATGGTATATGGATGCGAAACGTGTCCGTGGAGGACTGCTCGCGGCGGGTGCCGCATTTGTTGCGGTGCTCGTTGTAGCGCTCCTGCTGTTCTTCGTCTCCGGCGACGAAGCCGATCTAAGCTACCGTTCCGTCGATTTTGACGCGCAGCTGCAAAGCAACGGCGACATCAAGTTCACGGAACATCTGGACTACCAGCTGAAGAGACGCGAGAATGATGACGGCGACACGAAACCGTGGAAGCAACTGTATCTGACGTTCAAACTGCGCAACCAGGATCTGACGAACATCACCGACATCTCCGTGACGAACGCGTCCACCGGCGAGCAATACACGCAGATCGCACCGCAGTTGCCGAGCGATGTATCCGACAGTGAATGGGAATCGGAATATGCCGGACATTGGTACATCGCCGACACCACAATCGGCTCCAACTATCCGGAACCATTCGACTCTGCCACCGGCGGGCTTGACCCCAACGGTTCGGACAATGACAAACAAATCGAAATCGGCTGGAACATTCCCGCCACCGTCAAACAGAGCAGTCTCAAATTCGACGTGACCATGACATTTCATAACATGGGCACGCAGCATAGTGACGTGACGAATCTCATGTGGGAGATGTTCCCCGAAGACAACCAGGTGCCGGCTGGCAAAGTCACCGGCACCGTGCGCTTCCCCAAAGGCATAGGTTCCGACGATTCGTGGGCATGGCTGCACACTGAGGCCACATCTCAAACGTCTCGCGACACGGACGGCACGTTGCATTTCACCGTCAGTGACCTGCGCACGAACCAGTACGTCGACCTCGTCGCCGCATTCGACAATGCCGGGGCAAGTGGCGTCGAACGTGTGCGTTCCGGCGACTATCTGGACGAATTGAAATCCACGGAAGCAAACAAGGAGCAGCAATGGCGTGACGGCCAGCGGCACAAAGCCCAGCTTACGGTCGCAGGTTGGCTGGTATGTCTGATTTTGGGCGGACTGTGCTGCGTACTGGCGATTCGTGGCGTGGTCTCTTCGAACCGTGAAGCCACCTACCACGGCGGCATCGAATACTGGCGTGAGTCGCCGCAAGTCAGCCCAGCCAGCGCCGCGCATCTGATCGATGTGGTGGACGATTCCAAGGGTGAACAGTCCTCGCGTGCCATGACGGCGACGGTGCTGGCATTGGTGGTCAAGAAAGCGCTCGCCGTATATCCGGGACCTGCCGACATGTATCGTGGCATCGACCTGAGCAGGGCGAACGCGGCCGATATGGCGCGCATGATTTCCTCCGATCCATCCCGTGCCTCTGCCGCGTCAAGTACTAGTACGTTGGTGATTCTGCCTCAGGCGCTATCCCATCGGGAAACCCTTGGTCTGAGTCGCTCCGAGGAAGCCTGCCTGCAACTGCTGATTCGTATTTCCGCACGCGTGGGTTCGCCGGTATTCGACTTTAACCAGATGAAGGAGGCTTGCTCCAGCTGGGAGAACGGCTATCAGGAGATGAACCATTTCACCAATGCCTGCGATATTGAATTCCTGCAATTGAACGCGGTCAGGGATGTCAGCGGACGTTGGATAGCGCCCACCATCTTCGCCATGGTCTTTGGCGTGATTGGAATGCTGGTCAATATTGGAAGCAATATCGCGGTGGCGTTGTGCTTCGGCGGCGCGTTCGCATGCGTCGGCACGTTCTGTTTAGCTACCGGACGCAAGGAAGGCCTCACCGAATCCGGACAGACCTATGCCGGAGAATGCTTGGGACTCAAACGGTATATGGAGGATTTCTCCAATTTCTCCGACCGTGGTGCGCTCGATTTGGTGATGTGGAACTGGTATATGGTCTATGCGGCCGCCTTCGGCATTTCCGACAAGGTGGCAAGGGAATTCGCCAAGGCGTACCCCGAAGTCAACGATCCGCAATGGCTTGACGCGTATGGGTACGATTCCCTCGGCTATTGGACGTATCGCTCCCACGCGTGGAATGGTATGTCCACTATGGGAGGCATGTCGACCGGTGCGTTTGGCGGATCGCAGTTCATGGGCGGCATTGGCGATATCGGTTCGCAGCTGAGTTCCGGTTTCGCTTCGGTGAGTTCCACGATTTCCGCGGCCGCGCCTTCCTCATCCTCTGGCTCCGGCGGATCCTTCTCCGGTGGCGGCTTCGGCGGCGGTGGCGGAGGCGGCGGCGGTGGAGGCGGCGGTGGCCGCTGATCCACGACATGACGCCCGCCGTCGGACAACGTGACGCCCTATGACATTGCGATTGTCGGCATTGTGTTTGCCCACGCCCGGTCCGGCTTGAAAAGCCTACCTTTCGCCCATGGCGATTGGTAGGCTTTTCCATTGGCAGAACCTGAACGAGATGCCGTCCGACTTGGTTCCGACCCGGCTCCAACCGGCTCGCGCCTGCCGGAAGACACCACTTTCGAAGGAGAAGACATGACGTTGTTCCGTAATCTCGGACCGTTCCACACCACCGCCATCGGCCACGGCGAAATGCCGCTGACCATCGAAAACAACCGTGGCCACGACGTCGGCATCGAAACCCTGCACGCCTCGCTTGACGCCGGCTGCCGCCACATCGACACCGCATGGGCCTACTATACGCCGGGCGAAGAGGAACAGACCGGCGAAAAGCTGGTCCGCGAAGCGCTGGACACATGGAAGGGGCCGCGTGAGGAAGTCACCGTGGCCACCAAGGTCGGTCTGCGCCGCGCGTGGGATGGCGACAAGCCGATCTGGCCGCGTGACGGCAAGCCGGAACACCTCATCGAATACGGCAAGCAGTCCGCGCAGGCGCTCGGCGTCGACTCGATCGACCTGCTCTACCTGCATCGCCACGATCCGGAAGTGCCGTACAACGAGTCCTGCGAAGGTATCAAGGCGCTGCTCGACCAGGGCGTGGCCCAGTGGGCGGGTGTGTCCAACGTGAGCATCGAACAGCTCAAAATCGCACAGGAGATTCTCGGCGACAAGCTCGTTGCCGTGCAGAACCAGTATTCGCCGATCCATCTGGAAACCCAGGACACGTTGGAATACTGCGCGAAGGGAGGTCTCGCCTTCGTGTGCTGGAGTCCGCTCGGCGGCTATCGCCACCCGTACGACGAGCACCTGTTCGACCCGTTCCGCGAAGTGGCCGCCAAGCATGGCGTGAGCTACCAGCGCGTGGTGCTGGCTTGGGAGCTGGCCAAGGGCGACCACATGTTCGTGATTCCGGGCGCACACCGTCCCGAAACCATCCTCGACTCCCTGAAGGCCGACGAGCTCGAACTCACCGATGAGGAGCTCGCCTTCCTCGGCTGAAAAAGCACTGCCCGTCCGCATTTTGTTAACCCAACCACTCAGCTCGGGTAGCAAAACACGGACGGGCATACGTTTTTGCGGAACCGGACGGCTATCGGGGATTACAGCACGGCCATCGCGAAATCAGCTAGTAGTTTGACGCCGTACAGCACCACCACCGCGCCACACACGCGGTTCATCGCGGTGACGATTCGCGGGCTGAACCTGTGGCTGAACAGCGACACCAGCAGGGTGATGCCGAAGAACCACAGTGCCGACGCGGTTTCCACGCCGGTGATGAACGGCGTGGACTGACCGACGGTAAGCGTCGCGCTGAACGCGCCGAGCATCAGCGTGCCGTCGATGATGGCCTGCGGATTGCACCACGTCACCACACCGGCGGTGACGATGGTGTGCAGCAGCTCGCTGTCGCCGCCGAATTTCGAAGTGACGCGTTGCGCAAAGCCCTGCGATTGCGAGGTCCGCGACTGCGGCGTTTGCGCGGCGCCATCATCGCCACCCTTGCCGGGAAACAGCAGACCCGCGCCGATACGGATGACCACCAAGCCGCCGATCGCCAGAATGGCCAGCTTCAGCCATGCGTAATCCTGCATCAGCCTGCCGATGCCGAAAAAGCAGGACAGCGACAACGACACGTCGAAAAACAGCACGATCAACGCGGTCAGCAGCGCACGGCGGCGCGGCTTGGTCAGCGCCGAATCGATGACGAACAGATTCTGCATACCGATCGGCGCCACATACGCCAATCCCAACGTCAGCCCTTGGAAAAAGAATCCCATACTCGCCTCTTATCCATCCAAACATATTTGGTTGGTTGTAATCAACCCAGCCAAAACCAACCAAATTACTCATTTTGTAATCGCAGGAAAAACCTCTATTCTGCGAAAAACAACGTAACCAGTGTCATATTGTATAGGTGTTGCTACAATAGGCAACCAGCCAAAAGCTGAGGTTTGGCTCAGCCAATCGCAGGACGGTCCACTGTCAGAAAGCAGATGCGCCGACCGCGGAAAACGCCGAACCATACCGACACCACCAATGTGAAGGAGCGTCATGGCACGCATCGCGCCGCTGAACATCGATTGGAAACCGGACCGTACCACCGGCGAACCCGTCACCGAACAAATCGTCGGATACATGTGCGAACAGGTGCACAGCGGCAATTGGCCGATTGGCTCGCGTCTGCCGTCGCAACGCGCGCTCGCCGAATGGTTCGGCGTGAACCGGTCCACCGTCATCGCGGCCATCAACGAGCTGTCCGACTACGGCATCGTCGAAGGGCAGCATGGAGCGGGCACGCGAATCGTCAGCAACACGTGGTCGCTGATGCTGCCGGGCGCGCCCGACTGGGCCGATTACGTGGATTCCGGCTTCTTCAAAGCCAACAACGACACCATCCAAGCCATCAACCGGTACGAGTTCACGCCGAACATGACGCGCATCGGCACCGGCGAGCTCGACCCGCGGCTCTTTCCGAAAGCCATGTGGCGGCAGGTGCTCGGCGAGGCGGCGGACGAGATCGAAACGCTCGGCTACCCGCCGCCCGAAGGCCTGCCCGAACTGCGCGAGGCCATCGCGGCGCACATGCGCACCACCGGCGTCGACTGCACGGCAAGCCAGGTGCTGGTCACATCCGGCGCGTTGCAGGCGCTGCAGATGATTTCGGTGAGCCTGCTGCCGGCCGGCACCACCGTATACGCGGAATCGCCGAGCTACATCAAGTCGCTGCAGGTGTTCCAGTCGGCCGGCATGCATCTGGAAGGCGTGCCGATGGACGACGACGGCCTCAACGTGCAGGCATTGCGCGGCCTGCTGGCGGAAGGGGAGCTTGACACCGGCCGTCCGGCGCCGCTCAACGCGCGCAACCGCAAAGGCAATGCGATCCTGTACACGATTCCGACCAATCACAATCCGACAGGCGTCACCATGAGCGACAAACGCCGGCATGAACTGGTCGAGCTTTCCGTGGACAGCCGACTGCCGATCATCGAGGACGGCGCCTACCGCGACCTGTATTTCGAGGATGATGCCCCGCTGCCGTCGCTGAAGGCCCTCGATGAGACCGGCATGGTCATCACGCTCGGCAGCGCGTCCAAATCGCTGGCTCCCGGACTGCGCATCGGATGGCTGGTCGCCGCCGAACCGATCGTGCAGCGGCTCGCCGACGTGAAAATGCAGATGGACTACGGTGCGAGCGTGCTGAGCCAGTGGACGTTCGCGCGATTCCTCACGAACGGCATGTACGACGAATACGTGGCCGGCCTGAAACGGGAGCTGCGGCACCGCCGCGACCGCGCGCTCGTTACGCTGCAGGAGAAAATGGACGGGCTCGTCCACTGGAACGTGCCGTCCGGAGGCTTCTACATTTGGATGACCTTCGACCGGCCGATACGCATGAACCGCCTGTTCCAGCTGGCCGCCGAACGTGGCGTGCTGCTCAACCCCGGCGACATCTACGATTTCGCCGCCGACAACTCCCTGCGCCTGAGCTACTCCTACACCACGCCGGAAGAGTTCGCCGACGCCGTGGACGTACTCGCCGCCGTCGCACGCGAGCTGGCGTAGCCCGAGCTTGCGTAACGGCTGGACGGGCTTTGCCTGTCCCGTGAATCTACGACAATATCTGATGGTCTTTTACGAGTAAGAGGAACATCCGTGCAAAGAAGAAACAAGCCAGAAGTGTTGGCCCCCGCAGGCAATTTGAGGGGACTGAAAACCGCGGTCGATTACGGTGCGGACGCCGTCTACTGCGGCGGCAAGGCGTTCGGCATGCGCAGCGCGCCGAAAAACCTGAGCCTCGAGGATTTCGAGGAAGGCGCACGCTACGCCCACGAGCGTGGAGCCCGCGTGTACGTCACCTTCAACGTGCTGCCGCGCAACAACGAGGTGGAAGCCATGCGCGAATACCTCGGCAAGCTGAAGGACACCGGTGTGGACGCGCTGATCGTCTCCGACATCGGCGTGATGTTCATGGCCAAGCAGGTGGCTCCGAACCTCGAACTGCATGTGAGCACGCAGGCCGGCGTCACCAACTACCAGGCCGCCAACGCGTTCTACGAACTGGGCGCGCGCCGCGTGGTGCTGGCCCGCGAAATGGATCTGCAGGCCGTGCGCGACATCCGCGCCCGCATCCCCGACGACCTCGACATCGAATGCTTCGTGCACGGCGCGATGTGCATGGCCTTCTCCGGACGCTGCCTGTTCTCCAACTATCTGACCGGCCGCGACGGCAACCACGGCGAATGCGCGCAGCCGTGCCGCTGGAAGTATTCCATCGTGGAGGAGAAACGCCCCGGTCGGTATTTTCCGATCGAACAGACCGCGGAAGGCGCGTACCTGTTCAATTCGCAGGACATGAACATGCTCGCCCACATCGACGATCTGCTCGATTCGGGCGCGACGAGCCTCAAGATCGAAGGCCGTTCCAAGAGCGCCTACTACATCGCCGCCATGACGAACGCCTACAAGACGGCCGTCAACGAATACATGGTCCAGCGTGGCTTCGAAGATGCCGACGGCAATGTGCTGAAGCCGTTCCGCGACCGCGTGATCCGTCCCGGTGACCCGGAATACGGCAAGCCGGACACCGAGGATGCGATCATGTCCAATGCCGATGGCGCGTTCGCAGGCAAGCCCGACATCGACGCCATTCCCGTTGGGGGCGTGCCGTCCGGCAACGTTTCGGCTGGCAACGTTTCGTCCGGCAATATCGCGATTGGCGAGCCGGACAATCTGAGCTACCACGCACGCAGCACCCGACGCAAGTCGAACACCGCCGCCGAAATACTGCCGGAAGGCTGGCATCACGCCGGTGTACGACCGGCACCGCATGTCACCCTGCCGGATTGGCTGCTCGACGAGCCCGACAAAGTGGCGCACCGCGACTACTCCACCGGCTTCTACTATCCGGAACACAAAGTGCGGCAAAGCACCGACCGTTCCGCATACTTCCGCGCATGGCTCGTCGTCGGCGAAGTGCTGTCATGGAGTCCGGAAGACGGAGGACGCGTGACCATCATGAGCCGCAACAAGATCGAAGCCGGCCAGGAAGTCGAATTCGTGCTGCCCGGCGCGGCCCCCTTCGCCTACACCGTGCCTGCCGGCGGTTTCCGTGACGCCGACGGCCACTGGGTCGAAGCCATCAACAACCCCGCGCACGTCTTCTCCATGCCGTGCCCGCAGGAGGTGCCCGTCAACGCGGCCATCCGTTCGCGCACGAAAAAGCCGACGCTGAAAGCCGAATAGAAGACGGCAATCGCAAGCAGGCCTTCCAATCGCAAAACCAAGGAAAAACAAGACATGAGCAGCACACAATACGATGACGCGATCCTCGATTCCAACGCCATCGACCCCACTGACAAAAACGGCAACCCGATTCCCGTGACCATTCCGATCATGCTGGCCCCCGGCATCAAAGTCGTCTACACCACGCGACTCGGCGGCACCAGCGAAGGCGATTTCGCGCACTTCAACCTCGGCGGCAAATCCGGCGACAAACCGGAACACGTGCTCGCCAACCGCAAGGCGCTCGCCGACGTGCTCGGCGCGAAAATCAGCCTTATCAGCCAGGTGCATTCCGGCGACGCGGTGGACGTGGATGAATCATTCGTCATCAACCAGCCGTTCGGATTCGACGTGTCCGGCACGAAGAAGCCGGAAGACGAGACGGACGGCGAAAACAACGCGACGGGGAATGACGGTGAGCCGACCGTCATCGAAGCCGACGGCCAAGTGACGTCCCGGAAGAATGTGGCGCTCGGCATGTTCGCCGCCGACTGCCTGCCGGTGCTTATGGCCGACCCCGAAGCCGGCGTGATCGGCGCAGCGCACTGCGGCCGTCGCGGTCTGCAGAAAGGTGTGATCGGCGCGACCATCGAGAAGATGGTGTCCAAGGGCGCCCAGCCGGAACGTATCGTCGCCACGCTCGGCCCCTGCATCTGCGGCGACTGCTACGAGGTCGGTGGCGACATCGCCGACGAATTCGATGCGCAGTTCCCGGGAACCTTCACGTTGAGCCGATTTGGCCAGCCGGGCATCGACATCGCCGCGGCCGCCCTGCAGGAGCTTGCCAAAACGGGCGTGCCGGCCGACAACATCGTCTCATCCCGTCCACGCGTCAACGCGGCCACGCAGTACCTGTCCGAAGACGAGGAACTGGCCGGCATCTGCGCCGCCGATGGCGAAGGCGATCCGAAGCTTTCCGAACGGTTCAACAAGATCCGCCGCAGCCTGTGCACGCTCGAAAACCCGTTGTGGTTCTCGCATCGCCGCGCGTCGCTCGCCAAAAAACAGCATGAAGGACGCATGCTGGCGCTGATCGTACGCGAATAATCACCATACGAGCCATACAAGCCACGCGATTCGAGTGATTCGCGTGGCCACTGTTGCGGATTGCGTGCAGAACCCGCCGCGGAACGGGGTGGCATGCGGCCGCGGCTTTACGGTGGAGCATATGAGTAAGGGAGAGCAGATGCAGGAACAGAAGATGCCGGTCGTGGCCGTGGTGCTGGCAGCGGGATTCGGCACCCGATTCGACGAGAACAACCCCAAGCAGCTGGTGTCGGTGGGCGGCAAGCCAATCGTCTGCTGGAGCATCGAGGCATTCGAAAACAACGACCGCATCAGCGACATCATCGTGGTGGTCAACGAACGTGTCGAAGAGACGGTGAACGAGCTTATCGACGAAGCCGGCTACGCCAAAGTGCGGGCCATCGTTCCCGGCGGCGCCGAACGCGTGGACAGCACGCTCGCCGCCTTGGACCTGCTCAAGCAGGCCGGCATTCCCTCCGGCGCGAAAATCCTCATCCACGACGGCGTGCGTCCGTTCGTCGAGGAGCGGTCCATCGACGGCTGCATCGACAGCCTGGACCAGTTCAACGCCGCCACCGTGGCCTACGCCTCCACCGACACGATTCTGCTCACAGAGGATCTGGGCGACCGCAAGGTGGTCAAATCCGTGCCGGAACGTCCGAACACCTTCCGCGCGCAGACCCCGCAGGCGTTCCGTTTCGGAACCATCGTCAAAGCCTACGAACTGGCCGCCGCCGACCCCGACTTCCATCCGACCGACGACACGCGCGTGGTGGTGGACTACCTGCCCGACGAGCCGGTCGCCATCGTGAACGGTTCCGAAACGAACCTCAAAATCACCACGCCATCCGACATGCCGATCGCCGAAGGCATCGCCCGCAGCCTCGACCCCGAACACGCCAAGGAGGAAGCCAAGGCGCGCATGCACGCCGTGTTCGCCGAAGCGTTCTCCCAGATGCACAGCCGTTGATTTTCATCGAACGTTAAGTCCGTCGACGTGTCGGCAGACTTAACGTTCAACACATTCACCACGTACACTGGAAACCATGCAGCAGATCAACATCGTCATCTCCGGTTTCACGCCCTACGAAGGCATCGACGTCAATCCGGCCGTGCTCGTGCCGGCGGCGGTAGCCAAGCAATGGGCCGATCCGGCGCAATCGCAGGCGATCTCCGAAGAACTGCTGCAGGACATCGCCGTCACCGTCACCAACGTCACGCTTCCGGTGAGCTTCGCCAAAGCCTGGCCCACGCTGCTGGAAGCCATCGAACAGGCCAAGCCGGACATCGTCATCGCCACAGGGCTCAAGCGCACCTCCCGTGGCATTCTGCTGGAACGATGCGCCACAAATCTCATGGATGCGGCCAAGCCGGATGCCGACAACGTGATTCCGCCCCGCCGCCCGATCGACCCGGAAGGTCCGGCCGCGTACTGGACGCGCCTGCCGTTGCGGTCGATACTGCGCGATTTCGCCAAACACGAGATTCCCGCCGCGTTGAGTTCCGACGCCGGTACGTTCGTATGCAATTCGCTGTTCTACCATCTGCTCAACTGGTCGGCGGGCCAGGAACGGCGCATTCTGTCGGGGTTCGTCAGCCTGCCGATCGTCAACGGTCGGCCGCACGAACGTGGACTGTCGATCGAACAGCAGACCGCTGCGGTCGATGACGTGCTGCGTGAATCGGTACGATACTTCCTGCAACCCTCGTCAAGCGACATTCTGCTTGGCTGAGGACGGTTCCGCTTTCTACGGCACGATTTTCTGCGACATGTGAGTCATGCGGTTTCGACACGTGGTCGCGGACATACCGCCATACCCCCGACGGACTTTTTTCGAACGATTTCTGTGCTCTCTGTGAGAATAATGCATTTCGTCCTGCGTGCCGCCTGCTGACTGAGATAGAGTACTGGACGAGTGCGCGCTGGCAGATGCGCAAAGTGTAGGGAATTCGTGAAAGGAAAAGGGCATGGCTGAGCAGTTCCCAATCGTGTTGAGGGGGTACGACAAGGATCGAGTCGACGAGGCGTTCGCTTCGGCTCAGGAGACGGTGAACCGTCTGCGTGAGCAGGTCAAGGCCGACGACCAGACCATCCTTGAGCTGCAGGCGCAGCTGCAGGAGGAAAAGAACAAGAAGGCCGCTCCGAAGTCCTTCGCGTCACTGGGCGCCAACGCCCAGCAGATGCTCGCCAGCGCGGAACAGACCAGCGCCGAGCTGCTTGAACGAGCCAAGAAGGACGCTTCCGCGGCCCGCGCCACGGTGCAGCTGCAGGCTGAAACACTGCTGAACAACGCCAAAATCGACGCCAAGCGCATCATGGACGACGCCAACGCCAAGGCGGCCAAGGTGCTCGGTGACGCCAAGGACGAATCCGAAGCCATGAGGGCCAATGCCCAGCATGAGGTCGACCAGATGCGCAGCGAGGCCCAGAAGGCCGTGGTGGCGCAGCGTCAGACCGTCGATCTGGAACTGACCAACTCCCGTGAGGAACACGGCAAGCGTCTTGCCGCCGAACGCGCCACGCAGGAACGTGAGATTTCCGACATGCGCACCGAGGCGACCAGCAAGATCGCCGAACAGCGCAAGAACGCCAATGAGGAGATCTCCCGCCTGAAGAGCGAGACCAACGACCAGATCGAATCCGCGCTTGCCGAAGCCAACAAGAAGCTGGCGGACGTGCGCGAGCAGGTGTCCAAGATGATGACCGACGCGCAGCGCCGTGCCGCCGAAATCACCGACACCGCCAAGGCGAAGGCCCAGGAGATCACTGATGAGGCGGAAGTGCACCGCACCAAGACCATCAGCCAGGTCAACGCCGAAGTGGAGCAGATCCGCGCCGACATCTCCGCCCAGCAGGAGGAGGCCACGAAGAAGGTCAATGAGCTGCTCACCGACCTGAACGAGCGTCGCGAGGCCGCCAACAAGCAGGCCAGCGAGTTGATTTCCTCCGCGCAGAAGACCCGTGACGAGGCTGAGGCGTACGCTTCCAGCAAGCGTGACGAGGCGGACGCGAACGCGGCAAGCATCCTCAAGCAGGCCACCGAAGACGCCGACGAGCAGATCAACGAGCGTCGTGAGGCCGCGAAGAAGGAACTGGACGGCGTGCAGCAGCGCATCGCCGACCTGCAGAGCCGTGAGGCCCAGATCACGCAGCGCGTCAGCGAACTGCGTGCCATGTTCTCCAACGCGTTCTCCGGTTTCGGCATGAACGACCTGTCCGTGGTCAACGCCGTCGATGAAGGCGAGCCTTCCGATGCGCAATCTGATGATGACGCGCAGCACGACGATGAGACCGCCGCACCGGCAGACGCCGACACGCAGGATGCCGTCGAGAACGATTCCGCAGCCGAGACCGAGCCGGAAGGCGACGCCGAATCCGCAGACGCTTCGCAGAACAACTGAAACATAGAAAGGGAATGGATAATGACCGACATCACGCCATTGAGCGGTGATGAACTGAACAAGCTCGTCGACGATTTCGAAGCAAGCGAGCACAATCGCATGGCCATGAACGCCGTCACGGCGGCCGGCATCGACAAGGTGGCGCGCAACTACGATCGCGCCCGTCTGATGCAGCGTCGTTTCTCCACCGTCGTGGACAACGGCACCGTCACCCATCAGGACCGTTCCGGCCGTTGCTGGCTGTTCAGCTCGCTGAACGTGGCCCGTTTCGTGGCCAAGCAGAACATGGGTCTCAAGGAGTTCGAGTTCTCCCAGAACTACGCCATGTACTACGACAAGCTCGAACGCGTCAACTACTTCCTGAAGGACGTGGCGGCTCTGGTAGAGGCCGGCGAGCCTGCCGATTCGCGTCTGATGCAGCATCTGCTGTCCGACGTGATGGGCGACGGCGGCCAGTGGACCATGGCCATGAACGTGTACAAGAAGTATGGCGCGGTGCCGAAGGATCTGTTCCCGGAGACCGAATCCTCCAAGAACACCGGTGAGATGAACGTGCAGCTGCGCCGCATGCTGCACACCGCGGTTGCGCATATGTACGCTGATCCGTCCGCGATCGATGCGATTATCGCCGATGCGGTCGCCGCCGGTCACCGTATTCTGACGATTCACTTGGGCGAGCCGCCGAAGAGCTTCGATTGGGAGTGGACCGACAAGGATGGCGAGTTCCACCGCGATGGCGAGATCACGCCTGTCGAGTTCTGGAAGAAATATGTGGGTTCCGCCGATTTGGAAAGCTATGTCTGCCTGGTGGACGATCCGCGTCAGGAGCACGTCAAGGGCAAGAAGATCGGCATCGAGCATCTGGGCAACGTGGCCGGGGGAGACCCGACCGAGTACCTCAACGTGCCGAACCAGTTCATGAAGGACTGCGTGCGTCAGATTCTTCAGGAACAGGGCATTCCGGTATGGTTCGGCGCTGACTGCCATCCGATGATGGACCGTGAGAACGGCGCGTGGGCCACCGACCTGTTCGAGTATGGCCGCGTGTATGGCGTCGATTTCGATCTGGACAAGGAACAGCGTGTCCGTTTCGGCGATTCCGCGATGAATCACGCGATGGCGTTCGTCGGTGTGGATGTGGATGAGGATGGCCACACCACCCGCCGTTGGCGTGTGGAGAACTCGTGGGGAGACAAGATCGCCGACAAGGGCTACTTCACCATGAGCGACGACTGGTTCACCGAATACGTCTACGAGGTCGCCGTCCCCAAGGCCCTCCTTCCCGCCGAATACCTCAAGGCCCTAGAAGAACCCGCCACCATGCTCCCCGCGTGGGATCCGATGGGCGCATTGGCCAAATAGCGCGCGGAGCGCGCGCTGGCCAATACGCGCCGAGCGAATAGCGGAAGCCCGGTGGGCTTCCGCCGCGAGGGAAAACGCCGACAGGCGTTTTCGAGGCTGCAGGCCTCATCGCCTCAGCCCGGCAGGCCCCATGACGCACGTTTCCCCCAAAAAAAGACCCAACCCGGACTCTCCGTCCGCGTTGGGTCTTTCCTATATCGCTTTCTTCGTCCCACGTCACCCCCCACCCATTCCACCATGCAGTCGCCCATCCCCATATTCCGTCCCCATCCGTTAAGGTAACGACGGTGGCGCTATCGCGCTACGCAAGCATAATGATGCAGGGGAGGAATGGAAGCGATGGCAGGTCTTCGCGGTCCGGATAGTTCGAAGGATGCGCAGTTGTTGGATGAGCGCGCCGTGTTTCCGGAGACCGTGGATGTCAATATCCGGCAGCTAGACCCGATTCCCGCGCCCCGATATTTCCTTAAGGAGCTTCCGCTCACCGACGAGATGAGCGATCTGGTTCTGAAGTCCCGTCAGGAGATCCGCGACGTGCTGCACGGCCGCGACGATCGTCTGCTGGCCATCGTCGGCCCATGCTCGATCCACGATCCCAAGGCGGCGCACGAGTACGCCGAGAAGCTGGCCGCCGTCAAGAACGAGCTTGAGGATCGTCTGGTCATCGTCATGCGCGTGTATTTCGAGAAGCCGCGCACCACCATCGGCTGGAAGGGTCTGATCAACGATCCGGATCTCGACGGCCAGTTCAACATCCGCAAGGGCATGTTCCTGGCACGCAAGGTGCTCACCGACGTGCTGGGGCTCGGCTTGCCCGCCGCTACGGAATGGCTTGATCCGATTACCCCGCAGTATATTTGCGATCTGATCAGCTGGGGCGCTATTGGCGCGCGTAATACGGAAAGCCAGGTGCACCGCGAGCTGGCGTCCGGCATGTCCATGCCGATCGGCTTCAAGAACGCTACGGATGGTTCCATCAAGCCGGCGGCCGATTCGTGTTTCGCGGCCGCTTTCGAGCATCATTTCCTCTCCATCAATCTGGATGGTCGTGTGATTTCCGCGGAGACCAAGGGCAATCCCGACTGCCATCTGGTGCTGCGTGGTTCCTCGCATGGTCCGAACTACGATGCCGCTTCCGTGGCCCAAGCGTTGGCGGATCTCAAGGCTTCCAAGGCTTCCGGACCAAGCGAGCATGGTCTGATCATCGATGCCGCGCACGGCAACTGCGGCAAGAACGAGGTGCGCGAGGCCGAAGTGGTCGAAGAAATCGCCGCACGCGTCGCGGCCGGCGAACAGGGCATTCTCGGCATCATGATGGAAAGCTTCCTCAAGGCGGGCAATCAGAAGCCCGCGCCGCTCGACCAGCTGGAATACGGCAAGTCGATCACCGACGCATGCGTGCCGTGGGATCGTACCGAGCAGCTGCTGCACACGCTTGCCGACGCGGTCGACGCGCGTCGCAAGCTTGGCTGATGTTTCTGCACCATCGTTGCTATCCTTGGGAAAGGAAGCGACAAGGAGAGCGAGATCATGCAGCAGCAGCTGAACACGCCTGAGGATTTACGTGCCATTAGGCAGGCCATGGATGAGGGCAAGAATCCGCTGGTGGAGACCGACGTGCCGCGCTGGGAGGACCAGGTGGGCATCAGCCGCATCGTGAACCGCCGCGTGCTGGAATTCGAAGTGTTGCCCACGCCGGCGCAGGTGCTGGGCGACCTGCCGTTGAGCGAGCAGGCGCAGGAGATCGTCGCCTATTCGCGTGATGAGATTCGTGCCTGCCTGTACGGTCAGGACGATCGCCTGCTGGTGGTTGTCGGTCCGTGTTCCGTTCACGATCCGAAGGCCGCGCTCGATTACGCGCGTCGCCTGTCCGCGTTGAAAGGCGAGTTGGATGGCGAGCTGCTGATCGTCATGCGCGTGTATTTCGAGAAGCCGCGCACCACGGTCGGTTGGAAGGGTCTGATCAACGATCCGGATATCGACGGCAGCTGCAATATCAGGAAGGGCTTGCTGTTGGCCCGCCGCACGCTGCTTGGTGTGCTTGACGAGGGTTTGGCGGCGGCCACGGAGTTTTTGGAGCCGACCAGTCCGCAGTATATTTCCGACGCGATTAGCTGGGGTGCGATCGGCGCGCGCAATACGGAAAGCCAGGTGCACCGGCAGTTGGCGTCCGGCCTGTCCATGCCGATCGGCTTCAAGAACGCCACGGACGGTTCCATCAAGGCTCCGGCCGATTCCTGCTTCGCTTCCGCACAACAGCACACGTTTTTCGGCATCGACCATCTCGGCCGCGCCGCCGTGGTCAAAACGCTCGGCAATCCCGACTGCCATGTGGTGTTGCGTGGTTCCTCGCACGGCCCGAATTACGATGCCGCTTCGGTGGCCAAGGCCATGGACACCATCCGCGCCGAAATGCCGGCCGATTCCGCTGCGGCACATGGGCTGATCGTCGACTGCTCGCATGGCAACTCCGGCAAGGACGAGCATCGTCAGGCGCAGGTGGTGCGTGACATCGCGGGCCGTATCGCCAAAGGCGAGCAGGGCATCACCGGCATCATGATGGAAAGCTTCATCGAAGGTGGCAACCAGAAGGCCGCGCCGCTCGACCAGCTCGTCTACGGCAAGTCCATCACCGACAAATGTCTGAGCTGGAACACCACGGAACAGCTGCTACGCGAGCTTGCCCATGCGGTGGCCGCGCGCCGCTGGAAGTGACCGATTCGATTCACTATCCGCGCGATTGCAGAAAATTCGGGAAACGCGAATCGCAATCGCGTAAAACAACACTCAAGACAGCACGTAAGACAGGGAGGGTGCAATGACCGCAATCGCCATCATCGGCGCCATGGATGAGGAAGTCGCCAATATCGCAACGGCACTGAGCAACGTCACCGTCACCGAGGAAGCCGGCGTCAAGGTGACGCGCGGCACCCTCGAAACCAACAAGGGCACCGCCGTCAACGTCGCCGCGACCGTCGGCGGCATGGGCACCGTCAACATCGCCGCCACCACGCAGCATCTGATCGACGCTGACCAGCCGGACGCCGTGATCTTCTCCGGCATCGCGGGCAATCTCAACACGAATCTGCACATCAACGACGTGGTGCTCGGCGGCACCCTGCGCTATCTCGACACCGACATGCGATTGGTGGGCCAGTTCAAGCCCGGCACCGCCGACCGGCCCATCGAGGAATACCATAGCGACGACCGTCTGCTCGAACTGGCCGACCAGGCGCTGAACGACTTGAACATTCACCATATCGTCGGCATCATCGCCACCGGCAACTATTTCGTCGATGATCCGCAGAAGGTCGAGCAGGTGATCCGTGAGACCGGCGCGGACGCGGTGGAAATGGAAGGCGCCGCCGTCGCGCATGTCGCCGCCCGCAACGACGTTCCCGCATTGGTGATTCGCGCGTTGAGCGACAACGCGGACACCGACTACGAGGATTTCAAAACGTTCGACATTTCCGAATACGCGGACACCGCCGCGAAACTGACGGTGAACATCGCCAAACGCATGTAGCGTTCATGTGGCGTTGCGAAACGCCTAACGTTGCGAAAAGCCGTTTCCACATCCCGTTTGCCGCATGACCCGTCATCATGCATCGTCATATCGGCAAACGGGACGTCTCATATTCCGATATGCTGCGTTTCGGAAGATGAACGGCAGGAAAACTTCCGGTGGCGTGAGAGAATCGCATACGCGAAAGCCTCTCCGAAACCGCTAGTCTTAAGGAAGAACTGAGGATTATCGGAAGGTGAACGCATGACGTTGGAGCAGATGCTGGCAACGCCGTCGGTGGTTGCGGCATTGGTGGTCGTGGCCGTGGTCGTGTTCGTCGTGGCGTTCCTGCTTGGCCGCAGACGAGGCTTCCAGGATGTGCAGGACGGCGTCGACCCCAATGATCCGAGCCTGTTCGGAGCTGCGAAGAACACGTCCCTGTTCGGCCCCCGCGTTCCCGTGCAGTCCACGGAACGCCAGCTGGTGGCCGTCATGCCCGAAGCTTTGGTGGTCGTAGACTCGCTGGCCACGGTCCAATACGCATCCCCGGCCGCGCGGCGCTTCGGCATCATCCACGACCAGGCGATGGCGCTCGCGGAAATCCGCGACATCGTGAAACTGGTCTCCACAGACAGCGTGGTGCGCGAACGCGAACTGACCATCCCCCTGCACGGCCGCACGCGAACGGGCGTGGTGAACACGAACGGCAAAGGCGTCGAAGCCGGCAAGCCGCTGCCCGAAGACACGCTCTACCTGCACGTGCGCGTCGGACAGATCGCCGACAACCTATTTGCGATTTTCATTTCCGACATGAGCGAGCAACGCCGTTTCGAAATCATGCGGCGCGATTTCGTCACCAACGTCTCGCACGAACTGAAAACCCCGGCAGGCGCGATTTCTCTGCTCGCCGAAACGATCGGCGACGCGGCCGACGATCCGGACGCGGTGAAATACTTCTCCGGCCGAATCTCCAAGGAATCCGAACGATTGACGGAACTGGTCCACCGTCTGATCGACCTGCAGAAAGCGCAAAGCGCGGCAGCGATGCTCAACGCGGAACGGCTGTCCGTGCTGTCCGTGGCACGCGAGGCGCTCGCCGAAAACCAGGTCAAGGCCGAATCGAAGCACATCAGCCTGGTCCTGTCCGTGAACGGCCGGCAGGTGCTGGTGCATGCGAACGCCGAGGAACTGGCCAAGGAAGCCGAACAGAACCTGGACGTGTTCGTGGTCGCTGACCATGAGACCATCAAAACTGCGGTGAAGAACCTGGTGGAGAACGCCATCAACTATTCGCCGGAACATACCACGGTGGCCGTCGGCATCGGCATCGAATCCGGCAAGGTGGCGATTCGCGTCGTGGACCAGGGCATCGGCATCCCCGCGGCGTCGCTCAGCAGAATTTTCGAGCGATTCTACCGCGTCGATCCGGCGCGCTCCCGTGAAACCGGCGGCACCGGCCTGGGATTGGCCATCACCAAGCATTGCGTCGAGGATTGCGGCGGCACCATCTCCGTATGGTCGCGTGAGGGGGAGGGATCCACCTTCACCATCACGATGCCGCAGGCTTCGGGCGCTGCGGAACCCGACCATCCGGCGGATTCGGCGAATGATAACACCCGTGAAAAGAAACAGTCCGGCCACTCCACCACAACAGAGAATGAGGAGAACCACTGATGACGCGAATTCTGATCGTCGAGGACGAAGAGTCGTACCGTGAGCCGCTGGTCTACCAGCTCACCCGTGAAGGGTACGACGTGTCCGCCGCGGCCACCGGTGAAGAAGGATTGGAACTGTTCACCAAGGGTGGTATCGATCTGGTGCTGCTCGATCTGATGCTGCCCGGTCTTGACGGCACCGCGCTGTGCCGTCGGATCCGCGAGCAAAGCCGTGTGCCGATCATCATGCTGACCGCGAAAAGCGCGGAAATCGACAAGGTCGTCGGCCTTGAAATCGGCGCGGACGACTACATCACCAAACCGTATTCCTTCCGTGAGCTGCTGGCACGCATCCGCGCGGTGCTGCGCCGCAACCAGATGGTCGCCGAATCCGGAGAAGCCGCCGACGACGATATTCCGCTCGTATGCGGTGACATTTCCATGAGAATCGGCCAGCATGAGGTGACGGTCCGCGGCGAGAACGTGTTCTTCCCGCTGAAGGAATTCGAACTGCTGGAATACCTCATGCAGAACAAGGGCCGCGTGATGACCCGCCACCAGCTGATCGACCGCATCTGGGGCTCCGACTATGTCGGCGACACCAAGACGCTGGACGTGCATGTCAAGCGCGTGCGCGCCAAAATCGAGGAGGACCCGGGCCATCCCAAGTATCTGACCACCGTGCGCGGCCTCGGATACAAGATCGATACGCCAAGCGAATGATGATGAAAGGCTTGGTATAGCGCGCATTCGCATCGTGCTTGCAAAGAACGGTGAACGGAAGGAACGTCGAACGGCGAAGGTGTCGTAGACTGTTCATCTTCCGTTCACCGTTTTTGGTTTGGGGCGAGTGAAACGCCCAATAGGCTGGAGATTGTCATGAAGAACGATGGCGACAACAGAAAATCGAAAAATCAGAAACATACGCCATCTGAATGTTGACAGAGGGAAAAGAATAATGCGTAACTCCATTCTCGTACGCTCCATCGCCGCTGTGTCCGGCATTGTGATGCTGGCTTCCGTCGCGGCTTGCGGTGACAACACCACCGCTTCCACCGATTCTTCGGCCAAGTCCGATACCAAGACCGAAACCGTTTCCGGCAACTTCTCCGGCGCTGGCGCTTCTTCCCAGCAGGCCGCCGTCGAAGCTTGGATCGCCGGCTTCCAGGGCACCAACCCGGACGCCAAGGTCGCTTACAACCCGTCCGGTTCCGGCGCTGGCGTGTCCACCTTCCTGACCGGTGCAACCGCATGGGCCGGCTCCGACGCCTCCCTCGCCGATAACGAGGTCGAGCAGTCCAAGAGCGTGTGCGCTTCCGGCACCGCCTTCGACATCCCGGTCTACATTTCCCCGATCGCCGTCGTCTTCAACCTGCAGGGCGTGTCCGGCAAGGGCAAGACCCTGAACATGGACGCCGAGACCATCGCCAAGATCTTCGACGGCAAGATCACCAAGTGGAACGATGACGCCATCAAGAAGCAGAACCCGAAGGTCGATCTGCCTGACCTCGACATCACCGTGGTGCACCGTTCCGACAAGTCCGGCACCACCAAGAACTTCCTGAGCTACGTCAAGGACGCCGCTGGCGACGCATGGAGCTACGACCTCGGCGAGAACTGGCCGAACGAGGTCGGCCAGGGCGCCAAGGGCACTTCCGGCGTGATCTCCACCGTGCAGCAGGCTGACGGCACCATCGGTTACGCCGATGCCTCCCAGGCCGGCGATCTGGGCACCGTGGCCGTGAAGGTCGGCGACGATTACGTCCCGTTCTCCGCTGAAGCCGCCGCCAAGGTCGTGGACGCCTCCCCGCTCGACGATTCCGCCAAGGGTGACAACCGCGTGGTCGTCAAGCTCGACCACAACACCACCGAGAAGGGCGCCTACCCGATCGTGCTGGTCTCCTACGACGTCGCCTGCCCGGCATACAAGGACGCCAACACCGCCAAGTTCGTCAAGTCCTGGCTCACCTACGTGACCAGCGACGAAGGCCAGCAGACCGCCGCTTCCGCAGCC
>OGCO01002437.1_pt1 | contig 24438 bp, 20 predicted proteins | sample 1570171 | NCBI WGS metagenome assembly OGCO01 (sample SAMEA4370583, study PRJEB24528) | human gut metagenome
CAACAACCGGAACGCCATACTTTTGCAGGTTTTCAATGTGCTTGCCCAGATTGACAATTCCCTTTTTCAGTGCATCCAGATCTTCTGAGGCAAGTGCATCCTTAGAAGCACCGCCGTTGTACTTTAGTGCACGAACGGTTGCAACCAGGACAACTGCATCTGGAGAAAGTCCTGCCTTGCGGCATTTAATATCGAAGAATTTTTCAGCGCCCAGATCAGCACCGAAGCCAGCTTCCGTTACTACGTAGTCAGCAAGCTTTAAGGAAAGCCGTGTTGCCCGAACGGAGTTGCATCCATGTGCAATGTTGGCGAATGGACCGCCGTGTACAACAGCCGGTGTATGTTCCAGTGTCTGAATCAGGTTTGGCTGCATGGCATCCTTCAGCAGAGCTGCCATTGCGCCGACAGCCTGCAAATCTCCGGCAGTGACTGGTTCTCCATCATAATTATAAGCTACAATAATGGCAGACAGACGCTTTTTCAGGTCTGCAACATCATCTGCCAAGCAGAGAATTGCCATAATTTCGCTGGCAACACTGATGACAAAGTGATCTTCCCGGACAACGCCGTCTACTTTTCTGCCCATCCCAATGATGATATTACGCAGTGCGCGGTCGTTCATATCTTCACAGCGCTTCCAGATAATTTGCTTCGGATCAATCCGAAGGGCATTGCCCTGCTGCAAATGGTTATCCAACAGCGCAGCCAGCAGGTTGTTTGCGGAAGTAATGGCGTGGAAATCACCTGTAAAATGCAGGTTCAGATCTTCCATCGGAACAGCCTGTGCATAGCCGCCGCCTGCCGCACCGCCCTTGATGCCGAAGCATGGACCCAAGGAAGGTTCCCGCAGGGTGCAGACTGCTTTTTTCCCTAGTTTGCATAGTGCCTGGGATAAGCCAATGCTGATGGTTGTTTTCCCTTCTCCGTAAGGAGTCGGGTTAATAGCGGTTACCAGAATCAATTTCCCATCCGGTTGGTTTTGTACCCGCTTGATCAAGTCCTGTGAAAATTTTGCCTTGTACTTTCCGTACAGCTCCAGATCATCTTCTGTGACACCAAGCTGTTCGGCGACTTTGGTAATGGGTTGTAAGGTGGCTTCCTGTGCAATTTGAATATCTGTTTTCATAAACTTCTCCATCTATTTTGATATGCATTATGCAAAAATGATTTGCTTCCAGTCTGGAAGCAGCTTTACTTTCTGAGTGTTGCGACGCAGTTGTTCATCAGCATAGCAATGGTCATAGGACCAACACCGCCCGGAACAGGAGTCAGGAAACTTGCTTTTGGTTCCACACTCTCGAAGTCAACATCTCCGCAGAGTTTCTTGTTTTCCATGCGATGGATGCCGACATCTACGACAACGGCACCTTCCTTGACATAAGAAGCGTCAATCATCTTCGGCTTTCCGATTGCAACGATCAGAATATCTGCCAGATTGGTGATGGCTTTTAAATCTTTGGTGCGGGAGTGGCAGACGGTGACCGTTGCATGTTCCCGCAGCATCAATGCAGCCGCCGGTTTGCCGACAATGTTGCTTCTTCCAATGATGACGCAGTGCTTTCCGGCAATTTCAATGCCGCTTCGCTTGAGCAGCTGAACCACGCCAGCTGGTGTGCAGGAAACAAATCCTTTTGAACCAACTTGCAGGGCACCGACATTTTGTTCATGGAATCCGTCCACATCCTTTTTCGGATCGATTGCCTGAATAACAGCGTTTTCATCAATCTGCTTAGGAAGTGGAAGTTGTACCAGAATACCGTTTACGGAAGGATCCGCATTCAGCTGTGCAATCAGATCCAGCAGCTGCTCCTGTGAAGTTTCTTCCGGCAGCTCATAAGAGAGCGAGCGGATGCCAATATAGGCACATGCATTCTTCTTGTTCCGTACATATACGCTGGATGCCGGATCGTTTCCTACCTGAACCACTGCCAGGCAGGGAACCACACCGGTTTCTTCCAGCATAGCGGCGCATTCTGCCTTTAATTCATCTTTGATGGTTTGGGAAATTTGTTTTCCGTCAATTATTTTCGCCATGCTGCTGCCTCCGATTTTTGATTTATTCGTACAGGGGATACTTGCTGCAAAGTGCACCAACTGCTGCCCGTACGTCATCTGCGCTTGCTTCATAATCAAATGCTGTTTTGGCGATCAGAGAAGCAATGACCTTCATATCCTCTTCTACCATTCCTCTTGTGGTAACGGCGGGTGTGCCGATTCGAACGCCGGAAGTAACGAATGGGCTTCTCGGTTCGTTTGGAACCGTATTTTTATTGAGTGTAATATTGACGCTGTCGCAGCGATTCTGCAATTCTTTTCCGGTAATTTCCGTATTGCGCAGATCTACCAGCATCAGATGATTGTCTGTACCGCCGGTGAGAATATCAAATCCATTGTCCATCAGTGCAGCGCAAAGTGCTTTTGCATTTTTTGCAACCTGCTGCTGATAGGTTTTGAATGCAGGTTTCAGTGCTTCGCCCAAGCAAATGGCTTTGGAAGCAATCACATGCATCAGCGGACCACCCTGAATACCGGGGAAAATGGCCTTGTTGAAGTTGAGAGTTTTGTGTGTGGTGGTGGTTACAACATCAGCATACGGGAACGGAGAGGGATGTACACCTGCCGCAACCAGACCGGCAATATGCGCCATATCTACCATCAGGACTGCACCGACTGCATCGGCAACTTCCCGGAATTTTTTGAAATCGATGATGCGACAGTATGCGCTGGCACCAGCAATAATCATTTTGGGCTTGACTTCTTTTGCGGTTTTCATCATGGCATCGTAATCCAAGAAGCCGTTGTCATCAACGCCATAGGGGACAACGTGGAAATATTTACCGGAAATGTTAACCGGGCTGCCGTGGCTCAGGTGACCGCCGTGATCCGGGTTCATGCCCATAACCGTATCTCCAGGATTCAAAACGGCAAAGAAAACAGCCAGGTTTGCTTGTGCACCGGAATGTGGCTGTACATTGGCATAATCGCAGCCGAACAATTTCTTGGCACGCTCAATGGCGATAGTTTCTACGATATCAACCTTTTCACATCCGCCGTAATAGCGCTTGCCCGGATATCCTTCTGCATACTTGTTGGTCAGGACACTGCCCATTGCGTTCATGACAGGCTCGCTGACAATGTTTTCGCTGGCAATCAATTCAATGGTACTTCTCTGTCTGGTAAGCTCTGCCTGCATGGCTGCGCCGACTTCTGCGTCATAGTCTGCAATCTGCTTCATGATTTCATCTACCATTTTTTTACTCCTTTTAGCACGTATTTTTCATCCAAACAAGAAACGCACACGAACGCAAATGGTAGTTCCTGTGCGAATTCTGTTGCTTCTTGTTGCCCGAATGATGGGAAATTTTGTCTAAAAATATTATACTATATTTTTTCCTTGCTGTCAAGCCGTGTGTTCTGTTTGCAAAAATTCCCGAATGGCAGCCAGTAGGGTTTCCATTTCTGCTGGTGTTCCAATGGTAATCCGCAGGTAATTGACAATACGGGGCGTGTCAAAATGCCGTACAAAAATTTGCTTGCTGCGCAGGTAAGTAAACAGCTGGCACATATCATAATCGGGATGTGTTACAAATAGGAAATTGCTCTTGGAGTCCGGGAACTGGAAGCCAAGCTGCGCAAGCTGCTGTTTCGTCCACTCCCGTGTTTCTACCACCAGTTTCAAATGACGCTGGAAGTAGTCTTCATCTTCCATGGCGGCGGTTCCAGCAGCAATGGCAGTGCGATTGAGCGTATAGGAATTGAAGGAATACTTGACATTGTTCAGCGCACGGATTAATTCTGGTGCACCCATGCAGAAGCCAATTCGGCTGCCTGCCAGTGCACGGGACTTGGAGAAAGTCTGTACTACGATGAGGTTTTCAAATTCCGGTAGAAGCGATACCGCAGATTCTGCACCAAAATCGACATATGCTTCATCTACCAGGACAATGGAATCTGGATTGTGTTCCAAAATGCTGCGGATGGCATCCAGCGGCAGCGCAATTCCGGTTGGCGCATTCGGATTGGGGAATACAATTCCGTTGTTGGGACGGTAATAATCCTCCGGCACAATGCGAAGCTGTTCATCCAGTGGGATGGCTTCGTAAGGAATGCCGAACAGCTTTGCCCAGACGGGGTAGAATGCATAGGAAATATCCGGGAACAAAATCGGTTTTGTTCCATTGAAAAAAGTGAGAAAGAGCATGGCCAGCACATCATCGGAACCAACCCCGGAAAAGACCTGATCTTCCTGCAATCCATAACGCTTTGCAATGGCTGCATTCAGTTGATGAGCGGTTGGATCCGGATACAGACGCTGTTCCTGAAGTGGAATGGCTGCAATTGCCTGGAGCACGTTTGGAGAAGGCGGGTAGGGATTTTCGTTGGTGTTGAGCTTTACCATTTGATCGAAGTGCGGCTGCTCTCCCGGTACATAGGGATCCACATTCCGAATATATTGTTGATAGGCTTTCATATTAGTCGTTCTTCCTTTCGCTTGGCCGGTTTTGCTCCAGTAAGGAGCGTTTGATTTCCCAGAGTTTCTGAGATAGATCCACATAGTAGGTGTGTGGATTTTCAAATCGTTTGACTTCGTCCCACAATAGATCGATTTGTTCGAGACAGTAGGCACGCACGTCTTCCAGTTTGGGACAGGTATAGACCAATTCTCCCTGTTTGAAAATGGGAACCTGCAATTTTTTCACCGTGAAGTTGGTGAGTGTCTTGTGTTTCCAAATGGCTTCCGGGTGGAAGATGGTGTGCGGTTGGTCAGGATCAATGGTCTCATCGTAAACGCACAGTTCATCTGCCAGTGCTTTTCCGCTTTCCCGGTCAAAGAACCGGTAAACGGTTTTAAAATGCGGATTGGTGATTTTGGCAGTATTTTCACTGATTTTAATTTTTGGAACAATGGTGCCGTCTTCTTCTGTGACGGCAGCCAGCTTATAAACGCCGCCGAATACAGGAGAGCTTTTGGCCGTAATCATACGTTCTCCTACGCCGAACGTATCAATTTGTGCTCCCTGCATCAGCAAATCCCGAATCAGATATTCATCCAAGGAGTTGGAAGCTACAATTTTACAGTTCGGGAAACCAGCTTCATCCAGCATAGCTCTTGCTTTTTTGGACAGATAGGAAATGTCACCGGAATCCAGACGGATGCCAAATGAAGTGATTTCCTGCGGAACCAGAATGTCCCGGAATGCACGGATGGCATTGGGCACACCGCTTTTCAGTGTGTCATAAGTGTCTACCAGCAAGATGGCATTGTTGGGATAAAGCTTGCAGTATGCGGCAAACGCTTCATACTCGGAGTCGAACATCTGTACCCAGGCATGTGCCATAGTTCCGCCTGCCGGAACGCCGTATAGGGAATCCGTCAGCGTGCAGGCAGTTCCGCCGCATCCAGCCAGATAGGCAGCACGTGCCCCCAGCACGGCACCATCTGCACCTTGTGCACGGCGGGAGCCAAATTCCAGTACCGTTTTGCCCTGTGCAGCCCGTACAATGCGGTTGGCTTTGGTTGCAATCAGGGATTGGTGATTGATGGACAGCAGCACGAACGTTTCAATGATCTGCGCTTCAATTGCAGGAGCGCAAATGGTCAGAATGGGTTCGCCGGGGAATACAGGAGTTCCCTCTGGAACGGCATACAAGTCACCGGTAAAATGGAATTCTTTCAGGTATTGCAGAAATCTTTCACTGAAGCAGCCTTTTCCACGCAGATAAGACAAGTCTTCCGGAGAAAAATGCAGGTTTTGAATATAGTCAATGACCTGTTCCAGACCGGCGGCAATTGCAAATCCACCGCCGTCCGGTACGGTTCGGAAAAATACATCAAAATAAACTTTTTTCTTATAATAACCGGTTTCAAAATATCCGTTTGCCATGGTGAATTCGTAAAAGTCACATAGCATCGTTAGGTTTTGTTCTTGTTTCATAAAGCACCGTCCTTCCGGTTGAAAACATCGATTTGCAGACCTTCCATGACATCCAATGCTGCTTCATGCAGAGCAGGCTGAAAACTTGCAGTACAGGATGCATCGACTGTAATGTGGGCTTCCGGCAGAGCTGTTTTTGCCAGCACAGCATTGGCAAGCACACAGATGTTAGAAACCAGTCCAACCAATTCTACATCGGTGTAGGCTTGCTGCTGCAAGTATGCAAATAACCGATCGGAGCCGAACGTACCCTTTTCAAAGCAAACATCCTGCGGCAGACGTTCCTGTGCGACACAACCATATAGGGCATGCCCAGCTGTTCCATGGATGCAGTGTACAATCGGTAAGTTTCGTCCTTCCTGTGTGGAAGCATAATCTGTTCCGTGGGTATCAAGGGTAAATAAGACAGCATCCTTTGCTGCGTGGTACTGTTGAATCTTTTGCGCAATGGGAGCAGCAAGTGTTTCTGCCTCCGGAAATCCCAATGTGCCGGATACAAAATCGACTTGATAATCCACAACAATTAAACAGCGCTTCATAGCGGTCTCCTTTTTCTGTTCATTATAGGTTGCTTTGCTTCAACGCTCGTTCGACGCATGATCAGGCTTTCTTTCTATCAAAGAGCGGCACGGAAAATACCGATGATATCTTCTTTGGTCAGCGGGACATAACAGCCGACACATCCGGCAGCTGCTTTTTCTGCCATTTCTTCAAAATGCGTTTCCTCGCAGATACCAACCTCCCGGAGCGTTTCCGGCAGTCGCATGGTGCGGAAAAAGGCTCTTGTCTCTGCAATGGCTGCTTTGGCTGCTTTCCAGTCCTCTGTTTCTGTGATGCCGAAGACAGCACGTCCATATGCCGCAAACTTTGCAGCAGTTGCTTCTGACAGAGCAAAATCCATCCAATGCGGTGTCAGAATGGCAAGACCTTCGCCGTGGGTGATGTCATAAAATGCGCTGAGTTCGTGTTCCATCGGGTGAACGCACCAGCCTACCTCTGCGCCGTCGGACAGCAGTCCGTTGATTGCCATACTGGAAGTCCACATCAGATTGGCACGTGCTTCATAGTTGTCTGGATGCTGTAGAGCGATCGGGCCGTACTGCACACAAGTTTTCAGCAGACCTTCTGCGAAGCGTGCCTGTACAGCGGCACCTGGTACATTTGTAAAGTAATTTTCAAAAATATGACTCATCATATCAGCGGTTCCGGCAGCTGTCTGCTTTTTGGAAACGCTGTAGGTATATGTGGGATCCAAGATGGACATTTTGGGTTTCATGCATTCGGCACTGGTTCCCCATTTTTCATGCTTGGAAAGGTCAGAAATGACCGCAAAGGAATCCATTTCCGAGCCCGTTGCCGCTAATGTTAAAACGGAATAAATAGGCAGGGCAGTTTGAATTTTCCCGGGGTCAATAACCAGATCCCACGGATCCCCGTCATAGCAGGCACCGGCCGCAATGACCTTTGCACAGTCGATGACGCTTCCGCCGCCGATTGCCAGCACCATGTCCAGTTTTTGCTCCTTGCAGCATGCAACACCGGCACGTACAGATTCAATTCGTGGATTCGGTTCTACACCGGATAATTCCGTTACCTGTAGACCAGCCTGGTGCAGCAATTGCATGGCTTCTTCATACAAGCCAGATTTCTTGATGCTTCCGCCACCGTAAACCAATAAAACAGAATGACCGCTTTCTGACAATTCCGTCAAGTGTACAAGTTGTCCTTTTCCAAAATGGATTTTCGTTGGAATATGATACGTAAATGCCTGCATTACAAACTACCTCCAAAAATAAAATTTCGGCAGAGCCGCTGCCATTATGATACCACAGAATCTGTAAAAATGCAAGTTTCCTGTTTTCTTTTTTCCGATTCTGTAAAAAATCTTGAAAATTGATGAAGGATGTGCTATACTGAATCATTAGAACTAGAACTTATTCACGAGAAGAAAGGTGGCGCACAAATGAAAACACCGGTTTTTGCCGCTAGTCGAATCAATTGGCTGAAAATTGGAAAAATTGCAGTAGGTGCAGCCGCTGCAATGGCGCTGGCAGGAGCAGCGGGTCTGCAAAATGCCATGTCTGCCGGGTTGATTGTCTTTTTGACCATTCAGGATACCAAAAAGGAAACGGTGGCAAGCTGTCTGCGGCGATTGATTGCCTTTGTGATGATGACTGCCTTGTGCACACCGATTTTTTATTACCTCGGCACCAATCCGCTTACATTTGGCGGATTCTTTTTGGTGTTTCTGCTGCTTTGCTATGGAATGGCTTTGCTGGATTCCATTGCGGTTAATGCTGTCAAGGCAACACACTATATGGCGGCAGGCGGTGTGAGCCTGTCTCTTCTAAAAAATGAAATTTTGCTGCTGCTCATCGGTGGCGGAATTGGCGTCTTTCTGAACTGGTTTATGCCGAACAATCAGGAGAAAATTCGGCGGCATCAACAGGAGCTCGATCAGCAAATGCAGGGGATTCTGGAACGCATGGCAGTGTACCTGCTCTGTTCGGATCGAGCTGGATACGATGGGACCTGCTTTACCAAAACCGATCATCTCTTGGCGCGGATGCAGCGGGAAACGGTTTTATTTTTGGGGAACCGTTTTACCAGGCAGGATTTGTATTTCCTGCGCTACGCAGAAATGCGGCAGCAGCAATGTGATGTTCTGCGCATGATTTATCGGCAGATTATCCAGCTGACCTTAATCCCAGAGCAGGCGCATCCGCTTGCAGATTTCATTCGTTCTGTGAGTCAGGACTTTTCCGAGCACAATGACCCAACGGCTTTGCAGGAACAGTTGGATTTGCTGCATCAGCAATATCGAACAGACACCTTGCCGGTAACACGAGCGGAGTTTGAAAATCGAGCGCTGCTGTTTAGCATTTTGACGGACTTGCGGTTGTTCTTAAAAATAAAATCAGACTTTTTTGCATCGGAGCATTTATATACATAGGGAAAAGGAGAAGATCGATGAAGTTATTGAGAAGACGAAGGCGCTTTACGCCGGTTCGTATCATTGCATGCGGATTTGCCAGCATGATTGCATTGGGAACCCTGCTGTTGTCTCTGCCGATTGCGCAGAAGCCGGATGCAGCTGTTTCCGTTTTGGATGCACTGTTTACAGCGACCAGTGCAGTCTGCGTTACTGGATTGGTTGCAGTGGATGTTGCCGATCATTTTACCGTATTTGGACAAACCGTTGTTGGTATTTTGATTCAGATTGGAGGACTGGGCGTAACGTCCATTGGTTTGGGGCTGATTGCTCTTTCCGGAAGGCGTGTGCGCTTGCAGGATCAGGTTTTGATTAAGGAAGCGTTAAATTCTCCCAATTTAAAAAATATTCTGGCACTGATTCGAACCGTTTTGATTACCACATTTTCGATTGAATGCATTGGTGCGGTCGGAAGTTTTCTGGTATTCCGGAAGCAGTACACTGTCTGGCATGCGATTGGGCTTAGTTTGTTTCATTCGGTGGCATCCTTTAACAACGCCGGATTTGACTTGCTGGGCGGTGGACAAAGCTTGGCTGCCTACCGCGGCAATGTGCCGTTTTTACTGCTAACCAGTATTTTGGTCATTGCCGGTGGTATTGGGTTTATGGTGATTCGGGATCTTTGGCAGAATCATGGCAGACTGCTCCGCTGCACGCTGCATACCAAAGTGGTGTTGCTGATGACGGTGTTACTGCTTGCAGGCGGAACCGTTCTATTAAAGTGCGGAGATTCGAGTCTGAACTGGCTGGATGCATTCTTTTATAGTGTTTCTGCACGAACAGCAGGTTTTGCCACAGTACCGTTGGCGCAGTTTTCCAGTAGTGCAACCCTGGTTATGCTGATCTTAATGTTTGTGGGCGGTTCGCCCGGTTCCACGGCAGGTGGGATCAAAACAACCACGCTGTTTGTATTTTTGCGGACGGTCTTTGTGTATCCTTCCAGAAAAAATATTACAGTGTTCCATCGACAGCTTCCCAAGGATGTGATGGAACAGGCATTTGTTCTGGTTGGAATGGGTGCCTGTGTGGTAGGTGGTGTTTCCCTGCTGATAGGAATACTGGAACCGACTTTGACGCTGTCTCAGATTTTAGTAGAAGTTGTTTCTGCATTTGGAACAGTCGGTCTTTCTACTGGCGTGACGGGGGCACTCTCCGCGCCGGCGAAGCTGCTTTTGATTGGCACCATGTTCATTGGGCGGCTTGGTCCTTGGACGGTTGTCTCTCTGTGGATTCAAAAGACACGCTGCAATGTTTCTCTTCCGGAGGAACGAATTAGTATTGGATAAGGAGAACAAACATGCGAAATACAAAAAAAGGAGCCCAATGTTATGGGGTCATTGGGCTGGGACGGTTTGGATATGCATTGGCAGAATCTCTGGCAGCTTCTGACTGCGATTTGATTGTAGCCGATCAGGATCAGGAAATCATCAATCAGGCGGCTTCTCTGACCAGTCAGGCATACCAGGTTAGTCATCTCAATCGGGAAGCCATGCAGCAAATTGGTTTGCAGAACTGTGATGTTATTGTGATTGGTGTAGGTGGACGCATGGATGAAAGCATTTTGCTGACACTGTATGCCATTCAGTTGGGCGTAAAGCGTGTGATTGCAAAGGCAACCAGCGAAGAGCATGGATTGGTGCTGCAAACGCTGGGGGCAGAAGTGGTCTATCCGGAGCGGGATATGGCTGTGCGCCTTGCCAAGCGCCTGCTGGCACCGGGTGTGCTGGAGTATATTTCTTTGAGCGATGAAGTGGATATTACAGAAATTCAGCTTACCAAGCGCGTACATGGAAAAACGGTTGCCGGGTTGGATATTCGAAAACAGTTTGGATTGAATGTAATTGCTGTGAAACAAAATGGGATGCTGAGTACGGCGATTACACCGAATTTGATCTTGGATGAAACCATGACCATTACAGTAATTGGTGAAAAAAATGATATTCTGCGTTTTGAGTCCTATCTTTCCTAGTGCATGCCTTGCCGCAGGGAAGATTTACAAAACATCAAAAAGATCCGCACAGGAATCAAAATTCTGTGCGGATCTTTTTTGAAACTTATAATTCGTTTTTTCGTACTGCAATAAAGGAATCGAATGTCCGCAGCCAGCGCTGGAAGGTTTCATCATCTGGATAGGAGGTAATCGCACCGGATCCGGTGACACTGTAGTTTGCATAATATACTGCGTACCGCAGCCACTTTTGCAGTTTGCCGGCAGGCTGTTGATTGAGGTTTTCCGGTGTAATACCGTTCTTCCCCAGACAATACAGAAATGCGCCGCAAATGGCATCTCCGGCACCGGTGGTGTCCTTTACCTTGACCTTGGGGTTTGGTTCTGTGCAGACTACTTGCGGTGTTAGCAGCATGGCACCCTGTTTTCCTTTGGAATACAGAATCATTTTACAGCCTTGTTCAAATAGAAGCGGTGCTGCTTTCTGAATGTCCGTTTCACCGGTTACAAATTCCAATTCTTCATCGGAGACTTTCAAAAGATCGACATAGGGGAGAAATTCCCGGACTGCTGCCTGACAAGCTTCCGCAGAGGGGAACAGCGGCAGCCGGATGTTCGGGTCAAAACTAATGACAGCGCCCTGTTCTTTTGCAAGCTGAATGGCACGTACATGTGTTTGTTTCATGGGAGATTCCACCAGGGAAACCGATCCGAAATGCAGAACAGCCGTATCTTCCAGCCACGCTGGCTGTAATTGCTCCGGTTCCATCAGCATGTCTGCACTTGGCTTTCGATAAAACGAAAAATCACGATTGCCGTCTGTTTTTAAGGAGACAAAGGCAAGCGCAGTATTGGCAGCATCGGTTCGGCAGATGCTCTCTGTGTCAATCCCGCATTTTTCCAATTGATCGACAATGTAATCGCCGAATGCATCATTCCCGACTTGTGTAATCATACGTGCCTTGCCGCCGAGTTTTCCGATTGCAGCTGCTACATTTGTCGGCGCACCGCCGCAAACTCGATAGAATGTTGTCACTTCTTTTAGCGGGCAGTCTCGCTGTTCCGGAATAAAATCAATCAGCGCTTCTCCGATGGTGGTAATCGTTTGTTTCATAGTTGTTAGGCTCCTTCGTCTGTCAAGCTGTTAGGCTCGTTGTGGTTCTGCCTTTTAGTATAGCATATTGTGAAAAAATAAGCAAGCAGATTTTTTACAGATTGCTCATAAATGCAACAGCTTTTCCCAAAATTCGAATTTCTTCCAGCTGTTCGTCATGATAAACCAATGGGGGATAGGCTGGATTTTCTGCCACCAATTGGAGCCAGTTGTGTGCACGGTCGTAATAAACCCGCTTTAAAGTGGCTTCCTCTCCAATGATGACAGCGGCGATTTCACCATTTTCTACCATGGGCTGCTCTCGGATGAAGACATAGTCCCCATCATAAATACGCGCACCGATCATGCTGTCTCCTCGTGCAACCAAGCAGAAATCAGCACGGATGCTGTCCTCTGCTGTTACAAAGAGTTCTCGTTCTTCCTGTGCAAAAATAGGTTCTCCGCAGGCGATTTCACCGAGTATGGGAAAGCGTTTGGTTCCGATTGGGCGCAGGTTGTCAAAATCGTTCCAGTTCAAAGTAGGGGCTGCTTCCGGTTCTGCATGCGGACTTTGTCCGGTTAGCCATGCCGCAGATACATTTAGTGTTTGGGCAATTGCAGCCAGAACCGGAAGCTTAATGGTGTCGATTTTTCCGGATTCATAGCGCTGAATGGTGGATTTGTTCAATCCGACTGCATCACCCAATGCAGTTTGTGTCATGCCGCAGACCTTTCGGCGTGCTCGGATGCGCTGTCCGATTTGTTCTTGCTGTGTTGCTTCCATGGGAATTCCTTCTTTCTGCTGATTGGTTGATAAGATTTAGTATAACACAAGCTGTTGCAAAATGCAATATAAAAATAAAAAATTGCATTTTGCTATTGACAGAAACCAAAAATTCTGATACACTAGAAGCATAGAAGTTGCATATTGCAAGAAATGAGATTTTTCGTCCCAATTTAGATCTTATACAATATGCGGCTCTTTGTAAGTCCAATCAATCGGATATTTAATATGTAGGAGGAACTGGAATGACACTTGTAATTGATCCCATTCACTTTCACGCCGAGGCAAGCCCTGATCTTCTGGGACAAGTCGGTGAAAAAAACGCCCGAACCATTACCGTTGTGCAGCCAGCCATTCCCGGTGCTGTCAATTATGCCTTGCTGTTCCAAATCCCGGATGCAGCTTCCACAGCGGAATCGAGTGCTGCCACAGATGCTTCCCATGCGGCAGCAACCTTGTTTTCCGTCACCTGTACCAGTGGAAGCGTTACCGTCCCCAATGCGATTTTACAGCGCTCCGGAACAGTATGGTGTCAGTGGGTTGCCAGAGATCAGGCAGGCAGTAAAATTGCAAAATCCAATTTGATTCCGCTTCGTGTGGAACCCTCTCTTTCTGCTGTGGAGGGGACGATTCCCACACCGGAAGAACTGCAAACCAAATATGACACGATGATGCAGGAGTTGGAAAAAGCAAAAACCAGCATGCTGGAAGCCATTCGATCTGCTGGCGGTTCGCCTACCGCAGTGAGCCAGGTTCTGGAATATACGGAGCTGTCAAATGGCATTTACTCCTTTACACCGGCACATAATCGACTTTATCGATTTTGTGTTACCGATTCCGAAAGCGATCCCCCACGTCCGCCGCTGCTGCAGGTGCTGGCACCGGATGTTTCCGGTACCAATGCCGTATTTCATTGTCAGATACTATTGCAGCATTTTTCTGCTTTTCAAATCAGTTTTGCGGATAATCTCACGGGAACCGATGGCCTTTCTGCTTCCAATGGCTTCTTCTTTGTGGACAGCAGCCATGCACAGGATTTGATTGCGCTCTCTTTGTGGTATGATGGCTTTGGCTTTCGATATCATTGGGCTGCCATTTAGCGGATGCCTTTGATGGAATAGAAGAAAATCTGCTTGCAATTGGCTATTTTGCACAATTTACGCATCAAATTGTTGTGATGTACAAATATAGTTTACAAAAGTGAACTTGACATTATGGAATAGAGGTGCTATAATAAAAAAGAAATCAAACAGAACGACACGGTTGACGGATTGCACAGGAGGAATTGTGCAGAATTTGATAGGGGGTCATATTATGAAAAAGTCATTTGGTTTGCGGGCTGCTGCCGGCACCATGGCTGTACTGCTTGCATGCTGTTCAGGGATTGTAGGAAACACTTCCTGCCTGCTTGCATCTGCGGAGGAAGAGGAGGTGCCTTTCTCGCTTTCTTTGCAGTCTACAGAAAGTCGGGATCCTTCTTTTTACATTTCCCGCTCGACCCTTTCTCAAGGCGATTATACATTGCCGCTTGGCGTGTACATTGAATCGGATGCACGAAATACAGCTGTGCAAACTGCTTGTATGAAATGGTATACGGATCAGGAAGATTGGATTTCCTTCCAGAATATCATGAATTACAACAGTTATCAGAAGTCAACCGCCTATACATTTAGCGAAGGAACCATTACCTCCAATTATCCGCTGTATTGTCTGGCAAATGCGGTAAAGCGGAGAAGTGGATATGTTTACACCAATCCGAGCTTATTGACCAGTAACAGCAACTATGCTTGTGATCCTGTTTTTGGTGCGGATTTGTATTATGAAGGCAATGATACCGTTCAGTTTTCTGTTACGTATTATGCCAGTGCAGCGGATCTGAAAGCTGGAAAGAAGTCTACACAAGCTTATCATTGTCCACTGACATACAGTGCAGATGGAACCGCTTCTTTTACCTATTCCTATGTTCGACAGGACGATTATCAAGTGGATCAGAACACGGTTTCTCTTTATGCAAAGCAGGAAAAAATTCAGGCATTGGAACCTGGTTCGCAAATCCCGGATCGTGCTGATATCTTATTGTGGTACAGCACAAGTGATAAAGTGGTACCGTTTTTAGGAGAATCGGATGAATTTCCATTTACAACATTTGATGTTGTAATTGATGCCGACACACCAAACGGAATCTATTATGTAAATTTGGATGCTAGTGCCTGCCGATTGAATACGAATGAAAAGCCATCCAATTTAAGCGGCTTTACCATTGAAGTCGGTGATCGCTTGGAAACTACAACAGCAACTACTACCACGACAACAACAACAACAACTACAACTACAACTACAACAACAACTACTACCACTACTACAGAACCAACGACAACAACGGAGTCCACCACGATTACAGAGTCTACTACAACGGAACCGGAAACAACTACCACTTCTACTGAAACGACTTCGGCTACTTCTTCGACGTTCACCACGACCACAACGGAACTGACTACCACTACTACAACTACAACTTCTGAACCGAACGCATCTACCACAACATCTCCAGTTACAACTGTGTGGACAACAACGACTACCTTAGCCCCCTCTCTTTCTGAAACAGAGCGTACCTTGGCACCTGGTGAGTGCATGGAATTGACACTTTCTCCTGCAAATGGAAAAAATGTTGTATGGACTTCGAACCGGGAATCGGTCGCTACTATTTTGCCGGGTGATAGTGAAAACAGTGTTCAGATTTTGGCAAAGTCCGTTGGGACAGCACGAATTACCGCTTCCTGTCGGGGAAAGACCTATCGATGCAACATTACTGTAACAGATCAATCTGTTACGATGACACCGCTGGAAATGGAAGTACCCAGAAATGTTTCTTTCCCAGTTACCTTGCAGGGAATTGATGCACCCGTATCCTGGAGCAGTTCAGATTCCAGTATTGCAGCAGTAGACGAAACTGGAATTGTAACCGCTGTCTCGGAAGGAACTGCCTTTATCTATGCGCAGGCAGAAGGTCGCTTGTTCCGCTGTGCGGTTACCGTTACAGCAGCACCAGCTGTTTTGACAGGGGATGTCAATTTGGACAACAGCATTTCTTTGGCAGATCTGGTCAAACTCAATCAGTACCTTTGCAAAACCGTTGATCTGGATGCAGCTGCACAAATTAATGCAAAATGTGAGTACCTGACGGATTTAGAGAACATTACATTTGCAGATAGCATGGTATTGCGAGAATATTTGCTCGGTATGATGCCGCATCTCCCAGTACAGATTCTATCATAAAATCTTTCTTTCTATTAAGCAGCGAGATCCGAACCAATTTTGGTCCGGATCTTGTTGTTTTGTCTGCTCCTTTTTTCTACCGAAAAATCAAAAAAATAAAATTATTTTCAAAAAAATGACGTTTTTCTATTTACATTTCTGAAATAACATGCTATAATGTACTTTGTACATACCGTTTTTGTAATTTTAAAAAACAAATTTTACGATTTTGAAACGGCTATTTGATAAGAATTTGAAAGTCAAAGAACCGTCATAGATTTGAAATCATGATCAACAAGGAAAGGGAGGGAGCAGACGAATCCATGCGTGATACATGTGAAAAATGGATACGACATCATAAGGAATTTGTAATATCTTGCAGTGTTCTGATTGCATATATTTTAATTGGAAGTCTTATTCGTGGAATGGTTCATCATTTTGGGTATGAATTTCGAAGTTGGTTGTCCACAACTGCATTTTTAATCTTTCTAGTGCTTGTTTTGATTGTACTGGTTTATGGAATTGGCTTAATTTTTCATCTGAGCAAAAAATTGTGCCAACATAAACTATTAAAAATATTTTTGAATCTTTTGATTGCTGCAATTGTAGTTGCTACAATCTGTATGGTTCCTTGGATGACGCAAGTGCCGCACAAGCAATTTCAAAAAGAATACGAACTGACACGAAACGGAACAGAATTGATTGCATACGTCGATCAGGGAAACACAGTAAAGGTTCGTTATTATGAAGCGGTTAATTTCATTGTTCGCAAGAAACAGTTATTTTTGGAAGAAGATTACGGCGCAATTGAATGGAATCCCATTTCGGGACATGAACCAACAAGACCACAGGAACGTTCACAATATTGATACAAGTTCAGGCAATCTGTTCTCTCCATGACACGAGAGAGCAGTTTTTTTGTTTTGATGCCTTTTTCTTATTCAGAGTCCAGTGGAGTCAGCGCTACAATGTTTCCAGAAAATGCCGGATAGGCCGAGATGGTTCCAGCATTGCATACGGCTGTATCCAATGCAGAGGTGTCTACAATGAATTCCAAAACATTGGCACCGCTTCCGCAGGGACGGTAACAATGCGTTGGATCCGTGTGGCAGTCTGCTTTCACATCGCCTACTTGTACCGTAAAGGTTGTGCCAGTATCCAATATAACGGAAAATCGTTCGCCGCAGCCATTCTCCAGCCAGCCAGTTCCCATGGCAACTAAATAGTCTGATGCTATGCGGCGCAAGCCTTGCTCGTCCGTCCAGGCTTGCTGTTGCAGCTGATATTGGATGGAGGCAGAATCCGTGATGCAGCGGTAATCCATATAGGTTTTAAACCAAGTTTCCATTGTTTGCAAAACAGCGAAACCATCCGGATTGGTCTGCTGGGTCAGCAGTGGAGCAGAGCAGGTCGCCTCCGCTGTGGGAGGAATGGGATCTTCGACTGGTGATTCTGCTGCTACATTGGAAGAGCATTCCGATGACACAGCTATTTGCAGATCTGCCTGGGTGGCACAGGTGGCCTGTGTTGTTGCTGGCGTGCTGAAAGTGGTGGGATATGTAGTTGTTGCTGCAACCGTACAGCTGGTGGTATGATGGGGGATTGTGCCAGATTCAGCAGGAGCTGTAGAAAGGACATTCTTGACTTGCGGAGCAGGTGCACAATCTGCCGTAATCAGTTGAACCGGCAGTGCAGGTGGGAGAATTAGATGGCAGCCCAGCGGCTGCTCTGGTATGACAGTCTGTTGGGCGGTAGAAAATGGTGTGTGCATCAATCCCATTGCACAGCTTAATCCTGTACCAACGGCAAGAAATGATTTCCAAAATGACATAGGCAACTCCTTTTTGTAAGAATGCACAAAAAGTGCATTTGAATTTGTTGCAAACCGACAAAATTCAAAAATAAATTCCAAAATGACTTGACAGATGAAAAAAAGCTTCGTATAATGAAAACATTAATTCAAATGACAAGTGAAATTCCATGAGCAAAAGTAAGTAGCCTGCAAAACGGTGGCACAGAGAGTCGGGGAATGGTGGAATCCCGGAGCATACGCTGTTGGTGAATGGATTTGTGAGAAGCACAGCAAACAGGAAGTCCTTAGTAGCTGTCGCCGCAGGCTCTGCGTTATCGGAGCAGGATATAACCGGTTTGAATCGGCGTATCTGAAAGAGGGAATCGATTTCGTAAGGAATAGATTCTGAATTTGGGTGGCAACACGAAAGCACAAGCTTGACGTCCCATGATAAGTGGGAAGTCAAGCTTTTTTTATTTTATGCAAAAGGAGTCAAGAGTATGCTGAAACCATCATTGGAAGAAGTGCAGGCGCTCGCAAAAGAATACAACACCATTCCAGTATTCTATACATTTTGCGCCGATCATCAAACGCCCATGAACATCTATCGCTGCATGGCGGAAAAAGGAGACAATTCCTTTATTTTGGAAAGCGTCAGCAACGGCACACAGTGGGATCGGTATTCTTTTATCGGATCGAATCCCAAGGAAGAAATTCGGATGCAGGGTCATACGGCGACCAGAAAGTCCGGGGATACTGTTCTAGAGCAAAAGGAAGTTTGTAATCCAATTGCATATCTGAAAGAACGGATGGCACAGTATCATGCACCTGCATTGGAAGGGATGCCAAGCTTTACTGGTGGTTTGATTGGCTATTTTGGTTATGATACCGTGCGGTATGTAGAACCAACCCTTTCCAATATCCCAAAGGATGACATCGGCATGCCGGACTGTCATTTGTTTCTATATGAAGAATTGGTGGCATATGACCATTTGACCAGTAATGGCATCGTTATTTTGAACCTGCATCGAAATGGAAACCTGAGCGCACAATATGCAGAAGCACTGTGGCGGGCAGAGGAACTGGCACAGGAAATCAGCCGCTATGTTCCATCCGCAGAACGCCAGCCGCACAGCGGAGAGTCTGTTGTACGCTCCAATATGACAAAAGCAGATTTTACCAAGATGGTCGATCAGGCAAAGGAACACATTGTCAACGGAGACATCTTCCAGATTGTTTTGTCACAGCGGTTTGAAGTGGAAAATCCGCCGGCAAGCTTCGATGTATATCGGCAGCTGCGTGCGACCAATCCTTCTCCGTATCTGTACTTTTTCCATACACCGGATTATGATATTGCCGGTGCTTCTCCGGAAATGCTGGCAAAGGTGCAAGGCGGTTTGATTCACAATCGCCCCATTGCCGGAACTAAGCCGAGAGGACGGACGGCAGAAGAGGATTTGAACAATGAAAAGATGCTGCTTGCCGATCCGAAAGAACGTTCCGAGCACACGATGCTGGTGGATTTGGGACGAAACGATGTGGGGAAGGTTTCTAAGTTCGGTACAGTAACCGTTACCAAATACATGGTAACAGAGCGGGCTTCCAAGGTGATGCACTTGGTTTCTGATGTGGAAGGTCAGCTGCGGGAGGATCTGACTGCGCTGGATGCACTGATGGCAATTCTACCGGCAGGAACGCTTTCCGGTGCACCGAAGGTACGTGCGATGGAACTGATCGATGAGCTGGAACAGCAAAAGCGCGGTCTATATGGTGGTACCGTAGGTTGCCTGGGGTTTGATGGAAACATCAACACCTGCATTGCCATTCGTACTGTATTGTTCCGCAACCAAAAAGCATATGTACAGGCAGGAGCCGGCATTGTCGCTGATTCTGTTCCGGAAAATGAATATTATGAAACCGTCAACAAAGCACTGGCTGTTTTGAATGCTGTTAAGGAGGCAGGAAAATGATTGTATTATTGGATAATTACGATTCTTTTACCTATAATTTGTATCAGTATATTGGAGAACTTTATCCGGACATTCAGGTTATTCGGAACGATGTCATTACGGTAGAAGGACTGGAACAGCTCAAGCCGGAGGCATTGATTGTATCGCCGGGTCCGGGCTATCCGAAGGATGCCGGCATTTCTTTGGAAGCCATCCGGCACTTTAGCGGAAAAATTCCAATTTTGGGTGTTTGTCTGGGGCATCAGTCCATTGCAGAAGCATTTGGCGGAAAAATTGTAAAGGCTTCTGTTCTGATGCACGGAAAGGCAAGCAAGATTCGCTTCCAGAAAGATGCAACCTTGTTCCGGCATTTGCCGGAAGAAGTGCCATGTGGCCGTTACCACTCTTTGATCGTAGAGGATGCATCTGTACCGGAGTGTCTGTGGGTAACTGCACGGGATACCGATGGGCAGATTATGGGATTGGAACACAAGGAGCTGCCGATTTACGGCGTGCAGTTCCACCCGGAATCCATCCTGACACAGGCAGGAAAACAGATTTTGATTAATTTCCTGAATACCATTCCAGGTGTTTCAATTCCAGATGTGATGCAGGAGCCGCCTGCACCGAAAAAAGCACTTTGCCCATACAGCAATCGCTTGATAGAATTCCAGAATCTGACCCAGCAGGAAGCAGCAGAAGCCATGGATATCATCATGAGTGGGCAGGCAACAGAGGCACAGATTGCAGAGTTTTTGACCGCTCTGCGGATGAAAGGCGAAACCATTGATGAAATCAGCGGCTTGGCATTGGGCATGCGGGCAAAGGCCAATCTGGTACCGGACAGCAAGGATGCAATTGATATTGTGGGAACCGGCGGTGATCTGGCAAGTTCCTTTAACATTTCCACCACAGCTTCCTTTGTCATTGCAGCTGCCGGCGTAAAGGTTGCAAAACATGGAAACCGGAGCGTTTCCAGTAAGAGTGGCGCTGCTGATGTATTGGAATGTCTCGGTGTGAAGATTCAGTCTACGTCGGAACAGGCAAAAGCTTGTCTGGATACGGTTGGCGTTTCTTTCCTGTTTGCGCAGAGTTATCACAAGTCAATGCGGTTTGTTGCGCCGGTACGGGGACAAATGGGCGTGCGAACCGTATTCAATGTATTAGGGCCTTTGACCAATCCAGCACAGACGGATTACATCGTACTGGGTGTCTATGAAAAGAAGCTGCTTTCGGTTATGGCACATGTTTTGATTCAGATTGGAATTCAGCGTGCCATGGTGGTATATGGCAACGATCGCTTGGACGAGGTTTCCATTTCCGATTCTACTTCTGTTGCAGAAGTGCGGGATGGTCAGGTTCTGGAGTATGAACTGACACCGGAGCAGATGGGATTGCCAAGAGGAACCAAAGAGGAGATTGTAGGCGGTACAGCACAGGAAAATGCCGACGTTACCAAGGGCATTTTAAATGGAAGCATTACCGGAAGCAAGCGGAATATTGTGCTGCTGAATGCAGGCTGTGCCCTGTACACCATTGGAAAAGTTGCCAGTGTACAGGATGGCGTTTCTCTGGCAGCAGAGATGATCGACAGCGGCAAGGCACTGGAAAAATTGCAGGAACTGGTCACATTTACCAATCGGTAAGCTGAAACAGCAGGAAAGGAAGAACATCATGATTTTAGATGATATTGCAGGTTATCGCCGGGAACAGCTGGCACGGGAACAAGCTGCTGTATCTGCTTCGGAAATGCGTCGTTTGGCAGAAGCAGAACCCCGTCCGGTTTTGGATTTCTATCATGCTTTGAAAGATGGCGGACTTTCCATTATTGCGGAAGTGAAGAAAGCGTCCCCGTCTAAATCGGTTATTTGTGCAGACTTTCATCCGGTTGAGCAGGCGGTTGCCTATCAGGCAGCCGGAGCAAATGCCATTTCCTGCTTGACGGAGGAGCACTACTTTCAAGGCAGCAGTCAGTATTTGCGTGCCATCCGGCAGGCTGTGCAGCTTCCGATTCTGCGGAAGGATTTTATCATCGATTCGTATCAGATTGATGAAGCAAGAGTCATTGGTGCAGATGCCGTGCTGTTGATTGCGGCTATGCTGGATTTGGAACAGATGCAGGCGTTTTATGCACAGGCATCTGCTCTGGGACTGCATTGTTTATTTGAAGTACACAATGAAGCAGAACTGGAACAGGTGCTGCGCTGCAAGCCAAAAATCATTGGAATCAACAACCGTAATTTAAAGACCTTTCAGGTGGACTTAAACACCACAAAGCGTCTGGCAAAGCTGGTGCCATCGTCTTGTGTTTTGGTATCGGAAAGCGGAATTTCCCAGCATGCTGATATGCAGCAGGCAGCGGAAAGCAGTGCGCATGCCGTACTGATCGGAGAAACACTGATGCGAAGCGGAACCGTTGCAGATACCATGCATATGCTGCGGGAGGGACTTTAATGGTTTCCGTAAAGTTTTGTGGCAATCGCAGATTGGAAGATGTTGCACTTTTGAATGCCTGCAAGCCAGACTATATGGGCATGATTTTATCAGCGGGATTTCGTCGTTCGATTGATGCTGCAACAGTAGCGGCGATGACTGCACAACTGGATCCAGTCATTCGCCGGGTAGGCGTTGTGGTAAATGAATCTCCGGAGCAGGCAGCAGCGTTGGCAGAAGCGGCTGGAGCAGACATTCTCCAGCTGCATGGGCAGGAAGATGCAGCGTATTTGGTTGCCCTGCGAAAACGATGGTGGGGCTTCATTTGGAAAGCCGTTCGCGTGCAAACGGTAGAAGATTTACAGGCAGCAGATGCAATGGGTGCTGATTGTTTGGTGGTGGAAGGGTATACACCAGGACAGGTAGGCGGAACGGGACAGACCGCAAATTGGTCGCTTCTGGCAACCTATACGCCAACCACACCCTGGCTGCTGGCAGGCGGTCTGCATGCAGGCAATTTAAGGCAGGCATTGGAGATCGTACATCCAAATGGGGTGGATTTGTCCAGCGGCATTGAAACAGATGGAAAGAAAGATGCTGAGAAAATGCAGCAGGTTTTGAATATTATACGAGGTGAATGAAATGAGTCATGTAGGAAGATTTGGCCGCTTTGGCGGGCAATATGTGCCGGAGACTGTTATGAATGCAGTACACGAATTGGAAGAAGCATATGATCGCTATCGGGAGGATCCGGACTTTTTGGCAGAGCTGCATCAGCTTTACCGAGACTATGCCAACCGTCCTTCTTTGCTGTACTATGCCCAAAAGATGACAAAGGATCTGGGCGGCTGTAAGATTTATCTGAAGCGGGAAGATCTGAATCATACCGGTGCCCATAAAATCAACAATGTACTGGGACAGATTCTACTGGCAAAGCGCATGGGCAAAAAGCGGATCATTGCTGAAACCGGTGCCGGGCAGCATGGTGTAGCAACGGCAACAGCTTGTGCTTTGTTTGGCATGGAATGTGAAGTTTACATGGGAACAGAGGATATGCGCCGGCAGCGGCTGAATGTTTACCGGATGGAGCTGCTGGGTGCCAAGGTAACTGGTGTAGACAGCGGAACGGGTACTCTGAAAGATGCCATTAATGAAGCCATGCGGGATTGGGCAACCAATATTGCAACCACCTATTACCTGATTGGCTCTGTTATGGGGCCGCATCCGTATCCGATGATGGTACGGGACTTCCAGAAAATCATTGGCGAAGAAACCAAGGCACAGCTCAAGGAACAGGAAGGCGTTTTGCCGGATTGTGTTGTTGCCTGCGTAGGCGGTGGTTCCAATGCAATGGGCATGTTCTATGATTTCATCCCGGATCAAAGTGTGCGTTTGGTTGGTGCGGAAGCAGCCGGAAAGGGCGTAGATACCCCGCTGCATGCAGCAACCATGGCAAAGGGAACCGAAGGCATTTTCCACGGCATGAAATCCTACTTCCTGCAAAATGAAGAAGGACAAATTGCACCGGTTTACTCCATTTCTGCTGGGTTGGATTATCCAGGCGTCGGACCGGAACATATGTATTTGAAGAGCACTGGTCGGGCAGATTACGTGCCGATTACCGATGAAGAAGCGGTTTGCGCCTTGGAATATCTTTCTAAGACAGAAGGTATTATTCCGGCAATTGAATCCGCACATGCCATTGCAGCAGCGATAAAAATTGCCCCCACCATGAAGCAGGATCAGATTATGGTAATTTGTGTATCCGGCAGAGGCGATAAGGATATGCAGCAGATTGCCGCTTACAGAGGAGTGAAGATTGATGACTAAGAATAGAATAGATACAAAACTGGAGCAGGTAAAAGCAGCTGGAAAAAAGGCGCTGATTCCGTTTGTAACAGCTGGAGATGGCGGTTATGACTTGACGGAACAAATTGTGTTGAAATTGGCTGAAAACGGTGCCGATTTGATTGAACTGGGTGTTCCGTTTTCCGATCCGATTGCAGAAGGGCCAGTGATTCAGCGTGCCAGCGAACGTGCGCTGTCCGGCGGCACAACGCTGGCAGGTATTTTTGAATTGGTGAAAAAGCTGCGGAAGAAGTTGAATGATACACCGCTTCTGTTGATGATGTACCTCAATACCATTTATCGTTATGGAACAGAACGCTTTTTCGCACAGTGCAAGGAAACCGGAATCGATGGCGTCATTGTACCGGATTTGCCCTATGAGGAAAAGGATGAAATTCAGGGTACCGC
>OGCO01002440.1_pt1 | contig 24422 bp, 23 predicted proteins | sample 1570171 | NCBI WGS metagenome assembly OGCO01 (sample SAMEA4370583, study PRJEB24528) | human gut metagenome
TTCTGGTCTGGACGAAATCAGACAGTATCAGAAAGAAAAAGACAATACACCTAGTTCAAACTCAACGCCATCAACAGGTGGCGGAGGTGGTGGCGGATACACGGGACCATCCATTGGAGATATGTTTGAGAAAGTTCCTATTGAATCTTCTATTGCGGACATTGCTAAGAAGATTAAGAACCTCATAAAAAAAGAGGACTGGGAGGGACTTGGAGCTTACATTGCATCTGGCATCAATAAAGGATTGCAAAAAATCTATGATGCTATCAATTGGAATAATGTAGGTCCGAAGATTACATATTTTGTGAACGCATTTACACGGACATTCAATAGTCTTGTTGATCACATAGACTGGGATTTAATGGGACGTACTGTAGGTGCAGGTATTAATACAATTGTCAACACACTGAATCTGTTGATAGAGGGAATCAATTGGAAAAATCTTGGTTCAAAAATTGCAACAGGTATCAACGGCTTATTCAATGAAGTGAATTGGAATAATGTTGGGCGGTTGTTTGCGAATAAAATAAATGTTCCGTTTCAAATGTTAGAGGGAGCTGTAAATACTCTTAACTGGGCAAAAATAGGAACGTCAATAGGTGGATTTTTGAATGGTGCGATCAACCAGATAGATGTTAAGTCTATTGGTACAAGCTTATCTGGATTAGCATTAGGAATATTAACAACATTAGATAATGCACTTACTACAACAAACTGGTCACAGCTTGGCACAAAATTAGCAACATTATTAACATCTATTGATTGGGTTGGAATATTTGTTAGTGCAATATCTGTTGCAGGAAAAGCAATCACGGCATTAACACAGCTTGGTGTGTCTTTTATGGATAACTTGGCAAAAGGTATTACAAATGGGACACAGCAGTTTATTAGTAAGGGATTATCAGCATTGACGAGTTTTACTGCAAACTTAAGAAGAAATGCAGGAAAATTAGTAGATTCTGGTCTAAATCTTATGTTGAATCTTGCAAAAGGTATTGCTAATTCACTTCCAGACATAATCAAAAATGTTCCACAGATTGTTAGCAATATTGCAAATACAATCAATGACAATGCACCTAAAATATTGATGGCAGGCATACAACTTATTGGGATATTGATTAAAGGATTGATTCAAGCAATCCCTACTCTTATTGCGAGTATTCCACAAATTATAGTAGCTATGGTTAATGTATTTACAGCGTATAACTGGTTATCACTTGGTAAAAGTTTAATTACAGGTATTAAAAACGGTATTGTAGCTGCAAAAAGTACAGCAGTTGAAGCTATGACAAATACATATAATGGGTTGCTTAATGCGATAAAGAATTTGCCATCTAAACTTAAAGGACTTGGAGAGAATGGACTTAAGGAGATGGGGAACGGAATTACTGGAAAATTATCCGGATTAAAAACAACGGCAGGGAAAATATTGACCAATATCATAGAAGCGGTTAAAAATCTTCCTAAAGAATTATCAAAAAAAGCTACATCTGCGATAAGGGATATGAAAACTACATTTAAAAATGTCGATTGGGGCAGCGTTGGAATGAATGTAGTAAAAGGTATTGCAAAAGGTGTTGGAGATTTTGCATGGATTTTGGTTGATAAAATGACAGGTCTTGCACAAAAGGCGTGGGAGGGTGTGAAAGATTTCTTTGGAATCCATTCTCCATCAAGACTTATGAGAGATACGGTAGGTAAGATGATTCCTGCCGGTATTACAGTAGGTTTGGAAAAAGCTTTTCCAGATACACTCAAAACCCTTATGAATCAGTCTGAACAGTTGGCAAATGTACCGTTCAGAACACCAGAGATTGCTACAGGTAAGATAATACCTGCGAAAGCATCCGCAGTGATCGCACAAAAGCAGAACAGCACAAACAGTAACAATAATGACGTACTTAATTTACTTGAACAGCTATTATCTGTTACGAAGTCCTTAGAATCAGACAACAGCGGTAACAATGGTGGGGATTATCATTTCACAGCACAGATTAACCGCAGGACGTTGTTTGATGAATTTATCGAAGAAGCAAAACTAAGACAAATGAGTAATGGTAGAAATCCATTCAGCCTTGCGTAGAAAGGAGTAAAAAATGGCACAGGATTATATAAAAATCAATAATAAAAAAGTCTGGCAACCAGATTCAGACACAGCCGTAGCTTTTGAAACTACCTATACGCAAGGTAGCACGAGGGCACAGTCTGGTAAAGGAAAGTTTACCCCGATGTTCACAGTAGAGCGATTTACATACAGTGCATCGGATGTGCCAATGTCTAAGGTTACGGAAATATTAGAAATGGTGGCACGTGGTAAATCTTTTGATTTACATTATTTTTCTGTATTTTACGGAGAGTGGAGAACAGCAAAGTTTTATGTCGGACAGGTATCGGACATTAAGATAAAAACACTTAAAAATAACCATGAAAAAGTATCAAGTATATCTTTCAATATGCAGGGGGTTAACCCGATATGATAAATGTAAGTGATGAATTTAAACAGCTAATGACAGAACGACAAAATTTTAAATGCAATGCAGAAGTAACGCTTGCGAATGGAACTGTACTGCCATTAGGAGAAGATGATTTTTCAATAGATAATAATAGTCTGGTCGATGCGGCAGGTGCTAACACCATTCCTTTAGGTGTTGCACTCAGCCGTAATGTACAGTTAGAAATCATGAATGACGATGATCACTTATCCAATTATGACTTCTTCGGAGCAAAAATCAGACTGTATCTAACATTTGAATTATCAGAGACAACAGAAAAAATTGAATACGGTACATTTACAGTTACACAGCCAGAGAGTTACGGAAACGTTGTAACTATTGTCGGATACGATGATATGTACAAAGCTGATAAGGCATACAGCACAACATTGACGTTCCCTGCGACAGCAAAGAGTGTGTTAGTTGATAGTTGTGATACCTGCGGTATCTTGATAGGCGACAGTAACTTTTTACACAACGACTTCCAGATACCAACCATGCCATCTAGCGAGTACACGCACCGACAGATTATAGGTTTTATTTCTATGATTGCCTGTGGAAACGCAAGAATTGACCGTACAGGGCATTTACAGATAATGACCTATGATTTTAACTACAATAGTGGTAACATCCATGATTTGACTGATTACAACACTCTGACGAATGATACAAATGATGTGCAGGTAACAGGCGTACAAATGACACGTACTGTCAAAAAAACTGTAACTGACGAAGAGGGAAACGAGAATGAAGAAGATGTTGAAGAAACTGTAAAGGTAGGTGCAGACAGCTATATCCTATCTTTAGAGAATCCACTTGTAAAAGGACATGAGGAAACACTTGTTTCTTGGGTTTATGACAAATTTAAATCAGTGACATTCCGTGGATTTACGATGGATTATATATCTTATCCGATAGCTGAGTTTATGGATAAGATTAAAGTTACAGATTGGAGAGAAAATAGCTTCTATTCTGTATTAACAGATGTAAACTTTGTATTCTTCGGATATACAACATTAAAGAATAGTGCAGAATCTCCATTGCGTAACCAGAGCAACTACACATCAAGTAATCAAAAAGCGATCATACAAGGGAAACAGTTAGTTGAGCAGGAAAGAAATAACCGTCAAAATGCTTTAGATAAGATGCAAGAAGCATTAAAAAATAGTAACGGAATGTATTCAACACAGGAAGTGCTATTGGATGGTTCAACTATATATTATCTCCATGATAAACCGACAATGAAAGAATCAAAGAATGTTATCAAATTGACAGCAGAGGTTATTGGATTTTCTATTGATGGAGGTAAGACATATCCTTATGGATTCACGATCACTGGGGAAATGGTAGCAAGATTGCTTTATACAGAGGGAATCAATGCAGATTATATCAACACTGGTGCATTAACAGTCAAAGATAAATCTGAAAATATTATCTTCTATGCAGATATGGAGACTGGTACTGTAAAGATTTCTGGAGATAACGTCACGATTGGTGGCAAAACAGCACCAGAAGCAATTAGTGATGCAGTAAAAGAATCTAAAAATTATGCAGATGGTAAAGTATCAGACTTTGCAGAAACAGTTACAAAAAGTGTGTCAGATTTGCAGAATCAAATAGACGGGCAGATTGAGACATTCTACTACGATTACGAGCCAAATCTTAAAAATATCCCTGCTTCTGACTGGACAACAGAAGATGATAAAAAGAAGCATGAGGGAGACTTGTTTTACTGGAAATCAAAAGGATATGCCTACAGATTCTTCAAAGATGGCGACACATGGAAGTGGCAGTTAGTACAAGATACAGACGTTACAAAAGCATTGCAGACAGCATCTTTTGCACAGTCTACGGCAAACAGTAAATGCCGTGTATTTCTGACACAGCCTACACCACCTTATGACACAGGAGATATGTGGAATCAAGGTCAAAACGGAGACATTCTTACATGCGTTGTAGCAAGAGCGGACGGTGCAAGCTATGTGGAAACCGACTGGCAGAAGCTTAACAAGTACACGGACGATGAGACAGCCAATAAGGCACTGGAAGAAGCCAGAAAATCTCGTGCAATGATTATCAATCTGGACAACGATTATCAAGCAATCACGACAGATTATAAGGGAGAGTACACATCATTTCCAGAGTGTCACACGACAGCACAGGTTTTATACGGTCATACCGATATATCTAACGACTGTACTTATAATGTGCAGAAGTCGGGCGGTGTCGTAGGTTCATGGAATAATTCAACTCATACCTACACTGTGACAGCATTAACAACAGATGTTGGATGGGTAGATATTACAGCTAATTACCTTAATACTTATTCAGTTACGAAACGATTTGACATTGCGAAATTAAAAGGCGGTATCCCCGGAGAAACAGGTGCAAAAGGAGATAAGGGAGAAACAGGAGCAAGCGGTAGAAGCATCACAGGCTCAGAAACGATTTATCAAGCATCTAGCAGTGGAACAACGGCACCAACAGGAACATGGAGTAAAACACCACCAAGCGTTGCAGAAAATCAGTATTTGTGGACGAGAACCATATATACTTACTCTGACAAAACCACAAGCACAACATATTCCATCGGTAAGATGGGAGCTAAAGGGGAACAGGGTGCAAAGGGAGAAACTGGTGCTACTGGTCCACAGGGGGAAAAGGGAGCTAAAGGAAATGACGGTGTATCTCCGACAGTATCAATTTCAAAAAGCGGTACAGTAACAACCATCACAATTACAGATAAAAATGGAACACATACACAGACTGTCAATGACGGAACGAATGGAACGGCAGGTAAGGCAGGTGCGGACGGTAAAACACCATATTTCCATGTTAAGTATAGTAACGATGGCGGTAAGACGTTCACTTCTAATTCGGGAGAGGACGTTGGAACATATATCGGAACTTGCACCGACTATAACCAAGCAGACCCTACAACGGTTGGTTCTTACACTTGGGCAAGAATCAAGGGAGAGACTGGAGCGACTGGTGCTAAAGGCGAGACAGGGGCAACAGGTCCGCAGGGTCCTCAAGGCAATATTGGACCAACTGGAAACGGAATCAAATCAACTGCAATCACTTATCAAGTGTCAAGTAGCGGTACAGCAGTTCCAACAGGTACATGGTCTGGTAGTGTTCCATCTACAAGTGCAGGACAATATTTGTGGACTAGAACGATTACTACCTACACAAACAACACGACAACAACTTCTTATTCAGTCAGTCGTAACGGAAGCAACGGAGCAAAGGGAGATAAAGGCGATCAAGGAAGTGCAGGAAGAACGTACTTCATGGAAACATCGTCAAGCATTGTGAAAATGTCTGCGGACAACACGATTGTGCCGAACTACATCACATTATCTGGTTACTACCGTGACGGTACAGCAACAGCACGTACAGCTTATAAGTGTCGATTCAAGATTGAGGAAACAACGGACGGAGATACATACACGACCGTTTATACTTCATCAGCGGATGAAACGGACATTACCCATGCACTGTATTCTGTATTGGCGAGTGGTTCAAGCGGTATCACAGCAAGTGGTTCAAGTGGTATCGGTATCTCAAGAAATCTTACAGCGTTAAGGTGTACGATGTATGCCGCAGGTGGATTTTCACAGGTGTTGGATATTGAGACAATTCCAGTAGCCATTGACGTAGATGCACTGACTCACGAAGATATATTCAATCTGCTGACCAACGACGGAGCATGGCAAGGTATTTATCGTGGGTCTGACGGTAAGTTGTATATCAACTTTACTTATGCTAGAGGTGGAACATTAAATCTTGGTGGAAAAGCAAACACGTACGGTAATGGACAAATGCACGTTTATGATGCAAATGACAATGAAATTGTTGACATAAACACGAAAGGGATAGTCGTAACGCATTATATATCAGGCATGGGAGAAAAGCCAATATCATATGTGTGTATAACACCAGACGTGTTCGGTGGTATATATTTATCTGAAAACAAGGATGGAACTGGTGCATGTGCGATTTTGTCCCCAGATGAGATTGTATTAAAAAATAACAGCAGTGGACCAATTACAGTACAAACAGACATAACAATGCATATGACGGATGAATCACTTTATCTTGGGTCGGTAAGTAATTATAAATTTCATTTTGGAAAAGAAAAATCAAGTTTTTATCAGCCAGTTACTATTGGCGGAAGTTTGTCTGTTGCAGGAACAAAAAACAGAATCATAGATACAGAAAATTACGATACAAGAAAGCAGTATTGTTATGAAACAGCAACCCCATATTTTGGGGATATAGGTTCTGGATGTACTGATAATACAGGAAAATGTTACATAGACATTAACGATATATTTTCAGAGACAGTAAACACAGGTGTTGAGTACCAAGTATTCTTGCAGAAAGAGGGGCAAGGCGATATATGGGTAGAAGAAAAGACCGATAGTTACTTTGTTGTAAAAGGTACTGAAAATCTTAAGTTCTCGTGGGAAATCAAAGCAATTCAGAAAGATTACGAATTTGAACGACTTGAAAAATTCGATAACTCAGAAAAAGAAGAAGTGATTGACTATGAGAAAGAATATATGGAAGAAATCAACGATTTGATTAAAGAACAGGAGGAAATGTTAAATGAAACAGTTGAGTAGCTTTATGGTATTAAATATTGACGGTGGAGACAGAGTATCATACACATACAATGAGATTGACGATAACACAGGAGAACCATTGTCACAGAATAAAAAAGAAAATTTCTGGGTAGTAGATAAAGAACTTAAAAAGCACATTGATGCTATCAGAAGCTACGTCAGAGAAAACAAGTTGAATTAAGGAGTGATGTTATGGCAATCAATATACCTTTAGTACATATATCGGATTTAACAGAGAAAAAGACAATATCAGATGATGATTACATGCTTACTGGTGGGAGTACCGCCAGTAAGGTTAAGTGGTCAACGATCGTGTCTCTGATAAAAACTAAATTAGGGATTGGAAATATAGAAGATAGTATAAGTAAAATACAATCAGATATTTCTACGTTAAATAGTGATTTAACCAATAAATTACGCAATATAGTAATTAAAACAAGTGGAAGTGGTACGAGCATATCTGTAACCATATCAAATTACGATAATTTAAAGTCAAAAAGTGACAAAATCGCACTATTTTTGTTTGGAAACGGAAACGGTTCTTCACGCTGTGCCATAATCTCAATAAATATGAGTAACGAAGATATTATCATTAATGCAATTACCAATGTTGTATCTGGAGATATATCATGTTCTGCAAGCAAAAATGTAATTACTATAAACAATCTTCCACAATGGGGATTTTATACGGTTATAGCACCACCAAATGTGTATATAGATCAAGGTGGAATTATATTTGATAATTAGTCTTACCTTGCATAGACATCGTAAGTAACTGTTCCTGTTGGAGATACTACTTGCCAACTTGAAGCAAAATAAACAACATTTTCATCTTTGCATGCCATAAAACTTGCGTGATAAGTGTTGTCATACCAGTAACCATCAGATATACGCTTTGTTTCTGTTAAATTTGGAAACATGAACGTAAATTGCGGACTTGTTGCATTTTTTGAACGGCAGTCAATCCGTTTATTATCAAGAAAGAATATGTTTTTTCTATTTAAATGGAACGTCAACTCCACCAATTATAATAAGCTCATTTTTAACTTTGAATACATTCAAATAGGTTTTTAAGTTGCCGTTTGGAACTAATGTAAAATCGAAAGAAAAATCACTATTTAGTTAATAGAACTATGGAATATTAATGTATGATGCAGGAACAATCACATTTGCTATTACGACACCGTAAGATGTTGTATCTTTGCATCTTATGTCCACTGTATTGTTATGTATAGTTATGTACCCAGTATTTCCACGTGGAGTCCAACTTCCGTCAATGATTTCACAAGGAGTGAAAACTTCATTGTTAAATGTAATACCGTTGGGCAATGTTAATAAAGTTTGATTTGTATTACCGCCTGTCAAACTTTTGCCATACCACATATAAATCATTGCTAGTTGACTATTTATTTTAATGGCAAATCCATCAATTCCATAATCTTTGTACTGTAAACTGGAAAAATCACTATTTAACGTATAAATAAAAAACACCCTGCATGAAGCAAGGTGTAAATAAATTACAAATGGAGATTAAGAAAGAAGAAAATCTCCATTCACATATTAACACAAACACTTAATAAATGAAAGGAGAAACTATGAATCTCAAATTAAGATTAAAAAATAAGGCAACATTAACATCACTGATTATGGCAGCAGTGGCATTTATCTATCAGGTTTTAGGTATCTTAAATGTCGTTGTTCCAATCTCCCAGAATGACGTAGTGCAGGTGTTGGGTATCCTTATTAACTTATTAGGAGTTATGGGTATCTTAGTTGACCCAACAACACCGGGAGTAGGAGATAGTGAACTTGCAAAAAGTAAAAATGATATTGCAGAAGTGATTGAATACAAAAAGGAGGACTAACAATGGCGAACACAGTCAATAAGGTTCTTAATGTAGCTAAAGGAGAAGTTGGTTACTTAGAAAAGAAAAGTAATAAGTATCTTAACGATAAAACAAAAAATGCAGGTAGCAACAACTACACTAAGTACGGAGCATACTTTGGTATTAACGGACCAGATGCTTACTGGTGTGACATGTTCGTGGATTGGTGTATGGTGCAGGCATACGGCAGGGATGTAGCAAAAAATCTCTTACATGGATTTAGTGCATACACTCCAACATCAGCACAAAAATTCAAAGACAGTGACCAGTGGCATAAAACACCACGGATTGGAGACCAGATTTTCTTTAAGAACTCTCAAAGAATCTGCCACACTGGGATTGTGTATGCAGTAACTGATGAGATGGTGTTCACAATCGAGGGCAACACCTCTAATGGAACAGCCGTTGTACCAAACGGTGGTGCTGTATGCAAGAAGTCTTATGCTTTAGGCAATAGTCGTATCGCAGGATATGGACGACCTAAATATGATAACGTAAAAGTATCATACAGCGTTGTAAAAAAGAACTCTTCCAAGAATGCGATCAAGTGGTTACAGAAAAAACTGAACGCAAATTGTACATACGCAAACGAACATCCATTAGCTATTGATGGAATCTGGGGAGCAAAGACAACGCAGGCTTTGAAGAAATACTGGAAACAGTTAGGATGGAACACGTCTGGAACATACGCAGGAAAGAAAACTTGCACGGCTTTGAAAAAAAATCGAAAAAAGTAGTTGCATTGTCGAAAATGATGTGATATTATAAACAACGTTGAAGCGAGAATGTTCCATTTTCGTTCCAACCAAAATTGAGAAAACATGAGTTTATGCGGTTTGAGAGCATTTTGACCCCTTGACTTTTAATCAAGTTGTCCGGGGTTCGAATCCCCGCACGCTCAGTTGATAAGCATGATTTAAGAATGAACTTAGATCATGCTTTTTTTCTTTTACCAAATACAAAATAAAAGAAGCCTCTAAAAACAGAGACTTCAAATGCTCGCATTGATTACAAGTAAACTTATTTTTTCAAGTATGGTGCAATTGCAGAGCTGATTTCTTCAAGTTCATCTTTACCATGTACGGTTAAAGTTAAAGGTCTTGTCAGATCAAGGCTGAAAATTCCCATGATCGATTTTGCATTTACGATATATCTTCCAGAAGAAAGATCAATCTCAGATTTAAAATGTGCGATCGTATTTGCAAATGCATTCACGTCTGCAATGGAATCAAGAGAAATAATAAAGTTGGTATCCATGTTTAAACCTCCTTAATGGTTAAATCTCTTTTATCCTACAATTTTTTTGATAGAAAGTCAAATTCGATAGATAACAGAAAAGAAGTATGATAAAATATAAGACAACGGAGGGAAGAAGATGACGGAAAAACAAAAAATGTTGATGGGAATTTTATATAATGCAGAGGATCAAGCTCTGATAGAAGAGAGGAACCATGCAAAATCTCTAACCAGACAGTTTAATGAACATTGGGAAGATAAAGGACGTCGGAATTATCTGATAGGACAGATATTTGGAAGTCTTGGGAAGAATGTTCATCTGGAAGCACCCATTTATCTGGATTATGGATATAGGACAACGATTGGAAGTGACTTTTTCTCAAACTTTAATCTGACGATTTTAGATGGTGGAGGAGTTGAAATCGGGAATCATGTTTTTATAGGTCCGAATGTAGGAATTTATACTGCGAATCACCCAGCAGATGTGAAGAGACGAGAAAAGGGATATGAATGGGCCCTCCCAGTTAAGATTGGAGATAAAGTATGGATTGGCGGAGGGGTTACGATTCTTCCTGGAGTTACGATCGGCGACAATAGTGTGATCGGTGCAGGAAGTGTTGTAACAAAGGATATTCCAGCCAATGTAGTTGCTGCAGGTAATCCATGCAGGATCATCAAAGAAGCGGAAGAAGGAGACAGATATGGGATTATTGACGAGAAAAACGGACAGCAATCCATTAAGTAAGAATATTGACGAATTACTTGATGGAATGAATCAGGAGAGGGAAGAGACAAAAGAAGGAACTTATGAAGAATCTTTAAAGAAGATTGAGGAGCGGATCAAAGAACTTGGGATTTTAGAAGAAGAGAACGAAGATTAAGAAAGGCATCGGTGGTGCCTTTCTTTTTTTAGGATGATCAAAAGATTCCTTATTGTTAACTTTTAAAAAAATAAAGTTGACAATAAGGAATTGATGATATATAATGGCAGTCAGTACAGGAAAATAATAAAAGTGAGGGAGAAATTTATTATGGAACAACAAACAATGAAAATTCAGGATTTAACACTGATTGCATTAATGGCAGCATTAACTTGTATTTTAGGACCAATGTCGATCACATTGCCATTTACACCAGTACCGATTTCATTTACGAACTTGGTGATTTATTTTGCGGTAATGGTTATTGGGATGAAACGTGGAACGATCAGTTATCTTGTATACCTTCTGATCGGAGCAGTAGGACTTCCAGTATTTTCAGGATTTAGTGGTGGGCTTGCTAAACTTGCAGGACCAACAGGAGGATATTTGGTTGGATTTATCTTTTTGGCATTGATCAGTGGATTCTTTGTAGAAAAATTCTCAGGGAACATAGTGATGGCAGTAATTGGTATGGTACTTGGAACAGCAGTAACATATGCATTTGGAACGATCTGGCTGTGTGCACAGATGCATTTAACATTTGTACAGGGATTATATGCAGGTGTGATTCCATATCTTCCAGGAGATGCGGCAAAGATCGTGATCGCGATCATTGTAGGAAGTGCAGTGAAGAAGGCTGTTGTGAAGGCGAGAGTTTTACCAGAATAAATAACAAATACTTTGTATGAAAAATAAGAATCTGTTGACATTTTGTATGAAAAAGCATAAACTATTCGTAGTTAAATGCAATGAACAGAATTAGTACAGACAAGTTGGAACTGTCAGAGAGAAGCTGCCATCGGCTGGAAGCGGCTTTGAGGGAAGATGTCTGGAATGCATCTGGGAGCAGACAAGATGAATAAAGTAGTTTTGTACGTTGCCGGCGTTAACGGATTCGAGTGAAAGTATCCTGATCAAGTGATATTAGTCAGATATATAATAAGAAGATCAGGAACTTTTAAAAGAGTGGAACCGCGGATATACTCCGTCTCTTTATTTAGAGACGGAGTTTTTTGTATTATAGAAAATTTTGATGGAATCCTCTATGATATAAAAAGTCCTGTAAATTACATACTATATATTGGAGGTTTAGAAATTATGATGGGTTTTCGAGAATTTGCGAAAAGCCAATATGATACGATCAAACTAAGAGACCCTGCGTTAAGGGAAGAGAAAGAAGTTTTTTTGTATCCTTATGTAAAAGCACTGTATTGGCATCGTGTTGCACACGAATTATATAAGAAAGGAGAGTTTTACAAAGCTAGAAAGATTTCTCAGAAATGGGCGAGAAAAACTGGAATTGAGATTCATCCAGGTGCACAGATCGGAGAAGGGTTCTTTATTGACCATGGGCATGGAGTGGTCATTGGCGAGACGACGATCATCGGAAATAATGTGACCTTATATCAAGGTGTTACATTAGGTGGAACTGGAAATGAAACTGGAAAACGTCATCCAACGATCGAAGATAATGTTATGATCAGTTCAGGTGCTAAGGTTTTGGGATCTATTACAATTGGAAAGAACTCAAAGATTGGTGCAGGAAGTGTTGTTGTATCTGATGTACCGCCGAATTCTACTGTTGTCGGAGTTCCAGGTAAGGTAGTTAAACAGGATGGAGAGAGAGTCAATCGCATTCAGAGTATTGTGCTTGACCAGATCGATCTTCCAAATCCAGTCGATATGGATATCGAAAAGCTCGCAAGAGAGAATGCTGAATTACGACAGGCACTGGAAACATTTATTATACATTATCAAAATTCAGAAGCAATCAGAAGGGAAAAAGAAAAATGAAAATCTACAATACACTGACAAGACAAAAAGAAGAATTTGTACCGGTGCATCCAGGGAAAGTTGGAATGTATGTTTGTGGGCCAACGGTGTATAACTACATTCATATTGGAAATGCAAGACCAATGATCATTTTTGATACGGTGCGTCGTTACTTTGAATATAAAGGATATGAAGTAAATTATGTTTCAAACTTCACAGATGTCGATGACAAGATCATTAAGAAGGCAAATGAAGAAGGTGTAACAGCAACAGAGATCGCAGAAAGATATATTAAGGAATGCAAACAAGATATGGAAGCGTTAAATATCAAACCTGCAACCCACCAGCCAAGAGCGACAGAAGAAATCGGTGGAATGATCAAAATGATTCAGACATTGATCAAAAAAGGGCATGCATATGAAGTAGATGGAACTGTATACTTTAAGACAAGATCTTTTAAAGATTATGGAAAACTCTCCAAGAAAAATATTGATGATCTAGAAGCAGGACATCGCGAGATCAAGGTAACAGGAGAAGAAGGAAAGGAAGATCCTCTTGATTTTGTATTATGGAAACCAAAGAAAGAAGGAGAAATCGCATGGGATTCTCCATGGGGAGAAGGAAGACCAGGATGGCATATTGAGTGTTCTGAGATGTCTAAGAAATATATCGGAGATACAATTGATATTCATGCAGGTGGAGAAGACTTGATCTTCCCTCATCATGAAAATGAGATCGCACAGAGTGAAGCATGCAATGGGGAGAAGTTTGCGAATTACTGGATGCATAATGGTTTCTTAAATATCAACAATAAGAAAATGTCTAAATCAGCAGGAAACTTCTTTACAGTGCGTGAAATTGGAGAAAAGTATCCATTACAGGTGATCCGTTTCTTCATGTTAAGTGCACACTACAGAACCCCATTAAACTTCAGTGATACTTTAGTAGAAAGTGCAAAAACAGGATTAGACCGTATCTTGACAGCAATTGATCTATGCAGAGAGATGGCAGCTAAAGAAGAAACAGGTTCTTTAAGCAAAGAAGAAACAGAACATTTTGCTAATATAGAAGTACTTGTAAAGAAATTTGAAGATGCAATGGAAGATGACTTTAACACAGCAGATGCAGTTTCGGCTATTTTTGAGATCGTGCGTGAATCAAACTCAACAGTGAAAGACTTCAGTGCAGACTATGCAAAGAAAATACTAAAAGTATTAGAAGATCTTTGCAGCGTTCTTGGAATTGAAACAACAAAAGAAGAAGAGATCCTAGATGAAGAAATCGAAAAACTGATCGAAGAACGTCAGGCGGCAAGAAAGAACAAAGATTTTGCAAGAGCAGACGAGATCAGAGACCAGTTATTAGAGCAGGGTATCGTATTAAAAGATACAAGAGAAGGTGTAAAATGGAGCAGAGCTTAATTCAAAAGATCAAAGAAGGATTGTATCTTGATGGATTGGATCCCAAAAGTTACTCTCCATTATCTCTTGCTTACATTGGAGATGCGATCTATGAGATCGTGATCCGAACGATCGTTATGTCTGCAGGGAATATGAGTGTGAATAAGTATCACAAAAAATCAAGCAGTATGGTCAAAGCTTCTGCACAAAAAGAAGTGTTTGAAAAGATCGAGCCATTTTTGACAGAAGAAGAAATGGCTGTTTATAAACGTGGAAGAAATTCCAAATCAGGTTCTGTTGCAAAGAATGCATCTATGATGGATTACAGAAAAGCAACTGGAGTGGAAGCTTTGGTTGGATATTTATATCTGGCAGGAGATATGGACCGCATCATCGAATTGATCGGGATCGGTTTTGATTTGAATAAAAAAGAAGAAACAGGAGAAGAACATGAATCATAAAGAAGATCTGATCGCAGGGCGTAATGCCGTGATCGAGGCTTTAAGAGCAAAGAAACCAATTGACAAGATTTTTGTATTGGATGGATGTCAGGATGGACCGATCCGTACGATCGTAAGAGAGGCAAAGAAAACAGATGCGATTCTTAAATTTGTAGATAAAGAACGCTTGAATCAGCTGACAAATGAACATCATCAGGGAGTTGTTGCAATTGTCGCAGCATATGAATATGGAACGATTGAGGATCTGTTTAAAAGAGCAGAAGAAAAGGGTGAGGATCCTTTCTTTATCCTGTTAGATGGGATTGAAGACCCTCATAATCTTGGGGCGATCATTCGTACAGCAAATCTTGCAGGTGCACATGGAGTGATCATTCCAAAGCATCGTGCAGTTGGAATTACACCAACCGTAGCAAAAACATCTGCAGGTGCGATCAATTATACACCAGTTGTGAAAGTAACAAATATTGGAAAAACAATGGATGAATTAAAAGAACGTGGTATGTGGTTTGCATGTGCAGATATGGATGGAGAAGTGATTTATCGTCAGAATCTGACAGGATCGATCGGGCTTGTTATTGGAAATGAAGGAAGCGGTGTGAGCCGTTTGGTAAAGGAAAAGTGTGACTTTATCTCATCTATTCCAATGAAAGGAGATATTGATTCACTGAATGCTTCTGTAGCAGCAGGTGTTCTGGCGTTTGAAGTTGTAAGACAACGACTGGGAAAATAAAGAATGAAAGAATTAAAAACAATTTCTGATGAGAAATTGCTCAGACAGATCCAAAGCGGTAATGATGATGCGATGGAATGTCTGTTAGAGAGATACAGGGATATGGTAAGGAAAGAGGCAAGGAGCTTTTTTCTTGCAGGTGGGGATGAAGAAGATCTGATCCAGGAAGGAATGATCGGGCTTTTTAAAGCAGTGACATCCTATCAGGAAGAAAAAAACACTTCGTTTTCAACGTTTGCTTATCTGTGTGTGCAAAGACAGATCTATACAACGATCACTGCATTTAACAGAAAAAAACATATTCCGTTGAATACAGCAATCTCTCTGTTTGAACAAAAGAATCAGGAAGAAGAATTATCATTGGATGAAATCTTAGAAACTCCGGAGGAAACTCCGGAGGAGATGATGCTTCGAAAGGAAGAATTAAATGATTATTACAAAATGCTTGACCAGAATTTAAGCAAATTCGAAAAACAGGTGATGTATCATTATCTGAATGGAGAAACATATACAACGATTGCAAAAAAACTTGGAAAAAGTGATAAATCCATTGATAATGCGATTCAGAGGATTCGCAGGAAGATCAGAAATGATCAGGAAAGTTAAAGTAAAGATAAGAGAAATAAAAAGAAGACTTAAAACGGATGTTTTAAGTCTTCTTTATAAAGCTGCTGACGGGAGTTGAACCCGTGACCTCCTCACTACCAATGAGGTGCGCTACCTCCTGTGCCACAGCAGCAGAACTGATTAATAATTTATCATGAAAATGATATACTGTCAATAGAATTAACAAAATAAAAGGAAAATCAAATGACAAAACAATACAGGAAAAATAAGAGAAGAATCTGTGTAGTGATATGCCTTGTTCTTTGCATGATCTCAGGCATCAAAATACAGGCAGCACAGCCAGGATATTTTGATAATCCCCAGACGGTCTATGATGAATTTGCTGGGAAGATTTATGATCGTTCATTCAAAAAGAGTTATGCATTTTTGAAAAAAAAGATGAATGTTTTTGAAACATCTTCAGGAAGTAAAAAGATAGGGGTAGCGCCAAGATATTCAGGAGTGATCGTGGTTAGTAAAACATCCGATCATGTTCAGGTGATCTATGAGAAAAAGAAAGCATATGGAATTGGATGGATTGATAGAGGTTTGTATCATAAGGAAGCTATTCCATATAATGGGAATGAAAAACAGTTGCTAGGAAATGGAACTTATTGGATACAAAATAAAGCTTCTGGAGAAGGAATTCGTGTACAGATCATTTTTCTGGGAGATCAGAAATATCAAGTTTCGATTTTGAATCAAAGCAAAGAAGATCACACATGGAAACTAATACGTGAGTACGATCATTTTTATATCAAAAATATAAAAAATGAAAAATATCTGTCAATGGATGAAAATGGTACCTTGACAGACGGTAAAATAAAAGATATGAACAACTGTTTCACAAAACCACAGAAAGAAGCAGCACAGAAGTCTTATCAATGGCAGGTAATGCGTCTTAACAATAAAAATGTATATCCGTATCGTGATTTTATGCAGTTTGATCCTGCATGGGCCAGAAAAGATTATGGAAATGTTTCGGATTACAGTGGGAAAATGGCAGCAGCAGGCTGCGGAGTTGTGGCGATTACAAATGCAGTATATGCATTGAATGGGCAATTTGTTGATCCAATGTTGTTTGCAGATTATGCAGTGGAGAAACATTACAGGATCATAGGTGCCGGAACACATGATGGGATTTTTAAGGCGGCAGCGAAGAAATTTGGAGACACATATGGGTTCACTTATATTAAGACAACTTACAGTACATCAGAAGTAAGAGAATATCTGAAAAAAGGTTGTGTAGCAATCTCGCATGTACCAGGACATTATGTAACAGTTGCTGATTTTAATCCCAAGACAAAAAAATATCTGGTCTTAGATTCTCATCCGATCAAGAGCAGACCAACCAGCTCTTTTGGAAACTGGTTTAAGAGAGAACGATTAGAGAGAGGAGGGTTGACATCATCTGCATATTATATTTATGGAGTGCCAGGACAGGCATGGAAATATGAAAGTGCAAAAGGAATACAATTTCAGAAGGATTTATTCACATTTATGATTTACATGCGTTAAAATGTAAGAAAAAATAACAAAGGATAGGGAAGGAGAAGTTAAATGAACAAAGTTAAAAAGATATTGACAACATTGATGGCAGCAACATTAACTGTTTCAACAGGATTAACATCCATGCCAATGTTTGCACATAACGTAAAAGCGGAGTCAAAGGCAGAAACAATAAGCAGTGATACGAATGATATGTCACAGTATAAGAAAATAAATGGAATCAGCAGTCAGACGGTTTTAGGAGCAGATTTTTCCCATTATCAATTGCAAAAAAATGCGTGGAAAAAAGTCTGGAAAAATTACAAAGGAATCGAAGTTTCCAATGTGTTTGAATATGTAAGATCACAGGGAATCAATACGATTTCTGTGAAAGTTGCAGTGAATCCAACAAAAGATAAAGAGGGTAATGAAAGCTATCTGTCTTTAGAAAACGCTAAGAAGACATTAAAAGAAGCCAAGAAAGCAGGATTAAAAACAAATGTTACATTGTTATATTCTGATGATATAACGTATGCAGGGGTGCAGAAATTACCAGATGGTTGGGATACTGATTCAGCGGAAGAAAAGGCACTGGAGTATACAAAAAACGTCATCAAAGAATTGAAGGTAGCAGATACAGTCCCAACGATGATCACGATCGGAAATGAAGTAAACTATAATTTCTTAAATATGAGTAGTGGAGATGGATGGGAAGGCTTTGTTGCAATGAGCAAAATCTCGAAAATGATCAGAGAAGAAGGAATCAAACCGGCTGTTAGTGTATCGGCACCAACAACAGATGCTTCAGATATTCAATGGATCATTGGAAAATTAGGAAATGCTGATGTTGATTATGATTATATTGGAGTAAACATCTATCCGGATACACACAATGACAATTATGTAAAAACATTAAAGAGTACAGTAGAAGAAAAGGCAGCAGGAAAGCAGATGATCATTTCCAGTGTCAAATGTCCATGGAAAGATTCAGAAGGAAAAGCCAGTATAACGACACAGACAAAGAGCATTTATGATTATCTTCAGGCAACGATCGATGAGAAAAATGCAGGTGGATTGATCTACGATGATGCAGATTTTGTTGGGGCATGGGACTCATTCTTTGATGGTAATGGACAAGCAATGTCTTCTCTTGCAATCTTTGCTTATGCACAAGGAAATCAGGTTGATGTAAGCAGCTACAAAGATCCATGGGAATATGGTGGAGATACAGGATTAAAAGATCAAAAAGTAACGATCAAAAAAGTCAAAGGAATGTCTGAGAGTTCTATCCGAGGAATGGATATTTCATCTTATCTTGCATTAAAGAAAGCAGGAGTGAAATATTATGATTATGAAGGAAATGAGACACCGTTATTAAAAGTACTTCATGATAATGGAATCAATTATATCAGGATCAGGATCTGGAATGATCCGTTTAATGCAGATAGGGAAACCTATGGCGGTGGTGGAAATGATGTTTCCACAGGTGTAGAGATCGCAAAAGAGGCAGCCCAATATGATATGAAAGTTCTGCTTGATTTTCATTATTCGGATTTCTGGGCAGAACCAGCGGTTCAGTTAGTTCCAAAAGCATGGAAAAAGGATGTAAATAATACAGAAAAGATGTGTTCAGATGTATATGATTTCACCAAAGAATCTATTCAGAAATTTAAAGATGCCGGGGCAAACATTGGAATGGTTCAGGTAGGAAATGAAATTACCAACGGACTTCTTGGAATATACTCTAACAGAGACAAAGGAGAATCTTTTAATGTCATCTGGGGAGATAAAAAGAAATCAACAGAAGTAAATAAATATTTAAAAGCCGGAATTAAAGCAGTCAGAGAATATACACCGCAGGCTTTGGTTGCATTACATCTTGAAACACCAAATGTATGGAAATACAAAACGATCATGAATACATGGAAGAGAGATAATGTGGACTATGATGTTTTAGGATCTTCATATTATCCATTCTGGTCCATTGCAGCAAAAGCAAATACGCCAAAGACATTGAAAGATGTGCAGACACTGGCCGCTTCCTATGGAAAGATGTTTGCAGTATTTGAGACAAGCTGGGTTAATAGTTTAAATGATGGAGACGGTACACCAAATTCTATCGGAGACAGTACAAATACAGGTGCATATGAAGTAGGACCACAAGGACAGGTAAATGAACTTACAGATCTTTATGATACCGTGTTATCACAGGATAATGGATTAGGTACATTCTATTGGGAAGGTGCATGGATTCCGGTAAAAGCAGGATGGACAAACTGGGAATATAATAAGCAGATTGCAGATCAGTATGGTACAGGATGGGCATCGAAAGGTGCACTTGGATATTTTCCAGATTCTAAAATGTATTACAAAGGAAAAGCAGCATGGGGTGGAACAAGCTGGGATAATCAGGCACTGTTTGATATTAACGGATATCCATTGCAGTCATTGAAGTTCTACAAAGATTCTGTATCCAAAGGAAAAGAGCAGATCATAGCATTGAAGATCGTTGATAAAAATGGAAAAGAAGTATATCCTACCCAGTATGTCAAAGTTGAAGTAGGAAAGACTCGCAAGATCACATTACCAAAATTCTCTGGATATTATCCAAGCAATAAGAATTACCAACTGACCGTAAAAGGTGTGAAAGAAGAAAATGCAACGCAAAGTGTTGTATATACAAGAACAGCAGCAGGACCTGCGATCAGTTATAATTACCGAGTGAAAGTTACAAAGAAAAATTATAAACTTTACAAGAATTTCAAATGGAAGAAATCCAAAACAAAAGTTTATAAAAAGACATATGTAGCAAAATATAGATATGACCATAAGAATGGAAATAAATATCTTGCTCTTTATACAAAAGGTGGTAAATTTGTTGGGTACATTAATAAGAAAGCGGTAAAACGATTAGGATCAGCAACACAGCCAGAGCAGGGAAAAGCATACACTTATGGAAAACGTGTAAAGATCAAGAGTAAAAAATATAAACTATATAAGAATTTCAAATGGAAGAAATCAAAAACAAAAGTTTATAAAAAGACATATGTGGCAAAATACAGATATAAACATGAAAATGGAAACAAATATCTCGCATTGTATACAAAATCAGGAAAATTTGTTGGATATATCAATGCCAAAGCTGTGAAAGTTATAAAGTAATTTAGGTGAAAAAATAGAATTCTGTTGATGCAGGATTCTATTTTTCATTTATGAAAATAAATAAAGTATTGACATTAAAAGTTGGTAGTACCATAATATTGTATACAAGAAAAAAGACTTAATATGAAAAACTGGAGGATTGTATGAAATTTCTTAGACAATTTATGATTATTTTACTACTCTCTTTTTTGGGAGAAGTGCTTAAGATGTTTATACCATTGCCAATTCCGGCAAGTGTGTATGGACTGGTGTTAATGTTGGTATGTCTGATGACTGGTGTTTTGAAGACGAGTCAAGTTAAAGATGCAGCATTTTTCCTGATTGAGATCATGCCTGTTATGTTTATTCCGGCAGCAGCTGGATTGATTGATTCGTGGAAAGTTTTACAGCCATTATTACTGCCAATACTAGTCATTACTGTAGTGATCACAGTATTTGTTATGGTAATCACAGGAAAAGTAGCACAAATGATAGCACAGAAGAGAGGAATCAAAAATGAATGAAATGTTCAGACAATCATTGTTTGCAGGAGTAACGATCAGTTTGATTGCATATGAGATCGGACTATTTTTAAAGAGAAAGTTGGGATTAGCGATATTAAATCCATTATTAGTATCTATAGTTATTGTGATCCTGGTATTGAAAGTATTTGGAATCAGTTATGAAGTATATAATGCAAGTGCGAAATACATATCTTATTTGTTGACGCCAGCAACTGTGTGTCTTGCTGTACCTTTATATGAGCAGTTAGAATTACTAAAGAAAAATAAGGTTGCGGTTGTTTGTGGAATATTATCAGGAACATTAGCAAGTTTAACAGGGATTTTTGTTCTTTGTATGTTATTTGGATTTAACCACCAACAGTATGTAACGATGCTTCCTAAATCGATCACAACAGCGATCGGAATTGGAATATCAGAAGAATTAGGTGGAATTGTGACAATTACAGTTGCAGTGATCATTATTACTGGAATTCTTGGAAATGTGATTGCAGATACAGTATTTCATATATTTAAAATAAAAAATCCATTGGCAAAAGGCCTGGCACTTGGAACAGCATCTCATGCGATCGGAACGGCAAGAGCAATTGAGATGGGACCAGTCGAAGGTGCAATGAGCAGTCTGGCAGTAGCAGTAGCAGGACTTTTGACTGTTGTATTTGTATCAGGATTTGCTCAACTTATTTAAAAATAGGAGGAAGAGATCATGGCAGATGAGAAAATGATCATCACGATCGGAAGAGAACATGGAACAATGGGAGATAAAGTAGCAGAAAAAATTCGAAGACAATTTGAACTGCCACTTTATGACAAGGCGCATCTTCTAAGAGTAGTAGAAGGAACGGATGATTATGATGAATTAAATGCATTTTTTAATGACAGAAAAGTAAACAGTCTGTTATATGCGATCGCAATGAGTGAGAATGTAAGTTCTAATGATGTGCCTTTCGGGATTATCAAAAAGATTATTGGTAATACGGGAGGCGTCGTGATGGATAGCTGTGGAAATTATCTTTTCAGGGAACGTCCGAATACGGTAAGAATTTTTATGCATGCAGACAAGAACATTCGAATTAAAAATCTTATGAAATATCTTGGAATAAGCAAAGAACAAGCTGAAAAAGAAATAGAAACAGAAGATTCAAAACGTTATGAATTTCATAAATATTACACAAATGAAATATGGGGAATGTCCAATGGATATGAATTATGTCTGGACGAAGGAATCCTTGGAATTGATGGATGTGTAAAAATGATTTTGGACTATCTGAAAATAAGAAATTTAATTTAAAAAAGTTCTTGACATTACAAAAATAATATGTATAATAGATAGAGGTGGTTGCAACAGACCACCTCGAATATAAATCTGGCTCCATGGTCAAGCGGTTAAGACGCGACCCTCTCAAGGTCGAATCACGAGTTCGATTCTCGTTGGAGTCATAAGCTACAAACTTCGTATTTATGCGGTTTGTAGCTTTTTTATTTTGTTTATATTTGAATTGGTTAAAGAAAAGGGTTAAAGTTTTTGAAATATTAAATCTGGAATAAAAATATAACGATCAAGAAATAAAAAATCCCCCTGGCATATAAAATGCCAAAGAGGATTCAAACAAATGTCAAAGTGCTGATTAAAGCACAAAGATATTATATCACACAAAAAACAAAATGCAATAATCACTTGACAAAAAAATATCAATATGATAATCTACAACAAGAGTGAATCTGAACTATCGGGTCCATGAAGGGGCACACCACCTCGGGTGTGATGCTTCTTTGTGGACCCTTTTTTGTTCCTTTTAAAGATAAAAGGAAAGTCAGTCAAGGAGGAAAGCAGATGAGATTAAATGGAGAGACAAAAACATTAAAAGACCCTGTCGCATTATCTGATTTCTTAACACAGGAAGGATTTTCAGATAAGAGAATCGCAGTGGAAAGAAATGGAGAAATCGTTCCTAAAGGGGAATATGCGAATGTGATCTTAAGTGACAGTGACACATTAGAGATCGTAGCCTTTGTCGGTGGCGGATGATCTGAAGATAACAGATACAAAGAGATAAGAAAATTATGCATATATAAAGGAGAATAACATGAAACAGGACAAGTTAATCATCGGTGGACATGAATTTGATTCAAGATTTATCTTAGGATCAGGAAAATATTCCTTAGATCTGATCAATGCAGCAGTGCAGAATGCAGGAGCACAGATCATTACATTAGCACTTCGAAGAACGAACACAAATGATACAGCTAATATTCTTGACTATATTCCAGAAGGTGTCACACTTCTTCCAAATACATCTGGAGCAAGAAATGCAGAAGAAGCAGTTCGTATTGCAAGACTTGCAAGAGAAGTAGGATGCGGAGATTTTGTTAAGATTGAAGTTATTCATGATTCTAAATATCTGCTTCCAGATAACTATGAAACGATCAAGGCAACAGAAATCCTTGCCAAAGAAGGATTTGTTGTTATGCCATATATGTATCCAGACTTAAATGCAGCCAGAGATCTTGTAAATGCTGGGGCAGCTGCAGTTATGCCTCTTGGGTCTCCAATTGGATCTAACAAAGGAATCTGTACGAAAGACTTTATCCAGATTTTGATCGATGAGATCGATCTTCCGATTATTGTAGATGCAGGAATCGGAAAACCATCTCAGGCATGTGAAGCAATGGAAATGGGTGCAGCAGCAGTGATGGCGAATACAGCAATCGCAACTGCAGGTGATATTCCAGCCATGGCAGAAGCATTTAAGAAAGCAATTGAGGCAGGAAGAAGCGCATATCTGGCAGGACTTGGAAGAGTCATTGAAAAAGGTTCTAGCGCATCATCACCATTAACAGGATTTTTGGAGGATTAATCATGAGTGTAAGAATTGATGAGAATACAGATCATATGAAATATACGGATGACATGGAAGCGATTGATTCAGATATCATGGACCGTGTCATCGCAGAGATGAACAGCTATGATGCAGACATTTATACAGCAAAAGATGTCAAAGAAGCATTGGCAGCAGAAACTTGTTCTGTTGATAATTTCAAAGCCTTATTATCGCCAGCGGCATTGCCGTTTTTGGAAGAAATCGCACAGAAAGCACAGAAAGAGACAAGAAAACATTTTGGAAACTCTGTAGCGA
>OGCO01002443.1_pt1 | contig 24396 bp, 24 predicted proteins | sample 1570171 | NCBI WGS metagenome assembly OGCO01 (sample SAMEA4370583, study PRJEB24528) | human gut metagenome
GGCATGCAGCCCTCGGCTGCATCGACCAGCAGCAGAACGCCGTTGACCATCTTCAAAACGCGCTCGACCTCGCCGCCGAAGTCCGCGTGGCCCGGGGTGTCGACGATGTTGATCTTAACGCCGTTGTACTCGCAGGAGCAGTTCTTGGCAAGGATCGTGATGCCGCGCTCGCGTTCGATATCGCCGGAGTCCATGACGCGCTCGGCGACCTGCTGGTTCGCACGGAAAGCGCCGGACTGCTTCAGCATCTGGTCGACCAGCGTCGTTTTGCCGTGGTCAACGTGCGCAATGATCGCAACGTTGCGGAGATTTTCCTGAATCATATACGTTCCCTCTCAAATTAGAAATGCCGATATACTGATATTTGCAGGGGTATAACCCCAATATCCACATACTATTTTATAATACGCTATTATGTTCAATTTGTCAAGAATCGCAAAACGCAAAAAAGTGTGCTATAATACAGAATATTATAGTTATATTTTACACTAATCATGCAATGAGGGGAACCACTATGGCAAATACGATGCGCCACATCAATATCATTGGTCACCAGAACCCGGACACGGACTCCATCTGCTCCGCGCTGGCCTATGCGTGGCTAAAAAACCGCGGCAGCCTGACCGGCCTGTATGAGGCCCGCCGCGCCGGGCACGTCAATCGCGAGACGAAATTTGTTTTGCAGCATTTCGGCGTCGAGCCGCCGCGCCTGTGTACCGATGTCAGCCCGCAAATTAAAGATATCGACATCCGCAAGCAGGCCGGCATTGACGGTGAAATGAGCCTGCGCGCCGCCTGGAACCTGATGCGCGATGTGGAAATCGACACGCTCTGCATCGTCGATGACGAGAACGAGCTGCAAGGCCTTATCACCATCAAGGACATTGCCGACGCAAACATGGATCTGTTTGACACGGCCGTGCTGGCCGCCGCCAACACCCGCTGCACAAATGTGTTGGAGACGTTGGAAGCGGAGCTCATCGTCGGCAACGCCGACGCCCACATTGACAGCGGCGTCATCTGCATCGGCACCAGCCCGGAAATCATGGAAGAACTGGTCAAGCCCGGCGACATCGTGCTTGTCTCCAACCGGTACGAGACGCAGATGTGCGCCATCGACTGCGGCGCACAGGCCATCATCGTCTGCTGCGGCTCGGCGGTGCCCCGCACCATCGTGGCCCGCGCCCAGGAGAAGGGCTGCGCCGTGCTGGCGACCCCCTACGACACCTACGCCGCCGCGCGGCTCATCTCCACCGCCGCGCCGGTGCGCCACTTTATGCGCACGAAAGAGCTGCTGAAATTCAGCGTCAATACGCCGATCGAGGACGCGAAAAAGGTCATGGCCAGCGTGCGCCACCGCTACTTCCCGATTCTGGACGAGAACGGCAAGTACTGCGGCGTCGTCAGCCGCCGTAACCTCTTGAACCTGCACCGCAAGCAGCTGATTTTGGTTGACCACAACGAGCGCACCCAGGCCGTGGACGGTCTGGAACAGGCGGATATTTTGGAGATCATTGACCATCACCGCATCGGCAGCCTGGAAACGACCGGACCGGTCTATTTCCGCAATGTGCCGGTGGGCTGCACGGCAACGATTTTGTACCAGATGTACGGCGAGCAGGGCCTGACGCCCAGCCGCGAGATCGCGGGCCTGCTGCTGTCGGCCATTCTGTCCGACACACTGGTGTTCCGCTCGCCTACGTCCACCCCGCAGGACGAGGCCACCGCCAAGGCGCTGGCCGAGATTGCGGGCGAGGATATCCAGATCTACGCCGAGCAGATGTTTGAAGCGGGCGCGGACCTGACCGGCCGCACAGCCGAGGATGTGTTCAGCTCGGATTTCAAGGCGTTCAGCCGCGGCGACGTCAAGTTCGGCGTCGGCCAGTCCACCTACATGACCGACAAATCCCGCGCCGCCGCTGAGGCGCTGGTGGAGCCGTATCTGCCCGAGGCCAGCCGCCGCGAGGGTCTGCCGCTGATTTTCTATATGTTCACTGACATGAAGACCCAGAGCACGGATTTGATGTTCTACGGCCACAACGCCGAGGAGATTATCCGGGATGCGTTCCATGTTGAGCCGGAAGGCGATATTGCCAAGCTGCCCGGCGTCGTCAGCCGCAAAAAGCAGCTGATTCCCCCGCTGCTGGCCGCGCTGCAGGCCCGGCAGTGACCGATTAACGGCAGCCTCCCGGGAGGTCTTACTTTCTTTTGTGACCAAAAGAAAGTAACAAAGAAAAGTCTCGCTGTTGCGACGAGGTGCGGGGTTGCGAACACGGGGCCACAGTTGAGCGGAGCGAAACTGGGGTAGTGAGCAATGCTTGCCCCTGCGGGGCAAGCAACCGCAAGAGCGGGTTTGCGTAGCAAACTGGCGGCGCTCGTTGTGCGCCGCCAAGCGGGACCCGCGCCTCGGGGGCTGCACGCCCCCGAGACCCCCAAAGCGGAAGTCGGAAGCTTCGGCGGCTAAACGGACGCAGTATTACTGTCCGTTCTTAACGCCGCCGAACCTTCCTCCACTTTAAATTCGGGTGTTCCCCCGAACCCCCGTTACCGGAAACAGCAGTCCGTAGGGGCCGGGCATGCCCGGCCCGCGACTTACCGACAAATCCCTTTCACGGCCAATCCGTAGGGGAGGGATTCATCCCTCCCGCACACCTCCCCATCGCCGCCCCACCACACAAAAAAGGACGCACAACCGTAAAGGTCATGCGTCCTTTATTTTTATGCCAGCTTTTTTATGGCCTTGCTGATTGGCCCGCTCACCGCCATCAGCACTGCCGCCAGCGCAAAGCTGACGACCAGATACACCGGGAACATCCCGGTCAGCGGCAGATCGAACCGCGCCGCGACCCGCAGGAACACCAGTGTCAGCAAGACATGATGCACAAGGTACACGCCATAGCACCAACCCGCCAGGCGCCGCAGGGCAGGGCAAAACCGCCGGGGCAGCCGCTGCCCGGCAGCATAGACCGCCCAGAACAGCACCGCCGCCAGCACCAGCAGCACGGCCAGGCGCGGGACCGCATCTACCCACAAAAGCGGGCAGACCGCCAGTCCGATACAAATGCGATAGGACGGCTGCACGTTGTTTTTTAACAAGTTGCCGAACCACACGCCCAGCGCAAACGCAGGTAAACGGCCCAACACTGTGTGCCCGGCCTCCCACGGCGCAGGGCAGACCAGCGGCCAGACAACCGCCAGCACCGCCATCAAGACGCCCAGCGCCCTGCGGCGCAGCGGTGTTTCCATGCACCACAAAAGCAGCGGGAACACGAGATACAAAATCAGGATAACGCCCAAAAACCACTCGCCAATTTTGTAGAAAGTGACGGTCACAGGGGCTAAATATCCGTCCAGCCCCAGCACCGAAAATACCACGCGCCAGCGCGGGATATCTGCGTTGTTGCCGTGCAGGACCTCACCGTAGACAAACAGCGCCGCAAACCCCAGCCAGAATGCCGGGTAGGTGGCCGCCACGCGCCCCACAAAGTAGCGCCGGGCGCTAAACCGTCCCTGCCATTGCAGGCAGAGTGCCGCACCCGACAGTAGGAAAAACCACGCCAGCCCGATTTCTACCCAGTCAGCCATACCGCGCCCGATGAGCGCCGTCGGCACGGCAAAGCCCAGCCGCGCGGCCTCGATGCAATAGTGGTAACACAGCACCGGCAGCAGCGCCGCCAGCCGCACCACATCCAGCCCGGGGCGATAGTTGCGGGGCATTTACGCCACGACCGCGCCGAAGGCGGAGACACCCAGCACGCTCAGCGCACCCATGATGCAGCCCGCCAGCAGCACGCCGCCCATGCAGGCGCGGACACTGGACTTGAAATCCATATCCAGCAGGCTGGCGGCCAGCGTGCCGGTCCAGGCACCGGTGCCCGGCAGCGGGATACCAACGAACAGCAGCAGCGCCCAGGGCAGGCCGCGGCCAGCCTTGGCCTTCAGCTTCTCGCCGCCCTTGTGGCCTTTTTCCAGGCAGAAGGTGAAGAATTTGCCAATGACCGGCTTACCCGCACCCCATTCCAGCACCTTGCGGGCAAAGAAGAAAATGATGGGCACCGGGATCATATTGCCGATGATGGCAATGATGTACACCTGCCACAGCGGCAGGCCCATGGCCACGCCCACCGGGATCGCGCCGCGCAGTTCGATCAAGGGGACCATCGAAATAAAGAACACACTCAGGTATTTTGTCAGCATTTGAAAACCTCGCTTAAACGTTCAAAACCATAGTACAGACAAATTTAATTATACAAAATATTTATGTGCTTGGCAAGAGGGCACACCCATAAAATTTGCCCAAAAATCCGGCGGGCACAAAAAATCCCACCCCCGCGCCGCGCGGAGGTGGGCGCATACAGTCTCATTTTGTTTTCTTCCGCTTTTCTTTCGGCAGCTCCTCCGCCACAGCCACGGCGGCCACCGTCACATCCGTGGCCCCGGCTTGCAGCAGGGCCAGCGCACAGGCCGACGCCGTCGCCCCGGTGGTGATGATATCATCCACCAGCAGCACGCGCTTGCCGGTCAAATCCGCGCCCGGCTGGCAGACAAACGCGCCCCGGGCATTTTGCAGGCGCTCGTCCCGGGTCAGCTCCTTCTGCGGGCGGGTGCCGGGGCGGACTGAAAGCGGCGTTTCCACCGGGATCCTCAACACCTGCCCCAAGCGCCGCGCCAGCAGCAGCGGCAGGCCAGGCACACCGGGCAGCGGCTGGCGGGGCGGCACCGGTACAATGCAGTTGTACAGCGGCAGCATGGCGACGCCCAGATATTGCGGCAGCCCGCCCACCCGCCTGGCGGGCAGCGCACCGAACACCAACACCGCCATGCGGTCAGCCAGCTCCCGGGCACGCCAGGGGCTGCCGCCGCGCTTGCAGCGCAAAATCGCGCTGCGCACCGTGTCGGCATAATAGTAGGCTGCGGCGGCCTGGCTCAGGGCATAAAAGCTGTGCTCCCCTTCCGGCAAGCGTGGTGGGATGTGCTGCAGCCGCATTTCTTCGGGCACGCAGGCCGGGCAGACGGTGCCCTGCAAGGCATCCGCGCCCAGCAGCGCCCCGCAAAAGGGGCACCGCCGTGGGAACAGCGCATCCGCCAGCCGGGGCAGCCACTTTTTAATAGAATCCACAGCCGTGCCTGCCATTCTGTTTGACCTGGTACAGCGCCTGATCGGCGTCCTTGAAGATGCTCTGGCCGGGGTTCTCGCAGTCGGTAAAGGCCACCAGATAGTCCGACCCGCTTTGCAGCTGGCGGGCCAGCGTTTCGCACTGGATGTAGTCGTCGGTAGTGGTTTTCATCTTGGCCAGTTCCCTGGTACCGCGGACAGCCAGCGCGATAATCACCACCGCCAACAGCAGCGTGACCGCGATATCAAAGACACTCACACGTTGTATTCTAATTTTTTTCAACGGCAGTCCGGCTTTCCACCTGAAATTTCGACGAAATTTCAGGTTATTTTGTATATTGTGTATACCAGTATACCGAAAATCCCGCCGCATTGCAACCAAATTGCTTTGGGCATATCTTCCAAAATTGTACAGTGATTTTCAGCAGATTGCTCGCCGCCGCGCAGCAAAAAAGCGCAGGGGCCTTTGGGGAAAGGTTCCTGCGCAAGGTAGTTTATGTAGGGGCGCCGGCTGTGCTTTTAGACAGTCTGCGCGGTGCGGCCTGCCATCAGCGCACGCATCTTGTCGCGATACTGGAAGAGGAACACGGCAAAGCAGATGCAGACCACCGCATTGCACAGGCTGCTCAGCACCGAGGGAACGCTGCCGAAGCCCAGCATGCCGATCACGGCGCCAATGCCGTTGAGGAAGCTGATGACCGCCACGTAGGTTGAGATTTTGTCCGAGGGCTGCGCGGTCTGGGCGGTTTTCACCATCACGCCAAGGGTGCTCAGGGTCTTGCTGTTCATCAGGATGCCCAGGCCCATGACGACCAGCAGAAGCAGCATAATGATGATGCCGCCGCCAATCGCGGAATCATCGTATTTTGCCGCGGTTGCGGTGATCATGATGGCCAAAATTTCCGCCACGACCAGGCCCAGAATGCTCACGGCCAGACTGATGATGGTGCTGATCTTGACGAGGGTAAAGCCGGTACTTTTCGTCGCTGTGCTGATCTTGCCAGCCTCTGCAAGGTAGATGAGCCAGAGGCCCACGGCGATCAGGATAGCCGGGCACTGCCCCACCAAGGTCGCGCCCAGGGACGCCCCGGTGAACAGCGAGCCGATGCCGTCCAACAGGCCGGATGCCTCCCGCGAGCTGTACCCGCCCAGGCTCAGGATCATCGAAAGATAGGTGCCCACCGTCCCCAGCAGGCCGCTTGTGCCCGCCATGGACGCGATGATGTTAAACAGCACCATGCCGCTCTGGGCAGCCGTCGCCGCCAAAAACAGCGGCGAGGTTGCCATCTGTTTTATGGTGTTCAGCACCGGGTTGGCAGGTGCGTAGTAGTGCTGCTGGGTGGGTTGCTGGGCGAACCGGGGCGCGGATTGTGTAGGCTGCGATGCAGACCAGACCGGCTGCTGGGGCGGCTGGGGTGCAGGCTGGGCAGCCGCATTCGCCAAGGGCGTGCCGCACTGTGTGCAGAACGCCATAGAATCATTGAGCATCTTACCGCATTTAGGACATTGTTTCATCGTTATTTCCTCCGCTTCTGTGTTTTTTACTGTGGCTTTATTCTAGCACGCTGTCTGACGTCAGCGGGGCAATCATGGATAAAACGTCATCGAAGCGGGATGAATGACCGATTTCTAGGCTCGTAGGGGACGGATTCATCCCTCCCGGCCCGCTCGCCTCTATTGCAGCTTCGCTCATTGCCCCCCTGTAGGGGCCGGGCATGCCCGACCCTCCACTGTATCTCTATCGCCCCCTTCCCTTTCACACCGTAGGGGCGGATTCCATATCCGCCCGCGTACCTTCGCCTTTACGCCCTACTAACCCCCGCGTTGCTTTACTCTACTCCCTCTACGTTCGCGCCGTGCGTGGAATCTCCCGGGCGCTTTACTTTTTACGCACCACATTCGTCAAGCAATAGAATCCGTTGCAACGACGGATTCTGTTTTTGTTTTTATGGGGGCTACGGAGCGATTGAGACAATCGCTGGTTTTGCCGATGAAGCGGTAGTAGATTTCGATGCGCATAACCGTTTCACCGTCAATTATCTCTTTCTCGTGGACGATGATTTTCTCAATCAGCGTGTGAACCAGTTCCTCGTCCAACTCCGTAATATCGGCATACGGGGCGACCAAATCGGCGAAATCCTGTATGCCCTGCGTTTTGGTGGTTGCTTCTGTAAGCAACGCTTGAATTTCTGCGGCGCGGGTTTTCAATTCTTTTGTTTCCGCTTCATACTTGGCAGATAGGGTCTGATAGAGGTCATCCGAGAGCCGTCCGAACACGTTATCCTCGTAGATGCGCTGCACCAGCGTGGTCAGTTCGGACAGGCGGCGCTGGGCTGCGTCCAACTCTTTTTTCATGGCTTTCTGCTCGTTCAGCTGCCCGGCCTGTGACAACCCCATCAGATAGTCCGCATACGCATCAGTATCCTCGGCAGCCAGCATAGCGTGGCGGCGGATGTCCGCCAGAACGATAGCCTTGACCTGTTCCAGCGAGATATAATGCGTGGTACACACCTTGCCGCCGTAGCGCCGATTGGCGTTGCAGCTGAATGTACCCAGCGACTTACGGCGTTCATCTTTTTTGCGGCTACAAAATGCCATGCGCTTGCCGCACTCCCCGCAGAACATGATGCCGCGAAAGATGTTATTCTCGCTGCGCTTTTTGCCCGGCTGCTTGACCTTGATGCGTTCCTGCACCGTCCAGAAAGTCTCGGCATCCACCAGCGCTTCGTGCGTTCCCTCCACAACGACCCAATCCGTTTCGGGCTTCCAAATCATCTTTTTAGATTTAAAATTTTGTGTGCCGGTGCGGAAATGCACCATATTCCCGATGTAGACTTGATTCATCAGAATGGCACGAACCGTGCTGTGATCCCACGCATACGGATAGGTCAGAACAATATCTGACGCAAAAGTTCCAAACTTTTCGTGCAGGTACGCCTGTGGGCGGAGAACTTGCTTTTCGCCCAGTTCCTTTGCAATGATGCTGCAACTTTTACCCGCAAGCGCCATTTGAAAAATTTCCTTGATGACCCATGCGTACTGATTCGGAACGAGCTTGTGGCGGTCATTGGGGTCACGGTCATAACCATACGGCGGGTACGCGCCCGTGTATTCCCCACGCAGTGCCTTTGCCTTGAACGCCGACTTGACCTTGCGGCTGATGTCCTTGGCATACCATTCATTGATGATATTTTTGAACGGTGCAAATTCGTTATCTCCGGCAGCGGAATCCACGCCATCCGTGATGGCAATGAACCGCACCTTATTCTCCGGGAAGATTACTTCCGTGTAGCGCCCGACTTCCAGATAGTTGCGGCCAAGGCGCGACAGGTCTTTTACAATAATCGTTCGCACCCGCCGCTGCTCGACCAGTTCCATCATTTCAGTAAATGCAGGGCGGTCAAAGTTTGTGCCGGAGTAGCCATCATCCATAAAGAACTGGCAATTCGTAAAACCGTGTTCCTTGGCATACTGCCCCAGAATGGCGCGCTGGGATTGGATGCTCATGCTTTCGCCGCCGACTTCATCATCGCGGCTCAATCTGCCATATAAAGCGGTAATATCCTGTAGCTGTTTCTCTTTCATTTTCCATCCTTTCCGAACAGCGATTCAGGATGTCTGCCAGCTGTAGTATAACTCTCTTTGCACGATTTGTGTAGGGGCTTTCGACACATTTTTTGCTGAATGGCGGTTCTTTTTTGCTTGATTTTTTCAAGTATACGGACTGCCGCCGCAAAAGTCATTGAGCGGGAATTGTGTGCAAATTGCACATCGCGCAAATGCTAATATTTGAAACTTTTGTGAATAATCATCGTCATCTCTCGCAATATGGCGGAGAACTTGCTATACTATGTATTGTTCATCTCTATCGGCATCCATGCAGGAAACGCCTCAAAATACGGAGAGTTCCGTAATCAGATGATTGGGTAACGAAAGATTTCCGCCTGCTTGCAGAAAGAATGACGCTTATTTGAATTTGAAAGAACCTTGAAAACCGAATTACAGTTAGGGGGTACGCGAATGGAGCGTTTAGACTTCTGCTCGTTTGTGGTGACCCTGCGCAGATACATTTATGCGGATGCGCTGGGAAACCAATTAGACTTACTTTGTTTGCTGTTCGGCAGCTTTCTGCAAAGTACAGATGCCGAAGATTTCACCTTCGACAACGGACAGGTCTGCCGCTGGCTCAACGGCACAGCGCGGGTCAGCCCGAAGATCACATCCTTTTACCTTGTCGGTGAGAACCAAGAAAAGCTGACGCAGGACATGGAAACAAAAATACTTACCATTATGTCGGACCCCGCAATGGCAGCGCAGAGCGAGTGTGACTTGTTGATGCAGGATGTTTCCATTTCCACCAGCAAGAAAAAGTCATTATACGCGGAACGGGATTTCTCCGTTTCCGCGCAGGTCGCAGAGTTTTTGTCCTTACTGCTGTGCTTCGCAATGCAGCGTGAGTTTGTAAAACGCGAAGCACGGGCAAAGGTCTGCGAACAGATCATCTTGCCGCCGGACTATGACCCGGTAGTTTTTACCGAGGCCCGGATGTCCAAATGTATCGTGATCCAGCCAATGACCGGGCCTTACAAAATTGTAAAGGCGGAGAATATTTTTAAAGAAATCCCATTTGCACTCGAAAAAATATTCCCACCTGTAAGTGAGGATTCCGAAGATGCTGTGGAACATGCCGAGCAGATGAAAAAACGCCGGAAAATGCTTTTGGCTTTGGTGCAATATCTAAAAGAAACTTATCAGCTTGGCATTATGGAAATCGAAACCGGCAACGAAGAAAAAGGTCATGCTCTTGTGCGGGAAGTTCAGAATATTTACCGACAACTGTATGGTGAAATGCCTGCCCTTATGGAAGAACAACGTCAGATGTATCGGGAGTATCTGGAAAGCAACGGAATCCGATTTTTCCAAGAACCCCATAAACTAACAGGCTGACGGCACAGCGGTTCTCTCACGAAAGTGAGAGGGCCGCTTTTTCTATGTTCATTTTCCTGCGCTCAATTTCCGCACAATTTCCCATCAATGCTAAAGCAGCCCGCTTTCGATAAAATGAATCTGTAACCCGATACCAAAATCGGTGTCGGCAGCAACATTCCGAAAGGGGGCTTTTTTATAAGGCAAGAGAAGAAAATTTTATCAAAAGCCTATCGGCACAAAATCGGCAGGGTGACGTTTGAGGTCACATCCTACGACAACCCGGCAGGCATGCAAACATCGCAGGAAATGCTTTTGCAGATGATGGAGCAGAAGATACACGGAGAGAGGAGATGATTCCCCGATGAAGCAATTCAATGACATTACAATTATCGGCATCGACCAAGGGTATGGCAATATGAAAACCGCCAATACCATTTTCCCTACGGCTATTACCGCTTACGACACCGCGCCCATGTTCAAGGGTGATGTGCTGGAATACGGCGGTAAATTCTACCGCGTGGGAGAAGGTCACAAGGGCTTTGTGGCAGACAAGTCAACGGACGGCGATTTCTATCTGCTGACGCTGGCGGCCATCGCCAAAGAGTTGGAGCAATACCGGCTGTTCACCGCCAGCCTGTGTCTGTCGGTGGGGCTGCCGCTGAGCTGGGTCGGCAGCCAGCGTGAGAGCTTCCGGCAGTATCTGATGCAGAACGAAACGATACGTTTCCGCTTCAATGGGAATCTGTTTCAGCTTCGCATCGTGGGCTGCAAGGTGTATCCGCAGGGCTATGCGGCCATTGTTCAGCAGCTGGCAGACTTCGAGGGAGAGCATCTGTTGGCTGACATCGGCAACGGCACAATGAATCTGCTCTACTTGACGGATTCTCAGCCGCAGGAAAGCCGCTGTTGGACGGAGAAAATCGGTGTGAACCAGTGCATGATCCGCGCTAAAGAAGCGGTGCTTCGGCGTTTTGGCAGCAAAATCAGCGACAGCACGGTGGAGCAGATTTTGCGGACAGGCACGGCAAAAATCGATGCCGACTATCTCGCCTGTATTCGAGAAGTTGCATCCGGCTATGTAGCCGAACTGTTTGCAGCCTTGCGCAGTTACGAGTACGACCCTGCCACCACGCACTTGACCATCGTGGGCGGCGGTGGGCAGTTGGTCAAGCACTTCGGCAGCTATGACCCGGAGCAAGTCACCATTGTGGATGACATCTGCGCCGCTGCCAAGGGGTACGAGTACATGGCCTACCGCCAGATGCTCCGAGGGTGAAACCGTGTCGGAGATACGGACGACCAACCTGCGGTTCAACCTTGGCAAAGAGCCGCAGCGGAAAGCATGGCAGTATTTGCAGACGATGGATAAATCGGTGTTCAAGTCGTACAACCAAGCGGTCGCCACAGCGGTGGTGGACTACTTTGACCGCTACTACCAGACGCAGGATGACCCTTATCTGGAGACGCGAGCGCGCGAGGAACAGTTTGTGCAGCAAATCGTGGATGCAGTGCGGGATACTTTGCGGGAGACGATGCCGGTCTTTCTGGCAGGGTGCATAACCGGGATGGCGCAGAACCCTGCCGCTGTTTCTCCCCAGCCTGTAAAAGAACCTGTGAAAGACAGCATCAACTGGGATTTTGTGGGTGGCTGATATGCCTGTGCGGACTTTACAGGAATGTCTGGACGAGTTTGTGGCAGAACGCCCGCTCCAGCCGGATGAATATCCCGATGCTGTCAGTGGGCTGGCTTACTGCAAACGCTGCCGTTCCCCGCGCAGGACGCGGCAGATGTTGTTCGGAAAAGAGAGAATCCTCCCGATAGGGTGCAGATGCCAGATGGAAGATGCTGCTTTTGTTCAGAGCAGCAGTACAAATGGCGATAAGCAGCGGCAGAATTTCAGCCCCAAAACGCAGACACCCAAACAAGGCTGATTTTCACACCAAAAAGGAGAAAGCATGACCGAAGATGAGAAAAAGTTGATACAGGCACGGCACAGGCTGGAAGCTGTGCAGGCACGCAACCGCCAGAAAGAGCGCAAGGCGCGAACCCGCCGACTTATCCAAGAGGGCGCGATACTGGAAAGTGTATGGCCGGAGATACGCGACATTCCGATGGCTGACTTGCCACGCAAGCTGCACGATAAACTGAGCAATGCCCCGTGAGGGGCAGCTCTCCCTCACCGAAGTGCGCACTTACTCACCACCGGCAAGCCGGCGGTGGTATGTGCGCCCGCTGAGGCGGGAGGACTTTTTATCGCGGAGGTGATATGCTGTAGCTATCTATCATTTCGAGTCAAAAATCATCAGCCGTGGAGCAGGCCGTTCTGCTATCGCCGCCGCTGCCTATCAGAGTGGAGAACGGCTGTACAACGATTATGACGGCCTTACCCATGACTACACCAAGAAAGGCGGTGTCCTCTATACAGAAATCTTACTGCCGCCCCAAGCCCCGGCAGCGTGGAAAGACCGACAGACCCTGTGGGCAGCGGTGGAGTCTGCCGAGAAAACCAAGGACAGCCGCCTTGCTCGCCAGTTGATCGTTGCCCTGCCCGTTGAACTTGGGCGGGATGATTGGCTGCTGCTTCTGCGCGGCTTCATCCAAACGGAATGTGTAGACAAGGGTATGTGCGCCGACTTCGCCATCCACGACCCGGATGGGCATAACCCCCATGCACACATTATGCTGACGATGCGCCCGTTGGATGTCCACGGAAAATGGCAAGGCAAAACGCAAAAAGAATACCTGTGCCGCAAAGCCGATGAGGAACGTGGCTTTACAGCACAGGAGTTTTTGCAGGCAAAAGAGAACGGCTGGGAAAAGCAATATAAGTACAAGAACACAGCGGGCGTATCGGCGTGGCTGACGCCCACACAGGCCGCCCGCGAACCGGGGTGGAAACGCTGCTCGAAGCAGCCGAAAGCGGTGAAATTAGGGCGACAAAACCCGCTGTGTGCGCGATGGAACAGCCCGGAGCAATTACTGGACTGGCGGGAAGCGTGGGCAGATGCCGTGAACCGCACACTGGAAGAAAAACAGCAATCCGTCCGTGTAACCCATCTAAGCCATGCGGCGCTGGGGCTGGATGAGCAGCCCACAGTGCATGAGGGCAGCCAAGCCCGAAACCTTGAATTGCAGGGCATCAAGGCAGACCGCTGTGAACTGAACCGCCAAATCCGCGCGGACAACAAGCTGCTGCGCGAACTGAAAGCCCAGCTTGCCAAGCTGTCCAAGGCCGTTGAGAATACCGTAGAGCATATTGCGGAAACGCTGGAACGGCTGCGCAGCAGTTTGATAATGCTGCAATACCGCCTGTTGGTGAACAACAAACAGGTCGATACATGGAAACGTCAGGTCAACTATTACCGCCCCATTCTGCAAGATTATCATGCGGTAACACAACAGCTTGCTGACAAGAAATCCGAGCAAGAGCAACTGCAAACCACTCGCAACACCGCATCCCTGTTGCAAATTGCCCAGCGCCGTCAGCTTGCCGAGCAAATTGCCGCGCTGACCGAGAAAATCGAAGAACTCCGCAGCCGTCAAGCAATGATTCTGCACAACCTCGATTGCAAAAATAATGGTGAAGCCCAGCGCTTCGGCAGTTACTTGGACAAGCTGGAAGAAATGCAGGAGAAGCTGGCAGCGCAGAGAGAAAGCCTTACACAGCAGCTTTCCGCCACCATAAAACAGTACCTTGAAATTGAGAATATGATTCAGCCGGAAGACGAGGACAGCGTTCGACAGCGCCGTACTGCTCTGCGGCCAGATGTAGCCTTTGAACGAGAGCAGCAGCTATCCCATAATGGATATATCGACAACATATCTATTCAAATTGCACAGCAAATAGTTGATGTTCAAATCGTTGGAGACAAAATATCTGAAAAAGTTCAAACGTCTATGGCCCAACATAAAGAGGTGCCAGATCGATAAGTATAAATCGAATAATAATATTTGCAACAATATGTGACCATCACAGGAGATATAGAGGCCACTGATTTGATTATTAAGGCCGGATAAGAATGCAATTCTGATATAGATATTGACAAATTAAAAAAAGCGATACAATGATAGCATTAGATATTAAACCCTGTCACATGAGGAATACGATGATGAGATTAGTACAGATGATTTGGCAAGTACTTATGATTCTTATTTCGGTGTACATTGGTTGGTTATTTATACGCTGTATGAGAAGATACAGTGATTCACATAAAGAGAAAAAAGGTGATAAAAAGTAACACCGCCTCAAACTGAGGCGGTGTTACTTTTTATCAATGAATCGCGAAGCAGTAACTTTTTTATAAAATTTCTCCTTTGAAATTGCGTAGAATTAGAGTACATGGGAAATGACTCAATTGTAGCTTATAAATAAAATAAGTAGGAAAAACACGCGAAATCATCAACTCGTAAATAGGAAGAAAGTTAATGGGAGAAATAGACCTTATTGTGAGTATATCACTCAAATCGTACTGGTCATTTTACGGATTATTTTTGTTTGAATGACCAAAAGACATCGAATGGTTTTTCAAGAGACATTGCCGCGAGCATCACAGCGCAGTGCGAGGCTTACGGGGATAAACGTTCCGTTTTTGGACAGCGTTGCATTTAAATAGGCACCGTTTCCGCTAGTCCATGTCTTTTGATCTCCATAGCTCCACCCGTTAGAACCTGCTCCCGCTCCGCTTGCTGCAGTAGCACTGGCAGAAGAACCATCGTAATAGAAGGATGCGTATAAAGTAGCTACACCTATGTAAGTTCCATCTTTATAATATTCTTTTGTAACGTTATAGGTTTTTGAACTCCGGGCCATGCCGTTTGTTTCTGATAATGTGACAACCGCAGTAATGCCATCCCCTAAATCTTCAGTATAAATCTTTTTGGCAGAACTGTTTTCCTGTGCAAAGCAAGAAAGTGAAAAAAGAGCCATGAACATAGAAACAGACAGCAGTGCGATAACCCGTTTAAGTGTTTTTGTCATATTGACACTCCTTTGCAATTTGTTCAAGTTTTTGTTTTGCCATTTTATCGAGTTCGTTCTGTGAGTAATCTTCTCCACCTAAATCTGTATAGGTAGTCTCGGTGTTGACGATCATCACTCCTTTCGTTGTCGTGAAAAAGATTACTACAGAAAAAAGAACCACTACAATTATTCCGACTAATAATTGCAAGCCATATTTGTAACGATGTGCAGAGCGATTCCACCGTGATATTGTTTGCGGCGATTGACTTTCCACGAAATCTGCAGCGACTTGTTTAGGCGTGGTTCCCAACAAGCTTGCAACAGTAGCAAAGTCGGCATCTGGATTTTCAATGCTTATATCGTGCGCCACGTTATGTACATAAGAAGAAAACTCTTTGCGGGCTTCACGACAGGGCAGTGCTGATGCCGCAACCTTCAAATAGGATTGCAAATCCTTTTCACTAACCATTCTTGCCCTCCGCGTATAAATGTCCATCCATATTCATTAAGGTTTCTAATGTCGCTGTAAATAGCTTGTACTCTGTTCGAAGCTGATCGTAATAGCATTGTCCTGAAGATGTGATACCTAAGTAAATGCGTGCTCTCCCATCTTCAATTCGTTTTTCGGCTTCTTCAATAAATCCATTTTCCTGAAGTCGATATACAGCAAGATACATTGTATTGTAGGTGAGAACCCCTTGTGTTAGGCGGCTTACTTCTTGAGCCATCTGGTAAGTATACATAGGCTTTTGACGTAGCATAAATAAAACCAACATTTCAGTAGTGGCTTTCTTCATGGCATCCCGCATACTCTGAGTGGGGTTCACCTTTGATCTTTTTTCCTGTTCCATGAGCGAAACCACCTTGTCTTTTGTTCAATATCACTATAACAGATTATATATATTTGTCAACACTTTTCATTGACAAATATATATAATTCTGGTATTCTCTTATTAGAAAAATCTTCACTATTATGAAAAGCCTTGGTGATTCCAATGCAGAGAGAAATGCCCATAAAGATGAAAATATCGCCGCAATATCATTAACATATAATTACAAGGAGTTTATCATGAAAAAAATCATTAGTTCTCTTAGAATTTGTCACGGCTGGAATGGGTGAGCCATGGCTATGTATATGAGATGGAGCCTTTTTTTGTTAAGTGTATGTGTTGCGCTTTCGGCTTGCTCGATGACACCAGAGAATCCATCTGAGACATCAGAAATCTTCTCAGGCCTTAACGAAGACCTAGAAGAAAAGCCCTTGGAAGTTTTATATCATGGTGGTAACCCTCTGACTCCTGAGGATACTTTATCCAAAGTTTTAATCGAAACCTCTGAAAAAGTCCCGGTATGCCCAACTTGTAAAGCCGAAATGCGTGCAACTCTAACTAACAGCGAAAAGCTCCCTGTTCAAGAACAAAGCTGTCTCAGCATGGCTCAAGGAACTGATGGTGTATACAATTTTCTTCTTTCTTATGAGTGGAAATGTCCTTCTTGTGGATACACAGAAGGGGCCTACACTTCAGAAGGTACATATGCTATAATCTGTCATGGCTGGAATTCGTGACTAAATGTTCCATAAAATACTAAGAGCAAAAAGGGAATTCATCGATGGATGAATTCCCTTTTTGCGCAAACATCTTAATCGCTGCCTTTGCATCGTGAGGTGCGTAAAAAGTAAAGCACCCGCGCCCTAAAAACAGCCCGCAGGGCTGTTTTTGCCCCGCGGTACGCGGACGCGGGGCCCGGGCTTTTCGATTCCCACACTCCTCTACTCCTTAACATGTATAATAAAAAGAAAAAAGCTCAACCTCTTGCGAAGTTGAGCTTCCTGGTGACCCGTGCGTCCATCTCCCGCGGACTAAAAAACAATCCGCAGGATTGTTTTTTGCCGCCTGCGGGCGGCCGTCCTGTTCGATTCCTCGCACGGAAGCACCAAAAAAACTCCCCAGCCTAAGCTGGGGAGCATTTTTTGGTGACCCGTGCGGGAATCGAATTTAATCTTGACACATTGCACCATAGTTTTTCTACGTTTCAACGTGCAGTCAAGTTTTCTACACTGTCGATAACCCGCTTAAATGGTTTTTACTGCGGTGTGAAACTGTGGTATTTCCCACACTTTCCCTCTCTCCTGTAATTTGCGCAGGAAAGGGGGATTTTCCTTTTTATGAATCTGTAATCTTTTTGTAATCAAATTTTGCCCAAAAATCATGTTTTTTACTTTGGCTCAAGCAAAAAGCGTTGGTATAGTACCATCACAATCAAAAAAGATAACTTTTTCGAGCATGATTAGGAGAAAAGCCATGAGAAAGCTACACATCAAACCATACAAAGAGCTTCATGCAAGAATCATTTTGCGTGATGAAACCGATACAAGTATCGCCGCAAAGGTTGGTCTTTCGCAACAGCAAATGTCTTCTCGTATGCAAGGGCTTTGTATGTTTGATGCTTACGAAATAGCAAGAATCGGTCAAGAATTAGGTCTTTCACCAGAAGACTACTATCAATTATTTATTCGACCAACAGAACGACTCAAAGGAGTATCAAATGAATAGCATCTACACACAAAAAGATTTAATGAGCAAAGTCAAGCCCCGCCACACTGGTGGATACCGCTTAGATTTACAAATTAATAATGTACGAAAAACTTTTTATAGTAGCAAAGCAGGTGATGCTGGCCGCCGTGAATGCGCCAAAAAAGCCCTCGCATGGATTAACGGCAGTAGTAAGACCCCAAAAAGCTATACTGTCACAACATATGCAGTTTTTCAGAATTTCTTTTGCGATAAAGAAGCCGTTACAGTCGATATTTATAATTTGCGCAACTACTACAAAAACCACATTGCCCCTGTAATTGGTAATATTCCTGTCTTGCAATTAACACGCCAAGACCTGCGACGCGTCATCAACCTTGCGTATTCTAAGAAACTAAGCGAAAAAACTTTGAAAAACATTCGCGGTGCTCTCTCAGGCTTTTGTCATTATCTTGATGACTGCGACATCCGAAATGATTTAAGTGTTCGTTCTGTTAAGATTCCAAGGGGTGCAAAAAAATCTCATAAGCAAACTTTAACCGCTGTTGGAATTTACCGTGTCTTCACCAGCGACAATACATTTTTGCGCGGGGAGGAAGTTTTTGATGATTTGGTAAATGCTTATCGGTTAGGAATAGCACTCGGATTACGCCCCGGTGAAATCATGGGTCTGCAATGGGGCGACATTACAGATAGTTACATACACATCCAGCGCGCTATTGATGAAAAAGGTCGGCAAAGTCATGGAAAAAATGAATTTGCTGACCGATTCCTCCCCCAAACCGAGCATACACGCGCACTCTTCGCGGCACAAGCTGCTTTTCGTGGTGAGCACTCTGCTTCCGAGCGGGTTTTTGGCGACTATTCAGAAATCACTTATCGATTTCGATGGAAACGCTATTGCACACACAATCATATTTCTTACGTCACTCCTTACGAGCTGCGCCACACATTTGCGTCAATTTACAAGACCGCTCTCCCCTTATGGCAACTAGATGAGCTGATGGGTCATGTACACCCTGGTATGACGCTGGGTGTATACAGTCACTCAATGGACGGTGATTCAGATGCTCTTGTGAACATACTTGAAGCTGAACTGAACAAACAGGTTGAGCGCGGCAGAAAGGCGTATTGCGTAGGTCCTGCCTTGGCAGGATCTACGCAATACGCCGACCCCAACGCAATGTTGGTATAATACGTGCGATATAAATTAAAGGGGGTGATGCCTATGTGCTGATTAACCTATTCCATCGATACTTACAATTTCTACACATTACTAAGGAGATAATTACAATGAAAATTATTGGTATTCGCAAGTCAGACTTTCCGACCAAAACTGGCGAAATGATTAAAGGCTACAATGTTTATGTTTCAGACGCCATCGACCCACGGCATGGACAGGGTCAATCGGCTGAACATTTTTATCTTAGTGAACGAAAGCTCTCCATGATGAACGGCATTGACCCCTTTTCGCTGTTGGGGCACGAAGTAAAACTCTACTACAATCGCTACGGCAAGGTTGACACTGTCGAAGTGCTTGACTAACGCTTGAGTTCGCGCTGGCGGGCTGTGCGCCTGCAAGGTGCATAGCCTGTCAGCTATATTTTTTGTCGCGGTTCGTCCGCTATCGCAGGGGGACTTGACAGTGTAACATCTTAGGGACGTCAACTTTTTAGGTATACTATCTATGGATTCTATTCTTGACAATTATCATTATATGCCCACATCTCTTACCGACTCCACCGGCTTGCCCATTATGCGATGCGTCCCAAAGATGGAAACTAACGTCATCATGGTATATGGAATGGGCAACACTACTAAGGTCATCTATCGCCCGACCTGTATTGCTCCCGGCGTTGACACACATTATGTACATAATTATAATGTCGCATCTGGCTGGGCACTTCCAGATGAACGCACACAAGATGAGCGGCAAGCTGAATCTATCCGTACTTCTGTCAGCCGTTCAATTCGTGCGGTTCGTGAATTAGCCGCTTGCAATCCGTGGCAATTCTTCGTGACAATTACGCTCTCTCCCCAGCTTTGGAAAAATCGCTACACCCCAGACGGTTTGCAAGATATTATCAAAGCTATGGCCAAGCGTTGGCGTAGAAAGCGCAAGAATGGCTCTGCACACTGTCCCGGTTTCGCATATTTACTCGTTCCGGAAATGCACAAGGACGGTGCAATTCATTTACACGGTTTTGTGTCTTGCATGCCTTCCTCGGATTGCATCCCATATACAATGTCAGACGTCAACGGCTCGAAAAAACTTCCAATAAAAATCTGCGAAAAAGTTCGCAAGGGCAGCCCGGTATTTCATTGCCGGGAATGGGAGCGTCTTTTTGGTTACAATACGTTGGAGCCTGTCATTGATTTGGACAAAGCATCGAGTTACGTTGTCAAGTATATTTCCAAGGAAATAGGCTCCGTGCCTTTCAAATCTCGTTATTGGGTTTCGCGTGGTCTCTCTCGTGCAAAGCGGTTAGCCACTTACTATTTTCCAGAATACTGTGACTACTCTCGTCAGTTGGGAGAATATAACAAATACATGCTTTCCGTTGCCGCCGTGACAAAATCGCATCATGTGATGCATCAAGAATCATATCTTCCCGTCCGAAATCGCGCCAAAAAAGCAACCGAAAGTCAACGTCTTGTAGTTATAACCACTTATATTAACGGTTGCAACCACACCCCCTCGGAGATAATAGACCATTTAAGCACTGTTTACGATTCAACACCGCATTATGTGATTTTCAGAAGCGATGCTCTTGCATCTCCCGAAGAAGTCGCTAGTTCTCGGATACAATTAAATTTGATACACAACTATCTGACTGCTACAAAACTCCAGAAAGAATGTATCGACCTCGCTGAAGCCGAAAGACTGGGTACACTGGAATGGATTGATTTTCAGCCTTTCATCGAGCTTTCTAAAGACAGCCCACTCAATAAATGTTTTGATTCACCGAAATGTAAAATTCCCCTTATCCCCTACTCTCAACTTTCATTCTCGGATTTTTATTCAAAAAAGTCTTTACCAAAAAGGAGATTGAATAATCATGACTAATTTGACATCAACTAAAATTGGAACTTTCATCTACTACATTATCAACACTTTTTCTGACGGCGTACACCGCATCGCTTCATCTCCACCAAAAGCATTTCTTTACTTCGTCCTTACTCTTCTTGCTCCTGTTTTGCAAATTATATCTGTTCCGCCAAATTTGCTTCTCGCCCTATTGCCCCTCTACGCTTTCATCGATGTATTGCTTACTGTGATGCTTGTCTTTCCTTTTTCAGATTTGCACCGCCTTTCCACACTTTACAATTTCTCTACAATCAATTTTTGCAACAGCGCAGGGGCCTGTCCTTGGCTTGTCAGCCGCTCCATTTCTGACGGCGTGATTACATACATTTTTCATTGCCGAGGAATTTCTCTTGACCTTTGGCGAGAACGTCAGAAAGACTTGGAAGCCGCTTTTGATTGCCACGTTTTGAGTATTGACTATTCTGACGGTTCGGACACTCTAATTGAATTTCGCGCTTTTCCCGCAAAAGGCTCTTTGCCTACAAAAATTCCCGCTCCTAACTTTTCACCTGATGACTTTGTCGTAAAGCTCGGCATTTCTTATGCTGGCGAATATAGCATCAATTTTAATAGCCTACCGCACATGCTGATTGCGGGCGCAACTGGTGGCGGCAAAACCATTTTATCCCGCTGGATTATTTATCAGATTGTCAACAAGGGTGCTTTCACTTATTTGGTAGACCAAAAAGGATATGTTGACTACCGCGACTTACGCGAGGACTGCCGCTGCCTTGATACCAACGAAGAAATATTAGACGGTTTACAATCTGTGGTTGACGAAATCGCCCGGCGCATGGAGCTATGCCGTTCGGCTTGGATTTCAAAGATTTCCGACTATAATGTGTTGCCCGGCGTGGAACCACAACCACCGATTTTTGTTGTCATTGATGAAGCGAACTGCTTACTAGACCCTACTGGCAAGAGCAAGGTGGAAAAAGATTTTATCGCCCAAGTCGTCCAACACCTTTTGACTATAACTCGCCTTGGCCGTGCGGCTCATGTGCATCTAATCTGCATCTGTCAGCGTAGTGATGTTGGCAGTATTCCAGGTGCTCTAAAGGCTAATATGGAAATCCGCATTACCTCTCACTGTGCAGACAAGGAAAGCAGTATGACGATTCTAGGCACTGGCGATGCCGCCAATCTGCCCAAGATTCCGGGGCGCTTTCTTTCCTCGGACGGCACAGAATTTCAGGCCTATAATTTTTCTTGCCCACCGGGTAAAAATTTGTAAAATAGTTCTTCCTTAATTTATAGTACGTCGGGCGCGAGGATCGCGCCCGACACTTTTTTCTTTTTACTTTCTCTTTTTCCTTAACTTTTTCTAAAAAAGCCCCTATTTAAGTATTGAATCTATTACCACTCCATGTTACAATGCAATCAAAAAATGAAAGGATGTTTTTTATGAAATCTATTCGGCATAAGCTCCTAGCGCTTTCTGTATCTTGTGCGCTGGCGGTCAGTCTGGCAGGCTGTGGCGTTAATGTGACAGGCGTCACGCTGAATCTACCTGATAGCATGGAAAAGGGCACAACGCTCACTGCCACACCAGAGTATGCCTTTGACGGTGCGACACCCGAAAGCGCCGCTCTTGCCAAAAAGCTGGACACGCTGGACATGAGTTACACTTCCAGCGACCCCGCCGTTTTGGTGGTGGACGAAAACGGCAATATGGTGGCTGTCAGCGCAGGCACGGCAGAAGTTGCGCTATCTAGCAAGGACGGCAAAATTACCGCCAGTAAGACGATTGAGGTCATTGTCACGCCTACCGACATTACCACAACGGACGCGCTGACACTGACGGCTGGCGAAACCGCTACGCTGGAAACCGCCGTTGCGCCCGATGATGCGACACACGTTGCCATCAGCTACACTTCTTCCGATGACGCTGTCGCCACAGTCAGCGATGTGGGCGAGGTCACGGCGGTGGCGGCTGGTGATGCGACCATTACCGCCGCTGTTGACGGCACGGCACTTTCCGCCGCCTGCAAGGTCACGGTTTTGCCTGCCATCGAAAGCATCGAATTAAATTACACTGCATTGTCCCTGCGGCCAGATGGTACGGCACAGCTTACCTACACCGTAGCCCCCGAAGAAGCCCTTGCCGATGATGTCACCTACACCAGCAGTGACGAAGCCGTTGCCACGGTGGACGCAGAGGGCAATGTCACCGCCGTTGCAGATGGTACAGCAACTATTACGGTTGAGGTCAACGGTGTGACCGCAGAATGTGAAGTCACGGTCAGCACCAAGGCAACCAACACCACAAACGCCACAAGCAATAGCAACGGCACATCTTCCAGTAACAGCGGTTCTACGTCTGACGGTGGACAAGCTCAGTCTTCCGCGCCCGCCGCATCTTCCAGCTTTGAATACGGCGCTCTCCCAATGGACCCCGCCACCGATGGCGAAACATGGTGGAACATTGATTCTTCCGATTCTGCATACTGGGCTGTTGCAAACAATATCAATACCATGCGCGCAGAGGGCGGTCTGCCTGCCCTTACTGTAAGCAGTTCCTTGTCAAGTATCGCACACGATAGATGCGTTTACCTTATTGCAAATGATGTTTTCTCCCATGATGGTGCAACAACTGCGGAAATCTTGTGCTCTGGTGCAACAAGTGCGTCTGCCGCTTGCACTGGTTGGAAAAACAGCTCTGGCCACTATGCAAACATTATGACCCCCGGTTACACCCAAATGGGTATTGCCTGCACCTTTAATACAGCTTACGGCGTCGAAGTCTGGTGCGTGACTTTCTCCTAATATACCCCCATAAACACACAATCTCCCCTTGCCCATCACGCGGGCAGGGGGAGACTTTTTTCAAATTGAAAAACTATCCCATACACATCGGGATATGATTTCTGTTTGTTCCGCGATTGCCTTCAAAAAGCGAATGAACGGGCTGTCAAGGGGTCGTGGAATACCACAGCCCAACTTGTAAAGCGAGGATATGCCGCGAAAGCCCCTTTACTGCCTGTTCGCTTCGCTTTTATACTGTGCGCGGGAACAACAGACGCTCCCTCTCCCCCGGCACCACCTCTTGACAAAATTACGCGAGTGTGGTAAAAGTGTGGTATGCGCAATGCAGGCAAAGAGAAAAGCACCAAAACCAAACGAATAATCGTCAGATTTTGGTGCTTTTAGCAAGTGACCCGTGCGGGAATCGAACCCACGTTAACGGCGTGAGAGGCCGCTGTCTTAACCGCTTGACCAACGGGCCATAAAAAAGAGAAGCCGGCATCTACCTATTTTCACAGGCCGTTTCCAGCCAACTATCTTCGGCACAAGTGAGCTTAACTTCTGTGTTCGGAATGGGAACAGGTGGAACCTCACCGTCATTGACACCGGCCAACGCGTGACCTTCGTCATGCTTCTCTTTTTCTTGAGGATGTACCCTCAAAACTGAATATCGAACCGCTTTTGCAAATAGAGTATCTGATCAAGATGGGGTCAAGCCCTCGACCTATTAGTACACGCTAGCTGAACGGATCACTCCGCTTACACTGTGTGCCTATCAACCTTGTAGTCTTCAAGGGGTCTTACCTGATTGACTCAGTGGGATATCTTATCTTAAGGCCGGCTTCACGCTTAGATGCTTTCAGCGTTTATCCGATCCGAACATAGCTGCCCAGCTGTGCCACTGGCGTGACAACTGGTGCACCAGAGGTTCGTCCATCCCGGTCCTCTCGTACTAGGGACAGCGCCTTTCAAATATCCTGCGCCCACGACAGATAGGGACCGAACTGTCTCACGACGTTCTGA
>OGCO01002446.1_pt1 | contig 24366 bp, 19 predicted proteins | sample 1570171 | NCBI WGS metagenome assembly OGCO01 (sample SAMEA4370583, study PRJEB24528) | human gut metagenome
TCTTGTATGAGATGGGATATCAGACACTGCTTGCTTATGTCGTATCTCTGTGTATCTATCAGATTGGTAATCTGTTCCTTGGCGGCAGCTTTGGAATCGGAACGGTAGTTGCTGTTCTGCTCGTCATCGGATTTGTATATCTGCTGGTAAGACCTTATAAACAAAGTACAACTCTGAACGTTTCCACAAAGAAAATGTTCAGCAAATAATTGTTCTGACAGACAGAACATGTATCTGACGAAGAGTCCGTATCCGGCATCCGCTGCAGGATGCGGACTTTTTCGATAGGAAAGGAGATGTTTCTATGGGAACTTTTATCACACTTGTAGTCGTTGTCGGCCTCGTAGGGCTTGCAGTACGCAGTATGATCAAAGACAAAAAAAGCGGCAAAGGAAGCTGTGGCGGTAACTGCGGACAGTGCAAGGGACATTGCGACTGACAACACAGGAATCATCATCAGGAGGTAGAACGTATGCCGCAGGAACAGACAAGACATGAAGCCAGAAATTATCACAGAACACAGATGAAGCGGGAGCTGATTATCCAGAAGCTCCGCGAACAGGGATGCAGAATCACGAGACAGAGACGCATTCTGCTCGATATTATCCTGGAAGAGGAGTGCTCCTGTTGCAAGGAAATTTATTACAAAGCTCTGCAGAAGGACAGCAGTATCGGACCTGCTACGGTGTATCGCATGGTGAATACGCTGGAGAGCATCGGCGCAATCAGCCGAAAGAATTTCTATAAAATTGCCTGCGGGGAAGATTGCTTTAAAGAGCAGGGCTGTACTGTAGAATTGAGCGACCATACCATCTGCCGATTAAGCGGAGAGATGTGGATGGACGTGATGAAATCCGGACTGAAGGCAAAAGGCTATATTCAGAACCAGGACATTGAAAATGTGATCGTTTCGGCGGTCGAAGGCTGAAAAATGGGGAAAGGGGGTGAAGGTTCATTCCACTTTCCCTGTTTTAATGAAAATAATTATCAAAAAGCACAGTACGTATTGTCTAACCGGTCAGGCGGGTGCTATACTGTGTACCACAGCGAGGGAAGATGTAAAATTCAGGAAAAGTCTTCCCGAAAATTCAAACAACAGGAGGAAATTCATTATGACAATTAAAGATTGGAAACATCCGGGACTTTTCGCAGCAGGAGTATTATTCGGAACCGCAGGTATCAAAGCACTGTCCAGCAAGGATGCAAAAAAACTGTACACCAACTGTACAGCAGCTGTTCTTCGCGCAAAGAAAGTTGTTATGGATACCGTAACAACGATCCAGGAGAATGCGGAAGATATCTACGCTGATGCAAAACAGATCAACGAAGACCGCGCAGCTGCAGAAGAGGCTGTTGAGGATGTAGTTGAAGAGACAGCAGAAGAAGCTGTTGAGGCAGAAGCAGAGGATACCGTTGAGGCATAAGCTTTTGACAAATATTGAAAAATACGAAACGCCTGCAGAACACTCTGCAGGTGTTTTTCGGCAGACGCATGCCGATATGAATTTAAGGAGGAAGCACATTGAAATTTTATATTAAACACGAAAGCAGAGGCAGAATCCGAATCCATCTGGCACAGAAGCGTATGTCCTCCGTACAGGCAGAAACCCTGTTATACTATCTGCAGAACCAGAAACAGGTTTCCTTTGCCAAGGTATATGACAGAACCGGTGATGCCGTGATCTGCTATCAGGGAGAACGCTCCGCCATTCTTCGGATGGTACAGACCTTCCACTACGAGAAGGTGGAACTGCCGACCGGACTGGTGGAAAGCTCCGGCAGAGAGTTGAACAAGGAATATCAGGAAAAACTGATCAGTAAAGTGATTTACCACTTTGGAAGAAAGTGGTTCCTCCCGGCGCCGATACGGAATGCCTACACAGCAGTTGTTTCCGTAAAATATATCTGGAAAGGAATCCGGACGCTTGCAAAAGGAAAGATTGAAGTTCCGGTTCTCGATGCAACGGCCATCGGTGTTTCGATGCTCCGTGGTGATTACGGGACCGCAGGCTCTGTTATGTTCCTGCTCGGCGTAGGAGAACTTCTCGAGGAGTGGACCCACAAGAAATCCGTCGGCGATCTGGCGCGCAGCATGTCGCTGAATGTCGGCAAGGTATGGCTGAAAAAAGACGGCCAGGAAATCCTCGTTCCGTCTGAAAAAATTGTTTCGGGCGATGAGGTTGTGGTACATATGGGAAATCTCGTTCCGTTCGACGGTGAGGTATCCGACGGAGAGGGTATGGTAAACCAGGCATCCCTGACCGGAGAATCTGTTCCGGTACGCCGTACGTTAGGTTCTGTTGTCTATGCCGGAACCGTGCTCGAGGAGGGTGAGCTTACCATTCTGGTAAAACAGACCGGAGGCTCCAGCCGCTACGAGAAGATCACCGCCATGATCGAAGAGTCCGAAAAACTGAAATCCGGACTGGAGAGCAAAGCAGAGCATCTGGCAGACCGTCTCGTGCCGTATTCCCTCGGCGGAACGGCTCTGACGTATCTTCTGACCAGAAATGCAACAAAAGCTCTTTCCATTCTGATGGTAGACTTCTCCTGTGCATTAAAGCTTGCGATGCCGATTTCGGTTCTTTCCGCAATCCGCGAAGCAAACCAGCACAAGATTACCGTAAAGGGCGGTAAGTTCCTGGAGGCTGTTGCAGACGCCGATACGATCGTCTTCGACAAGACCGGTACGCTGACGAAAGCACAGCCGACCGTAGCAGAAGTCGTATCCTTCAGTGAGACAAAGAGCCCGGATGAGCTCCTGCGCATCGCGGCCTGCCTGGAAGAGCATTTTCCGCACTCGATGGCAAATGCGGTCGTACAGGAAGCGAAAAAACGTCATCTGGTACATGATGAGATGCACTCGAGAGTGGATTACATCGTAGCGCACGGTATCGCTACCTATGTGGGCGAAGAACGCGTCGTGATTGGAAGCCACCATTTCGTATTTGAGGATGAGAAGTGCACACTGCCGGAGGATGGAAAAGAGAAGTTTGAGAACCTTCCGGAAAATTGTTCCCATCTTTACATGGCAATCGGCGGACAGCTTGCAGCCGTTATCTGTATCGAGGATCCGCTGCGTGAGGAAGCACCGTCTGTCATCCGCCAGTTAAAAGAGGCTGGATTTAAGCGCATTGTCATGATGACCGGCGACAGCGAGCGGACCGCAGCGGCGATCGCGAAGAGGGTCGGCGTGGATGATTATTTCTCCGAGGTACTTCCGGAGGATAAGGCGCGCTTTGTTGAGGAGGAGAAGGCGAAAGGCCACAAAGTTATCATGATCGGTGACGGCATCAACGATTCACCGGCCCTGTCAGCGGCAGACGCGGGCATCGCAGTCAGCGAGGGCGCGGAGATTGCCAGAGAGATCGCGGATATCACGATCAAGAAAGATTCCCTGGATGAAGTCGTGCTTCTGCGTCATCTGAGCATGGATCTGATGAAACGTGTCCATGGAAACTACCGTTTCGTTATCAGCTTCAACCTAGGTCTGATTCTCTTAGGCGTGGCTGGTATCATCACCCCGTCGATGTCGGCGCTGCTGCACAACAGCTCGACACTGGCGATCAGCTTAAAGAGCATGACGAACCTGCTGCCGGAGGAAGAGCGGGAAGAGGCGTAAGGAGTCTGGATACGGACTTGATTGTATCCTCAATTATAAAATAAGTACAGTGAAACAGATGTAGAATGGGAAGAAAAAAGCCTGTTTTACATCTGTTTTTCTGCTATCTATTAACATTTGTTTTTTTATATAAATAATGCTATAATCGAAAAGCATCAGGGAACGTAAACTAAATAGGAGGATAAACCTTTCATGAAAAATGACTTATTCACAATCGGCAGCATCACGATCCACGGCTATGGTCTGATGATCGGCATCGGCATTATCGCTGCGTATTACCTGGCAGAGTACCGGGCAAACAAGCGGGGGATGGATGTCGATATGATCCTCTCGATCGCGATCTGCGGTGTTGTATGTGGAATTTTAGGTGCAAAACTTCTGTACTATGTCACAATCTTTGACGAAATTCTGGCAAATCCGAAGAAATTGCTAGATATCAGCGACGGATTTGTCGTGTACGGCGGTATCATCGGCGGCGTGCTGGGCGGCTATGTGCTGAGCCGGATCAAGCATATTTCTTTTTTCCAGTATGCGGATCTGGTCATGCCGTCGGTTGCGCTCGCGCAGGGCTTTGGACGGATCGGCTGTTTCCTGGCTGGCTGCTGCTACGGTATGCCGACCCACAGCCATTTTGCGATCGTGTTCCACGATTCGGACTTTGCCCCGAATAACATTCCGCTGGTTCCGACCCAGCTCATCTCAAGCGGTCTGGATTTTCTGCACTGCCTGCTGCTTCTCTATGCGGCGAAAAAGTGCAAAAAACAGGGGCAGGTGGTATCACTGTATCTGATCTGCTACAGTCTGGGACGCTTCGTGCTGGAATTTTTCCGCGGTGATTTGAACCGGGGAGCGGTCGGATCCCTCTCGACTTCACAGTTTATCTCGTTGTTTATCTTTGCGGCGGGCGTGGCGATGTTTGCGTTCTGCGGGAAGAAAGCGCAGGCAGTTTCGCTAAAAGAGGAGACAGTGAGTCAGGAAAAATAAAAGCTATTTATAGAGGTCACGTATGGAACCCCATATTGCTATGATGGCAGAGCAATGTGTATCGGCAGATAATGCTTGAAATGTAGAAATAAAGGGTGTAATATGGAGAAAAGACGTCATGAGTGTATATTACAGCCCTGAAAAACAGGATAGATTCGTTTGGCAAACCTGTAGAAATACAGGGACGCAAAGCATAGAAGCCTAACATGTGATAAGAAAAATGAGTGTCAGATATATTACATTAAGGTGGTTCGGCTGCAATCAGATATTGATTGCAGTTTTTTATTTCATAGGAAGCTGCGTTCTATGAAACAAAAAAGCATAGAAGGAGAAAAATATATGGAAAAGAAAGAGGACAGCGAATTTAAAATTGCCATAGTGGGACTTGGATACGTTGGAATGCCGCTGGCAGTCGCATTTTCGGAACAATTTCCAGTTATCGGTTTTGATGTAAACAGCCGGAAGATTGCACAGTATAAAAAGGGAATTGATGAGACACTGGAAGTGGGGGATGAGGTTATTTCCAGCTGTAGTGTTGAATTTACAGATGAAGAAGCAAAGCTTAGAGAGGCATCGTTTGTAGTGGTGGCAGTCCCGACTCCGATCAATGGAGATAAGACACCGGATTTGTCGCCGGTGATCCGGGCGAGTGAGACGGTAGGACGAAACTTGAGAAGCGGAGCGATCGTTGTGTATGAGAGTACGGTGTATCCTGGCGTGACGGAGGAGATCTGTGCCCCGATCCTTGAAAAAGAAAGTGGATTAAAGTGCGGCGTGGATTTCAGGATTGGATATTCACCGGAGCGAATCAATCCGGGCGACCGGGTTCACACGCTCAAATCGATCCGGAAGATCGTATCGGGAATGGATCCGGAAACACGAGACCGGATCGGGCAGATATATGATACAATTATTGAAGCAGGAACGTTTCCGGTATCCTCTATTAAGACGGCGGAGGCAGTCAAGGTAGTGGAAAACAGCCAGCGGGACATCAACATCGCATTTATGAATGAGATGGCAATGGTATTTGAGCGGATGGGAATCGATACCAATGAGGTCGTGGATGGCATGAACACGAAGTGGAATGCGCTGGGATTCCGCCCGGGACTGGTCGGAGGGCACTGTATCGGCGTAGATCCGTACTATTTTATTTACGAGGCAGAGCGGCTTGGATATACCAGCCAGATTGTGGCATCCGGGCGCCGGATCAATGACCATATGGGAATTTTTGTGGCAGATATGGCATTGAAAAAGATGATCCGCGCAGGAATTGATCCGTCTAAGGCGAAGATAGTGATTCTGGGAATTACCTTTAAGGAAAATTGCCCGGATATCCGGAACACCAAGGTGCTCGATATCATCAATCATCTGCGGGAATACGGGATCGAGCCGCAGGTAGTCGATCCATGGGCGGATAAAGAACTGGTAAAACAGGAATACGGCGTCGAATTAAAAGAATGGAGCGAGATCCAGAATGCAGATTGCGTGATTCATGCGGTTGCACATGGAGAATTTCGCGACCGCGGACTAGAAGGAGTCGGTTCGCTGATGGGAACGGAGCGGAGTAAGAAAATACTGTTGGATATCAAGGGCGAATGGTCAGTCGATGCGCTGAATAAATCGGGGGTTATCTGGTGGAGAATGTAAAAAAACAAACGGAAAAAATCTGGATTTTTCTGGGACTGGCTGCCGGTGTGTTAGTTATGTCTGCCGGCATCTGGGGCCTCTTTTTTATGAATAAAAGCTATTCACCGAATGCGAAAGCCTATGTGGATGGAAGAATTGAGACAGGAGATTCGGAGATAGATAAGGCGTATGAGAAGTTCTTTTTATCAGAACCAGCGGAGCTTATCCAGGATCAGAAAGAAAATCCGGAGAAAACCATCCGAATTTTGTTCCGGGGCTTAAATGAGGATGTGAACGTCAATGAAGTGGTGTTAAAACGCCTGGAGGAGACAGGAATCAAGGCATCGTTTGCCTTGTCTGCGGCAGAAACGCTGGAAAATAAGGACTATGTTGCCAGAATGTTAAAAGCCGGTCAGGAGCTGGTAAGCAATGGAACGGATGGAAGCGGAAACCTGCAGAGCCGGGAAGCCAGAGAAATGATAGAGGATATGCTTACATCCCGGGAGGCAATTTCGACTGGCGCCGATGTGGCAGTGCCGCTTTTATACTGTGACAGTGAGGTGACAGCAGAGCTTCTGAATGCGGCGGCGGTCAGCGGTTATGAGGCGCTGGTGGATCCGAACGAGGATCGTGTCATCACGGATGATACATTTTCCAGCCGGGAAGAGATAGAAAAAGAAATCGATTCGCTGCAGGGTCAGACGATCCTAGTGTTTGATCTGCGGGGGAAATGGCAGCCGGCGCAGGAAGAGGCGGTTTATGCACAAGCGCCAGTGATCGATAAACAGGAAGATCTGAAAGAAACACCGGAAGAGACGGAAAAAGAAACCATTTCGGCGCAGGAAGAATTTCAGTGGCTGACGGAGGTGCTGGAAGAGAAAGAAATTCCAACCGGTCCCGTCGGAGAAATGGAAAGAACCCCGGGCATACAGGTACTTCGGCAGCAGGCAGATGCGCCGGATGCCGAACGGGCAGCCGTATATCATTATTGCCTGACGAAAGAAGCAAAAATCGGAGTGGGAATTATCGGCCTTCCGGAGAAGAGCCTGCTTCGTTCCCTTCTGGCAGAATTGGGAAAAAATGCGGCATCAGCTACCTTTTTTGTCAGTCCGAAAGAACTTGAGACGCGCGGCGAGGAGATCCGGGAAATTGCAGAAGCCGGATATAGCATTGGACTGACGGATGGCGGGGAGAAGGTGGAGACGGCGGGAGCCGCATTTGACTCCATGCAGTCGGGACTCCATGCTCTGTATCAGTATACAGAAGATCCGGCACGGCTGTACTATGTACAGAGTGAAGAAAATCTGGATTCGGTCCGGATCGCTGCGAAGCTTTTAAATGTGAAGGTAGTGCAGACGGAAGCGGAGAATTCCATGCAGGCGGGAGCGTTCTATATTCTGGATCTGAAGAACCGGAAAGCGGTAGAAGAACTGAAACAGAAAGCGGAAGGGGCAGGTCTGGCGCTTTCGGATATACAGACGCTGATTCAGAATTCCGGCACGATCTCGGTTCTGGCACCGGAAAAGGTCAATGAAATGCGCCGGAATAATCAACAAAAACAGGTAGAAGCGCAGAACATGGTCTACACGACGGAGCGTGCGTTCAGTTTTTCATTTTATGATCTGGGACATGAAAACGCCGTCCTCGATACGCTGGACGCGATGAAAGCGAGAAATGGAAACGCTACCTTTTTTGTCACATTGAATGAACTGATGTCAAAGCCTTCTCTGATTGAGGCAATTCTGGCAGATGGCCACGAGGTGGATATTGCGTATAAGGCAACGAAGAAATATCCGCAGACATTTGATGCGGTGACACAATATCTGAATGCATGGGAAACCTACGCAAAATGGCGTTATGGAATCGATTCAGAGATTGTTTTTATGCCGAATGGCAAGGCGGAGAATGAGACGAAGGAAGCGCTGCATACGGCGGGATGTAGCCTGATAGAGAGTACTTTCCATATCGTAAAAACCGAAGATAAGGAGATCGTTCTGGATAACATTCCGGAAGTGATTGGAAAACTGGAGCGTATCCGTCTGACGAGAGGTGCATTTGTCAGCTTTAATATGGGATATTATGAGAATGACCGCTATACGCAGCGGGGATCCACCATTTTTGGTGTCATGCTGGATGGCTTTATGAATGCACATGTGGACACCTTGGCGTACCGCTCACATGATACAGGAGAAATTGAAGATGCGAGCCGATTTGAAATACATACAGTCAGCCGTATGCTGGATTCACCGGAAAAATATACGCTGAGCAATCAGAAACAGACGGATATCACGCTGGATAAAAATGTCCTGACGAATATGGCGACCGATCAGGACCGCTTTAACTGGATTCGGGATCACTACATCGGAACCCGGTTTATCGACACGGGAAAGAAGCTTCCGGGATTTTCTGCGAGCGAAGTCAAAAGTCTGGACAAGAGCGGTGTCTTCACGAATGATAAAGTGATTTTCCTCTCCTTTGATGACTGGGGAACGGAACAGTCCTTAAATGAGCTTCTGTATGTGCTGGAAAAGCAGAATGTCAAGGCTACTTTCTTTATCAAAACAGAGTATGTGGATGCAAACCCGAACCTGCTTCGCACGATCGCGGTAAAAGGGCATCAGATTGCCTGCCATACGGATGGACATGTACCGCTGGCGAATCCATTGGATGAAAATGAAAGTGTCGATCTGACTCTGACGGACGAGGAGGCACTGAATCTTCGGAAGGACATTGTGACTTCTTATAATAAACTGTACAAATATACCGGAAACGTAGAGGTAGATGGAAAACCGGCGTTATCAAAGATGTTCCGTCCGCCGACACTGGCAGTCAGCAAGAACGGCATCAGCCAGGTGTTCGATGTCGGATTTGACTATTCTGTTTCGGGAGAAATTTCGACAGGAGATTATGAGGCAAGCAGTTATGAGGACATGCTGGAACGTCTGCAGCGCAGAAGAATTTCACAAAATGAATATATGCGGGTACATGACGGAACGGTCCTGGTTATGCATATGCAGGAAAATGCCAAATACACGGCGCAGGTCCTGGATGCGATGATACCGATTTGGAAGGAACAGGGGTATACATTTGCGCGGATTGATGATTATCTTGGCAGATAGGATAAATTATGGGTAAAAAGCTTTTTAAGAAAAAAGAATGGGATTTAAAAACATTTGACGGAGATATTCTGTTAAATGAACGGGCGGATCGAAGAGTTCTGCCGGATGTGCCGGATCCGGAGGGAATCCGCTCCCAGTTTGACCGGCGCGGTGTATCGGCGGATAATGACAGTGTCGAATCCGTCATTTTGAACCGCAAGTCAGGAATCCGCTTTGTTGCCGGATTTCCGGTGGAAGTTTCCTTTCGGGATATGGCGGGAAAGAGGAAGACCATTTCGGCGGTCAGCGGCGATATATCGGAAACGGGTATATCGCTCCGTTTCCCGGATCTTGCAAGCGTGGAACGCTTAAGAAAAGGACATGGGATGCGGCTGAAATTTGAGATCCCGCCGGGCAGTATGCCGGAGGGGCGGGAGATGAAGGTCCACATGGCGGCATCCTGTGTCAGAATGTTTGAAAAAGACGGTGAATTCTACGCCGGATTCGAATTTGTGGAAGATCTCAGGACGTATAGGCACAGACATAAGGATCGGTATCTTTATCTTGGCAGTCTGCTCCTTTTATTTGGAATCAGCCTGATGATTGCACTGATGCGCGCAGAGAGTGTTATTTATTTCAAATACAATGCGCTCCTGTACTCATACAGTCTGGTGGCGGCGCTGTTTCTTTTAAGCCGCTATGCGTTCGGTGCACTGTACCGTCCAGTGAAAATCAATCCGGATTTTAAACCGAGCGTGACGATCATCATTCCGTGTTTCAACGAGGAGACATGGATTCGGAGAACGATTCTCTCCTGCATGAACCAGTATTATCCGGCGGATAAGCTGGAGGTCATTGTGGTGGATGACTGTTCTTCGGACCGCTCCGTTGAAGTAATAAAAGAGACGATCGAGGAGATAAAATCTTCCGTAGGGGAACGTCTGCGCGTCAATAACCGCCTCTCCTATATTGTCCAGGAGAAAAATGCGGGAAAACGGGCGGCGCTCTGCCGGGGCGTGGATGTGGCAAAGGGGGAACTGGTTATTTTCGTTGATTCTGACAGTTTCCTGGATCCATATGCGGTTATTAACCTGGTTCAGCCGTTCCAGGATCCGAAGATGGGTGGCGTGGCAGGAAGAACGGATGTGGCAAATACCTATACCAACAGCCTGACCAAAATGCAGGCCGTTCGCTATTATATCGCATTTCGTGTGATGAAAGCGTCGGAGGCCCTGTTTGACACGGTTACCTGTCTGTCGGGACCGCTGTCCTGCTACCGGAAGGAAATTGTGAAGAAACATGAAGAGGACTGGTTAAATCAGCGTTTTCTAGGACACAAGGCGACGTTTGGAGATGATCGGGCGATGACGAATTTCGTTTTGAAGAACCACCGGACCTATTATCAGGATACGGCGATCTGTTCGACGATCGTGCCGAATCAGCAGAAAGTATTTTTAAAGCAGCAGATGCGCTGGAAACGTTCCTGGCTTCGTGAGTCGCTGATGGCAGGAGAATTTATGTGGAGAAAAGAACCGTTTGCGGCGGTCAACTTTTTTATCGGTCTGCTGGTGCCGATTCTGGCACCGGTTGTGGTGGTGTATAACCTTTTTTATGTGCCGTTTACACAGCATATTTTTCCGACGACCTTTCTGGTCGGCCTGCTTTTGATGTCTCTGATGATGAGTATTGCACAGCTTTTCTTCCGGAAGAGTACAACGTGGTATTTTGGATTCTTATTCTGCCTCTACTACGAGATTGTTCTCTTGTGGCAGATGCCTGTGGCATGGGTGACATTCTGGAAATCGACCTGGGGGACCCGCATGACACCGAGTGATGTGAAAGAGAAGGAAAAGAAAGAGAAGAAAAAGCAGAAAAAACAAGGGGGAACGGCGGATGTATAAGATAGAGACGCGAAAAGACAAAATAAAAATCATCCGTACCATCCTGGAGAGCGCGGTTCTTTTAACTCTGGTGTTTGCGATTGTACGCACGCTGAATGTCAACAGTGTCTATATTCCGTATGATCCGCAGGATAAGAGTGTGGTAAGCGGCGAAGAATGCGGCTTTCTGGCCGTGTCCTATTTTGGCGTGGACCGCCAGGGAACGGATACGCTGATCTCAACGAAAGAGCTGGATGAGCAGTTAAAGACACTGTATGATCTGGGGTATGTGACGATCAGTCAGGCGGACATCGAGGCGTACTATCAGAAAAAGCAGCCGCTTCCGGATAAGGCATTGTTTCTGATGTTTGAGGACGGACGCCGGGATACCATGCTGTTTTCTGAAAAGATTCTGGAAAAATATAATTATAAGGCGACTATCCTGAGCTATGCGGACAAATTTGCTGAGAAGGATCCGAAGTTTTTATCCGCCAAGGATCTGAAAAAACTTCAGGACAATAGCTACTGGGAGCTTGGAACGAATGGATACCGGCTTTCTTACATCAACAGTTATGACCGGTATGACCGTTTTTTGGGGCAGATGACGAGTGATGAATTTGTCCGTGTGAATCAGTATTTGGGGCGGGATTATAACCATTATCTGATGGACTATATACGGGATGAAAACCGGATTCCGGTCGAGAGCGACAAGGCGATGGAGAGCCGCATCACGCAGGATTACCACTTTATGGAACAGATTTACAGTGAAGAAGTAGGGACGGTGCCGGAGCTTTACTGCCTGATGCATTCCAACACGGGACGCTATGGCAATACGACCAGTGTCAGCCAGGTAAATGAGGATAATATCGAGGAGCTGTTTGAAATGAACTTTAACCGGGATGGTTATGCGCTAAATACGGTCAAGTCGTCCATCTATGATCTGACGCGTCTCCAGCCGCAGGCGTACTGGAGTATAAACCATCTTCTGATGCGTGTGAAAGCGGAACTTCCGGAAAACCAGAAACAGAAGATTGTGTTTGTGACGGGAAAAACAAAGCGGGATAAGGAGAGAGCGGGAAAATGGTTCTTAAAAAGCGGAGCGGACGAGTTTAAGAAAGACAGTCTGGTCGTGACGAGTGAGCCGCAGGGAGAGGGACTGGTCTCGTTAAAGAATGTTTCGGTTGAAAATGCGGAGATATCGGTTAAGCTTCAGGGAAATAAAATCGGTGGTCAGACGATCTATCTGCGGGATTCGGAGGATCATTCCCGGTATATTGCGGTATCCGTCCAGAATAACCATCTGATCCTGTCTGAAAAAGGAGCGAATTCCACCAGCACAACCATGATGGACAAGGATCTGCATGATTTAGTGGATGTTTCAGATCGGATTTCGGTGGAAGAAGATAAAAAAGATTCGCTGGTAGCCGAATATAAAATGCGGGGACGCTTTGCTGACAGTGCGGCGGACAGCCTGGTATTTTACAGAGAGGCAGGAGAAGCCGGAAAGGTTAAGACACGATCGGTCGCCGACGGGGCAGATGAGTACATACCGGAGCTTCAGATCAATGATCTGGGAGATACGGATCTCAAGATCCGCCTGGAGGGAGAGAAACTTCAGGTATGGGTCAACGGCACGGATGTGACAGGTACGATCAAAGTGTCCGTTTCCGGGGCAGGTATGGTTCGCCTTGGGGCGAGCTGGGGCGGCTTTGGCTACAGTCAGAGAAATGTGGCCGATGATGTGTACGACGGCGTATTCAGCAAGCTGCTGATTACGGACGGAGATAAAACAGTATACGACGGGCGTCTTCCGGAAGTTGAGAAACTAGCGGATGCGCTGAATGACAAGTGGAATGCAGTGGTGAACTGGTTTATTAAGAATTTATAATATGGTTTGCGGACTGAAATTTTCTAAACGAAAAATTCAATGATGAACATGTGCGTAAACGATAACGAAATGAATGAGGGCAGATAGGAAGAGAACATGAGAAAAAAGAGATTTTGGATAGATGGTTTATGCGCAGCATGCTGCGTGGTAATAGCGGCGGCAGTGATAGGATGTGCCCTTCCTGGGAAGAAAGCGGAGGCTGGACCGGCACAGGAGGTGGATGATTCGTATTCGAAAGAAGAAGTACGCACGTTAGCAGAAACAGCGGATGAAACGACGGTCTGGAGTGCGTACTGGGATTGTGCCGATACCCTGCGCGTGCTTCGCTCAGAGAAAGAGTACATCCAGGCAGTCAGTCTGTTTGAGGCATATTTTAAGGATGATGAGATTGTGATCCCGGAGGCAACCGAGAAGACATTGAACCAGATCCGGAATCGGGAAACGATGCGGGATATGACGGTGTTTCTGTCATTTGTCAATGATGTGGATCAGAATGGAACGATTGTCCAGAAGGATACAGATATTTTGAAAAAGCACATTGGAAGTGAGGCAGCGGCGCGGGCACACGCGGAACATCTGGTGGAGATCGCCTCGGAGGGAGGATATGACGGAGTCGAGATTGATTATGAGAAGATCCGTTCGGACATGGAACTCTGGGATGATTTTCTGAGGTTTGAGGATTTCCTTCTGGAAGCAGCGTCAGAGAAAAATCTGAAAGTGCGGATTGTGCTGGAACCGTCCACGCCGGTTGAGGACCTTACTTTCCCGGAGGGGGCGGAATATGTTGTCATGTGCTACAATCTGTACGGGGGTGGTACGGAACCGGGCCCTAAGGCGGATCGAGATTTTCTGAAGGAACTAAAGGAACGGTTTGGAATGCTGTCGGATATCTCCTATGCATTTGCAGACGGCGGATTTGACTGGGAGGGAGATTCACAGAAAGCAAAGCAGCTGCGGGCATCGGAGGCGGCAGAAATGGCAGAAAGATACGAAGCCAAGCCGGTGCGGGACGTAGCCAGCGGTGCGCTGCACTTTGAGTATACGAAAAGCGGGACGAAACATACGGTGTGGTATGCGGATGAAGAGACGTTGAAACTCTGGGCTGAATGGTTAAAAGAAGAAGGCGCGGATCCACTTCATGTGAGTCTCTGGAGGCTGTGACAAAAAATGTCCAACCCAAATGTCAACCCAAATGTCAACCCAAATAAAAAATATTCTTGACATTTTACCAAAATCGCTGTATGATACCTCTGATATGGAAAATCTTAACATTTTAAGAGTCATCCATGCAAATATATCTGACCACCTGTGAAACAGGGAATGGCCATACGGACAGCCGGGTCAAATGCCGATTGGCAGTGCGAACTGCCCTATTGATTGAGTTAAAAGCTCAATTTTATAAGTTGGTTACTTTACAACCAGTGCTCATGCACATCAACTTGTAAAACGGTCAATAAGAGTGGTAAAAGTAGATATTTGCTATATAGACTCTGAATGTGAGATTTCTGTGGATAAAAAGGTTTGAAGCAATGTGCAGTATATGCGGTAAATAGGGACAAGGGAAGATTTCGCAGATATACGGCAGATTTGTAAAAATAGAGCGAAGCAGGAAAAGAACGTTTTTGCGGATGATGTGGAGACACATCATCCGCTTTTTTGATCAACACCATTTATATTTCAGGAGAAGGAAGATATGGATCACAGCGAAAAATTAAAATTATACGGCTTTAATAACCTGACAAAGGCGCTTAGCTTTAATATCTATGATGTCTGTTATGCCAAGACACCGAGGGAGCAGAAGGATTATATTGCCTACATCGATCAGCAGTATAATTCGGAACGTCTGACCCGGATCCTAACGTCGCTGACGGATATGATCGGGGCGCGGGTATTGAGTATTTCCCAGCAGGACTACGATCCGCAGGGGGCTTCGGTCACGCTTCTGATTGCAGAAGGCTCGATGGTGCCGGTGCAGGGGGAGACGCAGGTGGCGCATCTGGACAAGAGCCATGTGACCGTCCATACCTATCCGGAATACCATCCGGAGACCTGTCTGGCGACCTTCCGGGTGGATATCGACGTGGCGACCTGCGGGGAGATCACGCCGCTTTCGACACTCGATTACCTGATCGGTTCGTTTGATTCGGACATCATCACGATGGACTACCGGGTGCGTGGGTTCACGCGGGATGTGGACGGAAAAAAGCTGTTTATGGATCGTGAGATCCGCTCGATTCAGGATTATATCTCCAAGGAAACGCTGCGGCGCTACGATGTGGTCGATATCAATGTGTACGAGGCAAATCTGTTCCATACCAAGATGATGCTGAAAGAGATCGACCTGCAGAATTATCTGTTTAAGACAGATGTCTATGAACTTCCGCCGACCACCAGGCTCAGTATTATGGACAGCCTGCGGCGGGAGATGATTGAAATTTTCAGCGGAAGGAATGTGTTTTAAAAGAAATGCTTTTTGAGAGGAAAAAAACGGTTTGACTGGAAAATACGATAGAAGAAACGAATGAGTGAGTTTCAGGAGGAACGGCAGATGGAAGAAGAAAGAAGAAATCTGGAGCCGGGCGTCGGAAGGAGTACACGGCGCAGAAGGGAAGCTTCAGGACAGAAGGAAACGGGGGAAGGCAGTCGAAGAGATGACGCGCTGACCCAGGAGCGCGCGCCGATCTATGAGGCGCTGGAAGCATTTCAGAAGATGCGCGTGGTGCCGTTTGATGTTCCGGGGCACAAGAGGGGGCGCGGCAACCCGGAGCTGACGAAACTTTTAGGAGAGACCTGCATGCGGCTGGACGTCAATTCCATGAAGCCGCTCGATAACCTCTGCCACCCAGTGTCTGTCATCGCGGATGCGGAGCAGCTGGCGGCTGAGGCATTCGGGGCGGCACACGCATTCCTGATGGTCGGCGGTACGACATCGGCGGTCCAGAGCATGGTGCTGACGGCAGTCAAGCGGGGCGAGAAGATTATATTGCCGCGAAATGTCCACCGCAGCGTCATGGGTGCGATGGTGCTTGGAGGCGCGGTCCCGGTCTATGTGAATCCGGCTGGCGATAAGAGACTGGGGATTCCGCTTGGAATGCGCGTGGAAGATGTGCGCCGGGCGATCAAGGAAAATCCAGATGCTAAGGCGGTGTTTGTGAATAATCCGACGTATTACGGCATCTGTTCGGATCTGCGCTCGATCGTAAAGCTGGCACATGAGCATGGGATGTTGTGTTTAGTTGATGAGGCGCATGGAACCCATTTTTATTTCGGGGAAAATATGCCGGTTTCCGCGATGGCAGCTGGGGCGGATATGGCGGCGGTTTCGATGCACAAATCGGGCGGGAGCCTGACGCAGAGCTCGATTCTTCTGACGGGTCCGGGTATGTCCGCCGGGTATGTCCGCCAGATTATCAATCTGACGCAGACGACGAGTGGTTCCTACCTGCTCCTTTCCAGCCTCGATATCTCCAGACGGAACCTGGCGCTTCGCGGGCGTGAGGCATTTAAGCAGGTGGTGGAGCTGGCGGAGTATGCGAGAACAGAAATCAACCGGATTGGCGGTTATTATGCCTATTCGAAGGAGCTGATAAACGGCGACAGCATTTATGATTTCGATGTGACCAAACTTTCAATTCACACGCGCGATATCGGGCTGGCGGGGATCGAGGTTTATGATCTTCTCCGGGACGAGTACGATATCCAGGCGGAATTTGGTGATCTGGGAAATATTCTGGCATATCTCTCCATCGGTGACCGGCAGCGGGAGGTAGAGCGCCTGGTCAGCGCACTGGCGGAGATCAAGCGCCGGTTCAGCCGGGATAAATCGACGCTGATGGATTTTGACTATATTGACCCGATCGTGGCGATGTCGCCGCAGGAGGCATTTTACGGAGAAAAAGAATCTCTTCCGATCCGCGAGACAGCCGGACGTGTGTGCAGTGAGTTTGTCATGTGCTACCCGCCGGGCATCCCGATTCTGACGCCGGGCGAGCAGATCACGGAAGAGATCATTGACTACATTGCGTATGCGCTGGAAAAAGGATGTTCAATGACTGGACCGGAGGATCCGGGGATTGAGCGCCTGAATGTGCTGAAATAGATAAGCAGTAGATAGAAAGGGGGAAATTATGAATTTCTGGTTTTCAGAGAATCATACGCCAAATGTAAAAATTTCCATCCGGGTGGATCGCCAGCTTTACAGCGGAAAGAGCGAGTTTCAGCGGATCGATGTCTTTGATTCGCCGGAATTTGGGCGGTTTCTGACTTTGGATGGATATATGATGCTGACGGAAAAGGATGAATTTATCTATCACGAAATGATCACGCATGTGCCGATGGCAGTGCATCCGTTGGTCAAAAAGGTACTGGTGATTGGAGCCGGGGATGGAGGCGTGATCCGGGAGCTGACCCGCTATCCGGAGATCGAGCACATCGATATGGTGGAGATCGACCCGCTGGTGGTGGAGGTCTGCCGGAAATATCTGCCGAAGACAGCGTGCCGTCTCGATGATCCGAGACTCTCGATCCACTATGAGGATGGGCTGAAATATGTCCGCTTTAAGGAAAATGAATACGATCTGATCATCGTGGATTCGACCGACCCGTTTGGACCGGGTGAGGGGCTTTTTACCCGGGAATTTTACGGGAACTGCTATAAGGCGTTAAAAGAGGACGGCATCATGGTCAATCAGCATGAAAGCCCGTTTTATGCCGAGGACGCGGAGGCGTGCAAGCGGGCTCATAAGCGGATCGTAGAGTCGTTTCCGATCAGCCGCGTCTATCAGGCGCATATCCCGACCTACCCGTCCGGGCACTGGCTGTTTGGATTTGCGTCGAAGAAATACCATCCGTTAAAGGATTTGGATGAGACAAGATGGAACCTGCGGGGGCTGGACTGCCGGTATTATACGACGACCCTGCATAAAGGGGCATTTTACCTGCCGGCATATGTGGAGGAGATGTTAGAAGATGTTGAAGGCAAATATTGAGACGTTTCTGGCGTGTGACGCCAGCTATGAGGAGGCGGGGATCGTGCTCTACGGCGCGCCGTTTGACTCGACCACTTCGTACCGCCCGGGCACACGGTTCGGCTCACGGGCGATCCGCTCGGAATCCTATGGGCTGGAATCGTATTCGTCGTACCAGGACCGTGATCTGACCGATTACGCCGTGTTTGACGCGGGCGATCAGGAGCTCTGCTTTGGCGACGCATCGTTGGCGTTAAAGGATCTGCGGGAACGGGCGGCGGAGGTTGCCGGGGATGGCAAGATACCATTTATGCTGGGCGGCGAGCACCTGGTGACGCTGGCACCGGTGCAGGCGCTGGCAGAGAAATATCCGGATCTGCATATCATCCATTTTGATGCACATGCCGATCTGCGGGACGATTATCTGGGTGCGAAACTTTCACACGCCTGTGTGCTGCGCCGCTGCTGGGAAGTCCTGGGAGACGGCAGGATCACGCAGTTTGGTATCCGCTCCGGCGACCGGGAGGAATGGCGCTGGGGAAAAGAACACGTGACGACGCATCCATTTATTGTGGATATGGAAGTCCTTCAGGAAACTCTTCGGAAACTGGAAGGAAAACCGGTGTATTTTACCCTGGATCTGGATGTGCTGGATCCGAGTGTATTTCCGGGAACAGGAACGCCGGAACCAGGCGGAATCAGTTTTGAGGAACTTCGACGGGCAGTCACGCAGATCTGCAGCGCAGCTCGGATTGTTGGATGTGATGTGAATGAATTATCCCCGGCGCTGGATGCGTCCGGTGCATCGACGGCGGTGGCGTGCAAGATTGTAAGGGAGATGCTGCTGGCGCTGTTGGAAAATCCAAAGATTAAGTAAGAAATGTTTTTGGCGGGTCCCAAGGTCAAAAATTCTCCTGCAAGCAAGCTTGCGTCGAACTTCTGACCTTTTGACCCTGGTATCATCAAATAAAAGTGTGTGTTTGAGACATGAACTGAAAAGTGTTTGAACAAAAGCAAATGTGAAATTTGGATTATAAAATGGAACAAAAACAGAGTACATTTCAGAATACAGGAGGAAAAAAGATGGGAAAAGCGTTAATTATCGGATGTGGAGGCGTAGCTTCCGTAGCAATTCACAAGTGCTGCCAGAACAGCGAGGCATTTGAGGAGATCTGCATTGCAAGCCGGACGAAGTCCAAATGCGATGCGCTGAAAGAAAAATTAGAAGGAACCACCAAGACGAAGATCCAGACTGCGCAGGTGGATGCAAACAACGTGGACGAGCTGATTGCCCTGATTGAGAAATTTAACCCGGATGTGGTGCTGAACCTGGCGCTTCCGTACCAGGATCTGACGATCATGGATGCCTGCCTGGCGACGAAGACCCATTATATCGATACTGCGAACTATGAGCCGGAGGACACGGCAAAATTTGAGTACAAATGGCAGTGGGCATACCGTGAGAAATTTAAAGAGGCGGGCATTACCGCACTGCTGGGAAGTGGCTTTGATCCGGGTGTAACCGGCGTATTTTCGGCGTATGCGCTGAAACATGAGTTTGACGAGATCAACTACATCGACATTCTGGACTGCAACGGCGGCGACCACGGCTATCCGTTTGCAACCAATTTTAACCCGGAGATCAATATCCGGGAGGTGTCGGCAAACGGTTCTTACTGGGAAGATGGACACTGGGTAGAGACGAAACCGATGGAGATCAAGAGAGAGTATGATTTTGACGGCGTCGGCATGAAGGATATGTACCTGCTTCATCATGAGGAGATCGAATCGTTGGCGCTCAATATGCCGGGAATCAAGCGGATCCGCTTCTTCATGACCTTCGGTCAGAGTTACCTGACCCATTTAAAGTGTCTGGAGAACGTCGGCATGACTTCGATCGAGCCGATTATGTACGAAGGAAAAGAGATCGTACCGCTGCAGTTCTTAAAGGCAGTGCTTCCGGATCCGGCATCCCTTGGTCCGCGTACGGTTGGAAAAACGAATATCGGATGCATTTTCCAGGGTAAGAAGGATGGAAAAGAGAAGAAGTATTACTTATATAATATCTGTGATCATCAGGAGTGCTACAAAGAGGTTGGTTCCCAGGCGATCTCCTATACAACCGGTGTACCGGCGATGATCGGTGCGATGCTGGTGATGAATGGAACCTGGCAGAAACCGGGCGTTTATAATATTGAAGAATTTGATCCGGATCCATTTATGGATGCGTTAAATAAATGGGGACTTCCGTGGAAGGAATCCTGGGATCCGGCACTGGTGGATTAAGATAAAAATGCCTCCATGTAAGAATCTGGTTTTATTTTGCGTTTTTTAGGCGCAGGAGGAGAATGGAAAGGGAAGATGGAAGCGAGAAGGAAAGGAAGGAAAATAGATGCAGGAACGGGAGGCGGCTGGGGTTCTCCGGGACACGGCGGCGATCCGCACGCCATTTTATGTGGTGGATGAGACGCTTTTAAAGAAAAATCTGGAAATTTTGAAAGATACGGCAGAGCGGGCTGGATGCCGGATTCTGCTGGCACAGAAAGCATTTTCCATGTATTCGGTCTACCCGCTGATTCGTCAGTATCTGTCGGGAACCGCGGCGAGCGGGCTTTATGAGGCGCGACTTGGAAAAACGGAGTTTGGCGGGGAGACCCATGTGTTTTCTGCCGCCTACCGCCCGGATGAGTTTGATGAGATTTTAAATTATGCCGACCACATTGTTTTTAATACGCCGGGGCAGGTGCTGAAATATGGTGAAAAAGTAAAAAAAGCCGGAAAACAGGCGGGACTCCGGCTGAACCCGGAGTGTTCCACGCAGGAGGGTCACGCGATCTATGATCCGTGTGCGCCGGGATCCCGCATGGGGACGACTCTTTCGAAGCTTTCGGAGGCGGGAAACTTTGAAGAAACCATCCTTCCGTATCTGGATGGATTTCATATGCATACGCTCTGCGAGCAGAATTCAGATGACCTGGAGACGACGCTGCGGGCAGCGGAGGAGAAGTTTGGAGCCTGGTTTTCAAAGGTAAAATGGCTGAATCTGGGCGGCGGACACCACATTACGAGAGAAGATTATGACCGGGAACGTCTGATCCGCCTGGTGCGCGGGCTGCGCGAAAAATATGGTGTGGAAGTATACCTGGAACCGGGCGAGGCAGTTGTCTTAAACGCGGGATTTCTTGTAACTTCCGTGCTGGAGACGATGGAAAACGGCATGCAGATTGCGATTCTGGATACCTCGGCAGCCTGCCATATGCCGGATGTGCTGGAAATGCCGTACCGTCCGCCGCTTATCGGAGCGGGAGAAGCGGGCGAAAAGCCGTATACGTTCCGCCTGGGCGGACCAACCTGTCTTTCGGGGGACTGCATCGGGGATTATTCGTTTGATGCACCGCTAAAAGAGGGCGGAAGGCTGGTGTTTGGCGATATGGCGCTCTATACGATGGTCAAAAATAATACCTTTAATGGAATGCCGCTTCCGTCGATCGTATACCGGCATGAAGATGGGACAGCGGAAGTGGTGCGGGCGTTTGGATATGAGGATTTTGTGGGACGGTTGTAAGTCTGGGGCGAACCGGGGGATTGTATTTTTTTGATAAAAAGAGTAAAATGAAGAGACTTGCAGAAAGATTACAATGAATGCCTGCGGGGACAGCCGTTACACAGTATGGAAATAACGGTTGCACAAGTTTTGGAGAATAAAAGGATAGAGAGATAAAGTTATGATACAGGACATCGCACCACATCGCTACGACAATACATACCACATTCAGAAACCTGGAGCACAGGACTACGTCTTCTGCATCCAGAAAGGCCGGATTCTTTTGCGTGAGACCGCGGAGGAACATGTGCTTACTATCCCGCGCCGGGAGGAGATTGAGGCGGCAGTTCCGGAACTGATGGATCGGGCGGTCTATCTCTTTTCGGTTGATGAGAAGCCATATTTTCTGGTCAGTGTGCCGGAGAAAGAAGCAGAAGAGATTCTGGCAAAGCTAAAAGAAGGGGCTGGTCAGATGCCTGTTTCGGACAAAAATAATATGGAAGCTGGGAAGACGGATTCTGGTACACTGAAAGGGGCAGAAAAAGAGTTGGAACAGTTTTACTATGCATGGAAAACGCCGACCGACATCCGTGCGATGGAGCCGATGCACCAGGCATTTGCAGCGATCACGGCGGTGCAGCTGTGGCGCTGGAGACAGAGCCGTCAGTTTTGCGGACGCTGTGGGGCAAAGACGGAGGACAGCAAGATCGAGCGGGCGATCGTCTGTCCGGTTTGCGGCCAGACGGAATATCCAAAGATCTCCCCGGCAGTCATCGTGGCGATCACGAACGGGGACAAACTTCTTATGTCGCGCTACCGCGTCAACCACAGTACCTACCGTGGATATGCGCTGATCGCTGGATTTGTCGAGATCGGGGAGACATTTGAAGAGACCGTCCGCCGCGAAGTGATGGAGGAAGTCGGGCTGAAAGTTAAAAATATCCGCTATTTCAAGAGTCAGCCGTGGGCGTTTACTGATACGGAGATGATCGGATTTTTTGCAGAACTGGATGGAGACGATAAGATCCGGCTGCAGGAGGACGAGCTTTCTGAGGCAGGCTGGTATACGCGTGAGGAGATCCCGGACGATGCACGCCTCATCAGTGTCGGAACCGAGATGAAGATGTATTTTAAATACGGTCCGGACTGGGAAAAAAAGTGGCAGGAACACCAGAAATGATGTGTTGATATATCGTTAATGTACACAGGTAGGCACTTTTGGAACCGAAAGTGCCGTAAGAAAACGTGGTGGCAGCAGGAATTTGCCGTATTTAAATGCGGAGCCACGGCAAATTCCGTTACTGGGCACGTATGCGTGAACAGTAATGATATATCTCTGAGGAATACAAAGCATTCCTTTTAATTAGTTGACAAACTGAGAATTGGTTGCTATCATTAAGGCTATACGAACAAGACAGAAGATCAAGGTGGGAAGATTGCATGAGCAGAATTGTGTTATCATTGCTGGTAGATAATACTGCCGGCGTTTTAAGCCGTGTGGCTGGACTTTTCAGCCGCCGCGGATATAATATCGAAAGTCTTACAGTTGGCGTGACCGCGGATCCGAGATACTCCCGTATGACGGTTGTATCGCTGGGCGATCATCAGGTTCTGGAGCAGATTCAGAAGCAGCTTGGAAAACTGGAAGATGTACACGACATCAAGGAACTGCGGGAAGGTCATTCCGTATATCGTGAGCTGATGCTCGTCAAGGTGAGAGCAAATGCGAACCAGCGGATGGCGATCAATGCGATTTCCGAGATTTTCCGTGCGTCGATTGTCGATGTGGGAAAAGATTCTGTCACTGTTATGCTGACAGGCGACCAGTCCAAACAGGACGCGCTGATTAATCTTCTGGAAGATTATGAGATTCTGGAATTAGCCAGAACAGGTCTTACCGGTCTTTCCAGAGGTGCGGATGATATCCGCTATCTGCCATAGTACATCAGTCGATAGACTGGATACAAGGCATTCATCAGGTTTACAAAGTTTGGTCCAAAGACGCACAGAGAGGCGCCGGTCTATGCTTTATAATAAATTTATTTTATTTTTGTTAGATCCAAGGAGGAAATGAAAAATGGCAGCAAAGATTTACTATCAGGAAGATTGTAATTTATCCTTATTAGAAGGACAGAAGATTGCTATTATCGGTTACGGCAGCCAGGGTCATGCACATGCACTGAACTTAAAAGAGTCCGGATGCGATGTTATCATCGGTCTTTACAAGGGCAGCAAGTCTTGGGCAAAAGCAGAGGCACAGGGATTTAAAGTATATACAGCAGCAGAGGCTGCAAAACAGGCTGATATCATCATGATCCTGATCAACGATGAGCTTCAGGCAGATATGTACAAGAAAGACATCGAGCCAAACCTGGAAGAGGGCAACATGCTTATGTTCGCTCATGGCTTTAACATCCACTTCGGATGCATCAAACCGCCGAAGAATGTCGATGTAACCATGATCGCTCCGAAGGCACCGGGTCACACTGTAAGAAGTGAGTATCAGGCTGGTAAGGGTACACCGTGTCTGGTAGCAGTAGAGCAGGATTACACAGGCAAAGCACTTGACCGTGCACTGGCTTATGGTCTTGGCATCGGCGGCGCTAGAGCAGGTCTTCTGGAGACTACATTCCGTACCGAGACTGAGACAGACCTCTTCGGTGAGCAGGCAGTTCTTTGCGGCGGTGTTTGTGCTCTGATGCAGGCTGGTTTCGAGACTCTGTGTGAGGCTGGTTATGACCCGAGAAATGCTTACTT
>OGCO01002463.1_pt1 | contig 24203 bp, 21 predicted proteins | sample 1570171 | NCBI WGS metagenome assembly OGCO01 (sample SAMEA4370583, study PRJEB24528) | human gut metagenome
TGACCTGGATGCCGGCCTCACGCATGAAGCCGCCGTCGATGCCGATCTCGCCGAATTCGTTTTCAATCAGCACCAGCTTCTGGCCCTTAAAGGACTCCTCCAGCAGCTTCTTGATGAGGGTGGTCTTGCCCGCGCCGAGGAAGCCGGAAATAATGTCGATAGTGGTCATAATAATTACCTCTTTGTATGAGATTTTCAGGTGTTGCCCATTGATAGCGGGCAGCACATCTATTGTCAACTTTATATTGTATCGCAAATGAACAAAAATGCAAGCGGCGGAATGTAAACATTCCGAAAATTGAACAATCAAAACGGGGCGGCGCAGTCAAAAGCGCCGCCCCGTCGGGCAGAAGGTCATTCTGTTTCGGTGTTTCCGTGCTCCCGCAGGCAGGGCATGGAGAAAAAGAAGGTATTGCCGCCGTCATCGGACTCGGCCCAGACTTTGCCGTGGTGGTGTCTGGCCAGCTCCGTGGCAATGGCCAGCCCGAGCCCATAGCCCGTCTCGGTGCGGGAGGGATCGGCCCGGTAAAAGCGCTCAAAGATGCGTTCCAGCTGTTCCCGGGGGATAGGGGCACCCTGACTGCGCACGCTGAGCACGGCTTTTTTGCCCTCGGTACGCAGCTTGACCGTGATGACGCTGTCAGTGGGGGAGTATTTGCAGGCGTTGTCCAGATAAATGTCGATGATCCGCTTGAGCAATGCGGTATCACCGTTCACCTCCACGTTTTCCTCCAGCGTGTCGTCAATGGTTTTGCCCTGCTCAAAAGCGATGGGTTCAAAGAGGAGGAGGGCATCCTCTGCGATGTCGCTGAGGGAGCAGCGGGTCATATTGAGCTGCTGAGTGGCATTATCGCTGCGGGCCAGCACCAACATCTCCTCCACCAGTGTTTTCATTTGCCCGGAGGAGACCCGTACATTGTCCAGCCAGCGTTGACGCTTTTCCGGGTCGGCGTCGCCGTACTCGTCCAGCATGTCCAGACTGGAGAGGATGACGGTGAGCGGTGTTTTCAACTCGTGGGAGGCGTCGGCCACAAATTGGCGCTGCTGTTTCCAGCTCTTTTCTACCGGACGGACGGCCCAGCGAGCCAGTATCAGGCTGATAAAGAAGAACACAGCCAGCGTACCCAGACAGATAAAAACCAGATTGCGCCCCAGCGCTGCCAGCGTGCTCTGCTCCTGGGTCAGATCCACATAGGCGATGCGGTAGCCGAACATACTGTTGGCGCGCAGAAAGCGCAGAGAGTAGCCGCCTTCGTGGATGGTGCCGGTCTGGGCAGGGGCCTCCAGTGCGTCGTGGACAACAGCCAGCAGGGTGTCCTGATCAGAGGTATCAAAGAATTGATTGGCCAGCACAAAGATGGTGCTGCTCCCGCTGGTCTGAACGGTGAAAAAGGGCAGCTGAACCCGTTCACTGCCGAACAGAGCATAGGTCTCGTTGTCATTCTGCTCCGGGTCGATCCGGAAGGAGAAGCTGGGCGTGTTGGTGTTGGTCAGGGTGACGGCCTGCTCCAGTGCGGCCAGACTGTCCCGGCGCAGGCTGTCCCGGGTGGTGGCGAAGAGCACGGCGCACAGGGTGAACATGATGGCCAGTACTACGGACATGTTGATGAGGACGAATTTCCAGCGCAGTCGGCGGATCATGCCTTTTTCCCCACTTCCAGATGGTAGCCCAGCATACGCAGTGTGCGGATGGATACGGTGGAGTGCAGGTGAGTGAGCTTCTTGCGCAGGAAGGAGATGTAGACCTCCACATTGTTGTCCTCCGCGTCGGACTCATAGCCCCAGACCTTCAGGATCAGCGTTTCTTTGGTGACCACTGCGTTGCCGTTGGCCATGAGCAGGCTCATGATCTCAAACTCCTTGCGGCTCAGCCGGACGGAGCGCTCGCCGCAGGTGAGCAGGCAGCTGGCCAGCTCCAGCTTCAGATCGCCGAAGGAGAGTGCGTTGTCCAGTGTGCCGCCGCCCTGCTTGCGGGTGAGCGCCCGCAGACAGGCCAGCAGCTCTTCGGATTCAAAGGGCTTGGTGAGGTAGTAGTCCGCGCCGGAGTCCAGCCCGGTCACCTTGTCCTCCAGGGCGGAACGGGCGGTGAGCATCAGAATGGGCAGAGTGCTGCCGCTCTCGCGGATTTTTCGCGCCACGGTCAGTCCGTCCAGCTTAGGCAGCATCACGTCCAGCAGCATGGCGTCATAAATGCCGCTCAGGGCGTTATCCAGTCCGCTCTCCCCATCATAGCAGAGGTCAGCGGTATAGTTGTTGGCCTCCAGCAGATCGCCGATGGTGCGGGCCAGTCGTTTTTCATCCTCTACGACTAAAATGCGCATAGAAGGGGGCCTCCTTTATAAAGTCTTGCATTCTGAACTTCAGTTTACCCCCAAACACGATCCTTGGCAAGCGGTTTTGGGCTCAATCTGCCTCGGCGGCATCATCAAAGCCGGATGCTGCCACAGCGGCAGTGTCAGTCAGACTGGCCGCACCGACCAGATAGACGCTCTTGCCGCCGTCGGGGGAGCAGTAGTAATTGCTGCCCTCGCCGGTCAGGGAGCCGATGAGGAGCGTGCGGGCAGCGGCGATTCCGTCGGAGTCCGTGTAGTTCACCGTGACGGTGATGGGCTGATCCAGACCATAGCGCACCAGTGCGGTGTCGTCCGGCTTCCAGTCGGCCATGGCGGTGAAGGGGTTTTTCAGCAGCTCGGCGCGCAGACTGCCCAGCAGGCTGGTATCCGTCACATCGGTGTCGCCGCAATACCAATGATACTCCGTCTCAGTCTCGCCGTCGTCGGTTTCCACATCTACCGCTTGAACCGTGAAGGAGGTGGTCACACTGCCGTTGATGGTGAGGGAGGTGACCTGATCCGTGCTCAGCGTCTCAAATTGGCTCGTCTGGGCCAGATCATAGATGGAGTCGGTCAACTGGGAGACGAGGGCAGCGTCCAGCTGAAGCACCTTGTCACTGCCTTCGCGCTGCGCATAGTAGTAGGTCTCACTGGATCCGTCGGTGTCCGTCTCGGTGAAGGAGCCGCCGATCAGCAGGCGGGCGGTGGTTCCGTCGGCCTCTACGGTCTCTACGCTGGCGGAGGGCTTGGCCAGACCATAGGCTTCGGCGGTGTCTGCCATGTTCATCTCCCGCACGGCGGGATTTTTCAGTGCACTGGTGAGAGATTGGACGAGAGAGGCATTCAGCGGAAATTCACTGTCCTCTGCCCAGCTCCAGTTCCCATCGCTGTCGCAGACCAGCTCCACGGTACTGCCGTTCTGACTCCAGCTCAGTCGGACCGGGTCGTCGGATAGGCCGGTGGAGATCTGGCTGCTCTCGGCATCGGCAGTTTCTTTGGCAGCCTGATGCCGGTTAAAGAGCACCACGCACAGCAGCAGGAGAACGGCGGCGCACAGCGTGGCCAGCAGACCAAGCATCTGACGACGTTTTTTCTTGCTCATGAGCGTCTCCTCCTGTTACAGCTTGCGCCGGCGCAGCCAGTGGATGAAGCCGCCCACCAGAACGGCTACGGGGATGACGATGACGAACAGCAGCGTCCACAGAGCCGGATTACGCACGGTGTTGTTGGTCACACTCAGGCTCTTGGCTGCAATGGAGATGGTCTCCATATCGGTGAATCCGGCAGTCAGGGCATTCATGAACACCTGAGCGTTGGAAAGACCATTAAAAGCGGAGAGCAGGGCGTCGTCCACGATGGAGTCTGCGGTCAGGATGGTGAGCCGGGCGCCGGAGTTCTCGTCGCTGGCGTAGGCGCCCACCACAAAGCTGCCGGTCTGGTAATTGTCCTGGCTCACATAGGCCACGCCGCTGTCTGTGGTGGTCAGGAACGCAGTGACGGAGACACCATCGACGGTGGGGGTGACCATTTCCATGGGCACGGCGGGGGAGACCTGATTGCTGCCGTCATAGCCCACCATCACATAGCTGTCCTTGTCCAGACCGGAAGTGATGGGATCCGAAGTGCTCAGGGTGGGGAAGAACACATAGGCGGAGCCGAAATACTGGTAGTAGCTGCCCTGATCGGCCAGACTGCCCTCCAGAATGTTCATGCCATATGCGTTGGCCAGCGCGTTCAGATTCGGGAAGCGGGCCGCGTCGGTCTCGGAGCTGAGGGTCACCGTGACCTGCCCGCCGCTGACCAGATAGTCCTGCACCTGTTTCAGCTCATCCGCGGAGAGATCGCTGGTGGGCTGGTTGAAAAACAGCATCTCGCAGTTTTCGGGGATGCCGCCGTCAGTGAGCAGATTTACGTTCTGAGTGGACAGGTTGTTCTTCTCCAGCAGGGCACTGATCTGACTGCCCAGCGAAGCCTCGCCGTGTCCGGTGTCGCAGAAAATGGTGTGGGCCGCGCCGCTGGTGACCAGATTGACCGCACTGGTCAACTGGCCCTCGGCGTCGAACTCGGAGTAGCTGGTCTGACCGTAATAGTAGTAGGAGTACATATCCGGCACCAGAATGTCGCTGAAGGCGATGGCCTGCTGCTTGCCGGTGTCGGTGTTGCGGACGACCACCACATTGCTGCTGTCCACGCCATACTCGCTGAGGGCGGAGGGGTAGAGGGTGGTGTCCACGTTTTTCAGCGTCAGCCTGTCGCTGAGGGAGCAATAGAGCTCCAGATAGGTGGAAATGCGCTGATCTACTCCGTCGGTGGGTGCCAGTACGGCGATTTCCACATTGGCGTCCAGACCGTTCAGAAGGTCGCGGCTGGTGTCGGAGACGGTGTAGAGCTTTTCGCTGGACAGATCTTTCTGGGTCGCGCTGGTGGGGATCAGGCCGACGGCCAGATTGACCACGATCACAATGGCGATGGCCGCCAGAATGGATACGGCGGCAAATAGGCCGCCCTGCCATTTCAGGCCCGTGAACAGTTTTTTAAAATTGAGTTTCTTCTTCATTGCGTCCAACTCCCTTCATTAGCAGTAGCGCCGCCGCTGAATGAGCTGGACGGTGATGAACACCAGCAGAAAGTCCAGAGACAAATAGAGGATCAGGCCGGTGAAGTCGAAGAGATGATAGGAGGCAAAGTTGGAAAAGGCCTCTGTGACGGAAAATTTGTCCAGCAGAGTGGGCAGCAGGTCATCAAACTTGGAGCGCTGCACCAGATAGACGATCACCTCAGCGGCGGCAGCCACAGCGGTGACAATGCCGGACAGCAGATAGTTGCCGGTCAGTGCGTGGATGACCACGCCCAGCAGCACGGCCAGCAGCAGAAAGCCCACCAGAGATGCCGCGGCGGAGGAGGGGATATAGCTGACCAACGAGTTCCACAGCAGCAGGAACAGCACGGCGCCGAAGGTGCCGATGGCTGCGATGACCTGGCTCTCGGTCAGAGACGATACCAGCAGGCCGACGGCGATGCACACGCTGCCCAGCAGGAAGAACATGAGCAGGGTGGCATAGTCCACCGCCAGCGTAGCGGTGCCGTTCAGTTTGATGATGAGCGGGCACAGGCAGAACAGCAGGCAGGGGAGCGCCAGTACCGTCAGCATGGCGAAGTACTTGCCCAGCACCATTTTGGCGACGCTGACCGGACTGGTCAGCAGCAGCTGGTCGGTCTTGCTGCGCCGATCCTCCGCCATGGAGCGCATAGTCAAAATCGGGGTGGTCAGCATGAAAATGAACAGGCTGCTGTTCAGTGCGTAGGCAAAGCTGGGATAACCGCTGAACAGGTTGGCGGCCATGAAGTAAATGCCAACACAGCAGATGAGGAAGGCACAGCAGATATAGCCGGTCATGGAATGAAAATAGGCGCCCAGTTCGCGCTTGTAAACTGCAATCATGAATCTTCTTCCTCCTCCTGAGTGGCCTGTACCGGTTCCGCGTCCGGATCAGACGCAGCGTCGTCCAAAGTTGATTCCTCTGTCTGCGGCGCATCCTCCTGTGTCAGGGCCAGGAACACCTGCTCCAGCGATGCGGTGGTGGTTTTCAACTCGATCAGGGGAAGCCGAGCGTCGGCAAAGGCGAAGAAAATGGCCTGCCGGGGGTCATCGGCCGGAGCATATTCCAGCTGGGCGGTGACCTGACCGTCCTCACCGCTGAGGGTGACATTGCCGATGCCGTCGATGCCAGCCAGAACAGATTCCACCTGCGCGCGGTCAGCCAGCGCAGTCAGCGTTAGTGTGGCGGCGGCGTTCAGCTGCTGTTCCAGCTCTTCCGGCTGCCCGTCGGCAATGACCCGACCCTGATGGAGAATGACGATCCGGTCACAGGCCATCTGCACCTCAGAGAGCTTGTGGGAACTCAGAATGACGGTGTGCTCCTCCCCCAGCGTTCGGATCAGTGCCAGCATTTCATTGATCTGCCGGGGGTCGAGCCCGTCGGTGGGCTCATCAAGGATGATGATCTCAGGCAGACCGAGAATGGCCTGGGCCAGCCCAACCCGCTGGCGATAGCCCTTGGACAGGTTCCGGATGAGCCGGCCGGATACCTCCTGAAGCCCGGTGAGCTCCACCGCCTTTTGAATGTGCTCGGTCCGCTCCGCTTTGGGCAGCTGCTTGAGCTGGGCGCAGAAGTTCAGATACTCACTGACGGTCATGTCGGTGTAGAGCGGCGGCTGATCCGGCAGGTAGCCGATGCACCGCTTGGCCTCCTCGGCCTCTTCCAGAATGTCGTGGCCGTTGACGATGATCTGACCCTCCGTGGGGGCCAGATAGCCGGTGATCATATTCATCGTGGTCGTTTTGCCGGCGCCGTTCAGACCCAGCAGACCGCAGACCTGCCCCGCCTCAATGGTCAGGTTCAGGTGGTCTACCGCAGTCTGAGCGCCGTAGCGCTTGACCAGATCGTGGATCTCGATCAAATTGGATTCCTCCTCGCTGTGGATGTTTCGGGCATGTGCCCGAGGATACCGAATACAATAGCGGCAAAAACTTAAACCTGACTGAAGGCAGATCTGGACAAAAAAGACGGGAAAATATGAGAAATACCGGACTGCGGAAAGATCCGCAGTCCGGCATTTTAAAGTTCAGACATTACGTTCCGGTCAGAACGGAAGCGTTGCGTCCTCTGGCTTTTCCAGTGCTTCCGGGTGGGAGAGGAACCAGCGCACGCCGCTGTAACGGTTCATCTGCCGGTCATTGGACACCATGCGGGCCACCACTTCCTCGTCGCCCACAATGATGAGCAGCTCTTTGGCCCGGGTGATGGCGGTATAGAGCACACCCCGGGTGAGCAGCATGGGCGGGCCGTTGACGGCGGCCAGAATGACCGCCCGGTACTCGCTGCCCTGGGATTTGTGTACCGTCATGGCATAGGCGGGCTCCAGCTCATTGAGCATATCCGGGGTGTATTCCACAATGTGGCCGTCGAAGTTGACTGTGGTCACATCGCCTTCCGGGGTGATGTCGGTGATGAGGCCGATGTCGCCGTTAAACACGCCGGTGCCGCCTTGCAGGCTGTTTTCGGCCCGCCAGAGCACGTCGTAGTTGTTCTTGATCTGCATGACCCGATCGCCCACCCGGAAGGTGAAGGAGCCGTGCTTCTTCTCCCCGCGTTCCGGCCGGGGCGGATTCAACGCCGCCTGAAGAGCAGCGTTCAGGTTGGCCGTGCCCGCCAGATATTTGCGGGTGGGGGAGAGCACCTGGATCTGGTCGGCGGGAATTCCCATCTTCTCGGGAAGCCGGGTCTGGCACAGTTCCACAATGGTGTCCACCGCGTTCTGGGCATCCTTGCGGCGCAGGAAGAAGAAGTCGCCTCCCGCATTTTTCAGGCTGGGCAGCTGTCCGGCGTTGACGCTGTGAGCGTTCATGACGATGCGGGACTGCTGCGCCTGACGGAAGATCGTGGTCAGCCGTGCAATGGGCACCTCGTCGGAGCGGATCAGATGGTCAAAGACCTGTCCCGGTCCCACGGGGGGCAGCTGATCCGGGTCGCCCACCAGCACAAGGCGGCAGTCGTTGGGCAGAGCCGCCAGCAGCGCAGCCATCAGGGGCACGTCCACCATGGAGGTTTCGTCCACAATGACAGCCTTGCATTTCAGCGGTTCATCCTCGTCGTGCATGAACACCAGCCGGTTGGATTCCGGGTCATAGCCCGCTTCCAGCAGGCGGTGGATGGTGGAGGCCTCCTGCCCGCACAGCTCACCCAGCCGCTTGGCGGCGCGGCCGGTGGGGGCGGCCAGCAGCGTTTTTAGACCCAGTGTTTCAAACAGACCGAGAATGCCCCGGAGACTGGTGGTTTTGCCGGTGCCGGGGCCGCCGGTCAGCAGCATGATCTGGTGGCCCGCCGCCATGCGGACGGCTTCCCGCTGCTCCGGGGCGTAGGAGATGCCCTGTTCCCGCTCTACCCGGTCGATGAGGGTGTCCAGATTTTCGGGTACCAGCGTCTCCCGCTGGCACAGTTCCAGAATACGCTGGACGATGTAGGCTTCGTTCTCGAAGAGGTCGCTCAGGTAGACCGCTGGAGTGGCACCCACAAAGGTGGTGACTACCTTTCCCTGAAGCCGCAGGGCATCCAGTCCCTCGGCCAGCAGGTCAGCGCTGTCAATGTGCAGCAGCCGGGCGGCGGCGCTGAGTAGCTTTTCTCGGGGGAGAAAGCAGTGGCCGCTGTCCAGGTTGTGGGTCAGGGTGTATTGCACTCCGGCCTCCACCCGCAGCAGGTCGTCTGCGCCGATGCCGCAGGCGGCGGCGATCCTGTCCGCGTCGGCGAAGCGGAGCCCCACGTCCTCGTTCAGAAGCAGATAGGGGTCGGCCCGGAGAATGTCAATAGCCCGGTCGGCATAGCGCCGCCACAGGGCGAGACCGATGGAGGCGAGAAGCTGAAACTGGCCCAGAAACTCCATGAGCCGCCGCATTCCCGCCTTCTGGAGAAACTCCGCCTGAATCGCCCGGGCTTTTTTCAGCGTCATGCCTTTGAGCGAGGCCAGCTTCTCTGGCTCGGACTCGATGACAGCCAGCGTATCAGCGCCAAATTTGTCCACGATGCGCCGGGCGGTCTGCTTGCCGACGCCCTTGATGACGCCGGCGGCGAGGTATTCAAAAATGCCCTGGGTCTCCGTCGGTACGGAGGTCTCCATGGCGGCGGCCTTGAATTGGGGGCCAAAGGAGGGGTGATCCACCCACACGCCGGTGGCGAGAATGTGCTCGCCGGGCGAGACGTCGGCCATCTCGCCCACCACGGTCTGACTGCCCTCCTTGGACTTGACCCGGAGAACGGTGTAGCCGTTCTCCGGGTTCTGATAGATGACCGCCGAGACGGTGCCCTCTAAGGTTTCCACTTGTGACTGCTCTGGCGCCATCGGGACGCCTCCTTTGTTTTTGAAATCTGAAATGGGTGCGCAAGGAATATGATTTGATTGAATTATGTAAACTAAATTTGATCCATGTCCTGCTCTGCTGCGCAGAAGTGCAGCTCCGGATAGCGCCGGCACAGCCGCTCGGCGGCGGCCAGCCCGTCGCTGTCCAGTCCCGCATCCGCGAGGTAAATGGCATCAATATCCAGCTTACCCTCTCCGGACAGGGCGGTCAGCCCCTTGAGCTGTTGCTCCAGCAATCGGCCGTCGCCCAGAGCGGGCAGAAGAATGATCGCGCCCCGGACGGGATAGACCAGCCGCCCCACCGCAAAGCGGATGCAGGCGGCCAGACCGATCGCGCAGAAAACTGCCAGTAAAATCTCCCATACCACATGACTCGCCTCCGGGGCATCCTATGCCCCGGAACGGTTCGGTGTGTCAGGAGAGCATTTTCCTGAGGTAATGGCCGGTGTAGGACGCCTCGCACCGGGCGACTTCCTCCGGCGTGCCGGTACAGACGATCTCGCCGCCGCCGCTTCCACCTTCGGGTCCCAGGTCGATAAGGTAGTCGGCAGTCTTGATGACGTCCAGATTGTGCTCAATGATGAGCACCGTATTACCCACCTCCACCAGCCGCTGGAGCACTTCTACCAGACGGTGTACGTCGGCGGAGTGCAGGCCGGTGGTGGGCTCATCCAGAATATAGATGGTAGAGCCGGTGGAACGCTTGGCCAGCTCCGTGGCCAGCTTGACCCGCTGAGCCTCGCCGCCAGACAGGGTGGTGGAGGACTGGCCCAGCTTCACATAGCCCAGACCCACGTCGTAGAGGGTCTTGAGCCGGGCGTAGATCTTGGGGATGTTCTCAAAGAAGGGGAGGGCTTCGTCCACAGTCATCTCCAGCACTTCATAGATGTTTTTGCCCTTGTACTTGACCTCCAGCGTCTCGCGGTTGTAGCGCTTGCCCTTGCAGACTTCGCAGGGGACGTAGACGTCTGGCAGGAAATTCATCTCGATCTTGATGAGGCCGTCTCCGGAGCAGGCTTCGCACCGGCCGCCCCGGACATTGAAGGAGAATCGCCCGGCGCCATAGCCCCGGGCCTTGGCGTCCTGCGTGGAGGCAAAGAGCTCCCGGATGTCGTTGAACAGGCCGGTGTAAGTGGCCGGATTGGAACGGGGGGTGCGGCCGATGGGGGACTGATCGATGGCGATGACCTTGTCCAGAAATTCCTCGCCCTCAATGGCGCGGTGCTTCCCGGCGCGCACCTTGACCCGGTTCAGGTCGGCGCCCAGCTTTTTATAGATGATCTCATTGACCAGACTGGACTTGCCGGAGCCGGACACGCCGGTGACCACAGTGAAGGTGCCCAGCGGAATGGAGACGTCGATGTTTTTCAGATTGTTCTCTGCCGCGCCCCGAATGGTCAGAAAATGGCCGTTGCCCGTTCGGCGTGTATCGGGGACGGGGATCTTCTTGCGGCCGGAGAGGTATGCGCCGGTGATGCTTTTCGGGCAGGCCATGATGTCCTCGGCGGTGCCGGTGGCCACGATCTCGCCGCCGTGGATACCTGCGCCGGGGCCCACGTCCACAATGAAGTCGGCGGCGCGCATGGTGTCCTCGTCGTGCTCCACCACCAGCAGCGTGTTGCCCAGATCCCGCAGCTTGCGCAGCGTGTTCAGCAGCAGATCGTTGTCCCGCTGATGCAGGCCGATGGAGGGCTCGTCCAGAATATACAGTACCCCCATCAGGGAGGAGCCAATCTGGGTGGCCAGCCGGATGCGCTGACTTTCGCCGCCGGACAGTGTGCCCGCGCTGCGGCCCAGCGTCAGGTATTCCAGCCCCACGGAGTTCAGAAAACCAAGCCGGGAACGAATCTCCTTGAGGATCTGATCGGCAATGCGCTGCTGCTGTTCGGTGAGGGTCAGGTTCTGCATGAACTCCAGCGCCTGAGTGACAGGCAGCTGGCAGAAGTCGTGGATGGACAGGCCGCCCACCGTGACGGCCAGCACTTCCGGGCGCAGTCGTTTTCCGCCGCAGGCGGGGCAGGGGCGGTTGCTCATGCAGTCCTCCAGCTCCCGGCGCACGCCGTCGGACTGGGTCTCCTGATAACGGCGCTCCAGATTGCTGACAATGCCTTCAAAGGGCTGCTTGATGACTGATTTTCCACGGGCGTTTTCATAGGTCATGGTGAGCTTTTCACCCTTGGTGCCGTAGAGAATGGCCTCTACCGCCGCATCGGAGAGGTTCTTGATCGGGTCGTTCAGCTTGAATTTGTACTTCTTGGCCAGTGCGTCAAAATACATCCGGGAGATGCCGTCGCTCCTGATGCTGTTCCAGCCGGAGGCGGTAATGGCGCCCTCCAGAATGGAGAGTTCCCGGTTGGGGATGATAAGTTCAGGATCCACCTTCAGCTGGAAGCCCAGGCCGGTGCAGGTAGGACAGGCGCCGTAGGGGTTGTTGAAGGAGAAGCTGCGGGGGGCCAGCTCCTCAATGGAGATGCCGCAGTCCTCGCAGGCATAGTTCTGGGAAAAGACCAGATCCTGATCCTCCCGCACCAGATTGATGAGCACAATGCCGCCGGACAGGTTGGAGGCGGTCTCCACAGAGTCGGTGAGCCGCTGGGCGATGTCGTCCCGGATGACAAGACGGTCTACCACGATCTCGATGTTGTGCTTCTTGTTTTTGTCCAGCTTGATCTCCTCGGTCAGCTCGTAGAGACTGCCGTCCACCCGGGCACGGACATAGCCGGAGCGGCGGGCGTCCTCAAACACCTTCTGGTGTTCGCCCTTCTTGCCGCGGATGACCGGGGCCATGACCTGAATGCGGGTGGCCTCCGGGAGGGCCATGACCTGATCGATGATCTGGTCGACGGTCTGCTGCTTGATCTCCTTGCCGCATTTGGGGCAGTGGGGAGTGCCCACCCGGGCCCAGAGCAGGCGGAGATAGTCATAGATCTCCGTCACCGTGCCCACAGTGGAGCGGGGGTTTTTGCTGGTGGTCTTCTGGTCAATGGAGATGGCGGGAGACAGGCCGTCAATATAGTCCACATCGGGCTTTTCCATCTGGCCCAGAAACATCCGGGCGTAGGAGGACAGGCTTTCCACATAGCGCCGCTGACCCTCGGCATAGATGGTGTCGAAGGCGAGGCTGGATTTGCCGGAGCCGGACAGGCCGGTCAGTACCACCAGCTTGTCCCGGGGGATGCGGACATCCACGTTTTTCAGGTTGTTGGCGCGTGCGCCTTTGACGAAAATATGATCCTGCATGGTGTTGGTTACCTCGGTATCAGTTTAGAAAGCGGAAAGGATCGGGAATTTGACTGCCCCATAGAGTCTGTGTGCGGCGGAACAGGGCGCGTGCATGAATGCGGTCATGCCAGAGATAGCGGCGCATCAGCTTGCGCGGCGTCCATGCTTCGCCGTCGGGAGCGGTATGGATGCCCATGGTGAGATATCCGGGCAGAGCCTCGACGGCCTCCAGCCCCAGCAGACGGGTATCATAGCATCGGGGTTGGATCGGGCATTCCGCGCCGAGAGCAGCCGTATAGTAACCGGTGCAGTTGTTTACATGGTCGAACATGGCGCGGGCGGTGTTTGGATAAGCACCATAGAAGGTCGTCCGGGCCGGAGCCAGCGGAGTGTCCGGGTTCGGAATGGCGGCGTAAAGTGCGTCCAGACATTGTGCGGAGCGCAAAACCAGCGCCCGGAGCGGGGTGTATTCGTCCTGTGTCAGGGGGAGACATTCGCGGTCAAAGAGCACGTTTCCGTCTGCGTCCTCCACATGGAGTTCCGGTTGATAGACTTCCTGCTCAACTTTGACAAGCATGGACGACGGAGCCGGGTACCCGGCCCAGCGGCAGAAGGCAGATATATCAGCGGGCAGCTTTGCCATGGCCTCCTGCTTGGTGCGGGCCCGGGCATACGCGCCGGGACAGTCCGCGGAAAAGAGCATACAGCCGGCCGCGCCGTATTCCAGAACAGCGTTCATAAAGAAGTCTCCTTGCCGTGATTTACGGCTCATAAAGGGTGGCGCACACTATTTGGAGAATGCGCGCCATGCGCTTGAGCAGAAATTCCGCCGCCTGCGGGCTGGTGAGAGCCGTCCCGTCCGGGGCGGCGGGGTGCCATTCGGAATAGGTGCAGAAGTTTCCCACCCCGTCCTGAAGTGCATCGGTAGAGATGCAGAGCATATGCTGGGCACCCTCCAGCGGCGTCAGGCTGAGTGTTAAGGGCGGCGTGTCCGCCGGGATATGCGTCATCAGCTCGGTCAGCTGCTGCGTGGTGTCCTCCGGCAGGTCCGCCTTTGTGGTCCAGCGCCGCTTTGCGGAAAACAGGCCGGACTTTGGTTCGATGGTCAGATGATGCACATGGCTCAGCGTGAGCGGGCAGAAAATGCGGGTGCGGAAGCGCTCGCCTGCCTGTAGGGGCATCTCATTTCCTGCGATCGCCGCGCCCAGCGGGGCGGCGGGGATGACCCACCCGCCGGAATAGTAGAAGTGACCGGTGGGATTCCGCTTCGATACCCGGTCAATGGTGAGCGGGGGCGTCTGCGGCGGAAGCTGGGCGGAAAACTGCGTCACAAGCTCAGTCCAAGTCATAGCGCGCTCCTTTCTCTTGCGGATGCTTCACTTTTTCTTCTGTGTCTCGCCCCGCAGTTCGATGATCTGGTCACGCAGCGCGGCGGCCAGCTCGAATTCCAGCATTTTGGCGGCTTCCTTCATCTGCTTTTCCAGCTTGTCGATGAGCTGGAGCTTTTCCAGCTTCGTCATCTGCTTGACGGGCTTGGCGTCCCGCTTGGCGGGCTCGGCGATCTCCAGCAGCTCCCGGATGTCCTTGCGGATGGTCTTGGGCGTGATGCCGTGGGCCTTGTTGTAGGCGTCCTGCTTTTCCCGGCGGCGCTGGGTCTCGTCCATGGCCTGCCGCATGGAGGGGGTGATCTTGTCGGCATAGAGGATGACTTCGCCGTCGGCGTTTCGTGCGGCGCGGCCGATGGTCTGGATCAGAGCGGTCTCGCTGCGCAGGAAGCCCTCCTTGTCCGCGTCCAGAATGGCCACCAGGCTCACCTCCGGCAGATCCAGTCCCTCCCGGAGCAGATTGATGCCCACCAGCACGTCAAAGGAGCCAAGGCGCAGATCCCGGATGATCTCCATGCGTTCAATGGTGTCGATGTCGTGGTGCATATAGCGCACCTTGATGCCGGCGGTCTGGAGGTATTGGGTCAGATCCTCGGCCATTTTCTTGGTCAGCGTGGTCACCAGCACCCGCTCCTGCCGGGCGGCGCGGATATTGATCTCGCCGATCAGGTCGTCGATCTGACCTTCGATGGGCCGCACCTCCACTTTGGGATCCAGCAGGCCGGTGGGGCGGATGACCTGCTCCACGATCTGGCCGGAGCGCTCCTGCTCGTACTTGCCGGGGGTGGCGGAGACGTAGATGACCTGATTGAGCCGCTGTTCAAATTCCTCAAATTTCAGCGGCCGGTTGTCATAGGCGCAGGGGAGCCGGAAACCGTAGTCCACCAGCGTGGTCTTGCGGGCCCGGTCGCCGTTGTACATGGCCCGCACCTGGGGCAGGGTGACGTGGGACTCGTCGATAAAGAGCAGAAAATCCTTGGGGAAGTAGTCCAGCAGCGTGTGGGGCGGGGAGCCGACCGGGCGGCCCTCGATGACTCTGGAGTAGTTTTCAATGCCGGAGCAGTAGCCGATCTCCTGCATCATCTCCACATCGTACATGGTGCGCTGGCGGATGCGCTGCGCCTCGATGGCCTTGCCCTGTTCCTCAAAGAACCTGACCCGCTCATCCATCTCTTTGTAGATGTCCTTGATGGCCCGATCCATCTTCTCTTTCGGGGTGACATAGTGGGTGGCGGGCCAGATGGGGATGTTATTCAGCCGCCGGATCGGGGTTCCGGTGACCACATTGATCTCGCTGATGCGGTCGATCTCGTCGCCGAAGAACTCCACCCGGATGGCGGTGTCCTTCCAATAGGCGGGCCAGATCTCCACCGTGTCGCCCCGCACCCGGAACATATTGCGCTCAAAGGCGATGTCGTTGCGCTCGTAGCGGATGGCCACCAGCTTGCTCAGCAGCTGGCGGATCTCCATGGTGGCGCCGACCCGGAGGGAGACCATCATGGAGGCAAAATCCTCCGGTTCACCCAAACCGTAGATGCAGGAGACGGAGGACACCACAATGACATCCCGCCGCTCTAGCAGGGAGGCGGTGGCGCTCAGACGCAGCCGGTCAATCTCATCGTTGACGGAGGAGTCCTTCTCGATGAAGGTGTCTGTGTGGGGGATATAGGCCTCGGGCTGGTAGTAGTCGTAGTAGGAGACGAAGTATTCCACCGCATTGTGGGGAAAAAACTCCCGGAACTCGCTGTAAAGCTGGGCGGCCAGCGTTTTGTTGTGGGCCAGCACCAGCGTGGGGCGCTGCACCTGCTCGATGATCTTGGCCATGGTGAAGGTCTTGCCGGAGCCGGTGACGCCCAGCAGCGTCTGCTCATCCAGCCCCAGTTCCACGCCCCGGCTCAGCGCCTCGATGGCCTCCGGCTGGTCACCGGAAGGGGCATAGGGACTGACCACTTCAAATTTTGGCACGGCATTCCCCTCCTTATATCAGTATAAACAAGTTATCTCTATTTTATAGAAACGTATGTTCGATGTCAATATCAAACGCCGGAATTTCGCGGCGGCGGGATCAGACCGGAGCGCACCATGGAGACGAATTCCCCGTCCGCGACCACCAGATGATCCAACAGTTCAATGTCCAGCGCCCGCAGCAGGGGAATGAGTTGGAGCGTCAGCTTTACGTCAGCTTCGGAGGGGACGGCCAGGCCGCTGACATGGTTGTGGGCCAGCACGACGGAGGTGGCCCGGTCGTCCATGGCGGTCTCGATGACCAGCCGGGTGTCCATAAGCACCCGGTTTAGACTGCCCTCCGCCAGCCGACGGCAGGACAGCACCCGGCCCTTGGCGTCCAGACAGAGCAGGTAGAGCAGTTCGCTCTTTGCTCCGAAAAAATAGGGCAGCAGATATTCGCCTGCGTCCTCCACGGAGCAGACCTTGTCCTCGTGCCCGGCCCGGGAGGCCAGGTAGCGGCGCATGACCTGGGGAAACATGGAGAGGTAGAGGGCGGTGTGCTCACCCACGCCCTTGACCTGTCGCAGATCCTCCGGGGAGGCGTCCAATACGGCGGCGAAGGAGCCGAAGTGGTTGATGAGCCGGTGGGCCAGCGGGTTCACATCGCCCTGCGGCACGGCATAGAACAGCATCAGCTCCAGAAGCTGGTGGTCGTCAAAAACTCGTTCGCCGTGGTCGGCAAAGCGCTGCTTCAGACGCTGACGGTGCCCCTCATGAATGGACATGATTTCCCCTCCTTTTAGGTGATGATGGAAAAACCGGCAGACGCACCAGCGGTGCGCCTGCCGGTTCAGGGCCTGTGTTGTGATTTGCGGTCCAGTTTTTAGGCCTTTGCGCCGTACTGCTCCAGATAGGCCTCCATTTTGGCCTTCATCTCGTCATCAATGTAGACCTTGCCATCGATGGGGCGGTTGTGGAGGAAGGAAATGATCTCCCGCACGGTGACGATGGGGCAGACCGTGATGCCGTAATCCTCCCGCAGCTCGTCCAGCGTGGAGCACTCCTTGGTGCCGCGCTCCATGCGATCCACGCTGACGAACAGATAGGCCATTTTCACATCGGCGACGTGCTTGAAGAGCTCAATGCTCTCCCGCACGGCGGTACCGGCGGTGACCACGTCCTCCACAATGGCGATCACGTCGCCGTCCTGGGGCTTGTAGCCCACCATGCTGCCGCCTTCGCCGTGATCCTTGACCTCCTTGCGGTTGAAGCAGTAGGGCATATCGCGGTCATAATTGCGGTACAGGGACGATGAGGCGGCCACGACCAGCGGAATGCCCTTGTAGGCGGGGCCGAACAGGGCGGTCACGTCGCTGCCCATGTGCTCCTGCATGCAGGCGGCGTAGTAGTCGCCCAGCTGTGCAGCCTGCGCACCGGTCTTGTAGTTGCCGGTGTTGATGAAGTAGGGGGTCTTGCGGCCGGACTTGGTGGTAAAGTCGCCGAAGGTCAGCACGCCGGAACGTACCATAAAGGTGATAAATTCTTCTTTGTAAGTCATGGAAGAGTGCTCCTTTCCAGTTTGACATCATTTCATATCTATAAAATTATATCATTTTCGACCTTCCAGTACAACCGGATTTTTTTCTTTTCCCGATCAGCGGTGGAAGATTGCTCCAGCCAACGCCTGCCCGGCGGCGACGCCGGCAAAGCATACTGCGAGACTTAGCATCGCATTGCCGCCCGCGGTCCAGAACCGGTGCTGCTGCCAGAGGGTGACCGTCTCCAGACTAAAGGTGGAAAAAGTGGTGAAGCCGCCGCAGAAGCCGGTTTTCAACAGCAGGTTCAGGTTGGCGGGAAAACTGTCCAGCTGGATGGCGCATCCGGCCAGAAAACCGATGATGAGGGCACCGAGCGCGTTGGCGATCAGTGTGGCAAAGGGGAAGCGGCCGCTGATGGGCAGCAGCGTCAGCGCATAGCGGCAGACCGCGCCTGCTCCGCCGCCCAGCGCGACCAGAAGAAATGGTTTCATGGGGACAAACTCCTTAAATGTTTTTCCTTATTATATCAAATGCCCCGGATAAAGGAAAGTGTGCACCCGGTCTCCGGGTGCACACAGAAATTATGTGTTGCTCAAGGGATAGAGTACAAAGGGTTCTTCAAAAAAGCCGATGTAGATCTTCAGCGGCTGGCAGAGGCCAGCGTCCTGTTTTGGCTGAATATAGTCGTCTACGCTGAGGGTGATCGTCACCTCGGTGGGATTGCCGTCTGCGTCCTCGGTATACCGCATGCCGCCGCCCGATGTGGCCAGGCGGACGGTGGAGCCGTCGGAGAATTCCAGATAGGGGCGGAACACCTTCCAGACGGCGAGGTCACTGCACGCTTCATCATTGAGAAAGGCGAAGGACAGGTCGGACACGGTGATCGCTGCGGTGAGTTGGCCGTCGGTCACGGCCACGTCGGAGATGGACGCAGTGCCGGTGCCGCTTTTCAGCTCGGTCACGTCCTTTTTCTGGCCGCAGCCGGTGAGCAGGGCGCACAGCAGGAGCAGGGCGGTCGTGAGGGAGAGCAGTTTTCTGAATCGGAACATGAGTCTGACCTCGCTTTCTATATGAAATTGCAAAATATTTACTATCTACGCATAAAGTACCATATTGAATTTGTTTGTGTCAATCTTTTTTTGATTTTGGAGAAAAAAGTTCCCCGCTCCGATGGGAGCGGGGAGAAGGAAAAAGAGAAAAGAGAGGAAAGCTTATTTTGCGGCATTCTTCTCAGAATGCTTGATCTGCTGGAAGGCGTCCATATCCTTGACCAGCGGGCCCACCAGCATCCACATGATGATGGCGTTGGGCACGACCATCAGGGCGTTCAGGATGTCGGAGATGTCCCACGCGACCTCAAAGGCGGAGACACAGCCCACAAAGGCGATGACAGAGAACAGCACCCGGTAGACCATGGTGGCCTTGGTGGAGCGGGTCAGGTATTCCAGCGCCTTCTCGCCGTGGTACTCCCAGCCGAGGATGGTGGAGAAGGCGAACAGAGCCAGTGCGATGGCCACCAGCCACGCGCCCACAGGGCCGAGCGTGGAGCGGAACGCGGCGATGGTGAGGGAGGCGCCCTGAAGGACGACCTCGCCGGTGGCGGGATCGTTGACCTGACTCATGACGCCGGAGGTCAGAATGGCCAGGCCGGTGACGGAGCAGACCACAAAGGTATCCCAGAAGGTGCCGGTGGAGTTGATATAGCCCTGACGGACGTGGTTGTCGGTGGTGGCGGCGGAGGCGGTGATGGCGGCGGAGCCCATGCCGGCCTCATTGGAGAAGCAGCCCCGGGCCACGCCCTTGCTCATGGCCTGGGCCATGCTGGCCACCACACTGCCGGCCACACCGCCGCCCACCGCCTTGACGGAGAAGGCCATGCGAAGCATATCGACGATGGCGGCGGGAACCGCGGTGATGTGGCAGATAATGACCACCAGTGCGCCCACAAAATAGAAGATCGCCATGATGGGCACGATGACGGAGGAGACCTTGGAGATGGACTTCAGGCCACCCACCACGATCACCAGCGTGGCAAGTCCGACGATGACGCCCACGATCCACATGGGCGCGCCGCAGATGTTGTGAAAGGCGTCGGCAATGGAGTTGCCCTGGGTCAGGTTGCCGATGCCGAAGGAGGCGACCACGGCAAACAGGGCGAACAGCACGCCCAGCACCTTGCCGAAGCCCTTGAACTTGCTGCCATAGACGGCGGGAATGCCGTATTCCGCAGTTACCATGGGGCCGCCCAGCATTTCGCCCCTGTCGTTCTGGACCCGGTATTTCACGGCCAGAGAACACTCCGTGAATTTGCTGGAGATACCGAAGGCGGCGGAGATCCACATCCACACCAACGCGCCGGGACCGCCGACGGCCAGCGCGGAGGCCACACCGGCAATGTTGCCGGTGCCGATGGTGGCAGCCAGCGCCGTACACAGGCAGGCGAAGGGGGAGACGTCGCCGGTGCCCCGATGGGTGGTGCGGGCCTCTTTGGAGAGCGTGCTCTTGATGGCGTAGCCCAGGTTGCGCCAGGGCAGGAACTTGGTGCGAACGGTGAGAAAAATGCCGGTGCCCACCAGGATGACCAGCATGACCGGGCCCCAGACCCAGCCGTCAATGGTTTCGAGAATGTCTAAAAATGTCATATTGCTCTCTCCTTGCATCGAAAAGTAAGACCAAGCCGCCGCCGGAAAACAAAAGGGCAAACCGGGTCTCTCGGCGGGTTTGCCCAAAGGATGCGGATGAATGAAAAAAGCCGCCGGGTGGACGCAGGAAGCCCCGAAAGGGGATCGCCTTTGATCCACGCGACAGCTGTGCAGATAAATCACTCTGTCCTTTGGCCTGAGAGATCCGCAGCAGGGGGGAGTGCTGCGTTACACCTTCGGCACCCGTGCAGACGGGCTTCTCCAGAGTGCGCAAATTCCTTGACCGGAACCTGCGCGGTGGTGAACTTGTTGGAGCTAGTATAGCTGGAATTCTTTAAAAATGCAAGAGTAAAAATCAAAAACTGCATTTTGACGGAAAAACAGGCACTTTACTGCATGAAATTGATGGATTGCGAAAAACTTGGACCATCCCAGCGGTTTTTCTTGCCAAGCGGGTCGAAATTCGGTATGATAATACAGTTGAAAGAAAAAGACGGGCGCCATGGAAGGCCCAATCAGGAAGCAGGAGAGAATATGAGCAAGACACCGTTTGTCACCCGGGATCAGTTGGAGCAGATCTGCAAGGACTATCCGACGCCCTTTCATATCTATGATGAGGCGGGCATCCGCGAGACGGCTCGGAACGTATACAAGGCATTCAGCTGGAATCCGGGCTTCCGGGAGTATTTTGCCGTGAAGGCCACCCCCACCCCCCGCATCCTGAAGATTCTGAAGGAGGAGGGCTGCGGCGTGGACTGCTCCTCGCTGACGGAGCTCATGATGAGCGACCGCTGCGGCTTTGGCGGTGAGATGATCATGTTCTCATCCAATGACACCCCGGCAGAGGAGTTTGTGCTGGCGGATGAACTGGGGGCCACCATCAATCTGGACGATGTCACCCACATTGATTTTCTGGAAAAGACCATTGGTCACATTCCTGAGACCATCTCCTGCCGCTTCAATCCCGGCGGCGTATTTCAGCTGGGCGAGAGCAAAGAGGGATTTCAGGTCATGGACAATCCCGGCGACTCCAAGTATGGCTTTACCCGGGAGCAGATCTTTGAGGGCTTCAAGCTGCTGAAGGCCAAGGGGGCCAAGCGGTTCGGCATCCACTCCTTCCTGGCGTCCAACACGATTTCTAATGACTACTATCCCGCACTGGCCGGTCAGCTCTTTAAGCTGGCGGTGGAGCTGAAGCGGAAGACCGGCGCAGATATCCGTTTTATCAACCTGTCCGGCGGCGTGGGTGTGCCCTACCGCCCGGAACAGCCGGAGAACGACATCTTCGCCATTGGCGAGGGTGTGCGTAAAAAGTACGAGGAGATCCTTGTGCCCGCAGGCATGGGCGATGTGGCCATCTACACCGAGATGGGCCGCTATATGCTGGCCGCTCACGGTCATCTGGTCACCCGGGCCATCCACGCCAAGCACACCTATAAGGAGTATATCGGGGTGGACGCCTGCGCCGCCAACCTGATGCGTCCGGCCATGTACGGCGCCTACCACCATATCACCGTCATGGGCAAGGAGAACGCTCCCTGTGACCACAAGTATGATGTGGTCGGTTCCCTGTGTGAGAACAATGATAAATTTGCCATTGACCGTATGCTGCCGGAGATCGAGAATGGCGACCTGCTGGTCATCCACGACACCGGCGCTCACGGCTTCTCTATGGGCTATAACTACAATGGCCGGCTGCGCAGTGCCGAACTGCTGCTCCGGGAGGACGGCAGTGTGGAGATGATGCGCCGGGCGGAGACCCCGGAGGACTATTTTGCCACGCTGGTCTGGTGATCCGATCAATTCAATTTAAAACGGCTCCGATAACGCTTGCGCGGTATCGGAGCCGTTTTTATTATGAAAAGCTCAGCTTACGCTGTACCCGAGTGCGGTACACTGCCGGGTGACGGTGGTGCACAGCTCGTTATAGTAGCGCAGATAGTCCTTCTTTTTCTGGCGATCCTGCTGCTGAAGACGTTGAAATTCTTGCCAGCGGGTGCAGTTCTTGTGGCAGCCCTCTTTGTGAAGTGGGCATTCACTCTGACATGGAAGCATACTGACATCGCTCCTTTTCACGCTTGAAGTCTGCTTTTATGATACCAGAGGAAGTGCTTCGCTTTCTACCAAAGCCGGGTTAAATCAGTATAAAATATCCGCAGTGTTGAATGGAGAAGGGGGACCTTCTGAAAGAAAGTCCCCTTCTTATCTAATCGGTTTCATCGTTTTCCAGCTTATTTTCGCTTCCGCCCAAACCCAGATCGTTGCCCAGAAAACTGCCCAGCTGGATCGAACCCTTGCCGTATTTTCCGCGGATAGAACTCAGCGTGTCCTCCAGCCGCCCTTGCTTTTCCCGCGCCGGTGCGGCGGCGTCCGGGAACAGGGTGAGCTGTTCCGCGTCCTGCTCGATGGGAATGAGCTGCTCCGCCGTCAGAGCCAGCAGGCGCACCGGTTTGCTGAAGTCCCAGCAGTGCTCTGCCAGCGCCATGGCAGTGTTCGTCAGCTCCCTGGAAAGACTGACGCTCCGCTCCAGCGTGACCTGACGGGAGATGGTGTGAAAAGCCGGGTCGCGTATCTGGATCTGTACGGTGCGGCAGTGAACGCCGTGGCGGCGCATCCGTTCGGAGACGGATTCGGCCAGCGCGGTGAAGCCCAGCTGGATGTCCCGTTTTCCGACCAGATCCCGCCGAAAGGTGATGCTGTTGCCAATGCTCTTGGACTCCCGGTGCTCGTGGTAGGGCCGCACCGGTTCATGCTCGTCCCCATTGGCACAGTGCCATGCGGACTCGCCCCGGATACCAAATTTTTTTCTGAGCAGTCCTTCATCGCTCCGGGCCAGATCGCCGATGGTGTGAATGCCCAGCTCCCGGAGCTGTCGCTCAAACCGGCCGCCCACATAGAGCATGGAGCCCACCGGCAGTGGCCAGACCAGCTCCTCCATCTGTGCGCGGGAAAAGACGGTGGTGGCGTCCGGCTTTTTGTAGTCGCTGCCCAGCTTGGCGAAGGTCTTGCAGAAGGAGACGCCTACGGAGACGGTGATGCCTGCTTCCTTGTGTACCTCGGCGCGGATCTGGTCGGCCACGGCCTTTGCGTCACCGCCGAACAGGTGAAGAGAGCCGGTCAGGTCGAGATAGCTTTCATCAATGCTGGCCGGTTCCACCAGGTCGGTGTAGCGCAGGAAGATCTCGTTCATCTGATGGGAGATCTTGGCGTAGAGCTCACGGTGCGGCGCCACCAGCACCAGCCCCGGACATTTGCGCTGGGCCTGCCAGATGGGCTCCGCCGTCTGTATTTTGCAGGCCTTGGCCAGTTGGTTTTTGGCCAGAATAATGCCGTGACGGCTTTCCTGGTCACCGGCCACTGCCATGGGCACGCCTGCAAGTTCCGGGCGGAGCAGGCATTCGCAGGAGGCAAAAAAGTTGTTGCCGTCCACATGGAGAATGACCCGCTCCATCAGGGTTTTGCTTGACGCTGCTTCTGCTTGTAGTCCCGGCGCAGACGGGCAAAATGGCGCAGATAGAGGATGATGGCCAGCAGCATCATGACCGCGCTGACACAGACCAAGGTGTAGGCTAGCGGCCGGGGCATATGGGGGAACACCACCAAAGCCAGCATAACGGCGTAGAATACCGCCGTGTCCAGTTTGCCGATCAGGATGGCACCGTCGTTCTGCCCCACCAGCCGGACGGTTTTCCAGCCCGCATAGGCCACGATAAATACACGGGCGAGAAAGAGCAGCAGCAGACCCACCACGCCGTGGTATTTCTCTACAAAGCAGAGGATCAGGGCAAATTTTGTCAGATAGTCCGCCACCGGGTCGAGCACCTTGCCCAGCTCGGACACCTGATCCAGCGCCCGGGCCAGCTTGCCGTCCAGAAAATCGCTGAGGGCGTTGAGTCCCAGCACCACAAAGGCGGGCCAGTTGTCCGCCACGGTCTTGCTGCTGTCAAACAGTACACAGAATAAAATGGCCAGTCCGATGCGCAGGAAAGAGAGCAGGTTTGGGATGGTCAGGATCTGATCCCGGGAGAGTCTGTCGTTCATGATCGATCGTCCTTTGTTAAAAACGCAGAAAGCGTGTCGTTTCAGCTAATTGTAGGCGGCCAGATCAGAAAAGTCAAGGCCGCGTGTGTGCGATAGTTGAATCCAGACGGGGAAGAGGATATAATCAAATTGGGGTTTGTAGGTCTGCAAAAGCACCTAACAAAGCCTTCCACTTGGGAG
>OGCO01002468.1_pt1 | contig 24159 bp, 18 predicted proteins | sample 1570171 | NCBI WGS metagenome assembly OGCO01 (sample SAMEA4370583, study PRJEB24528) | human gut metagenome
CCATGGCGGTCATGCGGGCGCTCTGCTCTGCGCAGAAGCTCTCGGTCATGGCACCGAAGATCATGCCGTGCATATAGATAGGAGCGGTCTGCTCGAACACCGTCCATGCGTCCGGCACCAGCTCGACTTCGCTGCGGGGGTCGCCCAGACCCTTGGGGGCGGGCTGCAGATGCTCGCGGTCCAGCGGCAGCAGACGCACCATGACCGGCTCACTGGTGAGCGCGTTCTGGATCTTGGTGTAGATAAGATAGATCTCATCCAGTTTGCCCGACTTGAAGTCGTCGATGGCGTCCACCGTGATGTCACGGGCGCGCTGCAGCGACGGGGCAGTCGCGCCGTACTGGAACTCCCGCACCAGGCGAGGGTCTTTGCGGAGGGCGCGGTAGCCCACCTGACCGATGACATAGAAACGGTCGTTCCTGTCAGCCTTTTCCAGCAGGAGTTTCAGCACGTTCTGGTTGAAAGAACCTGCCATGCCCTTGTCTGCCGTCAGCACCAGATAGGCGCGGCGGGGATCACCGTCCTCTCTCTGCCGCTCGTGGAAGAACGGATGCACCGGCTCATCAGGCAGATGGGGGACGACACGGGAGATGGTGTCTCTCATGCGGGTGAAGTAGGGCAGGACGTTCTGGTAGTTCTTGCGTGCCTTGCGCAGCTTGGAGGAAGAGATCAGATACATCGCGTTCGTGATCTTGCGGGTATCCTGAATGCTCTCGATGCGCTCTTTCAGCAGCTTACTGGACGCCATGACTCTCGCCTCCCTCGTAGGCCTTCCATGCGTTCAGGATGGTGTCGGTCTGCTCGGGAGTGAGCTTGCCGGTGGCCGTGATGGCATCCATCGTGCCGGACACATCTGCATGGAACTGGCGAACAAAGGCAGCGGTGTGCGCCCGCTGCTCAGCGAGAGGCACTTCGTCCAGCATCCCGTGGGAAGCCAGCACAAGGATGACCACCTGCTCGGCGTCGGTCTTGGGCTGATAGAGCGGCTGCTTGAGCATCTCGGTCAGAGCCTTGCCGTGCTCGAGCTGATGGCGGGTCTCGGCGTCCAGATCGGAGCTGAACTGCGCGAAGGACTCCATGTCCTTGTACTGGGCCAGCTCGATACGCAGGTTGGCGTTGGCCTTCTTCATGGCCTTGGTCTGGGCTGCGCCGCCGACACGGGAGACGGACAGGCCCACGTTGACAGCCGGGCGGTTGCCGGCGTTGAACAGAGCGCTCTCGAGGAAGATCTGACCGTCGGTGATGGAGATGACGTTGGTGGGGATGTAAGCGGACACGTCGCCTGCCTGCGTCTCAACGATGGGCAGTGCGGTGATGGAGCCGCCGCCCAGTGCGTCGCTCATGCGGCAGGAGCGCTCCAGCAGACGGGAGTGCAGATAGAAGACATCGCCGGGGTAAGCCTCACGGCCCGGAGAGCGGCGGAGCAGCAGGGAGATGGCACGGTAGGCCACCGCGTGCTTGGAGAGGTCATCGTAGACGATGAGGACGCTCTTGCCCTGCGCCATGAAATACTCGGCCAGAGCCGTACCGGCGTAAGGTGCGATGTACTGCAGCGGGGCGCTGTCGGAAGCGGTAGCCGCCACGATGGTGGTATAGCCCATCGCGCCGTGCTTCTTCAGATCTTCGGCCACGCGGGCGATGGAAGAAGCCTTCTGGCCGATGGCGACGTAGATGCAGAGCACGCCGGTGTCCTTCTGGTTCAGGATGGCATCGGTGGCGATCGAGGTCTTGCCGGTCTGGCGGTCGCCGATGATCAGCTCACGCTGACCGCGGCCAATGGGGAACATGGAGTCGATGGCGAGGATGCCGGTGTGGAGCGGCGTATCCACGCTCTGGCGCTCGAGGATGCCGGGGGCCTGCTTCTCGATGGGGTTGTAGCCCACAGCCTCGATGGGGCCTTTGCCGTCGATGGGCTCGCCCAGCGGGTCGATGACGCGGCCAAGGAAGCCGTCGCCCACCGGGATGCCGGCACGCTTGCCGCTGCGGGTGACCATGGTGCCGACGCCGACGGTCTCAGCGCCGTCGAAAAGCATGATGCCCAGACGGCCCGGCTCGACGCTCTCCACCATGCCCTTGGCGCCATTCTCGAAGGTGACGATCTCGCCGTAGACGGCGCGGTCCATGCCTTCCACTTCCACGATGCCGTCGGCGGAGGAGATGACCACGCCGCCCTCTTCGCTGGTGGCGGCGGGCTTGTAGTCCTCGATGCGGGTCTTGAGGGTGGCCAGAGAGGGCTTGTCGGCCATCATCTGGTCGATGGCGTGGCGGCCGGAGTTATCGAAGACGCGGTCGCCGATCTGCAGCACATAGCCGGAGAGGAGGCTGTCGTCCACCGTGACGTTCAGGATGACCTCGGTGGCGTCGTACAGCTTCGCGACCTCTTTCTTGATGCGCTCCAGGTCCTCCTCGCGGGGGGTGCGGGCGGCACGGAGGTCAGCTTTGACGATGCGGTTGGCCGAGAAGAACTCGGTGCTGAATTCACTTGCCATTTTCAGCCCCCGCTTTCTCCAACAGGTCGTCCAGCAGGCGGGCGTCGTCCTGCTCGTTCAGGCTGCGGGCCAGCAGCTTCTCGCACATGGCACGGGCCAGTGCAGTGGTCTGGGCGTCAGCCTGGCGCAGCTTGTGCTGGCGCTCGGCCTCGGCGGCAGCTTTGCTCTCGGCCAGGATGGCGTCGGCCTGCTTCTGGGCGTCAGCCAGCAGCTGCTGCTTGTCCTTTTCGGCCTGCTGCTCGTAGGCAGTGCGGCGGGCAACAGCCTCGGCGTCCACATTGCGCAGCTTTGCCTGCGCATCGTTCAGGGCCGCAACGGCCTCCTGCTTGGAGGTCTCGGCGGCGTTCAGTGCGTCATCCACCTGCTTCTGGCGCTGTGCGATGATGTTCATGACAGGCTTGTACAGGAACTTGCGCAGCAGCAAAAACAGAACCAGAATGTTGACGACTGTATACAGAAGGTTCAGATTCAGAGTCAGCATTCGTCATGCCTCCGTTATCAACCCAGGAACAGGATGATGAGCAGAGCAACGACGAAGCCGAAAATTGCAGTACCTTCGGCCAGAGCTGCACCCAGCAGCAGGTTGGTCTGGATCTTACCGGAAGCTTCCGGCTGGCGGCTGATGGCCTCCGTTGCCTTGCCGGTGGCAATGCCGATGCCGATGCCGCCGCCGATACCAGTCAGCGCTGCGATGCCAGCGCCCAGAGCTACGAGTCCGTTCATAATTATTTCTCCTTTATAAATCAATATTCTTCTTGAGGCTCCCCCTCTGGGGGAGCTGGCGCGAATGCGCCTGAGAGGGCAAGCCGCCTTTCTCAGAGCTTCCATACAGCGATAAGAACATTCTTCGTCAGAGCGAGGTCATCGCTGTGTTTTCTGCTTTTTGTCAGCATCCTTGCCCTCTCCGTCATCTTCGATGACACCTCTCCCAAGGGGAGAGGCTTTTGAGAGGTTTACTCTTCTCCACCAATACTCTCTTTCATGAACAGCGAGGTGAGGAAGACAAAGACATAGGTCTGGATGAGACCATCGAACAAATCAAAGTACAGGCTGAAGATGGCCGGCACGAACACCGGGACCACCAGCTTGATGAGCTCCATGATGACGAAAGCGCCCAGCACGTTGCCGAACAGTCGCATACACAGACTGGTGGGGCGGATGGCGATCTCGAGGATGTTCATGGGGGTCATGATGGGGGTGGGGGCGGCGAGGCTCTTGAGGAAGCCCTTGCCGCCCCGGGCATGGATGCCGGAATACTCGATGAGGCAGATGCTCATGAGCGCCAGCGCAGCGGTGACATTCAGATCCTTCGTGGGGGGCTTGATGCCGAACACGCCGATGAGGTTCGCACAGGCGATATAGAGAGCCACCGTCATGAGGTAAGGCACATACCGTCTGCCCTGCTCGCCCAGCAGGCCCGTGAAGAAGCCGTCGATGGTGGTGACGACCATCTCAAGGATGGCCTGCCGCCTGGAGATGTGGTCCACCTTGAGGTTCCGGGTGAGCAGGATGGAGACGATGACCAGAAACAGCATGATGCCCCAGCTGACCACCACGGATTCCGGCACCTGCAGGCCGCCGAGGGAGATCATCTCCACATTCAGCTCCTCTTTCAGGGCCGCAGTCAATGCGTTCATCGCTTTGCCTCCTTTCTGAGCAGAGTCTTATCCTGAAGCGTAAAGGTATCGTTCGTTTTCACTCTATCTCCTTTCGTTTCTTTTATTAAAGCAGCTGTGCTAAAAATCAAAGAAGGTGCGTTTGTTTTTATGGAAACACACCCTCTTTCCGCGCTCAGCGCAGCCCTTTTGCGTCTGGTATCATAGCACGATTGGTGCCGTTTGATAAGACCTTTGGTCGATATTCTACTTTTTGTTATATCTTATTTCACGCCTCGGCCGGGAATGTTGTGCATCTTGCTTAATAATGCATAGTTAAACTGTCCATTTTGACCAAATCCTTAGTCATTCCTTAGTGGTTCGTTTCATTTTTGAGGTAAAACGAAACCCTTTCGGCAGAATTATGCACTCCATGTATATCTGATATATAAAATTCATATGGCTGTCAAGTGTGTGATACATGAAATTTTCTTAATCAGAAGCTTATCTTTATTAAGTAATATTACCTTTTTATAATATAGGATATAGGCTCACTGGGCGTTCTGTCCACCGCGGCGGAAGATAGCACGGAAGATGAAGCGGGACAACGGGCCGCAGTAGAACATCTGCCAGCACAGAGCCATCGGGAAATTGCAGCCGAACGTATGCACCCACGTACCGAAGCTTGGCTCCTTGAACAGCACCGTTGCCACAAGGCTCATGACAGGGCACATGATGCAGACGATCATCAGAGAGATGGCATAGGTGATGAACTGCGGCCGGTCGGTGGGGCGCATGAAGGTGAAGGCCAGCGCAGTCGCCAGCTTTTCCACCACGAAGAACTCCAGCACGAAGGCCACCGGCACCATAATGGGCATCTCATGCAGGGCCATGCCGAAGGTGGCGTTGGTCACGCCGCCGGTGGCGAGGGCGACATTGTAGACGATCATTCCATAGACCATGATAGCGGCCATAACGACAGTAAAGACGATTTTTTCAAGCAGAGTCTTAGGCATTTTTGATTTTCTCCTCATTTGTGTTGTGGGGTAAAGTCTTTCGGAACTTTCGCCGCACAAAAAAAGACAGACGAGGGCGGAACCTTCGTCTGTCTTTGCACGACTACCATTCATTGCCCGCTATGATAGCACAAACTCCCGCCCCGCGTAAGAGTTTTCTGCCGTTTTCTCCCGTTTTGCGCAAATCCTTCCACGAACGACCCGAAATTTTCGGGCAGTTTATCGCATTCCCGCCGTCCCGTCAATCACCCGGAGCGAAGTTTGGCAGTTCTTGCGCAGAGGTTTTCCACAAAAGGCCCTGCAGGCCGTCCAGACTGCGCAGGGAGGCTGTTTCAGTCGTGCGTTTGTGTGAACAATACAATTTTTTAGTTGTTTCTTGAAAAATTATGTCCAATTTATTGTGCATTCTGCGAATAGACAAACCGCGCCCGCGCGTGTATAATAAAGCCAGAAACCAGAGAAGTACAGCAGAAGCTCAAATGAGAGCTAACCCCGCTGACTTTAAGCAGAAAGGAGCGAAGACCGATGGTCGATATGGAACCCGCACAGTACGCACAGACTGTCGGGGTTCGCTGAGAAGCAAAACAGAGGCTCACCACAAACGGGATGCTTCCCCCGTATAAAAACACAACAACGAGAGCCGTTCTTGAGCATCAATAAAGCGAATAACAGAACAGTCTGTGAAATAAAACCCCTCGCGTTCAAATAGATCCGCCGAAGGTGATCCCAATGAAGAAAGCTTTTGTACGGAACGTCTTATTTGAATAACTCCAAAGGAGAAACTCCGATGTACTAAGTAATGACACTCCCTTCGCAAATCTAACTCGAAAGAATGTGGTAATATGAAATTCATCTCTGTGATTCGTATCCCGCACTCCAACAGTTAAGAAAAGGGTCATTCCAATGTACTAAGAAATTCATTCCCCTGCTGATCGTTCTTCACCGTTTCAAAGGAGAATCTTCTATGAAACGTCCGGTACAGACCGAAAAATGAAGAAATCGAGGTCAAGAGGCTATGACTCCGAAGAAGTAAGCATCCTGCCGACTGAGGGCTTGCAACCGCCTCGAGTCGGCAGGTTTTTTTGTCTGATGTTTTCCAATGAAGCCTGCATCCTCCCGTTTTCCTGCCGGGAGGATGTGGGTTTTGTTTTGTCCCGGATATTTTGCAGCGGCAGGCGCAGGGCCTGTAGATTTTCGAATCTATTTCGTGTATACTTTTGCTCAGAAAGCAGCACTTACAAGGAGGCAGACCACTATGGCAAGCAATTTCGAGTTCTACTCCCCCACCCGGGTCATCTTCGGCAAAGGCACCGAACAGCGCGTGGGCGCGCTGGTGCGCGAATACGGCGGCACCCGTGTCCTCATCGTCTACGGCGGCAAGAGCGCTGTCCGCTCCGGTGTGCTGGACCGGGCCAAAAATTCTCTGGCCGAGGCTGGCATTTCCAGCTGGACGCTGGGCGGCGTCGTGCCGAACCCCCACCTCGACAAGGTCTACGAGGGCATCCGCATCGGCAAAGAGAACAGCATCGACTTCCTGCTGGCCGTGGGCGGCGGCAGCGTCATCGACACGGCCAAGGCCATCGCCTACGGCCTGGCCGAGCCGGAAAAGGACGTCTGGGAGCTGTACGAGCACACCCGCACGGCCAGGAAGTGCCTGCCGGTGGCCAGCATCCTGACCATCGCGGCGGCGGGCAGCGAAACATCCAACAGCAGCGTCATCACCCGGGTGGACACCCACCAGAAGCGGGCCTACAACGACGACATCAGCCGTCCGAAGTTCGCCATCATGGACCCCGAGCTCACCAAGACCCTGCCCGACTATCAGACCGAGTCCGGCTGCGCCGACATCATGATGCACACCATGGAGCGCTATTTCACCAATGGCGGCAATATGGAGTTGACCGACGCGCTGGCCGAGGGCCTGCTGCGCACCGTGATGAAGAACGCGGTCATCCTCCACACCGACCCGGCCAACTACGAGGCCCGGGCCGAGGTGATGTGGGCGGGCAGTCTCTCTCACAACGGCCTGACCGGCTGCGGCATCGCCAGCGGCGACTTTATGTCCCACAAACTCGAGCATGAGATGGGCGGTATGTTCGACGTGACCCATGGCGCGGGCCTCGCCGCCCTCTGGCCCAGCTGGGCGCGGTATGTCTATAAGGACTGCCTGCCCCGCTTCGTCCGCTTTGCCCGGAACGTCATGGGCGTGACCACCGACGGCACCGACGAGGAGATCGCCCTGAAAGGCATCGACGCCATGGTGGACTTCTACCACAGCATCGGGATGCCCGCCAGCTTCCACGAGCTGGGCATCGACCCCACCGACGCGCAGATTGACGAGATGGCCCGCCGCTGCCTCGAAGCTTGCGGCTCCGCCCTCGGCTCGGCCAAAAAACTCGATCTCGACGACATGATCGCCATCTACCACGCCGCCAACCACTAAGAAACTTTTTCTCACCTCTGCCCGGCACAGAGTATTTACTCTGCGCCGGGCATTTCGTTGTCTTTTGTGTGCTTCATCCTACTTTTTGGCAAAGAAGCGGAAAAGAGATGAGAAAAACAAGAGCATTTGCCTGAACTCTCTTTCATTTTTGTATCCCAGCCAGTATAAGGACTACCAGTCCGCCCCCGCTGAACTCGAAGTATAAACGAAGCGCACCCCTTCTCCATACAGAAGCAGAAGGGGTGCGCTTTTCTATGTCTGCCGAAAGTTTTCAACAACACAAAACTTCATCCTCTCATCACAAATTTCCATTGTCCTTTTTTGAGGGGGCTGTCTGCGAAGCAGACAGAGAAGGCTATCCATTCTTATAAAGAATAGATGTCTATAAAATTTCTATATTTTACAAAGGTTTCGTTTTGTGGTTTGATGGAGCCAGAACGAACGGAATCCCAAAAATCTCTGAACGAAAGGACGAAGATATATGCGTAAATTTCCTTGTGTATTCATGCGCGGCGGCACGTCGAAGGGCTGCATGTTCCTGGAAAGCGACCTGCCCGCCCGCGACCAGTGGGACGACATCTTTGTGCAGGCCATGGGCAGCCCTGACCCCAAGCAGATCGACGGTATGGGCGGCTGCGTGTCCAGCAACAACAAGATCGTCGTGGTCAACAAGAGCGACCGTCCCGGCATTGATGTGGACTACATCGTGGGCCAGTCCATCGTAGGCCAGTCCAAGATCGACTACAAGAGCAACTGCGGCAACATGACTGCGGCTACTGCTCCGTTTGCTGTCGAGATGGGTCTGGTGGAGCATCTGACCGAGCCCACCACTGTGGTGCATATGTTCAACCTGAACACCAACAAGACCATCGACGTGGAAGTTCCTGTCAAGAACGGCCAGTTCAACAACGAGGGCAACTGCTCCATTGCCGGTGTGGACGGCACTGCCGGTGAGTTAAAAGTCAACTTCCTCGACCCGGCAGGCGCCAAGACCGGCAGGCTCTTCCCCACCGGCAACGCCAAGGAAATGCTGGATCTGGGCGAGCTTGGCACCATCGAGGCCACCATTCTGGACGTCTCCAACCCCATGGTCCTGGTCCGCGCTGCCGACCTCGGCATCACCGGCACCCAGCTGCCCGCTGAGGTGGACGCCGACAAGGCTCTGGCCGCAAAGCTGGAAGCCATCCGCGGTGCTGCCTGCGTCAAAATGGGCTTCGCCAAAGACCCTGCCGACGCCACCGCCAACAGCCCCGCAGTCCCGAAAGTCGGCTTCGTGACGGCTCCTGTCAGCTTCACCGACATCAGCGGCAAGTCCGTCGATTCCTCCGAGATGGACGTCTGCGCTCGCGTCATCAGCGTGTTCAAGTGCCACAAGGCCTGCCCGCTGACCAGCGCTTCTTCCATCAGCGTGGCCGCATTCGTACCCGGCACTCTTGTCAATGAGCTGGTCGCTCTCAAGCCCAGCCAGCAGACCGTCCGCATCGGCCATCCCTCCGGTGTTATGACCATGTACCCCTATCTGGATGACCCCACCAAGCCCCTGAACGACATCGTCGTCTCCGGCGTGGCCGTCCAGCGCACCGCACGCCGCATCATGGACGGCACCCTGTACATCCGCAAGTAAGCGGCCTGAAGTTACCATCCATCATCTCCTATATCTTCTACATTCTTTTTCTTCTTGCGCAAAGCGGCTCGGAAATTTTTCCGGGCCGCTTTTGCTTTTGGCTATCCATCAACTTTTGGAATGGTTCTCAATCGAAATCAAATATTTTACAGAATAACCAGACTGCGGTATCATAGTGCCAGAAGGAAGGCCGACCACCAGGAAAGGCCATGAAAATAAAAAAGAGAGTTCGAGAAAGGAAGCACACATTATGCTCAAACTGTATGACAACGGCATCTACCTCGTTCACGGCGAGACCATCTGCTCCTGCCCCGAAGAGGCAGCTCAGAAGTCCGGCATCACCACTACGAAAGAGGAAGCCGCCAAAGGCACCATGGCCTACGGCATCCTGAAGGCTCACAACCAGAGCGACGACATGGACCAGCTTCGTCTGAAGTTCGACTCCATGACCAGCCACGACATCACCTATGTCGGCATCATCCAGACGGCTCGCGCTTCCGGCATGAAGCAGTTCCCGCTGCCCTACGTCCTGACCAACTGCCACAACAGCCTCTGCGCTGTCGGCGGCACCATCAACGAGGACGACCACAAATTCGCCCTGTCCGCCGCTCATAAATACGGCGGCATCTACGTCCCTACCAACATGGCCAACATCCACAGCTACAACCGTGAGACCATGGCCGGCGGCGGCAAGATGATCCTCGGCTCCGACTCCCACACCCGCTACGGTGCACTGGGCACCATGGCGGTCGGCGAGGGCGGCGGCGAGCTGGCCAAGCAGCTTCTGGGCCGCACCTATGACTTCGCTCGTCCGCAGGTCATCGCCATCTACCTGACCGGCAAGCCCCGCCCGGGCATCGGTCCCCACGACGTGGCTCTGAGCATCTGCGGTGCCGTCTATAAGAAGGGCTATGTCAAGAACAAGGTCATGGAGTTCGTCGGCCCCGGCATTGCCGGCCTGCCCATCGAGTATCGCAACGCCATCGACGTCATGACCACCGAGACCACCTGCTGGTCCTCCATCTGGGTCACAGATGAGGAGACCCAGCGTTACTACACTATCCACGGCCGTCCGCAGGACTTCAAGAAGCTGCAGCCTGCGGAGGTGGCTTACTACGATGGCTGCGTCTACATCGACCTGAGCACCATTGAATCCACCATCGCTATGCCGATGCACCCCTCCAACACCTACACCATCCACGAGCTGCAGGCCAACGCTGCCGACATCCTGCACGCTGTACAGGAAGAGGCCAACAAGCAGATCAAGGGTGCCAAGATGAATCTGGACAGCAAGTTCCACGATGGTGCCATCTGGGTCGATCAGGGCGAGATCGCAGGCTGCGCCGGCGGCACCTTCGACAACATCTGCGCCGCTGCCGACATCCTGCGGGGTCAGAGCTGCGGCAACGGTGCCTTCACCCTGAGCATCTATCCGGGTTCTATGCCCGCCCTGGCCGAGCTGTACAAGAATGGCCGCGCAAGCGACCTTGTCAACGCCGGTGCCATCATGCGCGAGTGCTTCTGCGGCCCCTGCTTCGGTGCAGGCGACTGCCCGGCCAACGGCGAGTTCTCCATCCGCCACACCACCCGCAACTTCCCGAACCGCGAGGGCTCCAAGCCGGGCGAGGGTCAGATGTCCAGCGTGGCACTGATGGACGCACGCTCCATCGCCGCCACCGCAGCCAACGGCGGCAAGCTGACCGCTGCCACCGATCTGGACGTGGAGTATACGAACCCCGAGTACCACTACAACGCCTCCCTGTACGAAAAGCGCGTCTACAACGGCTGGGGCAAGGCTGAGCCGGACGCAGAGCTGCGCTTCGGCCCCAACATCAAGGACTGGCCCGAGATGCCTGCCCTGACCGACGATCTGCTGGTCAAGGTCTGCTCCTACATCACCGACCCCGTCACCACCACCGACGAGCTCATCCCCTCCGGCGAGACTTCTTCCTACCGCTCCAACCCTGAGCGTCTGTCTGAGTTCGCACTGAGCCGCCGTGACCCCCAGTACGTGGGCCGCAGCAAGGAAATGCGCGCCATCGAGCGCGACCGTGAGGCCGGCAAGGCTCTGCCCGAGGAGGTCATGAAGGTCTATGAGGCCCTGACCAAGGCCGGCGTCGCCAACGACCCTGCCAACACCGACATCGGCTCCACCATCTTCGCCAATATGCCCGGTGACGGCTCTGCCCGTGAGCAGGCCGCGTCCTGCCAGCGCGTCATGGGCGCATCCGCAAACTTCGCAAAGCAGTACGCCACCAAGCGCTATCGCTCCAACTGCATCAACTGGGGCATGACGCCCTTCCTCGTAGAGAACCCCGAGGTGTTTGAACTGGGCGACTACATCTTTGTCCCGAGCATCCGCGAGGCTGTTCTGGAGAACAAGGCAAGCTTCTCTGCTTACGCTGTCAAGCCGGACGGCACCGTCACCGAGTTCCCTGTCTCCACCGGTGCGCTGACCGAGGCTGAGCGCCAGATCATCGCGGATGGCTGCCTCATCAACTACTACCGCAACAATCAGTAAGTAATAAAATATCATCAAACAACTGAGGGCAGGGGCTGTCCCCGCCAAGGCTGCGGGGTGCAGCCCCTGTCCCTTTATTTTTGAAAAGGAGAACACTTATGTCTGAATACATCACGACTGCTCTGCAGGAAGAAGAGATCAAGGCCGCACAGGAAAAGCTCGCTGAGCTCATCCGCTCCGACTTCGCCCGCATCGACCGCATGAAGGCTGACGAAGAAGTCACCGACTTCTCCAAGCTCGACACCATCACCATCGGCGTCATGCCCGGCGATGGCATCGGCCCCCTCATCATGACCCAGGCTCTCCGCGTCCTGAACCAGCTGCTGGCTCCCGAGATTGCCAGCGGCAAGGTGAAGATCCGCATCATCGAGGGCATGACCTTCGAGCGCCGCGTGGAGCTGGGCGAGAGCCTGCCCGCCGATGTCCTCGCCGCCTGCAAGGAGTGCAACGTCCTTATCAAGGGGCCCTTCACCACGCCCCGCGCCGGTGATAAGTTCCCCGACGGCACCCCGATGCCCAACATGGTCTCCGCCAACAGTCTGCTCCGCCGCAGCCTCGATTTGTTTGCCGCTGTCCGGCCCATCAAGATCCCGGAGAAGAACATCGACTGGTGCTTCTTCCGCGAGAACATCGAGGGCGAGTACATCTGGGGCAACAAGGGCATTCAGGTCAACGATGACCTCGCCATCGACTTCAAGGTCCAGACCAGACAAGGCAGTGAGCGCATCGCCCGCGCTGCCTTCGAGTACGCCCGCAAGAACGGCAAGCACAATGTGACCGCCATCACCAAGGCCAACATCGTCAAGCTGGCCGACGGCAACTTCCTGAAGGCTGTCCACCACATCGGAGAGACCGAGTACCCCGACATCGAGGTGCAGGAGCGTCTGGTGGATGCCATGACCGCCAAGATGGCAGACCCCGAGTTCACCAAGGGCTGCGAAGTCTTTGTCCTGCCGAACCTCTATGGCGACATCGTGACCGACGCTGCTGCTGAGATGCAGGGGGGCTTAGGCAGCGCTTCTTCCTCCAACATCGGCAATAAGTACGCCCTGTTCGAGGCCATTCACGGCACCGCTCCCTTCCTCATCAATCATGGCCGCGGCCAGTACGCGAACCCCTGCTCCCTGATCCGTGCCGCCGGCCAGCTGATGGCCCACATCGGCTACGGCGACCGCACCGCGAAGCTTGAGAAGGCGCTGGACATCTGCTGCAACATCGAAAAGAAGCTCGTCGTCACCACCGACAAGGACGGCGCTACCAGCGAGGAGTTCACCACCTACCTGCTGGATACCCTCAAGTCTCTGTAAATGAGTACGCACGGTCTTGAACTTCCGTCTATAAAACGATATACTGAAAGAAATACCACGAAAAGGACGGAACATCACATGGACGAAAAAGACCTGCAGATCTTCCTGACGCTGGCTGACACCGGCAACCTGACCCGCACAGCGGAAAAACTCTACCTTGCCCAGCCCACCCTGAGCAAACGGCTCCAGAACATGGAGTCGGAGCTTGGCGCGACGCTGTTTCTGCGCAGCAAACAGGGTGTTACCCTGACCCCTGCCGGTGAAGAGGCACAGAAAGTCATCCAGCGCACCGTTCAGGACTTCGACTCGCTGCGAGAGCAGTTACAGCTGAGAAAAAACACCATCTGCGGCACCCTGCGCATCGAGGCGTCCATCGATTACTCCAAATACCGCCTGCCGCAGGTGCTGGCCGCCTACACGTCCCAGTACCCGGACGTCACCCTCAAAGTCTCCACCGACCACAGCCGCGACTGCATCAAGAAGCTGCAGGACGGCAAATTCCACCTCGCCATCGTGCGGGGCGAATACGACTGGGACGAGGGCAAAATTCTGCTCGAGCGGGAGCCGGTCTGCCTCATCCGCAGCCGGGAGAACGCCGATGTCCCTCTGAACGAGATGCGGTACATCGGCCGGGACGCCAACCCCGAGCATATGAGCATGAAGGCCCGCTGGCTGATGGAGCACAAGATGGAGCCCCGCTCCCAGCTGAATGTGGACGGCCTGTCCACCTGCGTCGCCATGGTGCAGGCGGGCCTCGGCTGGAGCATCGTGCCGGAGATCTGCCTGAACTATTTCGACGGCATCTCGGAGCCGCTCTTCTTCGCCGACGGCACGCCGCTCTCCCGCTCTACTTATCTGCTCTACCGCAAGCGCGAAAGCGAGCTGCCGCAGGTGCGGGAGTTCATCCGCATGGTCTGCACCATGAGCAAACATTAAAGAGATCTACCGCTTCTTCCCTTCAGCTCGTTCCAGGTCCCCTCTGCACTTCAGGGTGCAGGGGGGACTTTTCTTTACCGCCTCTTTGCTTTTTTGCGATATTTCGATGTTTTTGTGATAACTGACAAAAGCCTGTCGATATTTTCGTCAGTCTGCACAGCGGTTCAAAAGTGGTCCTTTATTCCACAGGATCAGTTCTATCCATTCCGTTTTTCTATGGAAATCTCATCCAATCTCCCTCATTGACTCATTTTTGACGATGTTTTCGTCCTCATGATGCATTTCCTGCATTTTTATCATTCATTTTTGGAATGGCATCAGATACAAACCCGTTATTTAACAAATCATCCATTTTCGATTATCCTAAATACAGGAAAAGTACTCCATGTACAAGAGAGTTTCGTCGAAAGGAAGCTGAAAATCTATGGAAAACGTAATGCAGGGCATCATTGATATGCACATCCATGCAGCCCCGGACGTCCGTGCGCGGAAACTGGACGATCTCGAGCTGATGGAAGCCTCCGTTCAGCGGGGTGTGCGTGCCATTGTGCTCAAGTCCCACAACGTCCCCACTGCAGACCGTGCCTATCTGGTCAACCGCGTGGCAGCTGAAAAGTACCCGGACGTAAAGTTCACCGCATTCGGCGGGCTGTGCCTGAACCATCCGGTGGGCGGTCTGAACCCCGACGCGGTGGAAACTTCGCTGAAGCTGGGCGCAAAGGTCATCTGGCTGCCCACCAACACCGCCGAGAACCACTACCGCAAAAACGGCAAAGACTCCTCCACGGGCGTCGTCGTCACCCGTGACGGCAAAGCCGTAGACGAGCTGCAGGACATTTTCGCCCTCGTCAAGCAATACAACGCTGTGCTGGCCACCGGCCACATCGGTGCAGAAGAGTGCTTCCCGGTCGTGGAAGCTGCCCGCGTCGCAGGCGTGGAGAAAATCGTCATCACCCACCCCGAGTTCTGGGTGGTGGGCATGACTCCCGAGCAGCAGGCCGACATCGTGCGGAAATACGATGTCCTGCTGGAATCCGTCTACGCACAGCCCGTCAACGGCAGCTATAAGATCAACATCCCCGACAACATCGCTGCCATGAAAGCCATCGGCCCGGAGCACTTCGTCATCTCCACCGACAGCGGCCAGACCGTCAACCCCTACTGGTACGAAAGCTACACCACCTACTTCAAGGCGGTGTCTGAGGTATTCACCTCCGAGCAAGTCCGCAAGATGACCCACGACAATCCGGCATGGCTGCTGGATATTGACCAGTAAAACGGAGGAAACAACAATGAAAAAACTGAATTCCATCCAGTTCTATGGAATGCCGCTTCCCATCTATGCGTTTTTCGCCATCATCGTGCTGGCCTGCGCCTACTTCAACATCATCCCCAACCAGATGATCGGCGCGGTCGCCGTCCTGTTCGCCTTCGGCATCCTGATCGGTGAGATCGGCGAGCGCCTGCCTATCTGGAACAAGTTCCTCGGCGGCGGCGCAATGCTCTGCTTCCTCGCTGCCGGTCTGCTCAAGTACTTCAACCTCCTGCCCGAGTGCGTTACCAACGTCTCCGACGGCTGGATCAACGGCTACAGCTTCCTGAACGTCTTCATCACCTTCCTCGTCGTCGGCTCCCTGCTGGGCATCGACCGTGATGTCCTTATCAAATCCGGCTCCCTGTACATCCCCACGCTGCTGTGCTCCCTGCTGGGAGCCTGCGTGTTCGGCGTCGTGGCCGGCCTCATCTTCGGCAACGACCCGCTCTACCTCATCACTTCTTATGTCCTGCCCATCATGGGCGGCGGCGCGGGCGCTGGTGCCGTGCCTATGGCTCAGGTCTACTCCGACGCCACCGGTCAGGACTCCGCAGGCTACCTGAGCTTCTGCATGGCCATCCTCGCTCTGGGCAATATCGTCGCCATCCTGATGGCTGTCGTCATGGACCTCATTGGCCGCGCTTTCCCTAAGATGACCGGCCACGGCGAGCTGCTCCGCGTCAAGAACAAGTCTCTGGAAGTCGAGTCCAAAAAACCCGCTCCCGCTGTCACCGTGGATGACATCGCTGCTGCCATCTTCATCTGCGCAGGCTTCTTCATGCTGGGCCAGCTGGTCTCCAAGAAGATCCTCCCCACCGTGTTCGGTGTTGCCATTCCCAACTTTGCTTACATGATCATCTTCGCTGCTTTGGCCAACATCTTCAACCTCATCCCGGAAAACCTCCGCGAGGCCTGCCGCCGCTGCCAGCACTTCTGCGGCAACAAGCTGGTCTGGATCCAGATGGTCGGCATGGGCATCTCCGCCATCAACTTCTCCACCATGTTCTCCGTGGCAAGCTGGCAGAACGTCGTCATCGTCCTGATGATCGTCATCGGCTGCTGCGTCGGCTCTGCTCTCTTCGGCTGGATCGTTGGCTTCTTCCCTGTCGAGAGCGCCATCACCGCTGGCCTGTGCATGGCAAACATGGGCGGCGCAGGCGACCTGGCCGTTCTGGGTGCCGCAAAGCGGATGGACCTGATGGTCTACGCACAGATCTCCTCCCGCATCGGCGGCGCCATCGTCCTGCTGATCGCTTCCATCCTCTTCGCATTCCTCTAAGATACCACAAGACCTCTTCTCAAAGAGAGACCGGCTTTGCCCAAAGCCGATCTCTCTTTTTTACTGTCAAACCTGCGTGAATGGGGTCGTTTTCTGCGTGAATCGCTGTGTCTAAGCCCCGATGGTTATGTTATAATATGTTCATAAGGGAGGAACTTGAGGATGGAGCTTCGATTTGCGGTCGTAGAAGACCGCCTGCCCGACGCTCAGCGGTTGGAGAGCCTTTTGCGGCTGGCCTTCGGCGGCGGGCAACCATTGGTCTGTGACCATTATGAGAGCGGCGACGCCTTTCTGGCGGCGTTCCCCTCAAAAAATTATCAGGTCGTTTTTCTCGACATCTGCATGGAAGGCACCAACGGCATCGAGACGGCGCGCATCCTGCGCCGGACCGACCCCGACCTGCTGCTGGTGTTCGTGACCTCGTCCCCGGAATACGTATGGGACGCATTCCCCGTCCACCCCTTCGACTATCTGCTCAAGCCCTACCGGGAAGAAAAGCTCTTCCAGCTGGCCGACGAGCTGCGGCGGGTGCTCTTCCGGGCCGAACCGGAGCTGGAAGTCCGCATCGCACGGCAGCAGGTACATCTCCCCCTGCGGAAGATACAGTACGCCATGGCCCAGAACCACTACGTCCGCATCGTCAGCGACGACGGCGAGTGCCGGACAGTCTCCACCTTCTCCCAGGTGGAGCAGCTGCTGCGGGCGCAGGAGAACTTCATCGTCTGCAACCGGGGCGTCATCCTGAACATGGACAAGGTGCTCCGGCTGGACTGTGACTGCTTCGAGATGCTGGACGGCACCTGCCTGCCCGTGCGTCAGAAGGACAAGAACTCCCTGTTCGCCCAGTTCACACAATATCAGTTCCGCCACATGCGGCGGGAGCTATGACGCCGAGAGGAGGCCCGACCTTGGACTTTTCTTTATTTGGACGCTATTTTCTGGACCTCGCCGTCTTCTACCCTGGGGCATTCCTCTGTCTCGCGCCCCTGTGGGAGCATGTGAAGGCCCCCCGGCGCACCGCTGTGCTGGCAGCCACTCTCGTCACGGTCATCTGCCTTGCAGCGGCGGCCCTCTGCGCCATCTTCGAGCTGGACAGCAACATCCTGCTTCTGCCCACCCTGCTGGCGGCGTTCTGGCTGCTGCGCTGGCGGGTGGGGCCGGAAGTTTCCGTGAGCCAGACCGCCTTTCTCTTCGCCGTCTCCTGCGTCATGATGGCAGTCTGCACCCTGCTTTCTGCGGTGCTCAATGCCCGGGCTGAGGTGGGCAACGACGCCCCGGCCTGTCTCGTCTCCACCTCCCTGCTCAAGCTGGGGCTCTCGGCCGTGCTCTGCATCATCTTCTGGTTCACCGCCGTCCAGTGGAGCCGCTGGCTGCTGCGGGAGTACCGGGGCGAAGCCTTCTGGCAGTCGGCCTGGCCGCTGCCCACCATCTACGCGGCTTTCCTCGTCTTCTGCATGCCGCTGGACCCGGCCGTCGTGCTCATCAACCGTCTGATGATCATTTCTGTTCTGGCCGTCACCATCTCTCTGCTGGGCATCTTTTTGCTGCTGTACGAGATGTATCAGGTAGCCCGGGAGTACACCCGCAGCGCCCAGCTCGACCGGGAAAACCAGCTTCTGGCCGTGGAATCCCGCCGCTACACCGAGCTGCGGACCTATATGGAGCAGACGCGGCATCTCCGCCACGACTTCCGCCAGCACCTCCACGTCATCGCCGGACTCACCGAGGCCGGGCAGGTGGATGAGCTGAAAAACTACCTGCACCAGTACGAATCCGAGCTGAGCGAGGAGCGCCCCACCCTCTGCGCGAATCCTGCCGTGGACGCTCTGGCCGGTCACTACGACCACGAGGCTCACAGCCTCGGCGTGCCGGTGGACTGGCGGCTGGAACTGCCCCGCCAGCTGGCCATCCCGGAGGCTGACTTCTGCATGATGCTGGGCAATCTGTTGGAAAATTCTCTCCACGCCAGCCAGAAGCTGCCGCCCGAACAGCGGCAGGTGAAGGTGCTGGCCCGGATGCTGAGCCCCGCCATGCTGGGCCTGCTGGTAGAGAACCGCTATGACGGTGTGCTCAAGCGCCAGCAGGGCACCCTCCACTCCACAAAACACGACGGAATGGGCATCGGCCTCGTCTCCATCCAGACGGCCGTTTCCAGATATGGCGGTTCTATGACCGTCGAGACCGAGAACGGTTTGTTCCGGGTGAATATTTTATTGAACCTTTAACCTCTCCGTCACGCCTGCGGCGTGCCACCTCCCCTATCGAGGGGAGGCTGAGAGGTCATGTTATCAAAAAAGGAGGACTCCACCATGAAAATGACCCGACGCAGCTTCCTCAGCGCTTCCGCTCTCACACTGTTGTCCTGCCAGCTGGCCCCTGCCGCCAGGGCAGACTGCCTTCTGTCCGACCTTTTCCACGGCACAGACACCGCCCTGCCGCCGAAGCCCCTGACGGCGAAAGTTGTGGACGCCAACCCCTTTATGGGCCGCAGCGAGTCAAACATCCACCACGACTGCTACAACACCGACTCCACTGACGCCATCCTCCCCGTGGGCATCTGCCCCGAGGTCAACGTGGCAATGGAAAAGACGAACCCCAACGCCTCCCCGGCCATCTTCTTCGACAACTTCGATAACCCCGTCAGCCCGTTCCTAGGCGGTCTGGCCATCCGCGACCTCGACGCAGAAGAAGTCCGCACCATCGGCTTTTTCTCTCCCGCCAAGCACGACGGCGGCGGCTATCTCATCCAAAGCTCCTATTCCTTTGTGGACGGGCGCAACCTCATCGTCTGCCCCACCAGCCACAACCATGTGCTGATGCTTCGCGCCACCGACGAGAACGGTACGCCTCTGCCGGTTTTTGAAAAGGTACTGGACATCAACATCAAGGAGGCCGCCGAGCGGGTGCTTGGCCGCAGCCTCGAGCAGAATCTGCTCTCCATCGTCTTTGACTACGACGGCAACCTCTGGTTCGTCACCGGCGGCTTCCGCATCTACCCCAGCCGCGGCCAGCAGGGCGCGATGGGCTACATCTCCCACAATGCCATCGAAACCATCCTTGCCGGCGGCACCGCCGACCTCGACCACGAAGTCCATGTCTACGCTCCCGCTCCGGGCGAGGGTGCTGAAAACGGCATTGCCTCCTGCCGGGAGGGTGCGGTCATCCTGACGAACCTTGCCTGCTACCTGCTGCGCGCCAACGGCGGCGTTGAAGTCGTCTGGCGCACCCCCTACGACAGCGTGGGCGCAAAAGACAGCCGCGAGGGCGCTGCCACCACCGGCGGCGGTCTGGCATGGGGCGGCGGCTGCTCGCCCTCTCTGAGCCGGGAGCTGGTCTTCTTCACCGACAACCTCGAGACCGTCAGCCTGATGGCTGTGGACATCCACACCGGCGAAGTCGCCGCCAGCCACCCGGTCATCGACGAGCTGCCCGCCAATATGCCGGTGTCGGTGGAAAATTCGGCCATCGTCTACGACCACGGCAATGGCCGGGTCAGCACCATCGTCTGCAACTGGTTCGGCGCAGGCAGCCCCAACCTCGCAAAGCCCGACAGCGATTCTTCCATCCAGAGCTACGAGAACATCTACGACCGCAACTGGCTGCTCAAGGGCAACTGCATGATCATGCCCGGCGTCGAACGGGTGGACACCATCCGCACCGCCGACGGCTGGACCATGAAGAGCATCTGGTGCCGCGACGACCTCAGCGACACTTCCATGATGAAGCTCTCCACCGCCACCGGCTACATCTACGGCTTCGTACAGGATGTGGACAGCGGCATGTGGCAGTACATCGTGCTGGACTTCGACACCGGAAAGACCGTCCTCACCGTGGACGTTGCCTCCCTCTACGGCTACAACAACATGGCCATCGGCATGTACGCGGGCCGTGACGGCAACAAGCTCTACTGCCCCACCGGCTACAAAGAGCTTCTCCGCCTGCAGGACCGCTTCGTCTTCCTGCCCGAGATGCCCTACCGGAAGGTCGATCTGGACAAGACCTCCCGCCGGGTGCTGTCGGCGGCAGAGTTCCAGGCCGCAGGCGGCGCCGGCACCCCCGCAAGCTGGCTCCACACCGCCACCCTCGACAACCTCCACCCCGCGACTGCTGTTTCTTTCCGCATCAACGGCCTGACCGGAAATGCCGCCGACTATAAGCTCTTCGCCCTCGGCACGGATGGCCGCTACCACGAGGTGTCCGACTGGCACTTCAACGATGCCCCAGCCCGTCTCAGCGCGAAGAAGGTCTACAACGTCTGCCTCACCGCACAGGACGGCGGCAGCTTCGACCTCTCGCCCGACGCCAAGGAAGTCACCCTTTCCATCGTTCTGGCCCGCTGAATCTGACAAAGCAGGAGGACTCCCGCCATGAAAATGACCCGCCGCGATTTCCTCAAGCTCTCCTCTGCCGCTGCCGCCGCCTGCGGCGTCACGCTGCTGCCGGCCCAGAAAGCCGATGCGGCTTCTGCCATCCAGACCCTGCTGGAAGAAGCTTATCTCTACGCCTTCCCGCTGGTGCTCGTGGACGCCACCAAGACCGTCTCCACCAACACGAAGACCGCTTCCGCCAGCCGCGCCCCCGTCAACCAGTTCATCCACGCCCGGAAGCTGCTGGACGCTTCCAGCCGCACGGTCGTCAGCCCCAATGTGGACACCATCTACACGCAGGCGTGGCTGGACGTCAGCGCCGAGCCTCAAATCTACGTCGTGCCAGAGGCCGACCGCTTTTTCAACGTGCAGGTACTGGACGCATGGACGAACACCGCCGCCGTGCTGGAAGCACCCGGGGCCTACGCCATCGCCTACTCGAGCTGGGAGGGCACGCTGCCCGAGGGCGTCCGGCGCATCGACATTCCCACCCGGACGGTCTGGACCATCGCCCGCATCATGCTCTCCGGGCCGGACGACCTGCCGAACGTGGCGGCGCTTCAGGGCCGGATGCAGCTGATGCCCCTCTCGGCCTACCCCGCCGGGCTGGCCGCTGCGCCGGAAGGGAGCTATTCTCCGGAGAACGATTTCGTCCCGGTGCAGAAGGTACTCGCCATGACGCCGCAGGAGTTTTTCGACACCGCCAACCGGCTGATGGAGACAGACCCGCCCGCCGAGGCGGACGCGCCTCTTCTCCGCAGCCTCGCGGCCCTTTCCGTCGGCCCGGGCCAGCAGTTCGACGCCTCCGCCCTCGGCCCTCTCGGCGGGCTGCGCTGGAAGCGGCTGCTCCTTCAGCTCAAGAGCAGCCTCCGGGCACAGGCAGCACGCTATTCCCGCCAGATGGGCCAGTGGATCTACTATGGCGACCCCATCGGCAATTTCGGCACCGCCTACGACTACCGGACGATGGTCGCCCTGATGGGCCTCGGGGCCAACACCACCGACATCGCCATCTACCCGCGCACCTCCACCGACAGCGCCGGGGCCGACCTTACGGGCCAAAAGACCTACACGCTCCACTTCGACGCCCTCCCGCCCACAGTGGGCAACGGCTTCTGGTCGGTGACGGCCTACGGCGAGGACAACTTCCTCATCGACAACCCCATCAGCCGCTACTGCGTGAACGATCGTTCCGGCCTCCATCGGAACGCCGACGGCTCGGTGGACGTCACCCTCTCCAAGGACGCGCCCGAGGACACTACCAACTGGCTCCCCGTCTCGGACGAAAAATTCCACCTTTTCCTCCGCATCTATAAGCCCGACTGGACGGCGCTGGACAGCTTCCCGCCGCCGGTCATCTCTGTGAAGTAGCAAAAACGCCATCTGCGTCTCGGCGCAGATGGCGTTTTCATCGTTACAGTGTTTTACAGGGTGCTCAGCAGGCGGTGGCCGCCGTTCTGGTCGGCGGCATAGCGGGTGGTGCGGTTGACCTGATTGTCCAGCGGCAGGCCCTCAGCGTAGCGCTTGAGGTTGTGGATGAAGATGTCCACGATGTTGTCCAGCGTCTTGGGCAGGCTGAACTTGCCGGAGTTGTGGGGCGTGATGATAGCGCCCGGCTCGCCCCACAGCGGGTGGTCGGCGGGCAGAGGCTCCGGGTCGGTGACGTCGAGGCCCGCGCCGAAAATTTTGCCGCTGCGCAGGGCCTCCACGAGGGCGTCGCTGTCCACGGTGGTGCCGCGGCCCACATTGATGAGGATGGCACCGTCCTTGCAACGGGCGAAGCGCTCGGCGTTGAACAGCTTGTTGGTCTCAGGGGTGCCGGGCAGGCTCAGGGCGATGAGGTCGGCCTCGGGCAGTTCCTCGTCCAGCTGGCTCTGGGCCACCACACGCAGGCAGTAGTCCGGGCAGGGCGTGTCGGGGTGGACCATGCGGCGGACGCCCACCACCTCAGCGCCCAGCATATGGGCGCGGCGGGCGAAGTTGGAGCCGATGTCGCCCATGCCGACGCAGAGCACCCGCGCCCCGGTGATGCCCCTCACGGGGCGGTCGATGGGAGCCCACTGGCGCTGGTTCTGGCGGTCACGGTAGAGGAACATATCCTTCTGGATGCCCAGCCACATGGCCAGCATCCACTCGCTGATGGCCAGACCGTAGGCACCGGTGGCGTTGGTCACCATGCAGTTTTCGGGCAGGACGCCGGGCTTCAGATAGGCGTCGGGGCCGGCGGAGTTGGACTGGAACCACTCGATGTGCTTGTTCTGGCGGATCATCGACACCGGTGCATTGCCCAGCACGACATCGGCCCAGAGTACATCTTCGGCGTGGACGTCGTCCAGTGCGTTGAAACGGAATTCAAATTCCGGCACGGATGCCTCCAGCGCGGCGCGGTGGGCGTCGTTCAGGGGCAGACATACCAAAACTTTTTTGTGCATAGGGATACCCTCACTTCCTGTGTATTCTTCTATAAGAATACTCTCCCCCGCCCCGCTCCGCAAGAGGCAAAATGGCCGCTTTCTTAAGAATTCCTTAGGATCTTATCCCACAAATCCCAAGAAGTATGTGATAAGCTGTCCACAATGCAGAAAATCTGCTATACTGATACTATGCAATACAGGAAAGGAATCATAGACTATGCAGACCATCATGATCGTAGAGGATGACCCGGACATCCGGGACGGCGTGCGCATCCTTCTGTCCGGGGAGGGCTACCGCATCCTCGAAGCCGAAAACGGCCCCCGCGCCCTCAGCCTGCTCACACCGGAAGTCGATCTGGTCATCCTCGACATCATGATGCCCGGCATGAGCGGCCTGCGGGTCTGCGAGGAGATACGGAAGACCTCCACCGTCCCCATCCTCTTTCTCACCGCAAAATCGCAGGAATCCGATAAGCTTCTGGGCCTGACGGCGGGCGGCGACGACTATCTGGCCAAGCCCTTCTCCTTCGCGGAGCTGAGCGCCCGGGTCAAGGCTCTGCTGCGGCGCTACTGCGTCTATCAGGGCAAAGACCAGGCCGAACCTCACCACCCCAGGCCCGACGCTCAGATGCTGGAGCTCCACGGCGTGCGCATCGCGCTGGACTGCAACCGGGTCTGGGTGGACGAGCAGGAGGCCGACCTGACCGAGACCGAGTACAAGATCCTCAAGCTGCTGATGCAGAGCCCCCAGCGCATCTTTCCGGTGCAGGTCATCTACGAGACCGTGTGGGGCGAGCCGTATTTCTACGTCTCCAACGGCACCGTCATGGTGCATATCCGCAATCTGCGGATG
>OGCO01002473.1_pt1 | contig 24137 bp, 38 predicted proteins | sample 1570171 | NCBI WGS metagenome assembly OGCO01 (sample SAMEA4370583, study PRJEB24528) | human gut metagenome
TAAGACGTCGCCCTCTCACGGCGAAAACAGGGGTTCGATTCCCCTACGAACTGCTCTGTTTTTTATAAAAACAGCCCAACCCGAAAAATACTGCAGGTAACAAATGTTGCTTGCAGTATTTTTTTGCTACGTAATAAAGATTACCTGCGCCTTGAAAAATAACAGGCGCAGGTGATTTAGAAAAGAATCTGTCAGCTTATGGTGCGCAGAATCATGCGCCAGGTCTCATGTGCAAGTAGCAAAAACAGATTGCAAATGTCTGTTTTGCTGTATTGTTTTAACAGGATGATTTTGCATCAAAAGCCGGATTGAACGCATAGAAGTTTTTGGAATTTAACCGGTCTGTCACAAGGCGGAGACCTTCGCCAAAACGCTGGAAGTGTACGACTTCACGTTCCCGCAGAAAGCGGATTGGGTCACACACCTCCGGATCTTTGACCAGACGAAGAATATTGTCGTAAGTTGTCCGTGCTTTCTGTTCAGCAGCCATATTTTCGAAAAGATCTGTAATCGGATCGCCTTTTGACTGGTATTCACAGGCATTATGTGGAATGCCGCTGGCAGCTGCCGGCCAAAGACCGAGCGTGTGATCTACATAGTAGGTATCAAACCCGCTTTTCTGGATTTCTTCCGGTGTCAGATCTTGTGTCAGCTGTCGCACTATAGCGCAGATCATTTCCATATGAGCCAGTTCATTCGCTCATACATGATGGAAGTGATTATTTTTGCATAAAAGTAGGAGATTGCAGGCAGAAAAAGCCTTAATACAGTAAAAATAATGCCTGCGCCCAAAGATCACAGGCGCAGGTAGATATCCAGTTCAAAGGGGTTGGCAACGAATCGTCCGATACCAGGCTTGGATTCACTAGAATTGTGATATATGATTTTTTCAATGCAGGATTTGAGGAGTAAGTTCATTTCCGATGCTGAAATATCCGTATCTTCAAATTTAGACAGGCAGTCAGAAAATCGGGAAACCCGTTCCTGGTAATCAACTTCCGGTGGCATGGTATCTTTTGCCCGCTGGATGGAAAGCTGCACTTCGCAGATCTGTTCCTGTAGCTTGGCATTTCTGGAAGCATATTCTTCTTTGGTATAAATCCCATCTTCGTAAGCATCTTTCTGACGCAGATCCTTATCCTTTAATTTCAATAGATCCTGTTCCAGATTCCGGATGATATTCTCATGGATCCGGACAATATTCCCATCATCATTCTGTAATTTAATTTCAAAATCATCCACCGTCTTTGATAATATTTCTTTTACACGTTCCACAAAAGCACTATATTGTACCGATTTGGTATGGCAGATACGTTGATTTGGACAGATCATGCTTTCTGACCGGCGGGGAACTTTGCTCCGGTAGTTTGTAAACTGTTTGAATGTCATGGAGCGTCCGCATCCGGCAGTTCCACAATAGACCAGTCCGGCAAATGGATTTCTCAATTCATGACCACGTTTTATCTTTGGAGATTTCCCACGGCGCTGTGCAATGGCGTCAAAGGTTCCCTGATCGAGAATGGCAGGATGCTTGCCTGGCACCAGGATGTAATCTGTATCGTGGTTGGTAGGACGGGATTTTACAATCTGGCCATTTTGCATTGTTTTGATTGTTTTAAAATGATTCCAGCGTATCATCCCAATATAAACCGGATTGGATAAAATATCACTGATGGCAGCAGGAGACCAGTGATCAGATTTCAATGGCTTGATTCCAAGAGAATCCAGATGCGCAGCTATCCGTGTGAATCCATTTCCTGCAAGGTAGAGTTGCGCCATCATTCTGACAGCGTCAGCCTGCTCAGGAACGATTTCGAGCGTGTGTGCGGTATCTTTTCCACTGCCGGTTTTAATCTTGCGATATCCGTAAGGAGCGATGCTCCCGATGTAGTTTCCCTGCTTGACGGATGCCAGCCGCCCTCGGTTCAGAATCTTCTTGGTATATTCCAGATAATCATTTCCCCTGGTCAGTTCCATTTCAAAAAATTTCCGGTCGTACTCGTCAGAGAGGTCATAAGTTTTCGGTGGAGTAAGGACCAGAGTATTTGTATACCGGAATGCATTAATAATGCGTCCGCAGTCCTCCAGATCGCCACGGGAGAGACGTTGTGGCTCAATGACCAGCACACCTTTGATCTGACCGCTCTCAAGGTATTTCATGACGCTTTGCATAACCGGACGGTCCGCAATGGTTTCCCCGGAAACAACTTCCCGGAAAATCCGTTCTTCCGGAATGATGGATCCGAAAGAGGAGAGAGCATATTCCTGGAGCTGCCGCTCATGCCGAGCCAGGACTTCTTCCACAGTCATATACGGATCATCTGATCGGGATTTGCGCAGATACATGATAATTTCATTGATAGAGATGTTTGTTTCCTGCATGTCATCATCCTCCTAAGTAAAAATATGTAAAAATGGGTATAAAAATAACAGCCAGCGGGGAACGGGTGTTCCGCTTGCGAAGCTGTTCCGAAGATGATACAATATTTTTGTCATTGCAGAGTATTATCTTCGGATACATATTCTATTGCCGGTTCCTGTTGACGCAGGAGCCGGTTTTTATTTTCGGTTGTTTTTAAACTATAAGATTTATTTTAGCAAATATAATATTGCTGGACAAAAGTATGTTGCATTTCTACTCTTGTCATCTTTCTGCAATATTCCTTTAGAAACAAATTCATCTAACATATTATATAATGTTGCTTTGCTTCCAGGTATAGTGTTTTGGAGATGTTTTGCCTTAAAGGCTGGTTTTTTGAAAATTTCATCTAGTAGTATTATGGAGTATTTGGAACTCATATCCGATACACAAATTTCTTTAAATTCATTGTATTTATCCAACAGGGCACGTGCTTTTATTGTATTGATCTCAGCTTGTTCAATGACACCTTCTAAGAAATATTTAATCCAGGTACCATAATCGTTATTTTTGGAAACTGCTGATAATTTTTGAAGATACAAACTCCTGTCTTTCTCAAAAAATGCGCTCATGTAAAATGTTGGAACTGGGAGCATATCTCTGTAATATAAAAATAACGGAATAAGAAGACGACCGATTCTTCCGTTTCCATCTTTAAAGGGATGGATCATTTCAAATTGACAATGAATTAGCGCCGCCTGTACCAATAAGTCTACTTCATCGTAATGAATATAATTTTCTAAATTAGTCATGTAATCTAGCGTTAATTCCGGAGAAAGTGGTGTAAATGTTATTTCGTTTATGCTTCCGATGTAATTTTGCTCTGTTTTGAATTCGCCAGGTGTCTTTGTTTTACCTCTTACATTATCTAATAATATTTTATGCATTTCTTTAATTAAACGAACACTTAATGGCAATTTATGAATTCCTTCTTCAGAATTATCTGAAATGGTCGCTATCTTATCTAATGCGTAAAATAATGCACTTCTATAATTTATTATCTCCTGCATTTCATCTTTCGATATGGATACTTCATTTCCGGCATCATAATTAATGAAATCCTCTATTGTAGCATGAGTTCCTTCGAGTTTTGATGAAAGCACTGCTTCTTGTGACACCAAAGGTGAAATCAACAACATAGGATTGATTGTATTAATTAAAAAACCTCTGTATACGCCGATTGCATTATTGGCTTTAGAGATTAGTTTTATTACTTCACAATCGTATAATGATGAAAGATCGACTGGTAGTTTTTCTGGTATATGTGGTTTTGGCACGTTTTTATAAATCTCCTCAAAATTCATTGCGCATCTCGCCCCTTTTCTTTTGTTAATTTGAAAAAATAGACGATTTAATTTGTTAGTATAAAATATTCCCTATTTTTGTACTATAAAACAAATAGTCTATTTTTCCTTAGAATTTTATACTAAGCCGTAATATAGTCTAAAAAAACGTTTATTTTTAGACCAAGTATATAATATAGTCTGAAAAAATGCAATTTGTTATACTAAAAAAATGTATATTTTAAGCTTGTAAGTGATTCTTACATATTGTCAAATAAACCATTCCGGTGCATTCACCGAGATGGTCAAAACAAAAAATTGACATTCAAAATGTATTTGCTATAATATACTTAACAGGAAAGCCGGGAGATAGATGAAGCCTATCCGCTCCGGTGCAAAGTTAATAGTTACTATTCAAGCAAGCTACCTACTCCGGCCAAGAGACAAGGTAGCTTGCTTATTTCTTATAATTCAGAATTGCCACAATGAGCATCGCCACGGTTAAAATCACCATGAATTCTTCATATGTAGACATAAGCGTCACCCTCTCTAACAGGATTAGAACGGATGACTGCATACCTTCCCAGCTCCCCTGGTAAGTATATTATTCAGTTTTTCATTGCTCCCCCGATCACGAGGAACAGGGGAGTGTAAATTATAAAATATATTGTGAAATAGTTCTTCCAATCTCAACAATATTGCTGGATCCAGTGAACTCAAATTTAACTTTTCCCAGACTACTGAAATAGAGTTCCAACTCACTATCAAGATCAATCACACCGGCTGTCTCAATAGAAAATGCCTGGATTTTTGAATATGGAAGAGTAGTAAAGTCTTTTTTCTTTCCTGTCATGCCCTGAACATTGACAGCAATTACCCTTTTGTTTGTAAAGATAACAAAATCTCTGATTGCCTGGTACTCACCGAGAAATTCTTCGCCTGGAACAAAAAGTGGCTTGATTAAGCTTTCATTGTGGAATTTTTTTGTGTCTTTCAGCTTGATAAAGCTTCCGTTTTTGAAATCAATCATAGTAAAAATCTCCTTTTGTAAAAATATTTATAAAATGCCGTAGCAAATTACCATAAATTGTCATTGGTAGTAATAACAGTGTAAAATTTTTTATTCTTTTTTAAATACAGTCAAACCTGGGATAAAATAGATTATGTAGTTGTCTACCGTGGTGTACACTCCATATTTATCCCTGTATGCGTTCAGTGCATCATTCAGAAATTCTTCTGTCACTTCCAAATATTCAGCTACTTCATAGGTGCTGCGGCATCCATGATGAAATGCTCTTACAATACCCATTAATCCAATCATTTCATTGTATGCCCACATTCTGGCACGAAACTCTTGTTTTCGGTTCTGTTCGTCTGTTTGATCTATAATGTTCCCAGCAGAAGTATAGTGATGTCCCATTTCTTCAGCCAGCACACAAGCTTTTTCGGCATTAGTATCTATGTTATTGCTAATGGCAGCAGTGCCATCGCAGTATAATCCTTTTATGGTTTTATTTCTAAAAGTATATCCAATAACGTTCATACCGGCATTATATGCCCGATCTTGCATTTCTTCATATATATTCATGCGGACACCTCCTGTTAGTAATAATGCTCTTAATGAGGAAGTCGTTACACACGATCTTCCGATAAGAACATTATTCTATTCAGATTTTGTCATTCTTACTGTAGTTGTAGTGCCCATCATAGATGCTTGATAAGAAAGTTCTTTGTCAGAATCAGAATAAGTAAAATCCTTGGTATCATCAGAGGATGCAAGGAGAGCACTTTCTGTTTGCTCTTTATCATTCGTAGAAGTCCATGTGTATTCATCTGAATATTCGGTTGGTGCAGTATAAGAGCCTACCCAATAAATAGATTTTGTATCTCCATTATCAGAAACCCAATCAATAGAAATCGTATTGTCATTAATAGTCGCTTCCATCCAAGAACCATCATTGTCTTCTGATTTCCATGTTCCAGTCAAATCAACAGGTTCTTTAACTTTTTCGGTTTTATCCTGTGAAACTTCATTTTTTGCAGAAACAGCGGAATCGTTTGATTTAGTGGAACCGCAGGCGGTTACAGACAAAATTATAGAACCAACAAGTAATGCAGTAAAAATTTTTTTCTTCATGATAATTTCTCCTTTAAAAATAATATTTATTAAAATGCCGTAGCAAATTAAGCACAATTATTTACGTTTGTTTTTAACAAATTCAGCGAACTGGCGAATTTCGTCAAGTTCATCTTCGGTATATTCATCACCATCGAAGTGTGCTGCGATGGTGGAAGGGGAATTAACTGGTTCAGCATAACCAAATGTACTTAAAACATCAGAAACACCATAGGCTTTGCACATAATTAATAAAGCATCTGGTGTTGGTTGGCTATTGCCCTTTTCCCAACTATATATAGTCTTTTCAGAAGCTTTGAATCCTTTTGAAATTAATAAATCAGAAATTTCTTTTACAGATTTTCCAGCTTCGATTCGACATTTCTTTAATGTTTCACCAATAGAACTTTCCATAATCAAACCTCCTTGTTAGTCAAATCATAGGAATTTGTAATTTGAATATAGCACTCACTTTTTAACGTGTCAATAAAAATTCTAAGAATATTAGAAAAAAGTATTGACATTCTAAGAAAATGAGAATATGATACAGACAAGTTCTAAGAAACTTGGAAATGAGGTGAAAAAATGGACGGGGCAACAAAACAAATTTCTGAGTATATCAGAAAAAAAGGATTTAATCTGTCTGAAATATCAAGAAAGACATGTGTGCCGTATATGGCTCTGTACGATAGCTTATCTAACGAAAAAAGAGACAGAGATTTGAGAGTGGATGAATTTTTAGCGTTGTGTAAGCATTTAGAATTAGATCCAATGGAATTTTATCCAGCAGAGAGGAATGTGTAGAGAGGAGGGGAGAGCGATGTTTGAGGTAATAAATTCTCTTCGTGAAGAAATGGAGAAAGTACCCGTTCGTGTATCGCAAAAGTGTATTGATAATGCTGCTAATTCGGGATTAGAAACAGTTTTGTCCGAACTTCCAGAAGAAGCCCGGACAGTGGAGATTGTTGAACATGTATTACATGAAATGTTGGATAGTTTGAATCAGAGGAAAATTACTTTATAAAAATTCAAGAGGTGAAAATGATGGTATGGATACATATTCTGGGAATAGCAGCAATTGCCGTTTCTGGTGTTACATGTCTGAACAATTGGTTGACCAAGTATGCACTGATAGTATGGATTCTCCAAAATACAAACACCCAACCATCTAAAGAAGAGATGATTGAGTGCAAGAAATTTGTAATCCAGCATGTACTGGAAGATTTACGCAAGACCAAAATGTGATTTTATGATTGACGAGATGATTTGTGTAGAGATTTGTGTCATCGCAGATAACGAATTTACACCAATTTCACTAGCAACTTTTTTGGTCTTATTCCAGATTTTATCCGAGCGAATATTGGCTAAATATTGATGCCCGGATGGTGATAAGTCGCCGATATCAAAGCTGTCACCGCCATCATAGAAATGCACATCAATAATTAAGTTAGCCATTCTGCATTGATTTACATGGTAAAGAATTTCATCGTGTGTATATGGAGTAAGTAAATGTGGCTTGTCGTTATCCATATCATAGGAAAAAGAAGAATCATATGTACATATTTCTTCCAAGGTTAAAAGGATATCGCGAACACAATCGTTGTTTAGTTTCAAATTATTGTCTCCTTTCATTTGTACTCAGCTCTGGCGGGAGCCTGTGTATCGATTATAGGAGACAGCAACGAAAAAAGCAAATGCAAAGCGTAACCAGACAACCCACAAGTACATATCTTCTAAGAGAGGAAGGTGAGAGCATGACATATTCCAAGGTAAAGACATTTAACATTGATGGATGTAAAGTCAGAGTGCATTTCCCAGATCTTCCAGAAGAGGAGAGAGCGAAGCGCAAGAATGCACTGATGAAGGCGGCGGAACGCTTTCTGAAGCATGCAGAGCGTGTGAAGAAAGAGAAAGCTGAGCAGGAGAATATGCCAGAAGCAAAGGAAGGATAAAACCATGAACAAGATGAAAATTGCCGGAATCATCACATCGATAGTGGCAGCAGCCGTGTTTGTATTCCTGTATTTTGGCAGACCACACACGGTAATAAATGCAATCCTGGTGATGTTGGCCGGAGGCGTTGCGGTGCTTGGATTAATGATGATTTCGGTAGTAGAAGAAATTAATCTGGAGGATACAGAAGATGAAAAATAAGATTGCATTCGGACTGTGTGCCACAGGACTTGGAATAGCCTCCATCGGAATGATGGGGCTGTCTAGTGAGGGACAAGCCGGATTCATTCTGGCGGTGAAGATCACAGCTGTTGGACTGGTGATTGCCGGTGCAGGAATTATTCTGAACAAATTAAAAGAGCGTGAGACCCTGAGAAAGTACACGCTCTAAACCAATGACATAGGGATAAAACCTATGTCTGGAGTATACCAGATGGGAGATGAAAAGTAAATGGAAAAAGCAAAGTTAAAGTACATCGAAGAGCAGTGCAACCGGATCGCTGATGGAATGGAGCGGATCAGCGGATTTACAGGAAAAGGACAGCTGTACATATATGAACATGTAGACATAAGCAAAGGAATTGAGGTGATAGCAGCGGCGCTGCATCTTCCGGTGCGAATCGAGTGCGGAAGGTCGTGCTATTGGCGCACAGTAACCCATGGTAATGTGACTTTTCGACAGATGGGGTTCTATTCCACTATGTGTTGATGATAAAAAAATGAATATTCCACCGTCCTGCAGTCGGATGTTTAAAACCAAAAACTCTCAAATAATTATTGATACGTTAGCTGCAGTAGACATCTTCTTACTTGATTATAAATACATACAAACGTCCGACTGCAGGGCGGTGGAATCATATAGTCCGGCCAGGGAAATCCTGTCCGGACATTAAAAAACCTTTTTTCGGAATATTTCAGAGTTACAACCGGTTTAAAGCCGGTATTCAGACTCGATAAAGATATTAAAGTTGGGACAAACAGCTATGATCAGGAGAAAAAAATACAACTTCCGGAAGGGAGACATAATCGATGTGGAAGAGTTCCATGATGGCAGGTATGGGGCACCCGGCGAGAAACGGCAGAAGAGAGTCAAGCCGACACAGGAACAGATTCGCATAGTCAATGCACAGAATAAAGCGAAGCGGTGCAGGCAGAAGATGCTGGCATATTTCAAGAGGGGAGATATTTTGGCCACATGGACCTATGAGGTAGAAAATAGACCACCGACCATGCAGGATGCACTGAAAGATTTTCAGAAGGCAATGCGGTACGTGCGACGTGAATACAAGAAACGTGGCTATGAGGTGTTTTGGATCCGAAACATCGAAAAAGGAACAAAGGGAGCTTGGCATATCCATCTGGTGATCAATGAGATCGGGGATACGGTCAGCATCATACAGAAAGCATGGACGAAGGGTGGCACCTGGTCCATAGAAATCAAACATAGCAAAAACTATGATGAGGATTTCACAAAGTTAGCCAACTACATGACGAAAGATGAGCACACTACCGAAAAAAAGATAGATGGCACACGTGGAAAACCAAGAATAGCAGAAGCAAACTACAACACTAGCCGGAACATGCCGCTACCAGAGCCGAAGGTGGACAAGCTGCATAGATGGAAAGCTGAGCCGAAGCCGAAAAAAGGTTACTACATAGCACGGATCCATGAAGGCATCAATCCGGTTACAGGATACAAATACCGTAGATATACCATGATTAGGTTGATACCGGAAAAAGTAAGAAGAGGAGTGAAGCGAGAATGATGGAAGTCTCTTTGTACATAGACGTATCCGGTAAAAGGATTAAGCCCGGGAAGGCCAGCTTTTGTTATGTACTGGAATACATTTCGCCTGCAGGTAATACTTACACCAAGTCAGAAATTGGATGCATGGAAGCTTCCGGAAACCGTCTGGTCTTGTCGGCGGTGATCCGGGCACTGAGGCATCTAAAACCAGGATGCTGCGTGACAATCTATACAGACCTGCATTACCTGGAGTCTGCCTTGATGCTTGGATGGCTGCAGGAATGGAAAACAGACGGATGGACAAGATCTGATGGAAAAGAGATTAAGAACAGGGATTTGTGGGAACAGATTGAGCAGCAGACGAAAATCCACAACCTGCAAGTGAAATATACATGCAAAAGTCCGTATACTGCCTGGATGCAAAATGAAATGAAAAATGCAGATCTTGAGATAGGACAGTACAAAGAACTTAAAGGACAGTAAAAGCCTGTCCGTAAGATAAAAATCACCATTTGTGAGCATTTGAAAGGAGAAAATGAAACATGAATAAAGTCATTCTAATGGGGAGGTTGACCAGAGATCCGGACATCCGGTATACACAGCCGAACTCTGCGCAGGAGCAGACCTGTACTGCACGTTATTCACTGGCAGTAAACAGGAGATTTAACCGCGATGGGGAACAAAAGGCTGACTTTATCAGCTGTGTAGCATTTGGCCGCCAGGCAGAGTTTGCAGAAAAATATCTGCGTAAAGGAACCAAGATTGTCCTCGCAGGCCGTATCCAGACCGGAAGCTATACCAACCGTGACGGACAGAAAGTTTACACCACAGATGTCGTCGTGGAAGAGCAGGAGTTTGCCGAAAGCAAGACAGCAGGACAGATCGCGCAGCAGAATCCGGCACCGATGACAAGAGAGGATGGCTTCATGGAAATCCCGGACGGACTGGAAGAGGAGCTACCGTTTAGCTAATGAGTAAAAGCATCGTACAGAGGGAAAAAGAGTGCTATATCTGCAGATATCTGGCTGGTGAACAGGGATATTACGGAGAATTGCCATCTACAGGATTGCACAGACACCATATCATGTTCGGAACCGCAAATCGTAAGAAATCAGAGCATTACGGTCTGTGGGTATATCTATGCGTAGCGCATCATGAATATGGACCGGATGCGGTGCATACAAACCGAAACGTCCGGATCTTTCTGTGCCAGATCGGGCAGCAGGCGTTTGAACGTAAGTATTTACATGAACGCTACATGCAGGAGTTTGGTCGGAACTGGATGCATGAAGAGATTACCGGTAAATGGCAGCAGGAGAGCACTAAAGAACACAAAGAGGGCAGGATAGAGTTCCTTGATATTGATCTGGGAGAACTGCCATTTTGAGAAAGGGAGAACACGATGTTCAAGGTAGGACAGAGATACAGAATTTATAAAACAGGAGCCTTAGAGTTAAAGGATAAAAAGTGGATAAATGCCGTAGTGGAGCATATCCCGGAGCATGAAAGGTTCATCAGATTCCGGCTGCATTTTGTGAATATGTTCGGTGATCACACAAGCTATGTGGAATCATTTTCAATGAATGAGCTGGCACACATGGCTAAAAGCGGCGAACTGGTAAGAAGATAAGGGCAGGAGATATAGACAGATGGAATATGACGTGGAAAACGAAGCTGAACGCAGACAGGCGTTACAACGATTCTATGAGGAATATGATGCGGTGTGCCGAAAATATGGACTGAAAATGTCAGCACATGCATCCATTTTTGATGATTGCTGGATCCGTATCTGGCAGGGCAGCGGCATCAAGAAACGAATGATCATCAAAGTAGAGAATGAATCGGAGACGCAGTGCTATCGTGTGGCAACAGAAGCCCTGATCAGCTGGGTGGAAAACAAAGAAGCACGCCAGAATGGCAGAGAGGAGCTAAACAATGTTTGATAAGTTCGGAGAGATGGATACGTTTGGAGAAATAAATGAACTTGCAGAAAATCTGTTCAATGAGGGCGATACAGCATCGATCAAAACTATGGCCAAAGAGAATGGCATCGATAAAGAATACGTGGAGATGTATCTGTCTGGCGATATTCCGGTACTGTGCGATGCCATGACGGCGGCACTGGGAAAGATTGATGTTGAAGTAGCAGATTTGAAGCCAAAAGAGATCATGAAGGACTGGGTAGAGTATTTGCGTGGCCAGTGCATGGAAAATGAGCTACTGGCGTTCAATGTCCGGAAGAAAGGAAAATCACTGAAAGGGTGTATCGCAGCACTCCTGATGTGGTCGTTTAAAAATCAGCAGCCTATCGATAAGGGAATCATAAAGGCAGCAGGCGTATCTGCCGGTAAGGTCACTTTAGGAATTCCTGGGATGGCCAGAGCGAAGCAGATCATCACGGATTACTACATGGGAGGCGAGAAGAAGTGAGAGCGGCAAAATTCTTAAAATGTGAACCATGTGGTACATCGGGGAATACGGAAAGGGGCAAAATAACCGCTGTAAGTCAGATTCTGGAAGTAAAAGGAGAGCAGGCGATAGAAATCAGCCTGTTTCATAAAGGAGTTTTGAAAGGCAGGTATTTCGCAAACGAAGATGGTTATAATGCTTGGATCAATGGAACATGGCGCATCTGCAAACTGAACAATGCAGCCAGAGTGTGTATGGGAAAGGAACCGGTAAAAAGCTACTATTGCGATCTTGACGATTGTATCGCATGGGAATCCATCGAGGATAAACAGAGAGCGTTGGATTTCCTGGATACATGGAGAATAGGTGTTTATGAGGACGAAATAAATGAAGCGAACAGGCAAAAAGCAATGGAGCGGAAAGTGGACCGGATTAATGATATGATGGCAGAAATTCCATGCGTACCGGATAAAGTAGAGGATTGGTTGGATCAGAAGATTTTTCCGGGGCACATACTTTTTATCAAAAAAGTTGGAAAGAGAACTACATACAGTTGCACAGCCTGTGGATGCAGCAGTTGGAAAAAGAAAGGATGGAAACACGGAGAAAAGACAAGCTGCCCGAAATGCGGTCAGCTAGTAACGGCAAATAGCAGACAACAGGAGAAAGTAAGAAAGGCACCAGTTATCCTATTGCAGCAGTATGGAGAAAAGTGGGTAGAACGTCAGTTTAAAACAATCTGCAGATGGAGCGCAGGGAAAAAAGAAATCCAGATGTTTGAGGAAATCCGGGCAATTATCCCTAAAGGCAAAGATTGGGGAAAAGTCTGGTACGGAACACGAATAGAGGCAGATGAGTTCGAACAGGATTTCTGGGACAGAAATCAGCAGAACAAAAGGTTTGTACCATCGTATCTGTATCCTGACAATCTGAAGGAAGTCTTGCCATGTGGAAATCTGGAACGGAGCGGAGTTGACGCACTGGCCAATAGCGGAACGAAATTTAACGTCAACAAATTTATTACATCATTCCGGGCAAGACCATATTTCGAATACATAGCAAAAGCCGGGTTGTACAGATTAATAGCAGATATTGTAGACCAATACGGTTGGTGGGGCGAACCAAGTTGCATGTGTACACACGAAAAAAAACTGAAAGATGCATTGCAGCTGGATGGAAACAGAACGAACCGGATGAAACAGATAGACGGCAACTTATATACATTAAATTGGCTGCAATATGAGCAGATGAAGGGGATAAAAATTTCTCAGGAAGCCTTACAGTATTTGACTGATAAAAAAATGAGTGTCGGTGAATGCAAGGATATTTTAAAAGAACTGAAAAGTGTAAACCGAATGGTCAATTACATGAAAAAACAGAAGATATCTCCAAAGAATCTGACTACCACATGGACGGACTATCTAGCGATGGCTAAAGCTGAAGGATACGACACAGAGGACGATATCGTAAGATTGCCAAAGGATTTAAAAGCCAGACATGATGAGCTGGTTGAATTAAGAAATCAGCGCGCAAACAAAAAACGGTTGAAAGGATACACTAAACTGGATCAGCAAATACAAGAACGGTTACCAGAGGTGCAGAAATATTTCTGGGAAGATAAAACGCACATGATCATTCCTGCAGGAAACTGTGAGGAACTGATGACAGAGGGACAGACGTTACACCACTGCGTAGGCAGCAGTGATCAATACATGAAGAAAATGGCAGCAGGAGAAACATGGATCTTGTTTCTTCGAAAAAAGGAAGATCTGGAAAAAGCGTATTATACCGTGGAAATAAACATGAAAGATGACCGGATCATCCAATATTATTCCGCATTCGACCGACAGCCAGATAAAGAGACCATCAGTGAGGTGTTAAAAAGGTTCAAACAGAGCATAAAAGCCAAACGAGTACGAATCACAGTACCAGTGACAAACATAGCGTAAGGAGCTGATATGGTAGAGGATTACAGAATCAAATTTCATACCGGAAGAGCGGAGCTGACAGGGCAATATACGGTAAATCGAAGAGGCAATACAAAAGCAATCACCAAATATATAGAACGCTATGTAACACCGTTGGGAGAGTTTCTCCCGGAGATTTGGAGAGAAGAAGCAAAAGAAGAGATAAAGGCCGCTGGGGAGATAGAACTTTTAGAACAGGTTAAGGAGCACTGTAGAAATCATTGTGCTTGGCTTAAAAAAGAAAACGAGCTGGAAGACTATGCTATTAGCTGCGTGTGCAATAGATCATACAGGGCTTGGAAAGATTTTGAGTACGAAGAAACAATAATTTGGATGTAGGAGGCAATTATGGAATATGTGCAGATGACTTTGAATGATTGGATCGAGATAAAACAGAAATTAAAACAGGAGCTTTTGGGAGTTAAGCAGAGCTTCGTCCGGATCGGATACGCTCTCCGCCAGATTGATGATCAGAAACTCTATGAGAGAGACGGATATAAAAGCGTGGCAGAATTCGCCAAGGCGGAATATGGACTGGAACCATCAACCACAAGCCGTTTCATGGCTATTAACCGGGAGTATTCGATAGACGGATACTCTGAACGGCTCCGGCCGGAATATGCGGACCTCGGGCGCAGCCAGTTAGAAGAAATGCTGAAGCTCCCGGACAGCGACAGGCAGATGATCCAACCGGATACGTCACGAGAGGACATCAGAGAGCTGAAAAGGTTTAACAAAACCGAACCGGAGGCAGGGGAAGCCGACGATATTCGGCAGCTGGTAGAGAAATTCTATCAGGATCATATGGACGTACTCAATGCGGTGTTTAGTGAAGTAACAGAGTTCGGCAAACCAACAGCAGAGCGATTCAAGGAAATTGTAAATCCGGGCGGAAACCGGTCATATAAAAAAGGGCTTTTTTTTCTGATGATGTACGAAAATCGTGTAACATTCAAAAAATTTGGAGATACGCCAAAGGACATGAATTGGGAAGAATTCTATCAAATGACGATGGATATCTTCGGAGCATCGGCAGCAGGAACTGATACATGGCGGAACTATTTTGGCGGACCAGAAGAACAGGACGTTGTTGAACAACCGGAAAAAGAGGATGTTCCAGAAGAACATCCAGAGCCAATTAATGAAAATACAGAACAGGAAGCAGAAGAAAGCCAACAAGGCGAGGAAGAGACAGGTGGCTATGGAACAGACAGCGAAACAGAACATCAGGAAGATGACACCGAAGGAGAAGAAACAGGCTCCGGAGATTATGAAGAGGATACAGATGAGAGCATTGAACCGGCAGGAGAGGAGAGCCAGAGAGAGGAAATTGCGCCGGCGCAAAAAGAGCTAGAAATCCAAGAAAATGAATGCTTAGAATCATCTGCTCCGGAGGAAAACGACGATGAAAATGAGCCGGTAGAGGAAGAGATACCAGAGGTAGAAGTAGTCGATGAAATGTACGAAACGCGAAGAGAGTACATGAGCAATCTGACGGTTCTAGAGCTGGCACATTATCTTGCCGGAGAGCTTGAAAAGCATCATCTGGAGAAGATAGATACCGAAACAGAGGTACGGATCCACGACTGGTTAAGTGAAAAAGTTGACCGGTTCGGAAAACCGATGGAGGACGCAAGATGATAAAGATGATAAGAGTTTACGGAGATATGTATGTACCAAGAGAGTATTGCACGTTTACAAATCCGGTGACGAGTGGAGGAACTGAGGAAGTTGACTATGTAGATATGCCATGTGAGAACGGATGTAATAAAGTGTGTGAGAATTGTACATTGCAGAAAATCATGAATGAGTATGCGAGGCTAACAAGGCAGGATATAGACGAGAAGAAACGGCATTGTGAAGAATGTGAAAACTATAAAGAAATCAGAAAAGGGCCGAGAGGAGGGAAGAAAGGAATATGCAGGATACTCAGACCATCGGAAATAAGAAACGGACGAGCGAGAGCCTGCAAAAGATTCCGAGTACAAAAAACGAGTACAGAATCCAGTGTAAAAAGGAAATGGATCTAGGGCAGCAGGAGAAGGTATACGAATGGCTGAAGCAGAGAGTAAATCGATATGGAAAGGCGGTGGCAGAAAATGAAAAAGACTGATGAGCAGCTGCAACAGGAAGTAGCGGAGATTCAGCGGTTTGTGGATGGGGATTCTAAGCAGACAGCAAAGAAAGTGATCCCTATTGCATATAATGCGGCAATTGGAACAGCAGTGGGAGAATGTCCGGAATGCAGAACATTGCCATTAAGAGAATGTGATTGCGCATATTGCCCGAACTGCGGGCAGAAATTAGATTGGAGTGAAATGAAATGAGGTTAATTGACGCAGATAAACTATTGACTCATCTGAATGACTGTGCACTGTCAGCATCACCAGGTAGTGGAAGCCTTAAAGACCGGATGATTGCAAAGGCAGAATATGATACTATCCAGAACTGCATGAAAGCAGTGAAAGAGCAGCCGACAGCTTATGACGTGGAAAATATGATAAGCGAAGTGGAGGTAAAGATGAAGGCCATGTGGTACTTTTTAGACTGCCATTCAGCACAATGCGATAATGAGAGTGGTGGAGATTGCAGTTATTGTAAAAAAGATTTCTACGATGAGATTGATAAAATCGTTGAACAGTTGAAGAATGAGTTGAGCAATCATTGACAATCCTTGATTACCTTGCAACAGTCGGTGGTAATCCGGAATGGAGCCTGTCATATCTGATATGGCAGCAGATACAGCAAAGTGGCAGCAGGGCAACGCTGCAGGAGAGAAATAAGGGAGGCGATGCCGTTGGAGATGACAAAGGAAAGACTGAAAGCGTATCGGAGCAATAAAGCTGAGATACTGGAACTGGACTATGCGTTGCAGAATCGCTGGAAGTCAGATACGATGATCGGGAACGATGTAATATTTGATTACAGCAAGGGTTATCCTATGCCGCAGTGTGTGGTTGGGTTCGACAAGGAGAAATACGAGCGGTTGCAGGATCGTGATCTGAAGCGGAAGAAAGCCCTAGAGCAAGAGTGCAAAGAGGTGGAGCAGTTTGTGGATGCGATACCGGACAGTCTGGCACACCGCATCTTCCGGAAACTGTTTATCGATGGCAGAAAGCCGGTGACCCAGGAGCAGGTTGCCAAGAGCGTGCATCTGGATCGTAGCAGAATCAGCAGAAAAATTGATACTATTCTGAAAAACGCACAAAAAGCACAGGATGCACAGTTATAATAATACTTGAGCCAAAGGCGGAAACCGGCGGCTCGATTTCTTCCCTATGAGGATAAACCTACTTAAAAGGCATTCGGAAACGGATGTCTTTTATAGATATAAAATATTGCAATTTTATGAATATGGAATATAATGAGATAAAGAAAATCAAAAGGGGAGATAGCGATGTCAAATTATAGTGCAATTGATGTATCAACATACATTATTAATTATTCATGTGATATCAATAGTCCAGTAAGTAATTTGAAACTACAAAAGTTATTGTATTATGTGCAAGCAGCATTGTTGGTTGAAACGGGAAAAAAATGTTTTGAGTCTAAGATTGTAGCTTGGGAATTTGGACCTGTAGTAGTAGAGTCATACCAACATTATAAAGAATATGGTAGAAACAATATTCCAAGGCAAGAAGAAAATAAAAGGATGAAATTTGATAGCAAAACAATGAAAATTATTTTTGAACCAGCAAAAAAAATAGATGAAATCACAAAAAAAATAATCAATAAAGTTGTTGATTCATATGTAAAAATTACTAATCCATTTGATTTGGTGAGAAAAACACATGAAGAGGATCCATGGAAAAACGCACAATTAAATACTGAAATTAAGTGCAAAGATATACAAAAATATTATGAAAGACAACCAGAGAAAATATATGGGGTATAAAGCGTGCAATATAATAATAATACTAAAGATACACAAGAATTATTAAAAATATTTTATTCTGATAAATATGGATTTGATGAAGAAGGATTAAAAAAAAGTTTGCAAGGAGTTTTGCAGTATTATGATAATCATGCGCGACATCAATATCATATAATTTCTCGGTTTGTGAATGAAAAAATGCAAGAGAGTGAGGATTCTGTAAGTTATATATTAAATAACATAGATGTCATGCTGGCATTTTTAGAAAATAAAAGAAAAGAATGTGAAAAAATTATTAAGAAAACATCAAGCATAAAGATAGATGAGGTGATTTTGAATTTAGAAAAGTTATATGATCATATTGCACTTGAAGAGGAACGTTTGAAGAATAATGCTGCAAATATGAAGATTAGTAATAGCCAGATAAAAGATAATGTATTGGAGACATTTAATTCTATAACGGATAGTTTTCAAGAAAAAGTTGACGAAGTTTCCGGGTCTTTAAATGCGAACATTATTACTGTTGTGGGGTTGTTTTCTGCAATTATTTTTGTCTTCTTTGGAGGAATTACAGGTATGTCTGGTTTGGTAAAGGGAATCTGTACATTGAAAAGCAAAGAAGACTTAACTATACCATTGATATGTGTTTTGGCGCTTGGCTTTGTGATTTTTAATATAGTGTTTTTGTTATTATATTCGATTGCGAAAATAGTGGATAAAAACATAGGAACAACTATTAGTGGACAAGGATATGTCTGGTATGACATTGATGATAGTACAGACGGTAAGTTTTATGTTTTAAAAAATGGAGAGCTTACGAGAAAGAGTTACGAAACGAGGCAGAAGGCACAGAAAAAAATAGAAAAAAATAAAAGGGTCTGGAGAGTTAAAGAAGCTATTAAGCAGACTTTAAAAAAAATATTTTTTAGATTTCCATATGTATTAGCAATAAATATTATTCTGGTAATAGGAATTTTATATCTTTATATGCAACTATAATTATTTCAAAGCTTGAGGCAGCAGGATTTACCTGCTGTCTTTTCTTTATGCAAAAAAATAACCGGAGGAGAGGACTATGGCAGAAAGCAGGCTGATCACAATTTCAAAAGCAGAACTAGATCCGAACCCGGTCCAGACAGGAAAAAGTTATATAGTCCGCGTTACGCTGGAAAAGAAAGCGTATTGGCTGGATTATCCATATGATTATGCACACGATTATGCGAAAGGAGACGAAAGTATGAGTGTAAAAACAGTTCAGGCGGTCATTAATGGCCAGACTTATACGCTTACAAAAAACACCAGCACAGGCAAGTACGAAGCAACCATTACAGCTCCGTCAAAATCCAGTTATACATTATCCGGACATTATTATCCGGTAACGGTAAAAGCAACTGATGATGCTGGAAACGTAACCACAAAAGATGCAACAGACAGCACATTGGGTGCAAGCCTGAGATTGCAGGTAAAAGAGAAAGTTGTTCCTGTGATCACAATCACCGCACCGACTGCAAGCCAGTATCTTGCAAACAGCACACCTGCCATTGCATGGAAGATCACAGATGATGATTCCGGAGTTAATCCGTCCACAATCGCTCTGAAAATTGACGGTACTGCGGTAGATACATCCAAGCTCACAAAGACTGCAGTGACAGGCGGCTACACTTGCAGCTACACACCAGCATCAGCTCTGTCAGATGGAGCACATACCGTTGTGGCAACTGCGAGTGACTACGATGGAAATGCAGCTGTGCAGAAATCCGTAACATTTACTGTTGATACGATTCCTCCGACATTGTCTATCTCTGCACCGGCCGAAGGATTTATTACAAATAAATCTACCGTAACGGTTAAAGGTACCACAGACGATGCAACCAGCAAGCCGGTTACAGTTACTGTAAACGGAGCCCCCATACCCGTTACTCCTAGTGGAACCTTCAGCAACGATGTAACGCTGAAAGAGGGCAGCACTACCATCACCATTGTTGCAAAAGACAAAGCAGGAAAGACAACAACCGTAACCAGAATAGTGAAACTGGATACTGCACCTCCGGTTATCAAATCTGCAACTATCACACCGAACCCGGTTGATTGTGGCAAGACATTCGTTATCTCGGTTGAGGTAACAGACTAATGACCACGCAGGTATGGGGCTTGCTTGGCAGCAGTAAGATCATCTTCGACCGAACAGATGGAAATATCTGGAAGGTGACAGTCCCATTGTTAGAGAGCGGCGAGTATATTGTCGCTCTTTATGCGTTGGATGATGCAGGAAATCAGGCTTATGTGGCAACTATTTTGTATGTGGTTGACATTGAGAATATCCAATATGAAATCCGGATGCTGGATTATGCATCAGAAGCACAGACGACTGGTTTTACGATTGAAGCACAGATGGCAGATTTTACAATTGAAGCACAGACGACTGGTTTTGCGATTGAAGCACAGCTGCAGAAGTATTCGATTGAGCAGGAACGGCTGGAAAGGAGGGCGGCTTATTTTGCAGAAAACGCAGACACTTAGAATGTACACGGGTGAAAACAGGAGATTGTATGTGACAGTGACTTCATGTGATGAGTTACCCTTTCAGATTACAGATGCGCAGTATGAATTCTGGAATTGCGATATGGATATGCGTGAGGCAGAAGGTACCTGTGATGTAGATGGTCATGTGCTTGGAATTTCAGTTTGCCCGGCGAGACCCGGCATATATAAAGTTATATATTTTTTGAAAATTGCGGATGAAACGGTAATCTGCAGGGCGATGATAAAAGTGAGTGAAGCATAGATAGAGATGGGAAGGTGAGGTGATGGCAAACAGTAGTAATCTGATGCCGATTGAACTGTTGAACGCGAGACGAACACGAGAAGAACGCAGTGAAAATGCAAAAAAAGCAGGAAAAGCATCTGGAGAAGCAAGAAACCAGAAGGCAAACTTTAAAAAGGCATTGAATCTGCTTCTGACAGCACAAGTTGAAACGGAATGGACGGAACAATTACAGGCGTTAGGATTGGACAGCACCTATGAATCCGTAATAAATGCATCTATGATTTTGCAGGCAGCGCAGGGAAATGTAAAAGCTTATGAAGCCATTGCCAAATATGCCGGACAGTTAAATCCAGAAGAAGAGACAGAAGAAACGGCACATGCATGGAGCATACCTATCACTGATATCACTTCTGACTTTGTGGAGCCGTATCGTTCCATACATGCTGCTTTTTCCGGTGAGGAAAACATTCGGGAAATCGTCAGCAAAGGTGGTCGTGGTTCGATCAAGTCAAATTTCTGGGCGGCTGTTGCAGAGGAAACCATCTATCAGGATCCGGAAGCGCATGTGGTGTATACCAGAAGATATAAAGTCGATCTGCGTGGATCTGTGTACAATCAGTTCATGAAGACTGTGATCCGGCATGGACATCTGGATGACTGGGAATTCACTACCAGTCCTATGATGGCAAGATACAAGAAAACTGGCCAGTGCGTGATCTTCGTTGGAGCAGACAAGCCAATCAGTTTGAAGTCTTACAATCTGTCTTTTGGCTATGTAAAACTACTGATCCATGAAGAGTGTGACGAGATGGCAGGTATTGAACAGATGGATAACATCGAAGATACGTTTCTGCGATCTGATACCCCCGCACTAGATATAAAGGTATTCAATCCACCGAAGAGTAAAAATAATTTCATGAACCAGTACGTGGAAGAATGTCGGAAGAAAGCGGAGACAAGGGTGTTTCACAGCTATTATTTTAATGTGCCGGTGAAATGGCTTGGAAAACGGTTCTTTGAACGTGCGGAATGGTTCAAAATTCATAAACCGAGGTATTACGCGAACAACTACATGGGAGAAGTCACCGGAACAGGCGGTGGAATCTTTGAAAATGTGGAAGAACGTGTGATTCCTGATGAAGAGATCAGTAACATGCCATATTTTGACTATGGTCTGGATTTTGGTTTTGAGCATCCGCAGGCATTTATCAAATCCTATTATGATCAGGATGAAGATATTCTGTACTGTGTGGATGAAGTGTATTCCAAACGCTGCAAAAATTCGACCTTTGCACGAAAGATTAAAAAATATATGAATGTAGAAATTATCTGTGATTCTGCCCGCCCGGATTCAATTGCAGAGATGCAGGACTGGGGATTCAATGCGACCGGAGCCGTGAAACGATGGGGAAGTGGACATGGCAGGGATTACTGCTGGGAATGGCTGCAGATGGCAAAGAAGATTGTGGTGGATCCAGACAGATGTCCGCACCTTGCGCATGAGCTGACGACGCTGGAGCATGAGCAGCTGAAAGATGGCAGTTTCTCCAGTGAGTACCCGAAACTGGGTGAGGATTGCGTGATGGCACTGATCTACGGTAATAACCGAAACATTATGGAATCCAGAAGAAACAGTGGTTTGTATGATGATAACGAAGAGGAAGAGATGGAGGATGATGACGAATAATGGAATCAATGGAATCCTGTGTAAGAACAAAACTGGGACAGCTTGGATATCATATACATACCAAGCCATATGAATATATTGAGGAAGCCAACCGCTGGTACAGAAATGAGCTGATTGACGACTTTCACAAGCGTACTGCTGTGACCGGTGAATTGTATGAGATTGACCGCATGAATTTTGCAAAACGTGGCTGTGCGGATGATGCAAACCTTTGTGAGATTATTGATATCAATGTCGGTGAGGATGCGCAGAATGAATTTGTACATGCTGTATTGGAAAATAACCGGTTCGATACAATGTACCGCAGGCAGTTAGAACGGATGTCGGCAGCAGGCACGGTTGCCGCTTATGTGCGCTTGGATAATGCGACTTATCTGACCAATGGAAAAGCAATCAACGGCGAAATAAAGCTGACATATTGCTATGCAGAAGATTATATCCCGCTGCGGATCGTGAATGACGAAGTGGTGGAAACTGCTTTTTCTTCTACGAAACTGGGAAAAGACGGGAAGCAGACTACACTGGTCATGTTTACGCAGCAGGGAGGAAATTACCGGGCAGATACCTTTGTATTTGACAGATCCGGAAAAGAGATTGAAGCATACTGGATCATTCTTGGTGATGTGAAGCCGTTTGCGGTGATGCAGGTAGCAGAAGTGAATAATATCCGGCATATGGATGGTTTTGGTTATCCGAAAGTATACGGCGCTATTCCAACGCTGAAACAGATTGACCTGTGCCACATGATCTTAAATGGAGATCTGGAAAAAGGTGAGAAGTTCGTACTCACAAATGAAGCTATTGTGGAGATTGATAAAAAGACGGGCGATCCAAAGCCGCGGTCTAAGCAATGGAAGCGTCTGTTTGTGCTTCTTGGAAGAAAGCCGATAGATGGCAATGGTTACATTCAGGAATACAACCCGAAAATCCGTGTGGAAGAGATCAAGAAAGCATTTGAATTGTGCTTATCCCTGTTTTCCATGACATTCGGGTTTGGTAGTAAAAAATATGTGTTCGAGCAGAATCAGATCCAGACGGCTACTCAGTACATCGGAGAGCGTCAGGACTGTATGCAGGAACTGAATAAGCAGCGGGAAGAAGCACGGCAGTACATCAGCGGTATTGTACGTGCTATTTTATGGTTTTCCAACACTTTCCAGAACACGTCATTTGACCTCACAGCAGATATTTGTATTGATTTTGATGATTCTTACATCGAGGATAAAAATACCCGCATGGAGAGCATGAGGACAGATGCGCAGACCTTTTCGGATATTCCGGAATTTACCATCCGGTATATCGAGGAACGGCTGAATGTCAGCCGGGAAGAAGCTCTGAAAGTTTATGAAGGGCAGGTGCAGGAGGATGATCCGGAGGTTGAAGATTAATGCTGACAGAAAACCAGCTTGAGATGCTGGGAGATCAGATTGCTGCATTATACCAGGCATTGGAACAGGATGTGATCGCTGACATTGCCAGACGCGTAAAGAAGGCAAAGCGGTTTACAGAGACTGCGGAGTTGATGGCACAGGCAATGAAAGAAACTGGCAAGAGTCCGGATCAGATCAGAGCTGAGGTGATGAAGCTTATCCGAGCAGACAAGGCTTTTCAGGATGAGGTGGCAAAGAATACCAAGGAATGGAAAGAATTTGTCCGGGAAGAGATCAAAGCCACAGAAGCCGCTGCAAAGGAAGCCGGAAATGATATCATAGCCAATGCTGGCGATATGTCCTTTAATTATGACATGGAAGCGTGGCAGCAGGCGGGTATGGAACTGACAAAAGACAGTGCTTTTACCAGAATGGTTGAGGAAATGAGCAAAGCAACTGCCGGAACATTGAAGAATCTGACCAGATCAACTGGATTGTGCGACTCGTTTCAATGCCCAATAAGCATTGACCGATTTAAGAGTAAA
>OGCO01002486.1_pt1 | contig 24048 bp, 17 predicted proteins | sample 1570171 | NCBI WGS metagenome assembly OGCO01 (sample SAMEA4370583, study PRJEB24528) | human gut metagenome
AGTCCTGCTTTTTCCATTATAGCACGCATGATGGAATTTTTCTGCTCACTTTTTACCACAATGAACAACATTTCTTTTTCCGGCACCAGTGTCACGCCCAGAAACTGCTGTGCATTCTCTGTTCCGGTGCCCTTGGCATGGATGACTGTGCCGCCCGCCGCATGTACTTCTCTCGCTGCATCCATGACCAGCTCCGTATATCCATGATTGGCTATCACTACCAGAAGCTCATTCTTCGTCTCTTTCAATGTGGACTCCTCTCCTTTTACGAATTCCTGCCCGCAGGTCAGGTAATTCAATGCTTTCTTGCCACCGACACTGCTCACGGGAATGATAAATGCGATTCCCATTCCCGGGAAATCGATCTGCATTTTCTTACGCAGAGCAGGCTTGATCTGCCGCCAGGCAGCATCTGTGACAAGATGGAACAATACGCTCTTCTCCATGCCGTCCAGTCCAAAATAATCTAAGATCTCATTCGCCGCGGTTCCCATGCCGACGGTAACACTGCCGACCTGTGCGCCGTTTTCTTTATAGCATTCCACGAATTTCCTCGTCAGCTGACGATTGGTGATGGTGACCATCATATATAATTCACTCATGGGCACACCTCCTACAGTTCAATGATGGCATTCTCATCCAAAGCACCAAATGCATCCGCCGCACCGGCAAATACGCCTGCACCGCTCTTCTGCTGCTTTAACTGATATACCATTCCCAATATCTGGATCGTGATCAGCGGTGTCATGGCTACCATGGCCACCACACCGAAAGCATCTGCGACTAAATTGCCGCCCACCGCCACACAGGCACCCTGCGCTAACGGCAGTAAAAAGGTAGCTGTCATGGGACCGCTTGCCACACCGCCGGAGTCGAAGGCGATCGCTGTGAATATCTTCGGTACAAAAAAGGATAGTCCTATCGCCACGCCGTAGCCCGGGATCAAAAACCATAGAATCGGAATCCCCGTCAGCACGCGGATCATCGCCAGTGCTACGGATAAGGATACGCCCACGGACAGAGAAACCCCCATGGATCTGGCAGAGATGGCACCGTCCGTCAGCTCCTCTACCTGATGATTCAGTACATAGACCGCGGGCTCCGCTTTTACGATAAAGTAACCAATCAGTGCTCCCACCGGCACCAGTACCCACCTGTAGGATCTGGCTGCCATGACCTGACCGAGGTAATTACCGGCAGGCATAAAGCCCACATTTGCGCCGGTCAGAAACAATACCAGACCGATATAAGTATACACCAGCCCGATCAGGATCTTCGCCAGTGTCTTCCCCGACAGCCGCAGGGCAAATATCTGGAACAGACCGAAAAACAATACAATGGGAAGTAATGAGAGTGCGATCTCTTTCACATAATCCGGAATCCCATGGGCAAAAAGCTGCGCCAGTTCCACGGAATCAGCGATCTCCGGGATTGCCACCGGCTGGTAATCCGCATTGGTCGGCTTATAGATCAGCCCCAGCACCATGACCGCCAGGATCGGGCCGATGGAGCACAGTGCTACCAGACCGAAGCTGTCGTCTGCCGCATGATGGTCATTACGGATGGACGCAATACCGACACCAAGTGCCATGATAAAAGGAACGGTCATGGGTCCCGTGGTCACACCTCCGGAATCAAACGCCACTGCCCGGAAATTCTCCGGTACGAGAAATGCAAGAACGAACACTGCTATGTAGAAAAAAGTTAACAACGGCGGCAGTGCCACACCGATCAGCATACGCAGAAGGGCAATGACCAGGAAGATTCCCACGCCCACTGCCACTGCCAGGATCAGCGTCATGTTCGGCACTGAAGGCACCTGTGTCGCCAGCACCTGCAAGTCAGGCTCGGAAATGGTGATCACCACTCCCAACAGAAAAGATAACACTACGATCAGCAGAATATTTTTACTCTGGGTCATTCTGGCACCCACTTTTTCTCCCATGGGGGTCATGGACATCTCCGCACCCAGGGTGAAAAACATCATACCGGCCATGACCATCACCGCCCCCACCAGAAAGCACAGCAGGATACTGGGTGACACCGGTGCAATGGTAAAGCAGAGCACCAGCACGATGGCTGCAATGGGCAGCACTGCCTGCAGCGCTTCCAATAGTTTTTCCCGCAGTTTCGGGAGGGATGCTTTCAGGATAGCGTCCACCGCCTTTCGCCGTTTTATATCCAGTTTGTACAAATCATAAACAAGTATATGAATAGTATACAAGGCAAAAGCCGCCCCGTCAACAAACGGAGCGGCAAAGATCGGCAAAGACGCAAAAGCTTTACAGTTTCTTCCAAGTTTGTCTTTATTTCGTCAGATCTCCTGCTTTGCCAGCACGTCCGAGGTGGGGGTCTGGAACACCGGGATATTGGCATAGGGGTCAGCCACTTCTTCTGCAGGCAGGCTCTTCATGTAGGCATCCATGCTCTCGGCCACCTTCTTGGCCACAGCCACCGCCTCCACCACGGTGCGTGCGCCCATCACGGCATCACCGCCGGCAAATACGCCCTCGCGGGTGGTGGACACGTCGTCCTCGCCCACGATCAGGCAGCCCTTTTTGTTGGTCTCCAAACCGGGGGTGGTGGAGCGGATCAGCGGGTTGGGAGAGGTACCCAGACTCATAATGACGGTATCCACGTCCAGCACGAAGTTGGAACCGGGGATCTCCACGGGACGGCGGCGGCCGGAGGCATCGGGCTCGCCCAGCTCCATGCGGACGCACTCCATGCCGATCACGCGGCCCTTATCGTCGCCAAGAATACGCACGGGGTTGCACAGCAGCTGGAAGTCGATTCCCTCCTCCTCGGCGTGCTCGACCTCTTCCACACGGGCGGGCATCTCTTCCTTGGAGCGGCGATAGACGATGTAGACGTGCTCTGCGCCCAGGCGCTTGGCACAACGGCAGGCATCCATGGCCACATTGCCGCCGCCGACAACGGCGACCGCACGGCTGTGCTCAATGGGCGTGTCGTATTCAGGCAGATAGGCCTTCATCAGATTGGTACGGGTCAGATATTCGTTGGCGGAATACACGCCGGCAAAGCCCTCGCCGGGAATATTCATGAACATGGGCAGACCGGCGCCGGAGCCGACAAACACAGCCTGATAGCCCATCTCGAACAGCTCGTCAATACTGAGCACCTTGCCGATGACCATGTCGGTCATGATCTCAACACCCAGCGCCTTCAGCTTATCCACCTCGCTCTGGACGATGGCCTTGGGCAGACGGAACTCGGGAATGCCATAGACCAGCACGCCGCCGGCGGTGTGGAAGGCCTCGAAAATGGTGACCTCATAACCCATCTTGGCCAGATCGCTGGCGCAGGTCAGACCGGAGGGGCCGGAGCCGACGACGGCGACCTTCTTGCCGTTGGACTCGGGCTTCACAGGCTTCTCCACCACATTCTCGCGGTACCAGTCGGCCACGAAGCGCTCCAGACGACCGATGCCGACAGGCTCGCCCTTGATGCCGCGGACGCACTTGCTCTCGCACTGACTCTCCTGCGGACACACACGACCGCTGATGGCGGGCAGTGCGTTGGTGCCGTTGATGATCTCATAGGCGGCCTTGAAGTCGCCCTCGGCGACCTTGGCAATAAAGTCGGGAATATGCACACTGACGGGGCAGGCCGCCACACAGGGATGGTTCTTGCAGTGCAGGCAGCGGGTTGCCTCGGTCATTGCGGTCTCCTGAGAGTAGCCGGTGCAGACCTCCAGGAAATTCTTATTACGGACATTGGGGTCCTGAGCAGGCATCGGAGCCTTCTTGGGATCCATGTTGGGCTTTCTGATCTCAGCCATGATTCTCAATCCTCCTTACTTGATCAGGTCCTGTGCCATCTTGTCGAAGCGGCACATATGAGTCATTGCTTCTGCTTCCTGATCCCGGTAAGTGGCATTGCGGTTCATCAGTTCAGTGAAGTCCACCTGATGGCCATCGAACTCCGGGCCGTCCACGCAGGCGAACTTGGTCTCGCCGCCCACGGTGACGCGGCAGCCGCCGCACATACCGGTGCCGTCGATCATGATGGGGTTCAGGCTGACAATGGTCTTGACACCGAAGGGCTCGGTGGTCTTACATACAAACTTCATCATGGGAACAGGGCCGATGGCAATGACCTCGTCATACTGAACGCCGCTCTCCAGCAGTTCCTGCAGTTTGACGGTGACAAAGCCCTTTTCGCCATAGCTGCCGTCATCGGTCATCATATAGAAGTTGTCGCAGGCCTCGTTGAACTCCTTCTCAAGGATGACGATGTCCTTGTTGCGGAAGCCCATAATACCGTCCACAACGGCACCGGCCTCATGCATAGCCTTAGCAACAGGATAGGCAATGGCGCAGCCCACGCCGCCGCCGACAACGGCAACGCGCTTCTTGCCCTCCACATCGGTGGGACGGCCCAGCGGACCGACAAAGTCCTTCAGGTAGTCGCCCTCGTTGAGCATGGCAAGTGCCTTGGTGGTCAGACCGACCAGCTGGAAAATAATGGTGACAGTGCCCTTTTCCCGGTCATAGCCGGCGACGGTCAGGGGCAGACGCTCGCCATACTCATCGATCCGCAGGATGATGAACTGGCCGGCTTTCACCTTTTTTGCCACAAACGGAGCTTCGATCTCCAGCAGAGTGACATTGGGGTTCAGCACTTCTTTACGAACGATTTTGAACAAAAGTCTCACTCCCGTTTCAAGGGGGACATGAAAATTTTCGACGTCCCCTGTTATGCAAGAAAAATTTTATCACAGAGGCGGATCAAATGCAAGGAAATTGTTAAAAAATTAACATATCTAAAAGATATTTGTCAAAGTCCCTTCTAAATCTTTACTTTTCCCTTGAAATTCGCATTTATATGTTAATTTTCCCCGCTCAGTTCCCTTCACGCTCCTATACGTCCCTTTCATTACGGCATGTAGCAAAAAACGCCGGAGCGATTGCTCCGGCGTTTTGGCAGGATTTATTTCACTTTTTCAAAATGCCGCACACATCCACCGCCGCGACAATCTCACGGATCTTCTCCACCGGCTGAACCAGCGCGAAGCGGACGTGACCCTCACCCAGAGAGCCAAAAGCGGAACCGGGGGTGCAGATCAGCCCGCTGCGCTCCATCAAATCCATGCAGAAGGTGACGGAATCGGAGTAGTGCTCCGGAATCGGAGCCCAGACGAACATGGTGCCCTCGCTGTCCGGCACGTTCCAGCCAATGCTGCGGAAACCGCCGCACAATGCGTCCCGACGTCGCTGATACTCCTCCCGTCTGGCCTTTACGCCGTCCTGAGGGCCATTCAGCGCCTCAACTGCCGCCCGCTGGATGGGCAGAAAAATACCGTAGTCAATCTGAGAACGCACCTTGCTGAAAGCTTGTATGATCTCCCGGTTACCCACCACAAAGGAGATGCGGGCACCGGTCAGGTTGTAGGTCTTGGAGAGAGAATTAAACTCCACACCTACCTCCTTCGCGCCGGGAACACTCAAAAAGCTGATACCCTCCCGACCATCGTAGATGATATCAGAGTAAGCGTTATCGTGCAAAATAATAATATTGTATTTCTTGGCGAAGGCGATCAGTTTTTCATAAAAGCTGCGGGGCGCGGCCACGCAGACCGGATTCAGCGGATAGGACACCACCATCATCTTTGCACGTTTGGCCAGATCCTCCGGGATCGCATCCAGATCGGGCAGATAGTGATTCTCTTCATGCAGGTCATAATAGGCGATCTCAGCGCCGCACAGCCACGGCCCCATCTCAAAGATCGGATAACCGGGATTCGGGCAGAGCACCACGTCGCCCGGGTCACACAGCGGCAGAGCCACATGGGCAATGCCCTCCTGAGAGCCGTTGACAGACATGATCTCCTCCGGATCCAGCGCCACACCGTAACGGCGCTGATACCAGTTCTGAACAGCCTCTACCAGCTCCGGCAGATTTCCGAGAGAATACTTATAGTTGTCGGGATCCTTGCAGGCCTCCTGCATAGCCCGCATCACATTTTCATCCGGCAGAAAATCCGGGGTACCAACGGACAGGTTATAGACCGTCCGTCCGGCCTTGAGCAATTCATTTTTCTTATCGTTCAGCACATTAAAAATGCCGGGCTGGAAGGACTCCATCCGCTTGGCAAAGTGCAGTTCCATATCTGACGCCTCCGATGATTTCAACTTGCAAACAGCAGTATACCTTATTATAAGCGCTTCTACGGCCAAATCAAGTGAAAATTGTGGCACGGCCGCTCGAAATACATAGAATGAAGGGAGACGGAACAAATCCGTCACCTTTCATACAGGAGGAATCTCCCTATGGCAGCACCAAGCAGCACACAAAACTGCCCGGACAACTGCGGCTCCATGCCTGGCTGCGCACCGCTGGCAGTTCCCTATGTTCCCTTCCAGCAAACTGACCCGAAGCGCTATGAGCGCATGGAGGCGCTCAGCGAAGGGACGCTGTTCCCCGGGCTGAACCTGCCCTTCCACCTCATGAAGAACGGGCGAGAAGTTGCACGCACACCCCGCACTGAGCTACAGGCACTCGCCTTTATCATTCAGGAACTGGGACTCTATCTGGACACCCATCCCACCGACGCGGAGGCATTTACGCTCTATCAGAGCTATGCCGCACTGCTGGAACAGGGGCGTAAAGCATTTCTGGAGCAGATCGGCCCATTGAACCAGACGGACTCCGCACTGGATAGCAGCTACACCTGGGTCTGTTCCCCCTGGCCGTGGCAAAATCCGCAGAAGGAGGGTTGAGTTATGTTCAGTTATCAGAAAACGCTGCAATATCCAGTCAAAATCGCAAACCCCAATCCGAGACTGGCTTCTGTTATCATCAGCCAGTACGGTGGTCCGGACGGCGAATTGGGCGCTTCCATGCGCTATCTCTCCCAAAGATATGCCATGCCCTACCCGGAGGTCTCTGCCCTTTTGACCGATATAGGCACGGAAGAACTGGGTCATCTTGAGATGGTCGCCGCAGTGGTGCATCAGCTGACGCGGAAACTGAAGGCGGAGGAGATCGAGCAATCTCCTCTGGCGGCTTACTTTGTGGATCACACGGCGGGGATCTATCCCACCGCCGCCAGCGGCTCCCCATGGAGCGCCGCTGGAATGCAGTCCACCGGCGACCCATTGGCCGATCTGACAGAGGATCTGGCCGCAGAACAGAAAGCACGCTTGACGTATGACAACATTCTGCGCCTGTCTGACGACCCGGATGTAAACGACGTGATCCGTTTCCTGAGAGAACGGGAAATTGTGCATTTTCAGCGCTTCGGCGAGGCCATTGAGTTGGTCAAAAGCCGCCTGAACCAGAAAAATGTCTATCTCATCAACCCTGCATTTGATCCAAAAGCATGATAAAATGGCCCTGCGCGTCCATTGGACGCGCAGGGCCTCTGTGTTTATTCTGTACTTAGTATCAGATCGGGGGCAAGTGTTCGTTAATTGTTCTGACGGCTCTGTCTCTTCTTCACGATGAACAGGACAATCAGCGCAGCCAGAGCGGCCAAACCAACGCTGCTGACCAGGATCGGCATAGAGGAGTCGCCCGTCTTGGGAGCCTTCTTCGCAGCAGTAGTAGTCTTGTCGGCATTCGCCTTAGTCTGATCCTTCTTACTGGTATCGGTCGCAGTCTGAGTGGGCTCAGAAGTGCCGGGAGTAGGCGCAGGATTGGGTGCGGGTGTAGGATCGGGCTTGGGATCGGGCTTCGCAGACTCGATGGGTGTCGCGATCAGAGGCACCACGGCGCCGTCCTTTACATAGATGGCAGTCAGGAACGCATAGTCATCGTCGCCGTCCTTGTCATGGCCGCCGCCGGAGAAGGAGCTCAGGTTGTCGGCAGTACCATACATCAGGCGATCCACAGTATAGTTGGTCGCGCCCTCGGTCTTAGGTGCCACAACGACGCCGTCCTTCACGGACAGGGTCAGCTTATCCTCGCTCTTGTACCAGACCTCGTCAGCCTGCGAGCCGCCGCCAGGACCACCGGGGCCGCCGGGGCCGCCAGGACCACCAGGACCGCCAGGACCGCCGGAACCGCCGCCCTGATCGGGATCGGGCTCAGTCGCGGTAGAATCGTCGACCACGAAGGTGATGTTGCCGATGGTGTAGCCAGCGGAAACCTGCTCGGCGGACTCATCGACCTGCTCGGCAGTTTCGTCAGCCTGTTCGGCAGCGGCAGCATCTTCAAGCTCAGTCTGCTCAGCCGCATCGATGTCCTCGCTCTGCTCAACGGGAGCAGCATCGACATCAGCCGCTTCGGCTGCGGGCTGTTCCTCAGCGGGAGCCGCGGGCGCAGCGTTCAGATCGATCTCCTGACCGTCGACGGTCAGGGTGCCGGACAGTTTCAGGGTCACAGGATAGTCGGCGGTAATGCTGTCAGCATCGGCCAGCGTGACATTATTCAGAATGCCGTCGCCGGTGACAGTCCAGGTGGAACCGTCCTCAACGTTGACGTCAACGGTGTTGAAGGTATTGCTCTGGATACGGTTGGCCACCTGGCCGATGTCAAAGTAGTGACCAATGGGGAAGCTGGTATTCTGATAGGAAGTCCACGCATCGGAAGTCTTCTCACCGGCAGCGGCGGCCTTAACGGCATCGGAACCCGCCTTGGTAACATGGATCGCGGCGGTGGAAGAGATCTGGCCCTTCAGCGTGGCACCGTTGGTCAGCGCAACGCTCATGGCGATGGGAGACTGCGCTCCGCTGTCGTTCAGCGCCCAGCCGGAGCCGTTGAAGATATCGCCGGTCAGGTCAACATCATCAAAGGTGTACTTGCCGGTCTCGCTGCCAGCGGCAGTGGCGCCCTTGGTGGGCCAGCCGGCATTCTCGTTATGGGTGGTGTAGAAGGAGAAGGTAGCCATGTCCATGCCGGTGGTGGAGTCGTCGTTGTCCATGGCCTGGATCAGGATACCGTTGCCGGGGTTCAGCTGAGCGCCGTCGGAGATAACCGCATCCACGCTGCTGCCGGTCTTATGAAGGATGGAAGTATAGCCGGAATTGACCACGGTGCCCTCGGTGATGGTCAGCTCATTGGCGGGCAGGCCGGAGTTCTGATGCACCATGAAGCCGAAGGTATCGGAGTTGATGGTAGTAACCTTGGTGCCAGTGGGCACATAGTCGGTGATCTTATTGCCCAGCGCATCATAAAGCGGAATGGCCTGGCCGGCCTTCATGGCGGCATAGGTAGCATAACCGCCGGTCATAATATTGGCATAGGTGCCGACGTTCATATCGACGCCGTAGAAGTTCTCGTGTGCCTGACCGATGGTATAGGTGCCATAGCCGGAACGGGCGGTATAGGGGTTGGTGGCATCGAAGACACCATCCGCCTGGAGGGGCTTATCGCCCATGCCCTTCAGGGTCATAGTGGTATTGACCACGTTCAGCATCATATTGGAACCAGAGTCGGTGGACAGCACAGCCCACTGGGAGGACGCCATGTTGGAATCGACTACGGTGGTGCTAGAGTCATTGCCCATCAGGTTGGTAGTACGGGAGGTGCCCATAATGCCGAGGATCCAGGGCGGAGCCACCATGGTGGCCTGATCGGGGGAATTGCGATAACCGGCATACAGCGTGCCGCCGCCGGAGAAGAAATTGGAGTGCTCGATGTAAACATTGGCTCCCTTATCCGCATACAGCGCCAGGTTGCCGACGCCGGTGACGTTGACGTCAGAATTTTTGATTTTCACGTTGCTCTTGCCATAGGCCGCAATAGCCGCGCCATAGCCGGAAAAGTCGCAGGCAACAGAGCCATCGCCGTCGCTGTCGATGTCGATTCTGGCCCCGTCGATGGTGTAGTCGGAGTCGCGCACAATGATGGGGTTAAACCCCTCATAGGTGGAGCGAATAACTACATTTTTTGCCTCCGTATCCGTGATGACACAGTTCGGCGACGAAACCACCTGATCGGCGATCTTGACGCCGGAGGCGCTTTCTCCTGCGGCCGAGGCAACGCCGGTCAGGCCTGCCGCCATGACCGCTGCCATGCCAAAGGAGAGAACGCGTTTGAGCTTTCTCGTCTTTTTCATTCTTTTCCCTTTCCTTTTGTTTTCCTCATTTTGTTAGAGAGCCCCCTCTGATACTCGGTACAGAATGGTATCATCAGTTCTGTCCGATATAGTCAATGTTAACATTGTGCTTCCTATTCGTCAATCGTATTTTATGCACTTTTTTCGACATAATTTAAGTTTCGTTTCAGATTGTAACACTTGCTGACTATTGCGTTATGTCTTCTTGTTATTCATATCTTTTCCAATCTCCACAGCTCAACAACGTCAAAAGCCCACAGCGCAGTCATTTGCGCTGTGGGCAATAATAATATTCTATGACTTCCGAAAACGAGGTATACATAACTTCCCCTAAAACCAGGCGGGTTTTAGGAATTAAATTCCATATTCTTTTTTTAATTTTTTTAAAATCACCTCGTCTGCCGGGCAAAACACATAGTTTTCGATCTCGGATACACGGATCCATCTCAGGTCCTTATGCTCCAGCAGACGGGGCGTACCTGCCGCGATGGTGCAGTGGAACAGGGTCAGGTGGATCTGAATATCGGGGTAGGTATGCACCACATCGAGGAATATTTCACCCACGGATACCGTAATATCCAATTCCTCCCGACATTCCCGGACAAGGGCCTCCTGTTTCGTCTCCCCCGGCTCCACCTTGCCGCCGACAAACTCCCACAGCAGACCCCGGGCCTTCTCCGGCGGGCGCTGACAGATCATAAAGCGATCTCCATCCCAGATGAGGGCCGCAACTACCTCTGTCATCTCAGCACCTCCTCAGTCTAGCTTCCAGCAGGTACAGGAATATGCGGGCAGCTCTGCGCCGCCGTTGAAGGCGGTATGCGCTCCGGTCAGCAGATCCGTGCCGCCGGCGGCATCCGCCTGAAAACCCAGCCAGCAGCTCTGGCCGTCGGCATTGACGGCCACCAGCACCCGCTCCGACTCCATCCAGCGCACAAAAGCCAGCTGCTTTGGCTGGACATTCAGATTGTGATAGCCGCCCCTGATCAACGCCGGATGGGTTCGGTGCAGCTTCGCCATGGTGGCGACCCAATCGGTAAGTTCATTCCACTCCGGGCGTTCAACGGCCGGGCGGAGAGCGGCGTCGCCATCCTGCTTTCTGCCCTCTGTCCCCCACTCACTGCCGTAATACAGGCTTGGGACCCCGGGCATGGTAAACAGCAGGCCATAGAGCGGCTTTAGCTGAGCCTTGTCCTCCAACTGACTGGCAATACGAGTCACATCGTGATTGTCCGCAAAGCAGAGCAGATGCCGTCCGGAATAGAGGCACCAGTCCTCCGAGCCAAACTGGCGGTTCAGACTGTAGGCGATTTCATGGAGGTTGGAGGTGTTGAAGCTGGAATAGAGCCCCTTGTAGCACTCGTAGTTTGTCACGCTGTGGCAGGCGCCGTCATTCATCCAGCGGCGGTAATCTCCGTGTAGGGTCTCCCCCACCAACGCAAACTCCGGCTTCAGGCTGTCGGTCAGCCGGCGCAGATGATAGAGAAAATCGCTGTCCAGGCAGTAGCACACGTCCAGCCGCAGGCCGTCGATGTCATAATCCTCCACCCAGCTGCGGATCGCGTTGAAGAGATGATCCCGCACCGCCGGATTGCCAAGGTTCAGCTTGACCAGCTCCTGACAGCCCTCCCAGCAGTCATACCAGAAGCCGTCGTTATAGGCGCTGTTGCCGTCAAAGGAGAGGTTAAACCAGTCCTGATATGCGCTGTCCCGGCGATTCTCCTGCACATCGCGGAAAGCCCAGAAACCCCGGCCCACATGGTTCAGCACCGCGTCAAACATGACCCGGATACCCTTGGCGTGGAGGGCATTGCAAATCTGCTTCAAGTCCTCTTTCGTACCAAGGCGGCAGTCCACGGCGAAAAAATCACGAGTATCGTAGCCGTGGGCATCACTCTCAAAAAGCGGGTTAAAGAGCACGCAGTCGCAACCCAGCGCCGCAATATGATCCACCCAGTCCAACAGGCGCAGGATGCGGTGGGCCTGCACGCCGTCGTTCTGCGCCGGTGCTCCGCAGAGTCCCAGCGGGTAGATCTGATAAATGACCGATTCGTCATACCACATAATATATCAAATTTCCTCCTGTACTGCTCTTATAAAGGATAGCAGTTTTTTACCTTTTTACTATACGCACTCCGGCGGCGCAAATCAAGTTTTATATCAGGATAAAAAGTTTTTCTACGCAGGAGAGAGAAAGTCTGTTATAATGGCCTTTGTCTCAACCAGATAAAACACCTCTCAATCCATTGAGAAAGAAGGAAATCACTTGACTAACCGCAACAAGCCGCTGACCCGGACAGGAATGATCTTCGACTTTCTGCGCGGCGCAAAGGGGATGTTCTGTCTCGGCATTCTGTTTGCCTGTCTGTCCACGCTGGCGGACATGGTGCGCCCCAAGATCATTGAATTCACCGTGGACGGCATTCTGGGCGACACCCCCTTTGCCCTGCCCGGCTTTCTGAACCGGATGGTGGACGCGCTCGGCGGCATGGACAGTCTGCGCGCAAAGCTCTTTCTGCCCGCCATCGGTGTGGTGCTGTGCTCCGCAGCTGCGGCCATTCTGCGCTACTTCTACCAGACCTTCACCGTAAAGGGCAGCGAGACCTTCGTCAAATCCATGCGGGACAAACTGTTTGCCCATATTGAGCGCCTGAGCTGCCAGTGGCACAGCGCCCACCAAACCGGCGACATCATTCAGCGTTGCACCACCGACGTGGAGGAGGTCAAGACCTTTCTCTCCGACCAGCTGGTGACACTTCTGAGCATGATCATCACCATCACCCTCTCCCTCGCCTTTCTGTTCCGCATCAGCCTGAAACTGGGCTTTGTATCGCTGGCCAGTATGCCCATTCTCATCGGTTATTCCTTCTGGTTCCACCAGAAGATCGGCGCGTCCTTTCTGGACTGCGACGAGGAAGAGGGCGTGCTGTCCACCATCGCCCAGGAGAATCTGACCGGCGTGCGGGTCGTCCGGGCTTTCGGGCGGGAAGCCAGCGAGCAGGAGCGCTTCGCCAGGCAGAATCAGACCGTCACCGACAAGTGGGTGCATCTGGGCAAGTACCTGTGCTCATTTTGGTTCTGCGGCGATTTTCTGACCGGCGCCACCATGCTGGTGCTGCTGTGCTGGGGCTGCGCTCTGTGCGTCGACGGCACGCTGACAGTAGGTGGTCTGCTGGCTGCCATCAGCTATCTCACCATGCAGGTGCGTCCGGTGCGCGGCATGGGGCGGGTACTCAGCGAGATGAGCAAGACCGGCGTGTCCATGCAGCGCCTGCTGGAGATCATGGCCGCCCCCGTGGAGCAGGATGCCCCCGGCGCCGACGAGCCGCCCATGGACGGCGACATTGTCTTTGACCATGTGAGCTTTGCTTACCCGAACAGCCCGGAGCTGCTCCACGACGTCAGCTTTACCATCCCTGCCGGCACCACCCTCGGCATTCTGGGCGGCACCGGCAGCGGCAAGAGCACCCTGGCCCACCTGCTTTCCCGGCTCTATCCCCTGCCCGCAGACTGCGGCATGATCCAGGTAGGCGGCCGGGACATTCAGTCAATGCGCTCCCAGTGGGTGCGCCGGAATGTGGGATTCGTACTTCAGGAGCCCTTTCTGTTCTCCCGCAGCATTGCAGAAAACATCTCCATCACCCGGCCGGAACTCGATCTGGGTGAGGTGCGCCGCTCCGCCAAGGCGGCCTGTCTGGAGCGGGCGGTGGACGAGTTTCCAAGCGGCTTTGACACCTTTGTCGGCGAACGGGGCGTTACCCTGTCCGGCGGCCAGAAGCAGCGGGCAGCCATTGCCCGCACCCTGACCCAGAAGGCGCCCATTCTGATCTTTGACGACTCCCTCTCCGCCGTGGACGCAGAGACCGACGCGGAGATCCGCGCCAACCTCAAGCAGTACATGGGCAAGGCCACGGTCATTCTCATCAGCCACCGCATCACCACGCTGATGGCGGCGGATCAAATCCTCGTGCTGGAAAATGGCACGGTCACTCAGCATGGCACGCACACGGAGCTGGTCCATGAGCCGGGACTTTACCGCACCATCTGCGAAATTCAGCAGGGAAAGGAGCTCACAGACGATGCAGAAGGAAACTGAACAGCCGCACGCCCATTTGAAATGGTTCGGCATCCCTGCCGTCTTCCCTTTCATTCGGCCGCACAAAAAGCTGCTGCTGGCCGTGATCGTCAGCATGGCGCTCTCCAGCGCCATCGACGCCATCTTCCCGCTTTTCCAGAACTACGCCATTACTCACTACATCGGTTCAGGCACGCTGGACACCCTGCCCGCGTTTGCCACAAGCTACCTCCTGCTTCTGCTGTTTCAGGGACTCATCAACGTCTGGGGCTGTTACGACGCCAACAAGGCCGAAGTGGAGGTGGACCGCGATGTGCGCCAGGCCTGCTTTGACCACATCCAGACCCTGTCCTTCAGCTACTTTAACCAGAACAGCGTAGGCTACATCCACTCCCGTATCATCTCCGACCCCAACCGCATCGGCCAGATCGTCAGCTGGGGCCTCATGGATATCGTCGTCTACCTGGTCTATATCATCAGCATTTTCGTGGTCATGTTCCTGCTCAACCCCATGCTGGCTCTGCTGCTATTGTGCGTAGTGCCGATCATCACCGTAGTCACGATCTTCTTCCAGCGCCATCTCACCCGGGCCAACCGAAAGGTACGGGAGCGCAACAGCATCATCACCGGCAACTTCAACGAAGGCATCACCGGGGCCAAGACCATCAAGTCACTGGTCATCGAGGACAAGATGCAGGCTGATTTTGAGGCGGACACGCAGGCCATGCGGCTCTCCGCAGTCCGGGCCGGCTGGCTGCGGGCGCTGTTTCAGTCCAGCGTCATCTTTCTGAGCAGCATCGCTCTGGCCCTGGTGCTCTGGCGCGGCGGTGTGCTGACCCGGGACGGGCTCATGCTGGTGGGCAGTCTGTCCGTTTTCATGAACTACGCCACCTCGGTGAGCACCTATGTGCAGGAACTGGTGGGCACCATCGCCAACCTCATCAATTCTCAGGTCAACATTGAACGCATCGATCGACTGCTGCACACCGAGTCCGATGTGACCGATACTCCGGAGGTCATTGCGAAGTACGGCGACACCTTCCACCCAAAGCGCGAAAACTGGGAGGCGCTGAATGGCGAGATCGAATTCCGGGACGTCACCTTCCGCTATCCGGACGGCGAGGAGAACGTGCTGGAGCACTTCGACCTCACCGTGCCTCAGGGCTCCATGGTAGCCATTGTGGGCGAGACCGGCGCGGGCAAGAGCACCCTGGTCAATCTGGTGTGCCGATTCTACGAGCCGACGCAGGGGCAAGTGCTCATCGACAGACGGGACGCCCGGGAGCGCAGCCAGCTCTGGCTCCACAGCCACATCGGCTATGTGCTTCAGACCCCGCACCTGTTCAGCGGCACCGTGCTGGAAAACCTGCGCTACGGAAATCCGAATGCCACCATGGAGGAGATCGAGACCGCTGTCCGCCGGGTCAGCGCCGACAAGGTGATCGCCCGAATGGAGCGCGGCTACGACAGCGAGGTGGGCGAGGGCGGCGACCTGCTGTCCACCGGCGAAAAGCAGCTGTTGAGCTTTGCCCGGGCCCTGCTGGCCGACCCGCGCATTCTGGTGCTGGACGAGGCCACCAGCAGTGTGGACACGCTGACGGAAAAGGCCATTCAGGATGCCATCAGCACCGTCACCCACGGGCGCACCAGCTTTGTCATTGCCCACCGGCTCTCCACCATCCGGGACGCAGACGTCATTCTCGTCATGCGGGATGGCAAAGTCGTAGAACGGGGCACCCATCACGCTCTGCTGGAACAGAAGGGCTATTACTACCGGCTCTACACCCAGCAGTTCATGCAGGAGACCTCTGAAGAGGCCATGCGTGTATCCGCTCAATAATCAAATCAATGTTCCCCCGCCTGTTTCACCGTGAATAGGCGGGGGATTTTTGCGGCGCCGTGCGCTAAAGTCCTCCCTATAAATTCACGAATTGTTTAGGACATTTCTTTCATATCTGTTATAATTAGTATAAATAGAGAGCACACGCAGGGGAGGAATCGCTATGGGCGCATTTGTGCAGTTCAAAGACGTGACGAAAATATATAAGACCGGCGATGTTGAGGTGCGGGCGCTTTCTGACGCCAGCTTTGAGATCCAGAAGGGTGAGTTCTGCGTGATCGTAGGCGAGTCCGGCGCGGGCAAGACCACTCTGCTAAATATTTTGGGTGGCATGGACACCCTGACCCACGGACAGGTCATCATGGATGGCGCAGAGATCAGCAGCTACAGCCGGACTCAACTGGAAAATTACCGCCGCTTTGACATTGGCTTTGTGTTCCAGTTTTACAATCTGATCCCCAATCTGACCGCTCTGGAAAACGTGGAGATTGCCGCTCAACTCTGCCCCGATTCTCTTCCCGCCGATCAAGTGCTGAAGGCTGTTGGCCTTGGAAACCGCATGAGCAACTTCCCTGCCCAGCTCTCCGGCGGCGAACAGCAGAGAGTATCCATTGCCCGGGCGCTGGCCAAACATCCGAAACTGCTGCTCTGCGACGAGCCCACCGGCGCGCTGGACTACGAGACCGGCAAATCAATTCTGAAGCTGTTGCAGGATTCCTGCCGCCGGGACGGCATGACCGTGGTTATTATCACCCACAATGGTGCGCTGGCCGCCATGGCCGACCGGGTGATCCGGGTCAAGAGCGGCACCATTCACTCCGTGCGCATGAACGACCATGTAGTACCCGTTGAGCAGATCGAGTGGTAAGGCTGTGATACGATGACAAAAGCACTGAAAAAGAATATACGGCGCAGCATTACGGGCAGCTTGGGACGCTATATTGCCATTTTGCTCATCATTATGCTGGGTGTGGCCTTTTTCTCCGGTCTGAAGCTGACCCGTCCCGCCATGATTGCCACCGCCACCGACTATCTGGACGAGACGAAGCTCTATGATCTGCGTCTGCTGAGCACCCTCGGCTTTGATGACGACGATGTGGCGGCGGTGTCCAAATGCGACGGTGTTACTGCCGCCGTCGGCAGTATCAACCGGGACTTTCTCTGGATGGACGGCTCTACCGAGCGGGTGCTGAGCGCCCGTATGCTGACCGGCGGCATCAATTTACCTCACCTGATTGAGGGCAGACTTCCCCAGAAGGCCAATGAGTGCGTGGTGGATGCCAAGGTGTTCGGTTCCGCGCGCATCGGGCAGACCATCCGTCTGGCCGATGACAACGATGCAGACACGCTGGACGCCTTTACCTATCCGGAGTACACCGTCGTGGGCCGAGTGGAGTCCCCCTTCTATATGGACGTCCAGCGGGGAACCTCCGCATTGGGGAGTGGGAGCGTCTACGGCTTTGTGCTCCTTCCCGAGGATGGCTTTCACTATGAGTACTACACTGAGCTATACGTCAAGTGTGCAGAGTATCCGCTGTACTCCGATGAATACGATGCCGCCGTTGAGCAGCTGACCGATGCCGTGGAGGACGGCGCGACGGTATCGGTCACGAACCGCTATGAAACGTTGAAATCAGATGCCGAGACCGAGCTCAGCAACGCGGAGCGGGAGCTGAACGACCAAAAGCTCAGTTGGAGGACGCCGCCGCCGAACTGACCCGCGGTGAGAGCCGGCTGGCAGACGCCAAAGTTCAGCTGGACGAGGCAAAGGCCCAGTTGGACGAGGGTGCAGCCCGGCTCAAGAGCGATTACACCAGCTGGGACGACGCATTGTCGGCCGGATGGACCCAGTACAACAACGGCAAAGCACAGCTGGAACAAGCCCTATCCGAGGGCGAGCAAAAACTCAGCGACAGCGCCGACCAGCTGAACGCCATGGAGCAGACCTACGCTGACGGCATAGCTCAGCTGGACACAGGGCGGACACAGTACGAGCAGAATCTGGCCCTGTGGCAGAGCGGTTATGACACGGTCATGGCAAATCAGGCGGAATATGACAGCAATTATGCCGCCTATCAAGCCGGACTCGATCAATACGAGCAGGCCAAGGCACAATTCGATGCAGTAAAAGACTTTCTGCCCCCGGAACAGGCGGCAGCCATGGAGGCCCAGCTGGAGCAGACCCGTCAGCAGTTGGAGGCAAGCGGTCAGGCTCTGGCGGATGCCAAAGCTCAGCTGGACGAGGCAAGCGCACAGCTCAATGCCCAGAAGATCCAGTTGGACGCAGCGGCGGATGAGCTGAATCGCAGCGAGGAGCAGCTCAACCAGATGCGCGCCGGTCTGGATGAAGGCTGGAATCAGTACAACGCCGGGAAAGCAGAACTGGACGACCAGCGCACTGCCCAGACCGCCAAGCTGAACGAGGCAAAAGCACAGCTGGAGCAGTTTGAAAGCGGCATCGCCGCCTACCGCTCCGGCCTTGCAGACTACGAGGACGGCCTGCGCACGCTGGAGGAGGGTCGGAAGGACTATGAAAACGGCCTTGCGCAGTATCAGGACGGTGTCAACGAATTCACCGAAAAGATCGCCGATGCCGAAGAACAGATCGGCAAGGCTCGGGACGAACTGTCCAATCTGAAGGAGCCCACACTCTATGTGCTTGACCGCAAGAGCAGCAACAGCAGTTATGTGGGATTCAAAAGCGACTCCATGATCGTTGATCGTCTGAGTGCCGTCTTCCCGGTGTTCTTCTTCCTGATCGCCGCACTGGTGTGCTCCACCACCATGACCCGCATGATCGACGATGACCGCACTCAGATCGGCACGCTTCGGGCGCTGGGCTACAGCCGGGGCTCCATTCTCGCCAAATACCTCATTTACTCCGGCAGCGCGGCGCTGATCGGCTGTCTGGCCGGATTTTTCCTCGGCGGCTGGCTCTTCCCGCTTGTCCTGTGGACGGCTTACAAAATGCTCTACAATATTCCCGGCTACATCTGCGTCTATCACTGGTGGCTGCTGGCGCTGTCTCTGGCGGCCAGCCTGCTCTGTTCCGCCGGAGTGACGTGGCTGGCCTGCCGCCACGAGATGCGCAGCACCCCCGCCGACCTGATCCGCCCCAAGACCCCCACCGCAGGGAAACGAATCCTGCTGGAGCGCTGGGTCGGGTTCTGGAAGCATCTGAAATTCCTGCACAAGGTCTCCCTGCGCAACATCTTCCGCTTCAAAAAGCGCATGATCATGATGATCCTTGGCATTGCGGGATGCACAGCGCTGGTGCTGACCGGCTTTGGCATTGAGGACTCCATTGCCGGGATCGGCAACTACCAGTTTGACGACATCCAGAAGTATGACATGAGCGTCACCACCACCGACCCCATCGAGAAGAGCTGGCAAAAGCAGGTGGAAAACGATCTGAGCAGTGCGATTGAGACCGACGCAGTGGCACAGATGACCGCCGGCGAGTTGATCGGTCCCAATGCGGCAAAATCCGTCTACTTTGTGGCGTCCAACGACGCACGGATCACACAGATCATTGATCTGCATCTGAACGGCAGGGCAGTCCCCTATCCGGGCGCGAGCGAGGCCGTCATCACCCAGAAGTTGGCCAAGCTCACCGGGGTGCAGGTAGGCGACACGGTGACTATCTCCATCTCCGATACTGAGCGCGGCCAGGTCAAAGTAGTCGGTTTAGCGGAAAACTATGTCCAGAACTACGTTTATCTAAGCGGCAGTACCTACGCAGATGTATTCGGCGCCTATGAGCCCAAGACTCTGCTGGTGCAGGTGCAGGATGGGCAGGATGAATACGCCCTGTCCACTGAGTTCGCCAACACGGACGGCGTGGCCAACGTCACTGTGGTCACGGACACCCGGAACCTTGTCGACAAGATGATGGTCAGCCTTGACTATGTGGTAGCTCTGGTGTTGGCCAGCGCGGCGGCATTGGCCTTTATCGTGCTGTTCAACTTGGGCAACATCAATATCTCCGAGCGGGTGCGGGAGATCGCCACCATCAAAGTGCTGGGCTTCCACCGTCGGGAAACCGGGGCCTACGTGTTCCGGGAGAATATCATTCTGTGCGGCATGGGCATTGTGTTCGGTCTGCCGCTGGGCGTGATTCTGCACCGATTTGTCATGAGTCAGATCCAGGTGGATATGGTGAGCTTCAAGTGCGTGATCAAGCCGCTCAGCTTCCTGTTGACTGTGGCACTGGTTCTCCTGTTCAGCGTTGTCACCGACTTGATCCTGCGCCGAAAGATCAACAGGATCGACATGGCGGAGTCGCTGAAATCCATCGAATAAAAAACAGCTGGAGTTCATTGAACTCCAGCTGTTTTCGTTTATACTATGATCGTTTACGTTCTGACCATGCCGTCCACACTCAGCACCACGCCGGTGATATAGGACGCCTTCTCAGAGGCGAGGAACACAAACGCGTTGGCAATATCCTCCGGCTGGCCAATGCGGCGCAGGGGAATCTGAGCGATCAAAGGCGCAATGACCTTCTCCGGCACCGCCTTCATCATATCGGTCATGGTGATGCCCGGGGCAACTGCGTTGACACGGATGCCCTTAGGGCCAAGCTCACGAGCCAGCGAGACGGTCATGCCGTTGACGGCAAATTTGGAGGTCGGATAACCCACACCGCTAGGCTGGCCGCAGATGCTGACCATGGAGGAGGTATTCAAAACGACGCCGCTTCCCTGCTCCGCCATGTAGTCAGTGACCGCCCGGGTGCAGTTGAACATACCGTTCACATTCAGATCCATGACCTTCTGGAACTGTTCCGGCGTATAGTCCGCAAATGGCGTTGCATCGGACATTCCGGCGTTGTTGACGAGGATGTCGATGCGGCCATACTTCTCTGCCACTGCATCAAAGGCAGCCTTGACGCTCGCATAATCACTGAGCTCAGGGCTGATGCCCTCCACCTTTGCAGCGGGATCCTGCGCCTTCAGCGCTTGAACGGCCTTTTCAGCACTCTCAGGCCGAGAGCCGCAGAGGATCACCGTTGCCCCCTCCTGCAAGAAGGCTTCTACCGTGCTGAAGCCAATGCCGCGGGTGCCGCCAGTGACGATTGCAATTTTATTTTCAAGCTGTTTCATCCTGAATTCCTCCTGTCATATGTCAGCAATTTATGATCGTATTATAGCACTTCAAACCGCCACAGAATAGTTTATTTTCACAGAATTGTCAGTCACTTTTGGTTATCCGCACAACGCAGCTCACCCGATTTTTTTTGAAATTTTCGTGTTGCGTGAGCGGCTTTTCTTTGCAAGTCGATTGTAGTATAATATGGACAGAATAAGCAATCAAACAAAAATCTTCGTATGTGCCCGCACGGCGGCGCAGATACTGACACAATGATATTCAAAAGGAGGACGCCCCTATGTGTACTGCGGCGACTTACCGTACCCGCGACCACTACTTTGGCCGGACGCTGGACTATGAATTTTCCTACGCCGAGGAAGTGACCATCACACCCCGTAATTTTCCCTTCCGTTTCCGCCATGTCCAGCCGCTGGATCATCACTACGCCCTCATCGGCATGGCAACTGTGGCGGAGGATTACCCGCTCTACTACGAAGCCACCAATGAAAAAGGACTGAGCATGGCCGGGCTGAATTTCCCGGGCAATGCGGTCTATCATCCCCCCAAGGACGGCGTGGACAACGTCTGCGCCTTTGAGCTCATTCCATGGCTGCTGGGCCAATGCGCCAGCGTTGCCGAGGTAAAGGAAAAGCTGGCGCAGCTCAACGTGGCGGACACACCTTTCAGCCCTCAGTTTCCCACCTCTCCCCTGCACTGGATGATCTCTGACCGGGAGGAAAGCCTTGTCATGGAGTCTATGTCGGACGGCCTGCACATCTATGATGACCCGGTGGGCGTCATGACCAACAATCCGCCCTTCGACTTCCAGCTCTTCACTCTGAACAACTACCTGCACCTGAGCACAGAGCCCGCCGAAAACCGCTTTGCACCGGATCTGGCGCTGAACGCATACAGCCGCGGCATGGGCATGATGGGGATGCCCGGCGATTTGTCCTCCGCCTCCCGTTTTGTGCGGTGCGCCTTTACGAAGCTCCACTCCATCTCCGGTGAGAGTGAGAGCGAAAGCGTCAGCCAATTCTTTCACATTCTCGGCTCCGTCGCCCAGCAGAGGGGGTGTGTTCACATGGGGAACGGTCAATATGAGATCACAATTTATACCTCCTGCTGCAACACAGACAAGGGCATTTACTATTACACCACCTACGAGAACAGCCAGATCACAGCCGTGCATCTGCACCATGAGGATCTGGATGCAGACACGCTGGTGCGCTATCCGCTCATCAAGGGACAACAGATCAACGAGCAAAACTGATTCAATATGAAAAAGGAGGGCGATGCCCTCCTTTTTCATATTCTTTACTTTTGTCCGGCCGCCGCCTCACCGGCGGTCAGGCCGGTGCACCAGGCCCAGTGGAGGTTGTAGCCGCCGCAGTCGCCGACCACATCCAGCACCTCTCCGGCCAGATAGAGCCCCGGACAGCGTCTGGAGCTGAGATCCGCGTTCACTTCGTCCAGCGGCACGCCGCCGCCGGTGACCTGCGCCTGTTCCCAACCCTGCGTGCCGGTCACATGAAAGCGCCACCCTTTCATGCACTCTGCCAGTACGCGCAGCTCCTGCTCTCTAACCGACGAGACCTTCCGGGAGAGGGGGGACAGCCCCGCCTGTTTCATCAGGGCATAGAGCAGTTTTTTATGGATCAGTCCGGGCAAAAACCGCTCCAGCGCATCCGCACGGCTCTGCTTCACCTGACGGCGCAGCTCCTGCATCAGTTCCTCCGGCGCCCGCTCCGGCAGCAGATCCACCGTCAGTTCCGCCCCTGCGCTCTCCCGTCCCAGCAGGCAGGAGAGCTGAAAAATCGGAATGCCGGACAGGCCGTAATCGGTGAACTGTATCTCGCCGTTTTCCCTTCCGAGCTCTGTGCCGTTCCGGGTCAGCATAACGGTACCGTGGGCCCGGACCCCCTTTAAGCCCTTTAAAACCGGCTCCGCGCATTTCAGCGGCACAAGACACGGAAAGGGCGGGCGATAACTGTGGCCCAGCTGCCGGGCGAGGGCAAAGCCGGCGCCGTCCGTCCCCTGCTTGGGAGCGGCCCGTCCTCCGGCCGCGAGGACAACCGCGTCCGCAAAGAATGCTCTGCCGTCCTCCGCGGTGAGCTGGAAGCCACGCTCAGTCCGGGCGGCGTTTTTGACCTTGACTCCGCACTCCACACGCACGCTGCTGTGCTCCAGAGCGTTCAGCAGGACATCCAGCACGGCGGATGCCTGACGGGCATTGGGGTAGATCCGCCCCAGCTCCTCCTCCGCACACCAGAGTCCCAGCGAGCGAAAGAAATCCAATGTGCGCTCAGTGGGCATTTCCGCAAGAAAATTTCCGAGCAGCTCCGGCTGGCTGGAATGGTAATGGGCATTGGCGAGGTCAGAATTTGTCAGATTGCATCGGCCATTTCCGGTGGCCAGAATCTTTTTGCCCACCCGGTCGAGCCCCTCCAACACGGTGATCTCCGCCTTTGGATCGGCGTGGGCGGCGGACAGGGCGGCGGCAAGGCCGGAGGCTCCGCCGCCGATGATTGCGATCTGCTTCAAGTTCTCTCCTCCTCTGTCCAAAGCGCCGGGAACAGCGTCCACGGCCAAGTCCGGGGCGGCAGGGCCTGAAAGGACACCGGCGCGTCGGTCTGCGGATGGCGGAAGGCGATCAAGTGGGACCACAGGCCGATGCCCTCCATCTCCCGGTGCTGGGCCCCGTACTTGCAGTCCCCCGCAAGAGGAAGGCCCCGGGAGGAAAACTGACAGCGGATCTGATGGGTGCGCCCGGTCAGCAGGTGGATCTTCACCAGGGAAAACCCGTCCCGGCTGTCCAACAGGCGGTAGCGCAGGACGGCCTCCCGCACGTCCTTTCCTGGCGCGTCGGCCACATAGGTCAGCTTCTTCGCCTTGTCCCGGCCCAGCAGATCACGCAATTCGCCCTCGTCATGTTCCGGCACGCCCTCCAGAACCGCCAGATATTCCTTTTCAAATTGGCGAGCCGCCACCTGCTCGGACAGGATCCGCGCCGCCGCC
>OGCO01002499.1_pt1 | contig 23968 bp, 17 predicted proteins | sample 1570171 | NCBI WGS metagenome assembly OGCO01 (sample SAMEA4370583, study PRJEB24528) | human gut metagenome
ATACCCTCTTGTAGGTGTCGATCATAGCCTTGGGACTGCCTTCGCCCAGGATATTTCCCTGATTCAGCAGATATACACGGTCACAATATTTGCTGATACTGCTCAGATCATGACTGACGAACACAATGGTCTTGCCCATCTTCTTGAATTCTTCGAATTTATGATAACATTTTGCCTGGAAAAATACGTCACCGACACTCAGAGCCTCATCCACGATCAGGATCTCCGGCTCAATATTGATGGCCACCGCAAAGGCCAGCCGAACGAACATACCGCTGGAATAAGTCTTCACCGGCTGATAGACGTAATCTCCGATATCCGCAAAACTTAAGATCTCCGGAAGCTTTGCCTCGATCTCCTTCTCGGAAAATCCCATCATCGTCCCGTTCAGATACACATTTTCAATGCCGTTATATTCCATATTGAATCCGGCACCCAGCTCCAGCAGAGCGGAAATACGGCCATTTACCAGCACTCTTCCCGAAGTGGGATTCAATACACCAGTGATGATCTTCAGGATCGTGGATTTACCGGAACCGTTGGTACCGATAATACCAACCGTTTCTCCCTGATAGATCTTCATGTCCACACCCTTCAGGGCATAGTGAAGCTTATGCTTCGTCTTTTTTCCGAAGCCGAAAGCCTCCTTCATCCGATCTGAGGGCTTATCATATAGTTTATAGATCTTCTGGACATTATCGACTTCAATGGCCAGCTTTTTCTTTTCCTGCATCAATTTTAATCCTCGCTTATCAGCGTTACACTGTCTTTGTCATACCATATGGCCAGAGAACGGTTGGCCTCGTTATTTTCATCCTCCGAGAGGTCTCCCATGCACAAAAACCAGGGCTTGTAGTGATAAGGTTGCAGCTGTACATCATCCTCATCTCCCAATAGCTTCTCCACCCGTTCCAGATATTCCTGATGGAAATTATACGCTTCTCCGGTATGCACATAGTAATAGGCCCCATAAGCCGAATAATGTCCTGCCTGATTGGGTGACACCTGAAAGATCATGATAAATTCCAGACCCATAATCGCATAAAACCACCACACTGCGGCTCCGTTCCAGTTCGCCAGCCATCTTGCCGCGCTGCCTGATGCCTTCTTCTGCAGTCTTTGCTGCAGCCAGCCACACCAGTATATTTCGTTCAGGAACAACAGCAATAAATATGTGATCTTCACCGCATTCAGAGTTCTGGACAATCCGGCATGTCCGAGGGAATACAGGCTTGGGGTGTAACCGGTGGCATACAGGCAGAAGGACCACAGAAGTACGACTCCCGGATACCGGAAACGATACTCCGTCTCCTTAAGTGCCTGCCAGATCAGGGGTAACAGCATCACCATTACCATAAGAACAATAGATCCCGTAAACTCTGGAAGATGTTTTACTCCTTCCAGAAAAGATCTGCCGATGGACTCCAGGGGACTGTATCCCCAGCCGACATAGCTGCGGGCCCGCACGGAATTGCCCGGTGCCGCTACATTCAGCCCAAATCCTATAATGTATACCAACGTAGCAGGCAACAGCCACAGTCCCTTTTTCCGGTGTTCCACTACCACACTTATAAACAGAATCGTCAACAGCGATAAGAGTCCCTGCAATGCCGTGACAAAATTACTTCCTGCCGTGATCATGGAAAGCAATACCGATGCCGTAAATAACAGCCCGGTGGCGGTTCTTCCTTCTGCTCTCTCCAGACAGATTGCCACAGACAACATCAACAATCCAAAGCCGTGCATTCCCACGTAATGAACTCCGCCGTTATACCAGTAGAAGCCACTCTGTGCGGAATAAATGAACATAAAGACTGCCGCTGTGATCACTGCCTGTACTGCCAGTCCGGTCCATTTTTCCATGTTCAATACTTTCCGCAGAATCACATGGGTAAATGTCATAGTACCCGCCAGCAATAGCAGCAGGATGAACACTGGACCGAGGAAATAATACTGTTCTCCCCAGATTGCCGGCATCAATGTCATAAAGAAAATAGAGGAATAGGTTCCCTGCCACGCATACCACTGGGTTCTGGAACAATCCAGTGCCCCGGAGATGGCAGCCCATTTTGACTGTTCCTGCTCCATGGCAGCTCTGGCAAATCTTCCGAAATTGTAATCATCATAATACGGAACCGCATAGACTGTCAGACGAAACAATGGAATCAGCGTCAACAGCAGCAGTCCGCAGCATCCCACGGCCAGCAGGATCTTTCCCGGCTTCCATAACCAAAATTTTCTAAATTTTTCACGAGCACCCTTCAATTACTTTCACCCTTTCTGTTTTCCCCACAACAGTTTTGTAATGCAGCTCCTCCCCACAAGGTTCTTCATCTATAAAAGTTTTGCTATGCTCTGTTTTTTATAATACGATTTCTCCGTTCTTCGAACTCTCGAAATCGTAACAATCATTCGTATTATAGCACGTCTGCGAAATGTACCTTCAATCGTTTGAAAATAACGGCTCCCAACCCGAACAGTACTACCGTTACAATCCAGAAATACATGGTGGAAAAGAAATCCTGGAAAAACCATTCCTTCTCATAAATAGCACTTCGATAACCGTTTACAATATACACCAGCGGATTCAGCTTCAGAATCGTGATCCAATTGCCGGACAGGGAATCCAGATTCCACAAAATAGGAGTGGCCCACATGCCGATCTGCAATCCGATACTGATGATCTGAGACAGATCCCGGAAAAATACTACTACTGCACAAGTCGTATAGCTGAGTGCCAGTACAAAAATGAACAGGCAGAAGCTATAGTATACGATCTGTATCGTATATATGGTAGGATAATACCCGTAAATTGCTGCCACAATCAACAGCAGACACACAAAAAATACATGAATAAAGGTGGCTGCAATAATCTTGATGATAGGCAGGATACTGATCTTAAATACTACTTTTTTCACCAGATAGTTATATTCCAGCAGCGCATTGGTTCCATTGTTTAATGCCTCACTAAAATAGAACCAGGGTACAAGCCCAGCCGTCAGGAACAATACAAAGGGTACTTCCACACCCTCCCGCAGGGGAGTACTCGTATTACCCATGATCTTATCAAAAACAATGTAATACATAGCCACCGTGACCACCGGCTGTGCCATAGCCCATACCGCACCCAGATAAGATCCCGCATATCTTTTTTTGAAATCATTTTTGGCCAGTTTCCAGATCAGATGACGGTTCTGGAACAGTTCCACCGGCAGTCCGGTGAATTTATCATACCAGTGAATAAAAGCAACGCATGCCGCCGCGATCACTACGCAGGAAATGATCTTCTTGGCCAGTTCCTGTCCCGGATCCGCCGCAGGTCCCGGATTCTTATGGAATACAATAAGTACTGCCATGATCACTGCCGTTGTCACAAACAGGGCAATGCCCGCTTTTTTACTTACCTTCATTCTCTTTTTCCTTCACGTACTCTTCCAATGTGCCCCACTTGGTATCCTTCTCGGAAAGCGTCAGTTCCATGCCTTCTGGAATCGGCCATTTCACACCGATATCCGGTGTGTTGTAAGCGATACCGCCCTCATCATCGGGATGATAGAAATCCGTACATTTATAGCAGAATTCCGCATAATCCGACAGTACCAGAAAACCATGTGCAAAATTCTTCGGGATAAAGAACTGCTTCTTGTTCTCTTCAGACAAAAGCACTCCGTACCACTGGCCGAAAGTCCTGGAACCTTCCCGCAGATCCACTGCCACGTCATAGACTTCTCCGCGGATCACGCGCACCAGCTTGTCCTGAGGAAAATGTTTCTGGAAATGCAGTCCACGCAATACACCCTTCTTGGAAGCGGACTGATTGTCCTGTACGAACACCTCAGGAATTCCCGCAGCCTTGAAATCGTTATAATTGTAAGTCTCCATAAAATATCCTCTGGTATCTCCGAATACCGTAGGAGTAATGATCTTTAATCCTTCAATTTCACAGGTTTCTACTGTTATTTTACCCATTTATTTCGTCCTCACTCTCTATTTTTATTGACTATTCGTAGGTGATATTCATGTCCACACGACCTTCGATGCCGTCCACTTTTCCCTTGGAGGTATACTGCCAGGTCTTATAATATCCCTGATATAACGGAACACTGCGATACTCTGCCAGCCAGATATGATAGTTTTCCAGTCTTGCTGTCTGCAGATTATTGTTGTACCAGTTACGGCTGGCATAGACACCCGCCGTGTATCCGGCATTTTCTATGGTCCTGCAGAACGCTTCACATACCAGTGTTCTGGTCTCCGCATCCAGACTGTCCGCACGGCCGTTACCGCCCGCACCTTCGGTATCGATAAATACCGGATAGTTCAGCCGGTAATCCCGGATCAGTTCGATCACCGCGGAAGCCTCTTCCACAGCTTCCTTCTCATCCACAGCCTGGGTGAAAAAGTATACGCCCACCGGAATTCCTGCGGCCTGTGCACCCTTCATGTTCGTCACGAACATGGGATCTTCCACCAGGCTTCCGGTTACCGAACCGCGGTATCCGGCACGGATAATGGCAAACTGCACTCCTGCGTTTTCCACCTTATCCCAGTCGATCTCCTTGTTCCATTTGGAGACATCGATACCGACCTTTGCGTTACCGGACGTGGTCTGCAGCTTCTGGATCTCTGTCTTGTCCGCATCTGCCAGAGCACCTGCCACGGCGCTGTCCTCGGCTTCTGCATCCACTTCATCCTCCGTCTTGATCAACAGGGAAATATCGTCAATGGCCAGAAACTCCACTTTATCCTTGACGTGAACTCTTGTCTCACTGACCGGAACCTTATATCCCTCAATGGGAAGGAGCTCAATATAATAGTCTCCGGAATCCAGATCTCCAATGTAAATGATACCGTCCTGATCCAGATCCTTGTAATCTCCCAAACCGTCCAGTCGTACGTAGAAGCTCTCCCCGGTCACCGGACTTCCTTCGTTGTCCACGATCTGGATCCGCAGATCCTTTTCTATGGAGGTGGCTACCAGAGATAGACGGTTGCTGTTATCCTTTGCAGCTTCCAGAATTGGATTTACTTCCTGATCAAAAAACGTATTATCTTTTAAAAATGCCTTCAGATCATTGCCGATCTGACCATCCGGTGAGACCGTCTCTTCTGCCTGATCGCCATTTTCCGCCGGAGATGCACTGTCACCCGCTCCGGCATTCTGAGTGCCGGATGCCGGCGGTCCGGAAGCTGCCGTAAACTGCTCCCTGTTGACATACATGACCAGCAGTGCCACCAGCAGGATCACCGCCATGGAGGCCAGAATCGCCATTTTCCGCAGCTTAGAGTCCATTTGCTACCTCTACCAGATATTTTCCGTAGTTCGTCTTAAGCAGCGGCTCTGCCAGAGCAAGCAGCTGCTCTTTGTCAATGAATCCTCGCTTGAAAGCGATCTCTTCAATACAGGAAATGTACAGACCCTGTCTCTTCTGGAAAGCCGCCACAAAATCTGCCGCATCCAGAAGGGCATCATGATTGCCGGTATCCAGCCATGCAAAGCCTCTTCCCAGTGTCTCTACCTGTAAACTGCCTCTGTTCAGGTACTCGTTGTTGATGCTGGTGATCTCAATCTCTCCTCTTGCAGAGGGCTTTACATTCTTTGCGATCTCCACTACAGCATTGTCATAGAAATACAGTCCGGGAACCGCATAATTGCTCTTGGGATGCTCCGGCTTCTCCTCGATGGAAAGTGCCTTGCCGTTCTCATCAAATTCCACTACACCGTATTCTCTGGGATCACGCACATAATAGCCGAAAATAGTTGCGCCCTTTTCTCTGGCAGCTACTCTGCGCAATACTGCGGAAAAGCTCTGTCCGTAGAAAATATTATCTCCCAGTACCAGTGCCACTCTGTCATTACCGATGAAATCCGCACCGATGATAAAGGCATCTGCCAGCCCGCGGGGCTGATCCTGCACCGCATATTCCAGGTGCATGCCCAGCTGGCTGCCGTCTCCCAGCAATTCCTGAAATACCGGAAGGTCTCTTGGGGTGGAGATGATCAATACCTCTCTGATATCTGCCAGCATCAGTGTTGACAGGGGATAATAGATCATGGGTTTATCGTACACCGGCATGATCTGCTTGGAAATCGCTTTTGTCAGGGGATACAGTCTGGTTCCGGAACCTCCCGCCAGTATAATTCCTTTCATTTCGTCCTCCGATCCGCCCTTTTCGGGCTTCTTTTTACTTGTTTTTTAACACACCGAATGGGAACGACGTTCATCGTTCCCATTTAACAGGTATTCTTTACTTTTCTTCGTACATCTCATTGTAGTACTTCTGGTAATCACCGCTGGTCACATTATTCATCCAGTCTTCATGCTCGAAGTACCAGGCGATGGTCTTGCGGATGCCTTCCTTGAACATGGTCTCGGGATACCAGCCGATCTCTGCCTTGATCTTGTCCGGTGCAATGGCATATCTTCTGTCATGTCCCTTACGATCCTCCACGTAAGTGATCAGGTCGTTGTTAATATGTGCCTTGCGGGGATCGGAATCCGGAAGCATCTCCTGCAGAGTCTCAATGATAATGTGGATGATCTCGATATTCTGCTTCTCATTATGTCCGCCCACATTGTAGGTTTCGAACAGTCTTCCCTGTTCCTGTACCATATCGATAGCCTTAGCATGGTCTTCCACATACAGCCAGTCACGGACGTTCTTACCGTCACCGTAGACCGGAAGCTTTTTGCCATGCAATGCATTATTGATAATCAGAGGGATCAGCTTCTCAGGGAACTGGAAAGGACCGTAATTGTTGGAGCAGTTGGTAATGTTGGCAGGGAAATGATAGGTATCCATATATGCCTTCACCAGCATGTCCGAGCTTGCCTTACTTGCGGAGTAAGGGCTGTGGGGATCATACGGAGTGGTCTCATAGAAGAATGCATTGTCATCATCGGGAAGAGATCCGTAGACCTCATCTGTAGATACATGCAGGAACTTCTTGCCTTCTTTGAAGCTGCCATCGGGAAGCTCCCAGGCTGCCTTGGCACAGTTCAGCATCACTGCAGTACCCAGGACATTGGTCTGTACGAAGATCTCCGGGTTGCGGATACTTCTGTCTACATGGCTTTCTGCCGCAAAATGTACCACACGGTCGATATCATTCTCTGCGAAAATTTTGCTGATGGCATCCTTGTCACAGATATTAGCCTTGACAAAGGTGTAGTTCTCACGCTTCTCCACGTCCTTGAGATTCTCAAGATTGCCTGCATAGGTCAGTGCATCCACGTTGATGATACGGATTTCATTATCGTATTTTTTAAACATGTAATGAATATAGTTGGAACCGATAAAACCGGCCCCTCCTGTTACCAGATAAGTTCTCATTTTTTCTCCGTTCTGCGCACAGCGCACATTTTTTGTTATAGATAGGGATATTTTACCATAAAACGAGCAGGATATCAACACGGCTCCTCCGCACTTCGTGCTCTCGGATCCGTGACACACATTCGCATTCCGGGCTATCGCCATTCTTAGCGCCGGGTATTAACACGGCTCCTCCGCACTTCGTGCTCTCGGACCCGTGACACACATTCGCATTCCGGACTATCGGCATTCTTAGCGCCGGGTATTAACACGGCTCCTCCGCACTTCGTGCTCTCGGATCCGTAACACCCATTCGCATTCCGGACTATCGTCCTACATGCTCATGTGTGTTTCATCAGCTAATGGCCAGCCGGTTCCGCCTGCAAGCAGTCTCACCGGCTGGTCATTGCTGATGTTAATATCCCAGGTAGCTGAGGTTCAGATCCACATTGCCGCTGATGCCGCTGACTTTTCCTGTGGATTTGTATTGCCACAGATCATAGCGTCCGGTGTAGGTGGGTGCTGCTGCATACTGGGCCAGCCAGATCTTGTAGCCACTCAGTGCACTTGCATCCATCTTCTGGCTGAGCCAGGTCTTGTTGGCATACACACCTGCGGTGTATCCTGCATTCTGAATGGTATTGCAGAATGCCTTACATACTGCCGTTCTGGTAGCGGAATCGATCTTATCACCTCTTCCGCCGCTTCCTTCCACATCCAGGAATACCGGATAGGAAATCTTGTAACCGCTGATACGATCCAGTACCATGGAGGCTTCCTGTACTGCCTCGACCTCATCCACTGCCTGGGTAAAGAAGTATACACCCACTTTCAGTCCTGCTGCCGTAGCTCCCTTGATGTTGGTCTTGAAGGTAGGGTCATCGATCAGTGCTCCCTGAGAGGAACCGCGATAACCCACACGGATGATCACATAGCTGACACCGGAATTCTTCACGGCGTTCCAGTCAATTTTCCCATTCCACTTGGACACATCGATTCCCATGGTGCCGGAACCAACTACCAGAGATCCGTCACTGGCAAAATTGTATTTTGCGCCCTGAATGACCTGTTCTCCGGTAACCTTGTTGCCATCCGCTGTAAAGAAATAAAGCTTTCCGTCCAGTGTCTGCCATCCGGTGTATTTCACATCACCTTTGATAAAGAACTTAGAGGCAGTAAAGTAATCCGCATAGACTGCTTCACGATAGCTGTCACCATCCTGTACATACAGCTGTACACCGCTCTTGTCTTTCAGCTTGGTAGTTTTATCTTCTCTCGCATTGGAAGCCTTTACTGTTACTGTGCACTTGGCTTCCACCTTGTTGCTGCCTTCTGTATACGTTACCGTTACCGTAGCACTTCCCGCTTTCACACCGGTGATAGTAATGGTCTTGCCGCTTACAGCCACAGTTGCTATACCGGTATCGCTGGAAGCCGCACTTACGGTTCCACTTCCGCTGACTTTTGCGGTAACTGTATCCGTTGCCTTCTGATAAGTCGTCACTGCCGTTTTATCCAGAGTAATTGTCGCCGCCGGAGTCGCTGTAGGGGTTGCCGTAGGAGTCGCTGTAGGAGTTGCCGTAGGGGCCGCTGTCGGGGTTGCCGTAGGGGCCGCTGTCGGGGTTGCTGTTGCCGTCGGGGGTACTGTCGGAGTCGCTGTGGGCTCTGCAGTCGGGGATACTGTCGGTTCTTTTGTAGGTTCTGCTGTGGGCTCTGTTGTAGGTTCTGCTGTCGGTTCTGCTGTCGGTTCTGCTGTCGGTTCCGCTGTTGGTTCCGCTGTAGGAGACACTTCTGCCATCCGCAGGAACTTACCGCTGTAAGCCACCGTTACGGTCTCCGGATTGGTAATGGTATCCTTGGATACTTCTTTATAAGTATTGGCAGTCGCGGTACTTGCCACCCACTGCACAGTATCCTGCAGTGTGGACTCTACAGTAGTATCCTTGATCTGTGTATCCTCTTTTGCAGCATTGATCTCAGATTCTTTCTTGATCTCATTGGAGACATCGACCTTTTTATAGGCGATATCTTTCTTTACTTCTACTTTCTGTGCTGCTGTCGGCAGAACATAGTCCTTGTATTTATCATCCGTCAGTGCGTTTACCGCTACGGAATAATTCCCCGGCGTAATACCCTTTTTATAGATAATACCGTCCATATCGTCATCAGTCCAGGTCTCGGTCTTGCCGTTGGGATCTGTGATGGTTACGCTGAAGGGTACGTTGGAGATCAGCTTGCCGGTCTTTTTATTGTTAAATTTGATCTTCAGATCCTTCTGTACAGAGACCAGCTCCAGTTCTACCGTACCGCCGTTGGTGTACTCTGCCTCTTCATATTCCTTCTGTTCTTCCGGATCTTCTTCTACCGCATTGGCTGCCGCGATCTTTGCCATCTGTGCGTCTGCCACTGCCAGAAGTCCCTGCTCACCGATCATCTGGATGCCGTCCAGCTGTGTTCCCACGCTGACGAACTCCGATACCTGTCCATCCACTGCCCGGGCACTGGCATAGACACTTCCGGTCACGATAGCCAGAATCAGTACCGCCACTCCGGTAGCTGCCATGATCCGGTCCATGGTACTCAGGTTCAGGAATTTTGTCCAGATTACAGCGATTCCGCCCTGCTTTTTGCCCCCGGTCTTTCTCCTGCCCGTGGGAGCCGGCTCTTCCTCGTAATCCTCGTCGGCATAATACTCTTCATCGTCACTCTCTTCGATGTACTCCACATCATCGGCATAGTACTCCTCACCGTCTTCTTCTCCGGTGTGCTCTTCCTCATCGGCGTAGTACTCCTCACCGTCTTCTTCTCCGGTGTACTCTTCCTCATCAGCATAGTACTCTTCGCCGTCAGTCTCTTCCGGATACTCTTCTTCGTCGGCATAGTATTCCTCGCCGTCGTCTTCTCCGGTATATTCTTCCTCGTCCCAATCGTAACCATCCTGTACGTCTTCTTCCCAGTTACGGTCCGGACGTTTTGTATGGTTAAATAATTTTTTCATCTGATCTATCCCTTCTGCTCATAATTCTCGGTGTAATAATTCCGTAACATTATAGCATTGTATTTTCCCCACATCAAGGCATTCACCCATTTCTTCAGAATTTCTTAAATCTTTCTAATATTATGGACTTTCTTTTCGTATAATAGTAAAATCAATATAATTCTTTTTACCACTACATTATTGAATTACCTGAAACGGAGAGAATACATGAAACGAAACAATAACAACCATAATATCCACGCATCTTCTGTGAATGACATGCCGGATATTGAGATTGTAGATCTGGAAAACGACACAATGCAAGACACAGATTCTGGTAATTTCCATTCCGGGAATACTCGTTCCGGTTCTGTGCACAATTTCCATACCGATTCCGATGACGACATAGAAGACCTTTACGTAGATGCCGATGAAGAAATCCCTGAGGGCGAAGAGTCTGCGGCCCCTGCCGGTATCCGGCGCTTTCTGAATTTTCACGTACTGTTTGCTCTCGTGCTTCTTATTGTTGTCGGCGTGGTAGGATACCGCGTCACACACTGGGGACAGAGGATCAGCCAGTCCGACATCTTCAAGGACGGGCAAGGTTCCTACGACGACAGTTGGGATTCCATCCTTCCCCTGACCGACGAAAACGGTCAGATGATCATTAATGATGCTTCCAATATCGTTGTCTTCGGAAATGCTCCCTTCGCAGATGACAGGGACTCTTCCGACAATCTGGCCAATCTGATCGCCAAAGAGACCGATACCACCGTTTATAACTGTTCCATCAGCGGAAGTTACCTTGCTGCACAGCAGTTAAACTACGACCCCACCGTTGCCCCCATGGATGCTTACTGTCTCTACTGGCTGGTGAACCTGGCCGTTGGGGTTCCTCTGGATGGCTACTACACCGATGCAGCCAATGCTCTGGGCGACAAGACACCGGCCGAAGCAGAGGAAGTAATCAACACACTGAAAACTCTGGATTTCAACACGATCGACACCGTTGCCATTATGTATGATGCTACCGATTATCTGTCCGGCAATGCCATGTACAGTGATGAGAATCCCACGGATCCCACGCAGTTTACCGGCAATCTGGAGGCCAGCATTGAAGTATTGCAGAACTATTACCCCCAGATCCGCATTATCGTTATGTCTCCGACCTATGCATATGCTGTGGATGAGAACGGCGACTATGTAAGCTCCGATATGTATATTTACAACGGCCGTGATGTCTTATCCACTTATGTGATCAAGGAATGTTACTCCGCCAATATCCACAGCGTATCCTTCATGGATAACCTGTACGGCAGCATTACCGAAGACAATGCCGATGAATATCTTGTCGACAATCTGCACCTGAATGTAAAAGGACGTAAGCTCATCGCCAAACGTTTTGAATACTTCCTGAATTACTATTCCAAGGATTATGCATCCCAGGAAAAATAATTCCGGTCAAAAAAGGCTCCCGAAGCAGCCAGTTACTTTGCTGCTCCGGGAGCCACTTGTTTTTCCCTGAAATCTCATTCCTTCATAAAGTAATACAGATCCACTGTGGAATCTTTGTAGATCACATATCCGTGCATTCTTCCGAATTCTTCAAATTCCTGATCCTGCATCTTCCCCACCAGTTTTTTATCTTCCGACAGGATCACATAGGCACAGGCCTCTTCTCTGGCCAGTTCTGCCAGCTCCTGTGCATCAATGACCTCCTGCTCCATAACATCATAAAGATCATTCTGCACCGTCCACTTGCTCACCATAATGTCCCGGCCATAGGGCATACAAATCACATTGGAATACTGTCTCACATACTGCAGCAGTTCTCCCGGGAATGCCGCCATGACTTCTCTGCCCGGAACCTCAATGGTATCACAGATATCCACAACGCTCTGGGGTACATGATACGCATTTTCCGCCTTCTGAAAATTGGGATTCCTGTAGATCAGACTGCCGGATATCGTAAACAGCACAATAGCCAACGTTATCCCCACATATCTTTTTCTACCGGCGAGTTTTCCACAAAGCTGCACCGTACCGAAAGCAATCACCGGTGTCACAGGCAACAACCACAGGATCCGGTAATAGATTTCCCCATCCGCCATCTGAGAGACGATCTTCGCCACCAGCGGATTAAAAAAGACAAGCAGCAATACTAACGGCACATAAAGAAACATCACCCGGATATATTTTCTTTTCTCTGTGAGCCACAGATACAGCAGACTCACCAGGAACCACAGAACGATCAGTCCGGTCCCCATATATTCCTGAAACAGCTTTAAAGCATCCATTCTTCTCCTCCGGTCCTATCATCCCAACAGCAAATACATTCCGGCATACACAATGCAGGGAATACAACAGCCGATCAATGGCAGTATGAGTTTCCATTTTCTGTAACTGACCGCACCACAGAGCCCGGCCGTTCCCACCAGCATGCATGCCAGCAATGCTCCCATGGTACTGGCCAGACAGCAGGCCGTCATCACAGATCCCAACAGCACCCAGAAACCGACAGTGATCTTCTGTTCTTCCTGTATTTTTCGAAGCAGTGTCAGCAGCAGGAAAATATCATGGGGATCAGGATACTTCCCAATGCAGCCTTCCCCTGTCTGCTCCTGGCAATCATAAAATTCTCTACAGTATAATAAGAATAATCTCCGAAAAGCACCAGCACTTCCGTACAGAGTAAAAATGCAGGCAACGCCCATTTCTTCCGGTATGCGCCCTCTCCTTCGAATAATACCCTGCTTCCCAGAAGATAGAATACTCCGTAAGTCATGGAGATCAGAGCGACCGGCACCAGAGTCTTCGCCACGATCACCGTAGCGATGCCGGTCATCTGGGCTAGCCATGCGATCCAGATGGGAAAAGGTGCCAGCCCGTGTCTCACATCCAGTTCCGTATGCATTCCCGTATAAGGGATCTTCTGATACATCCTGCCGGATTCCTCTGCCGCTGCGGAGATTGCCACATAATAGGCATCGTCACCATCACCGTAGACCATCAGCACTGCCAATACCAGCTGCACCAGCAAAAGCACACCAGCCAGCACCCACAAAATAATCTCTGCTTTCTCCGGCTTTGCTTCCCGGACTGCCCGCAGAGTACGGGACTGCCGGAAATACCGGACCGTTGCCGCTGCCAGCAGCACCAGGATGTAGCCGCAATAAGCTACGGTCACCATCCACATACGGCCTTCCAACAGGATCACCGGCACACAGATCACCTGAAATCCCGCCCATAGCAGCATCTGACCACTAATCCACAGAAATACCGGATTTCTACAGGGTTTATCCACATTTAAAAAACAATTTCCCACCCATGCCGGTATCGCTACCAGCAGAACGGCAAGCCACAGCAAACGAACTGCGATCATGTTTCAACCTCATTTCTGTCTTCTTATCATTTCATTCCTTATCTGGAAAACATATATATCATATCTCCGTGCACGCCTTCCGAAAGCAGAAGTTCCTCCGACGTATAACCATACTTATCCCGGAGCACAGACACTGTTGCTTCTTTATCCACACCCGGTTTGATCAATACGATCACCCGGTCCAGTGCCTCCACGGATTCCGTATCCTTACGTTCCTTCAGTTCCTCTGCCGTTACCAGCAAAGTTTTGGTGTAATGCATAAATTCCGGCAGGTTCTGATAATAGCCCACTCCCGCATAAACGCAGATGCATGGGAACTCCTCATATTCTTCCGCCAATGCTTCCTGTCTGGCATATCCCTGATAGAGGTATTCCCCATCATAGGCCGCAAGCCGCAGCCCCTGTACCACCACGAGCAACAGCACCAGCATGCCTCCCACGATCTGTTCTTTCCATCCGGAGATCTCTGTCAGTTTTTTTCCAAGGAGACACAATAGCAAAGCAAGCAGCAATGCCACAAACGGAAACAAAGGCATAATATAGCGGTCCACCAGATACGGTGACATGCGGGATGCCAGCAGAAAATATCCGGCCACCGGCACCATCAGCATCCAGGCCGCATCTCTTCCGGAATTTTCACCTTTCTGTTCCTGTTTCCCGGCCCGGAAGCTCAGATACAGCTTTCCCAGAAGCAGGATTGTGCCGGCGGCACATCCGCAGGTCAGAAGAGGCGCTCCCACTGTCCGATCCGCCAGAATTCTGCCAAATGCAGCCAGTCTCTGTCCGTAACCGGCAAATCCGGAGGCCAGATTGCCGAGAGCTTCCGTCCCTCTTCCGCTGGAGAACACATCCGAAATTGCAAAAGGGAACAATACCAGTCCGATCACTGCAGCGATCACCATGGACCGGATATAGCACCATAATTCTTTGTTCCTGTGCCGGTACAGCAGGATCACTGCGGTAACCGCCGCCAGCAGAAGGCAGTAAAACAGGAAAAAATACTGTGTCAGGAAACCCAGCACCGTAATAGCGATAAGGCCCTTGTTTTTCTTGTCAAACCCGTTATTCTTCCATTTTTCCACATGGACGGAAAACAGGGCGACACACAGACAGGAAAGCAGTCCATACATACGGATCAGCAGCACCGTAGCCAGTGCTCCGGTACTCATTCCATAGAGAAGCACCGCCAGGATCCCCAGCTGTCTTCCCTTTCCTTCCAGGGAAAACACATCTGCCAGCTGTCTCCCCAGCCGCAGTAAAAGCCACAATGTAATTCCCAGACAGACCAGATTGATGCTGCATCCAAGCCACGGTGACAATGTTCCCCGAAAGACAGAACTCATGGTATGCAGCAGCATAAAATGTACCGGCGGATGATTGTCATCTTTTACATTAAAATAAACCGACAGGTAATCAAAGGCATCTTTCTGATCCACCGTAACATAATCCTGAAACTGCCGGTCCGTGATCCAGACCGGTTCCTCATAGACATCTGCTTTATAAGACAACAGCTTGCTGTTTCCCCGGTTCCTAAGCACATCTGTTACTGTATTTTTCAGATTCTCCAGAACCTCTCCCGCACTGTCCCCCTCGATCTCCTCGTTCACGAATTTGGCCAGACGCCCTTCCGGCTGGGTAGGTACGATCCAGGGATTATACCTGGCATTTGCCAGTTCAAAGCTCAGAAGTTCGTCCATGTGATAGCCTTCCTTCCGGCTGACTCCCGCACCCATCAATACCAGGCACAATATAACTGCCAGCAGTTCCGGCAGGATTTTTTTCCATTTATCCCGTTTTTCCTGTCCAATCATAGGATCTTCCCATCTCCGTTATTATTCATTATCCATTACCCGATAGAGATAAATGCGGTAATAGCTGTTCTCTGTCTCAAAGGCCTCCGGCCTCATCAGTTCCAGACCGGTATCCTCACTGTGATCGATATAGGCTGCTGACAACAGATAGCTTCCGCCCAGCTGCCTCAGACTTTCCGCATCGATCGTATAGTCCTGAAAATAAAAGCCGCCTTTTTCGATCGTATAATAGCCGGGGCATTCCGCGCTGAACAAATAGCAACGATTCCCCCAATGGTCAAAGCTGTCTTCCAGATATTCACTCTTGTCCAGCTCCGGTGCAATGATCTCCCGGAAACGGTGCTTGTACTCCAGAGAATAGTTATTTGAATAGCCGTCCAGACAGTAAAATCCATGATACAATGCCGCAGCGGGATCGATCCCCAGACTTACGACCCGGTAATCCTGTGGTTCTTCCCCGGTATTCTCCCGCAGGTACTCCTGTACCTGATCCAGCACATCCACGGCATAATAATCCCGGAAGCTCATGGCTGCATAATTCCGGTTCACCAGTTTTTGCAGATTGGGCTTCAGATTGCTCTCCAGCAAAATCTTCCCGGCTGTTGCCACGGTAAGAAGCATTGCGGCCATTACGATGATCCCCGGGATCACACCGTTCCTGCGTCCGTTCCCTGTTTTCTCCGCTCCTGTGTCTCTTTCCGGGAGCTGTTCCGTCAGCAATAACAGGCTGCACCCCAGAATAAAATACCACAGGCAGGGACTCAGCCACAGGACTCTGTTGGCCTGAAAGCCCTTCAGAGCACCCAGACTGGAACGGATAGCGATTCCGATACTGCTGTCCCACAGTGCGGCCACTGCCGCAAAGCCTGCAATAACGGCCAGTGACAGGCCCACGGCTTTCCATAACCGTTTTTCTCCGCCCTCAGGTACATTCTTTTTATCCGCTATGTCCTTCTTCGTTGCCCGATTTAGGAAAAAGAAAACAACTGTTGTCATCAACAGCACCACGAGGATCAGTCCATGATAATCCACACTGTGTTGTCCTCCCTGCAGGAGGTTTGTTTTCAACTGACTGAAAAAGTCCACCGGGCTGAGCAGATATTCCGATTTGTGAGAAATCTCTTCTCCCCGTCCTCCTGACAGCTGAAGCAGTAACGAACCGTTCTCGACGATATACGTAAGCAGCAAAATCCCCCAGGCTGCAGCCTGTCCGGCGGAGAACTGTTTCCTTTTGTCCACCAGTGTGACGATCTCCCATACCGCCCAGATTCCCAGCACAGCAAAACCGGATAACACCAGGGAAGAATTACATCCGAAAAGCAGTACATAAAAATAACAGAGAATCCTGAAATTCTTCGGTCTGTCCTTTTCCCCCAGCCGCAGTACACAATACATTAACAGCGGCAATCCATACTGGGACAGCCCGTACACCGGCAAAAACGGCAGATACGCATACATGCATCCGGTCAGCATGGCTATGAAACCGACAAGTCCTTTTCTTCTCCGCAGTGTTTCCGATGTTTCTCCGGCCCATCCAAGCAGGCAGAACATTCCCAGATATCCGGCAAAACTGCCAGCCACCTGCATACAGGCCAGTGCCAGTTCCGCAGGCAGCCACCGGTATAACAGCACACAGGCGGGGGCCGGCATGGTAAGCGCTGTTTTTGCTGCACCGTTCATGAATTCCGGCAATACACCGCTGCCATCCCACAGATGTCTTGCCTGCAGAAGATAGGCGATCACTTCACCATCCAGCTGATCGTGATACACGAACACAGAGTCCTTCCCTAATACAAGATACGGAACTCCCATAAAAAATACTGCCAACGCTCCCAGAAAGAACCAGACTTTTTCAGATTTCTGCGTTTTCACTTTTGTTGTCATCTTCGTCATGGTTCCTCCTTCCCGAGTTTCTGCTGTCACAATTCTATTATTTCTCCGGATTGTCTTCTGTATCTCCGGCGCTTATGGTCCTATCGGTCCAGAGGATCATTCCCACAAGCCACAGAGAACCCGGCAGCAATCCGTTCTTGTAATCCAGGCATCCGGCATCCCGCATGGTATACCACAGGATCATGCCTGCCGCAGTGATCACACAGACTCCTGCGATCTTCCAGAACAGGCTTCTGTCCGGTACTGTTTTTTCTTTTTTCTGTCGGAGCATGGCAATGATCCCGCATATCATGCCGCTCACGACCATGACAGCGATTCCCGACAGGAACCACCAGCTGCTGTATTTTAACAAAAGCTCTGTCAGCCTTGGATCTCCCGTCATCATAATGTCTACATTTCTGCCGGAGAAGGAGTCATATCCCCTGCCGTCCAACAGCAGCTGCAACAGTACTGTAGGTATGGCATATCCGAGGCAATCCCAGGCAATCTGATGGATATTGTCGGAAGTATACGTCTTCAGATGATACCCGGCATACTCTCTGAATATCTTCTGTGCTTCCGCCTTGCCGAAACGATCCTCCAGCGTCTTTTGTATGCCGGACTCCATGGTTCCCGCATAATACCCGGCATTCCTCATCTCTTTCCAGGTCATCCAGGTACGCAGCTGTTCCGGCCATTCATCGTATTCTTCTTCCTCTCTCATATGCGTCCAGCTGAACCGGCGCATCATGGCGGCGCTCACCGTATTCTCCGCCTTCCCGTAGCTGCCCGGTGTCTGCCACATGGGCACCAGCGTGAATAAAATTCCCGCCATTGCCAGAAGGAGCAAAAGTTCCCGGCCTACTCTCTTTTTCTCCGTCTTTCTGCTCCGCAGCTGCCACAGATGTATCAGCCACAGAACAATAAGCGGTACCAGCCCCAGATACAGATTCTCCACCACACACAATGTACTGAGCGCCCACCAGATTCCGGCTTCGAACAGACCATGTAACGGTCTGGCCGGCGCTGTCGTCTCACCATCCTCCGCCACAGCATCCTGCCGCAGGATCCGGATCACCGCCGACAGTTCCAGCAGTAAAAAGGAATATCCCGGAGAATTCGGCAATACGGCCAGATGACTTTGCATGGCACAGGGAAAGGTCAGAAGCGCCAGGCTTCCCCAGCACAAAAATATCTTTTTCCCTGTCACTCCGCATGCCCGTAAAAATACTACACCGGCATAAAATGCAATCAGGATCTGTACCGTATATACAAAAAAAGTATAAGGGATAGAACTTATGGATTCTATCCCTTTTGCGAACATCAGAAAAAGAGGATATCCGATCCCCATGTAATCATCACATACAAGTGTCTCTGCCGCCTTCAGCCATGTGTAACTATCGCCGAATTCCGGAAAGATCCCGAAGGATCTGGCACTCCAGCAGATTCCCAGAAGAATCTGCACGGAGATACCCAGGAACAGAAATCTGCCTGCAATCTGCGCAGACGATCTGTTAATTTTCTGCATGCTACTGCTCCTCTAATTCAAAGAAATCTTTTACCAGGCCACAGATGAAATCCACCTGATCCAGTGTCAGCCCATAGTACATGGGAAGTCTTGCCAGGCGCTCGCTCTCTCTGGTAGTATAACGGTCCTCGCCGTGGAACCGGCCGAACTTCTGTCCTGCGGGAGAAGTATGCAGCGGGATATAATGGAATACCGTAAGCACACCGTTCTCCTTCATATAGCTGATAAATCTTGTTCTCTGTTCCAGATCTCTTGCCTTGATGTAGAACATATGCGCATTATGCACACAGCCTTCCGGTACGGTGGGCAGGTCGATCTTTCCCGCTTCCTTTAAGGGAAGCAGCTGCTCATAATAACGGTTCCAGCAGGCAAGTCTTGCCTCATTGATCTCATCGGCGATCTCCAGCTGTGCATAGAGATAAGCCGCATTCATATCACTGGGAAGATAGGAAGATCCGTAATTTACCCAGGTATATTTATCAATCTGGCCCCGGAAGAACTTGCTGCGGTTGGTTCCCTTTTCCCGGATGATCTCCGCCTCTTCCACATCCTTTTTGTCACGGATCAGAAGGGCACCACCTTCACCCATGCTGTAGTTTTTGGTCTCATGGAAGCTGTAGGCACCGAAGTCACCGATGGTTCCCAGTGCTTTTCCCTTGTAAGATGCCAGTACACCCTGTGCGGCATCCTCTACTACCTTTAAGTTATGTCTTTTTGCGATGTCCATAATGGTGTCCATCTCGCAGGCCACACCGGCATAATGCACCGGAACGATGGCTTTCGTCTTCTCCGTGATGGCATCCTCGATCAGTGTCTCGTCAATGTTCATGGTATCCGGGCGGATATCCACGAACACAGGAACCGCACCGCGCAGTACAAAGGCATCTGCGGTGGATACGAAGGTGTAAGCAGGCATGATCACTTCGTCCCCGGGCCGAATGTTACACAAAAGTGCTGCCAGTTCTGTCGCATGGGTGCAGGAGGTCGTCAGCAGGCATTTGCCGGCTCCGGTCCTCTCCTCGATCCAGGCATTACATTTTTTCGTATATTCTCCATCTCCGCAGATCTTCTGATTTTTTACACATTCCTGAATGTAATCTGCTGCTTTATCCACATAAGGCGGTACGTTAAACTTAATATCAATCTCTCTCATAACACATCCTCTTTTCTACTGTCTTTTAGCTTTCTCTATGTTCCCGCTTCCAGCTTCCTACGGCTGTCCCAGGCACATTTTCCGTCACATGACTGATAATATATTTCGGTCTTCCCTTGACTTCTTCATAGATTCTGGCAATATAATGGCCAATCACGCCAAGGCTTAACATAATAAATCCGCCAATAATGAGGATCAGCAGGATCACCGTGGTAAAACCTTCCACCGCCGTTCCCATCAGATAGCGCACCAGGGTCTGAATCGCCAGGATCACACTGAACAGGATGGATACCCCGCCCATGATCGTCACCAGCTGCAATGGCAGTGTGCTGAAGGAAGTGGCATTGGTAATGGCATATTTCATCAGACTCCAGAAGGACCACTTGCTCTGTCCGTATTTCCGCTCCTGTACTTCATATTCCACAGTCTCCGTACGGAACCCTGCCCAGAAGGTCAACGCCCGGAAAAAGGTATTGCGTTCCGGCAGTTCCAACAGGACCTGTACTACTTTTCTGTCCAGAAGTTTGAAATCGGAAGAAGCATTCATGTCCATCTTGATCAGTTTGCTCATGATCTTGTAAAAAAGTCCGGCAGACAACTTATATCCCAGACTCTCCTTACCGCGGTCGGCCTTGATACCTTCCACGATCTCGGCACCCTGCTGCCATTTTTCCCACATCTGTGGAATCACCTCAGGCGGATGCTGCAGATCACAGTCCATAACGATCACCGCATCCCCCGTAGTCAGCTCCAGGCCTGCAAAAATTCCAGCTTCCTTTCCGAAATTCCGGGAAAACTCCGCTCCCCGTACTCTCGGATTCCTGGCCGATTCTTCCTTAATGCGTTCAAAGGTTCCGTCCTTCGAACCATCACTGATAAATACCAGCTCATAATCGATCCCGTGCTGTTCCAGCAGTTCCCCCAGTACTTTTGCGGTATTGGCAATATTCTGTTCTTCGTTATATGCCGGTAAAACAATCGATAATAATGACATCCTCTAATCCCTTCCGCAGTTCTCGGTCTTGACATACAGGATTCCATCCACAACCCTGGTGGAATTCGCTCCCGGAAAAGTATCCATGTCAATGTATTCCTGCGTCATATAAATCTCACCCACGGTATCCGGATCCAGGAAATTCAGGGTTGCGCCCAGATAGTTCTGCATAAATGCCTGATAATCCGCTCCCTTATAGATCAGATAGTCTCCGCTGAGACCGATCATACCGTCCGTGACTTTTCCGGTAATATCCGTAGTGGGGAATTCATCATACCCGATGACACCCACCAATGCAATGGGAATTCCCTGATAGTACCCTTCCGTCTGCTCAATCCTGTCCAGCAGACGTACACAGTACGCATAGGTCTTCTCGTATTTTTTCTCCAGATTGGAATATCCGATATTATCCGATACTCCATAATTGAATACCAGGATTCCGGCCGCCAGTAATGCCACCCACTGGATCCCGATATCTGTTTTCCCGTCCTCCGACGCATATCTGTCCACAAATGCCAGCATCAGGATCAGATATAATACCCACTGATACCGCATCAGCAAATGATAGGTCAGATTCGGAGAAATCACCAGAATCACATTGGTCAAAAGCGGAAGTCCCGCCGCCAACAGAATTATTATAACGAAAAATGCCGGATTCTTCCACCATTTTCTTCGCAGCATGCTTCTCACCAGCAGATAAGCCACCAGAAGCACCAGTGCCGCACAGGCCGTAAAAGAGAAAATATTGTTCACCAGCACATTTCCATGTACCGTAAATGCCAGAAAATCAACATACATTCCCCGGATCGTTGCAAACAGCCCCAGACCGGAACCTCCCTGCTCCATGGAATTGATCCCCTGATAGGTATCCAGCACCTTTCCCTGTAATTTCAACAGAATCTGCAGGATCACATAATACAATGCGGCTCCGGCAACTCCCATGCCCAGGTAACGAAGTACATAGAACGCTTTCGTCTTCCAGCCCTTCTCTTCCATAAAAAAGAGCAGGATCACATATACGCACAGCAGAATGGCAAAGGGCAGATATGCCTGATAAATTCCCATGCTGAATGCCAGACATACCGCACCGGCCAGCCAGCCTTTTTTGTATTTTTTCGTAAAAAGCACTGCCAGAATTGCGAGGAACAGTGCCATCATATAACCATCCATGGTAAACACATAGGCAAAAGTGGATGCCAGTGCCGGAAAAGAAACCAGCAATCCGCTCACTGCCGTGATTACCGGCGGGTCTGTAAGTTCCAACAGTTCCGTCAATACCACCGCCGCCAGCGCCAGCCAGAGCAGACCGATCAGACCAATGATCCACGGAATGGTAAAATACGAAGAAAAACCGCATGCCACAGACAAAAACCATCGTCCGGAAGTGATCATATTCTGATCAAAATACATACTGCTCAGGCCGTCATGATTCGGAATATCCGAAAGCATCACCGGCAGATGGATCAGAATCCCCAGTACAAACGCTGAGAGAAAGGCGATCTTCCATGTATTTTTTATTTTTGTTCTGCTAGATTGAAAAAAATCCCACGGGGTCTTCATCCGTCTGTCACTCCTTCATTCAGTCATTTTCAACCTTTCTCAGGTATTCTGCGATCGTCTGTGCGATCTTCTCTCTGCCGTCCTCATTGGGATGCAGGCCGTCATCGGTATAGAGATACAGATCATCCCAGGTGTCATGTGGATAATAGTCATGATAGATGTCTATGACTTCTACATTCAAAGCCTCACACAGCCCGATCTCCGCATTGACATAATCCTCCAGCACACCACCGCCCAGATCATATTCCTCACAGGTCAGTTCCGGATCCGTATACCAGGTATAGGGCGGGGTGATGAAGATAATGCGCAGCTCCGGATAGGCTTCCCGCAACTCCTTCACAATACTGCGGATAGCTCCACAGTAGGTATATTCATCATACGGGTCTGCTGTGGATTCGATGGGAGTGCCGGAGTGATAATCATTCAGTCCGGAACCGATAAACAGGATCTTCACCTGATCAAAATCGATCTGTCCCAGATCTCCCAAAGTATCCTCAAAATAATCCGTGGCTGCTTCTCGGATGTGTACGGTCCTCTGGACACCGAAATCTTTCACCACAAAGGAACGTACCAGTCCGGCCGCAGAAATGGAATCCTTGGTATATCCCAGTCTTCTCTCCGCATCCGCTCTGCCAAGGACCGTTCCTCCCAGTCCACCGTTGTAGCATTTTAAGCCCGTCTTCTCCTGAAGCTTTGCCGCGATGGATGTCTCATCCCGGCACAGACCATATACACTGTCTCCCAGAAACACTACATCATAAGGAATCCTCTGATATTCCCGGTCCCCCGGAAAAAACAGTACCAAAAGCAGCACGAACAAAGCAGCCGCTGTCACACTATATAAAATTTTCCTCTTCCGGCTACTGTTTTTCTTCATAAACCTCAGATATTATCCTTCTATTCTTCCACTCCCGCCGTCCGCAGGATCTCTGCGATCCGGGCAGCCCCCTGCCCGTCGATCAGGGTTCTCTCCGCTTCATAGGTTCTCTGCCGCAATTCCCTGTTCTCACAGGCATTCCGGCACCAACTGCCGATAGCTTTTCTTGTCTCTTCCGGGGCGTGCCATTTGCCGGCATATCCGGCTTTTTTCTGCTCTCCCAGCCATTCTGTCAGCCCTTCCTGATTCTCTGCATAGGAAAAACAGACAAAGGGAACTCCCAGCACCGACAGCTCATAGATCGTCGTTCCACCGGCGGTCACCGCCAGCTGGCAGGTCCTCATCAGCCCCGCCATATCTTTCACATCGCTGTGCAGAGTCACGTTGTTGTGCTCCGAAGCATATTGCTCCAGTCTATTCCGGTTCGGATTAAATTTTCCGATCACCAGATGATATCTTACCGGTGCTTCCGCCAGACTGTGTTCACACAGTTCCCGCAG
>OGCO01002505.1_pt1 | contig 23926 bp, 18 predicted proteins | sample 1570171 | NCBI WGS metagenome assembly OGCO01 (sample SAMEA4370583, study PRJEB24528) | human gut metagenome
TAACCAGTGAGGAATTTACCAACGAGCTGATCGAAACCATCCGAAACGGAAATAACACGGCAATGAGCAAATTCCGTGAAAAATACAGAAATATCGACGTTCTTCTTGTCGATGATATTCAGTTTATTATAGGAAAAGAATCCACACAGGAGGAATTTTTCCATACATTTAACAGTCTTCACAGTGCCAAAAAGCAGATCATCATATCCTCTGATAAACCACCGAAGGATATGGAAATCCTGGAAGAGCGCTTCCGTTCCCGGTTCGAGTGGGGTCTGATCGCAGATATCACGCTGCCTGATTACGAAACCCGAATGGCGATTCTTCATAAAAATGAAGAAATGAACGGCTACAACATCAGTGAAGATGTTATCAAATATATCGCTACCAATATCAAATCCAATATCCGTGAGCTGGAAGGTGCCTTCAACAAGGTCATGGCCGGAGCCAAGCTTGAGAAAAAGGAAGTAACTCTGGAGCTGGCAGAGCAGGCACTGAAGGATATTATTTCTCCGGATGAGAAAAAAGTGATCACACCGGAATACATCATCTCCGTTGTTGCAGAGCATTACGGAGTCACACCTGCGGACTTAAGCGGAAACAAACGAAACTCCAAGATCGTCATGCCCCGCCAGGTTTCCATGTATCTCTGCCGTGAGATCATATCCACACCTTTGAAAAATATCGGAAAAGCGCTCGGAAACCGTGACCATACCACCGTTATGCACGGTATTGAAAAGATCGAAAACGAATTGCAGAACGACGATAACTTAAAAAATACCATTGATATATTGAAAAAGAAGATTAATCCACAAGGTTAGGGAAGTTTTCCACATTACTGGTGTATAACGTGTTGATTGTATGTGGAGAGATGTGTACAACTTTTTTGCCAAAACGCGGCGGTAATTTTATCCCCGGGTTATTCACATGCGAAAATACCACTTTTACACAAAGTTATCTCAACGGAAAACCCCTGAAAACATCAGGCCTGCGGGAGTTTTTCACAAAATCGGGCCCCCTACGGCGGTTACTGCGGATTTTTTCTATAAATATATTTATAAAAACCACAAATTGTTCAGAAAGGGAGTTATACACACTATGAAAATCATCTGCTCCAAATCAAGTCTGTTAAAAAGTGTAAGTATCGCACTCAAAGCAGTTCCATCAAAAACCACAATGCCAATCCTGGAATGTATTCTCATGGATGCAACCACAAACCAGATCAAATTTACCACCAACGATATGGAGCTGGGAATTGAAACCATCGTTGAGGGTACTATTGAAGAAAAAGGTAAAGTTGCTCTTGATGCAAAAATCTTCTATGAAATCATCAGACGACTTCCGGATAATGATGTTACCATTAAGACCGATGATAAATATGCAGCAACCATTACCTGTGAAAAAGCAAAATTCAATATCCCTGGAAAATCAGGAGAAGATTTTGCTTATTTACCGATGATCGAGAAGGATGAACCGCTGACAATCTCTCAGTACACACTGAAAGAAATGATCCGCCAGACTATTTTTTCGATTGCTGTAAATGAAAACAATAAGCTTATGACCGGTGAACTTTTTGAGATCAAAAATAACTGTCTGAAGGTAGTTTCTCTGGACGGACATCGTATCTCTATCCGCAAAATGTCTCTTAAGAAAGATTATTCTGACCGTAAGGTGGTAGTTCCGGGCAAAACTTTAAGCGAGGTCAGCAAGATCCTTTCCGGAGAAGTGGATGATCAGGTCAGCATTTACTTTACAAAAAACCATATTTTATTTGAATTTGATCAGACTATGGTAGTTTCCAGACTGATCGAGGGAGAATATTTCAGAATTGACCAGATGCTTTCCAGTGATTATGAGACAAAACTGAAGATCAACAAAAAAGAGTTCCTGGATTGTATCGACCGTGCCACACTTCTGGTACGTGAGGTTGATAAAAAACCGATCATCATCAACATCACAGACGATGATATGGAGCTGCGCATTGATTCTGCAATGGGTTCCATGAATGAAGAGATCGATATTGAAAAAGAGGGTAAGGATATCATGATCGGCTTCAACCCGAAATTTCTGATCGATGCACTTCGTGTTATTGATGATGAAACTGTGACGATCTATCTTGTAAATCCGAAGGCACCATGCTTTATCCGTGACGATGAGGAGAACTATACTTACCTGATCCTTCCTGTAAACATCAACCAGAATCAGGCCAGATAAGACCTGGGGTAATGTGACCGTTTTTGACCGATTGTGCATGGGAATGCGATCGTGTTCTGAAAATTGTTTTATGCGTAAACTGCTGGAAGGGGGTATTTAAATTACCACCTTCCGGTGAAATTTGTATTTTGGGGGATTTTAAATACCGCCAGAAGATCAGAAAAGATCGATCTGACGGAGAAAATACCCCGGAGATAAGAGGAGAAAAAATTGGAGATCAGAATTAAAGACGAATTTATCAAGCTTGGTCAGGCGCTGAAGCTGGCCGGTGTTGTGGAGGACGGCGTTGAGGCGAAATATGCCATCAATGATGGTCTGGTACTGGTGAACGGTGAGGTGGAGAACCGCCGTGGCCGCAAGATCCATCCTGGAGATACCATTTCCTACGATGGAAAAGATATTTATGTGATCGGGTGAAGGAATGTACATTGAATCCATCAGACTGAATAATTTCAGGAATTATGAGTCGCTGGAGATGAATTTTGATCAGGGCACCAATATTCTCTACGGCGACAATGCCCAGGGAAAGACCAATATCCTGGAGGCGGTTTATCTGGCAGGTACCAGCAAATCCCACAAGGGAAGCAAGGACCGGGAGATGATCCGCTTTGAGAATGAGGAATCCCATATCCGAATGATGGTGAAGAAGGGCGATCTTTCATACAAAATAGACATGCACCTCCGGAAAAACAAAGCAAAGGGAGTTGCCATCAATGGGCTGCCGATCCGCAAGGCAAGGGAGCTGCTGGGGGTGGTGAATCTGGTGTTTTTTTCTCCGGAGGATCTTAATATTATCAAGAATGGACCGGGAGAGAGAAGACGTTTTCTGGATTCGGAGCTTTGTCAGCTGGATGGTGTTTATATCACGGAGCTGGCCGGCTACAATCACATCGTGAACCAGAGAAACCGTCTTCTCAAAGACTGTTATATGAACCCCGGGCTGAAAAGTACCCTGGATGTCTGGGATATGCAGATGGTCGATTACGGAAAGAAGATCATCGGGAAGCGGGAAGCCTTTGTGGAGGAGCTTAACGAGATCGCAAGGGGGCTTCATAAAGGCCTTACCGGCGGGATCGAGGAGCTGGAGATCCTGTACGAGCCAAGTGTGACGGCGGCGGAGTTTGAGGATAAGCTTTCCAGGAACCGGGAGCGGGATCTTCGGATGAAGCTGACCTCCGTGGGACCGCACAGAGATGATTTCTGCGTAAAGGTCAACGGGATCGACATCCGGAGGTATGGTTCCCAGGGGCAGCAGAGGACTGCGGCCCTTTCCCTGAAGCTTTCGGAGATCTATCTGGTGAAGAAAAAGATCCGGGATACACCGGTTCTTCTGCTGGATGATGTTCTTTCGGAGCTGGATAGCAGCAGGCAGACATATCTGCTGGAAAGCATCCACGATATACAGACTCTGATCACCTGTACAGGACTGGATGATTTTGTCAGCCATCAGTTCAAGATCAACAGGGTTTTTCAGGTGGTAAAGGGGCATGTTTATATGCCTAAAGGGTTTTGACAAGCCCGTATGCATATGGTAAACTGATTCTGATTATGGAAAGTTGGTGAATATTTTGGATAAAGAGGAGTTTCGCGTTAAGCTGGGACAGATCAATAAGCTGGTCGAGACCCAGGATTACAAAGGCGCCATGCAGATTGTTGACAGCATTGACTGGCGTCGTGTGAAAAACGTCCGTACCCTTTGTGTAGTGGGCGAGATCTACGCGGCCAACAAGCGCTATGAAGAGAGCAAGGAAATTTTTCTTCTTGCCTACCACAGAGCGCCGATCGGCAAGAACATACTTTACCGTCTGATCGAGGTTTCTCTGAAAATGGGACAGATCAGTGAAGCCACAGAATTCTTTGATGAATACAGAGAAGTGGCAGGTAATGATAACAGCCAGTATATACTGAAATATAAGATCGCCAGAGCGAAGAATGCATCTCTGAATGAACAGATCCGTATTCTTGAGGAATATAAGGAGAAGGAATTTACGGAGCGCTGGTCCTATGAGCTGGCCAAGCTCTATTACAAGGCAGGAGACAAGCAGAAGTGCCTGGATCTCTGCAATGAGATGATCCTTTGGTTCAATGACGGAACTTATGTGATGAAGGCCCTTGACCTGAAACAGCGGATGGGTGTTCTCACTGGCGAAGAGAAAGAGAAATACGAACAGCGTTTTATCCCGAAGCTGATCCCGCCGGAAAAGGCGCAGGAGATCAGGGAGAGCAAGGAAGCATCCGGCGAGTATGAGGAGGCAAAACCGGTCACAGATACCATCCAGGTAGATGATGAGCGGGATCTGAACAGTGCGGAGACATTCCAGGAGAAGCTTTCCAAGGGATTCCGTGATATCTTTGGCGGACATAAGAAATCTGCGGAAGAGGATATGGAGGAAAAAGAAGCTGCGCAGGATGAAGAGCAGGATGAGGTTTCCACAGGCTCTGAGGATGTGACGGAACAGGCGGAAGCGCCGGAGGCTGAGACTGCTGCGGCAGCAGAACCGTCAGAGGAGTTTACAGATTCTGAGGAGATCGAAGCAGCAGAAGGAAGTGAGGAAGCTTCGGATGAGCCTTCTGAAGAGCAGGAAGAGTTTTCCGGACAGGAAGCGGATGAGATCCCGCTGGCATCCGGTGTTGAGAACCTGTCATCCGGAAGTATGAAGCTGCAGGCTCAGGAACAGCAGGATAAAGAGGAAGAAGAGACTTATCAGGAAGCGGAAGAAGCTGAGGCTGAGAAAGCTACAGAGATGTCTTTGTCCCAGAGTGTTGCAGAGATCATGAAGGAGAAGGCTGCCGGAAATGAGGAAAGTGAGGAGAAGCCTGCAGGGGTTCCGCTCAATGAGGAAGGCAAGCCTGATTTTTCCGCAACGATCCGTATGCCGGAGCTGAAGATCCCGAAGTCCATGATCAATGTGGACCCGGAGAATGCAAGCAGTTCCGCGGAGATCCCGGATGCGTCCGGAATTTTCGGAAGTATCGAGGATATTGCGGCATCTGTAGGTGACAGGTCCGGGAAGGATAAAGATAAGGACTTCAACCTGGAAGATACTATTCTGGCAGCAGCTACACAGCAGGGAATCGATATCCCGGAGGAAGAGAAGTCTCCGGATGTCCAGCAGTCCGACGTAACGGAAGAGCCGGCAGGTATTGAGGATCTGGATATTGCGGCTGATGAATTTGTTCCGGAGGAGCCGGATGCGGCAGATATCGAGGATATCATGGCGCAGATCTCCGCTCAGCAGGAGGAAGAGGTAACGGAGACTTCCGATACCAGACTTCCGGATATCGTATTTGATGAAGATGAGGAGCCGGTTACTGAGGAGGATCTTCAGGCTGCAGAAGCAGAGTTTCTGAATGGTCCGTCAGGAGTACAGAAGCCGGTGGAAGAAGAGGATGTGCTTCCGGAGATTCCTTCACTGGAATCTGAGGAGCAGGTGCAGAAGGCGGCAGCAGAGCCTTCAACGAAGCTTCATCATGAGGAACCGGTGGCTTCAGCGGAAGAGGAAAATCTTCTTGATGAGGAAGAAGAATACAGTGATGACGCCTTTGAATTCCAGGAAGAGGATGACGATGACTTTATCAGCAGTCTCATCGGTGATGATTCTGATGAAGCCATGGAAGAGGACGATGAGGAAGAGGAGCTCAGCGAGGAAGAGCAGCTTGAGAAATTTATCGCTACGATCCATCCGGAAAAGGATCCTACAAAGATCGTTTCCAGAAAGAAAGAGCTCACAGATGAAGAGAAACAGCTTTTCACCTATTTTGTTACAGTTCCCGGAATGAAGGAACAGCTGCTTGATGTACTCTGCGATGTGCAGATGGGCGCAGCAGACAAGACCTCCCAGACCGGAAATGTGATCGTTATGGGCGGCAGAGAAACAGGTAAGACGAGACTGATCTCAAGTCTGATCCCGGCAATCTGTAAAGAGCTGAATATCGAGGCTTCCAAGGTTGCCTATATATTTGCGGATGATCTCAACGGAAAGGATATTCCGGAGATCGTATCCAAGCTTGCCGGCGGTTTCCTTGTTATCGAGGATGCAAACCAGCTTTCCCAGGAAACAGCAGATGAGCTTGAGGAAGCTATGACCGGAAACACAAAGGGAATGATCGTGATCCTGGAGGATGAAAAGATCGGTATGCGTAAGCTGATCGCAAGATATCCGAAGCTTGCGAAGAAGTTTACATCCATGATCAACATTCCTGTATTTACAAACGATGAACTTGTTAATTTCGCCAAGGTCTATACCATGGAGAATGGATTCCGTATCGACCAGATGGGCATGCTTGCTCTGTATAATCTGATCGGGATCAACCAGAAGGAGGATCAGCCGATGTGTATCGGTACTGTGAAGACCATGCTGGATAAGGCTATGGAGAGAGCTCAGAGCGGATTGTTCAAGCGTTCCAAGAAGCGTGTGGACCGTGATGGCTACACGGTACTTTTTGAAAAGGATTTCAGCTGAAAATAAGAAAAAGCAGAGGTAAAAAATATGGCCAGACCTTATCTTGGTAACCCGAAATATACCATTGAAGTCCTTCAAAAGTATCATTTTGTTTTCCAGAAAAGGTTTGGTCAGAATTTTCTGATCGACGAGCATGTTCTGGAAAAGATCATTGAGTCTTCGGGTATCACGAAGGATGATTTTATACTGGAGATCGGTCCGGGTATCGGAACTATGACCCAGTATCTTGCGGAGGCTGCCAGAGAGGTGGCTGCTGTGGAGATCGACAGTTCGCTGATTCCGATCCTTAAGGATACGTTGAAGGACTGGGATAATGTTTCCGTGATCAATAACGATATCCTGAAAACGGATATCAAAAAGATCGCAGATGAGAAAAACGGCGGTAAGCCTGTGAAGGTGGTTGCGAATCTGCCGTATTACATTACGACTCCGATCATCATGGGGCTTTTTGAGAAGAATGTTCCTGTGGATTCGATCACTGTCATGGTGCAGAAGGAGGTTGCAGACCGTATGCAGGTTGGTCCCGGTACCAAGGATTACGGTGCGCTTTCCCTGGCTGTGCAGTATTATGCGAAGCCGGAGATCGTTGCGAATGTACCGCCGAACTGTTTTATGCCGCGGCCGAAGGTTGGAAGTGCGGTGATCAAGCTGACGCGTTATGAGAAGCCGCCGGTGGATGTGAAGGATGAGGGGCTTATGTTCCGTCTGATCCGTGCATCTTTTAACCAGAGGAGAAAGACGCTTGTGAACGGGATCAGAAATTCCGGAGATTTTTCCCTGAGTAAGGAGGAGATCGAGGATGTGTTCAACAGGTGTGATCTTCCGCTGAATATCAGGGGTGAGGCGCTGACACTGGAGCAGTTTGCGATGCTTGCCAACTGTATTTATGATGAGAAAAATTAATATATGATAAACGCAAAAAGAGCCCGGGCAGCTGTTCCGGGTTCTTTTTGCGTTTCCGGACGGGAATGTTGGAGAGGTTTCCTGTCCGGACCTATATATTTGTTATAGAAAGGAGGTTATGTCTGAAGCGTCAGACATAAGTAAGTAATGAAAAATTTACATTTTTTATTTTACTGATGAGATGTTAGGAAAGTTTGTTTAAAATATGAAAATATTGTGAATATATTTTTTGCGATATACATAAAGTCTGAATGGTGTGGGTGAGAATGGGGAAAATTACGGTTTACAGAGGGGTGGGGGTGTGTGGTATACTGAGGGGCGTCGAAAAGGTAATGATGAGGTAATAAAAAGGCAGTAAAAGATAGTTAAAAATAGTAAAAGGCAATTTTTGATAAGGGCGGATGCCCGTATGGAGGTTGAATATTATGAGAAGATTGAACAAGTTTACAGCTTTGGTTATTGCGGGTGTTATTTCATGTACATCTCCGATGATGGTTATGGCGTCTGATTCTGGTTCTGTTATGAGTCAGGCGGAGGAGATCCTGAAGGATAATGAGGTTGGGTCTCTTGCTTCTGATCCGGATAAGGTTGGGGATATCATTGTTTATGTGAAGGGGCTTTTTGATTCTAACCAGATCACGGATGATGAGATTTCTCAGGGGATCGATGAGGCTGCGGATCATTTTGGGGTGAGTCTTAATGAGGATGATAAGAGTTCGCTGGTTAATATTATCAGTAAGTTCCGTGGGATCGAGATGAGTGATGATCAGATCAAGGGGTATGTGAGTGATGCTTATAGTACTTTGAAGGATATGGGTGTTACGAAGTCTGATGTGAAGAATATTTTTGAGAAGGCGATTGAGTTTATTAAGGGGATGCTTTCACGGCGGTGATGGTTTGTGATGGCTTGTGTTTTTGATGATGTTTTAGATGGAGTTTGAGTTAGAGGGTGAGGGTTGTGGCTCTTTTGTTGGGGTTGTTGTTGGTTTGTTTGGCTGAGATGTACAATATGTACAATGTTTAGGGTTTGGGTTTTGTTTGTGAATGTGGTGTTTTTATAAATTGTTGGAGGGTGTTTTGGAAAAAATTGTGCAAATGCGCTAATTGTTTACGAGATGTTCATTGTTTGTTCATATTTGTCTGGTAGTATAGGGATAGTTCGAAAGAACGTTACAAAAGACGCTGTAATGGTGTGTATCTGTATCATTACACATACAATTTTTTTCATAATAATCGCCCCGGTAAGCCACTACCGGGGCACTCCTCGTTTTATGGGGAAAAATATCAGGAAATGTAGCCTCTGCCAATGTGCGGAGGTTTTTTTGTATAAAGAGGCTGTTTTGCATTCAAAAAAATAATAGCGTCGGTGGTTTGCCCATGCTATAATAATTAAGATTAAAATGAAAATCCGGCAGAAAGAATAAGAAAAAGGCCGGAAGTAAATGATGAAAAGATGAAGCGTGAACGGAGGTCAGGAAATGGCGGAGTCTATGAAAGATTTTGAGCAGGAGCTGGAGGCTTCTTTTAAGAAAATTGAGGAAGGTGATATCATCGCCGGGACAGTGGTCAGTGTGGATGAGACAGGAGTTGTTCTTGATCTTAAATATTATGCTGAGGGATTTATTCCGGCAGAGGAATTTTCCAGAGAGCCGGGATTTAATATTAAAGAGGCAGTTCAGCCGGGAGAAGAGATCCAGGCAACCGTTCTTAGGAAAGATGACGGACAGGGAAATATTCTTCTTTCCAGAGCAGAGGCAGCAGATGTACTTGCATGGGATAAACTGAAGGAGCTTCAGGAATCCGGGGAAGCACTGGATGTTGTTGTAAAGGGAATCGTAAACGGCGGAGCCATTGCTTATGTGGAAGGTGTTCGAGGTTTTATCCCGGCATCCAAACTTGCGCTGAATTATGTAGAGGATACAGAAGAGTACCTGAACAAGCCGCTTCAGGTTCAGGTAATTGATGTAGATAAAGAGAAAAAGAGACTGGTACTTTCTGCAAAGGAACTTCTCCGTGAGAAAGCAGAGAAGGAGCGCAGAAACAAGATTTCCAATATTGAGGTTGGTTTCGTGACAGAGGGAACGGTTGAGAGCCTGCAGCCTTATGGTGCGTTTGTTGATCTTGGAAACGGAATTTCCGGTCTGGTTCATATTTCCCAGATCTGCGAAAAAAGAATTAAGAAGCCATCAGAGGCGATAAGTGTGGGAGACAAGGTTAAGGTGAAAGTAATTGCGATCAAGGATGGCAAGCTGAGCCTGAGTATCAAAGAGGCATCGGATCTGATGGCGAAGGAAGTTGAGGAAGAGACTTTTGAACTGCCGGAGTCAGGAGAAGAGGCAACCACATCTCTTGGTTCACTTTTTGCGAACATCAAACTTGATTAATTGTTATATTTTTGGATGAAAAAGGATGGATGTGAATGAAGAAACAGGAGAGAATATTTGTAATCGGACATAAGAATCCGGATACGGATTCCATCTGTTCGGCGATCGCTTATGCGGATATTAAAAACAGGACTACACAGAGTAAGAGATATATTCCGAAGAGAGCTGGTCAGATCAATGAGGAGACCAGATATGTGCTGAACCGTTTTGGTGTACAGCCGCCGGCTTATCTGGGAAATATCGGAACACAGGTCAAGGATATGGATATCCGTCTCAGTCCCCAGGCAGACAAAAACATGTCACTGAAAAATACCTGGGATCTGATGCAGGAGAACGGAATCGTATCCCTTCCGATCCGTGATAAGGAGGGATGCCTGGAAGGTCTTGTGACCATCGGAGATATTGCCAAGACTTATATGGATACCACAGACAGCTATCTGCTTTCCAATGCGCGGACACAGTATCAGAGGATTGCGGAGACGGTTGGCGGAGAAGTGGTGGAAGGAAATGGCCACGGATATTTTGTCAAGGGACGTGTTCTGGTTGGAACAGCCAACCCGAAGATGATGGAAAGCTATATTGAGGAGAACGATATGATCATCATGGGAGACCGTGAGGAGGATCATCTTCAGGCCATCAGCCAGAATGTAAGCTGTATCATCGTAGGGCTGAACATTGTGGTTTCCGAGAAGGTTGTGAAGCTTGCCCACGAAAAAAATATCGTGATCATCCGGTCACCTTATGATACCTTTAACATCGCCCGTCTGATCAATCAGAGTATTCCGGTCAGCTATGTTATGAAACGGGATAACATGGTTACGTTTAATACCGAGGATTTTACAGATGATATCCAGGATGTTATGGTCAAAAACCGCCACAGAGCGTTCCCGGTTATCAATCCTCATGGAAAGTGTATCGGAACGATTTCCAGGCGTAATTTCCTGGACATGCACAAGAAAAAAGTTGTTCTTGTAGATCACAATGAGGTGGATCAGGCTGTTGATAATATTGAGAAGGCGGAGATTCTTGAGATTATTGACCATCATAAGCTTGGAACATTGCAGACCATGACACCGGTAGCGTTCCGTAATGAGCCTGTGGGATGTACGGGTACGATCCTTTATGAGATCTACGGAGAGCAGCGTCTGGAGATTCCGGAAAAAATTGCGGGACTTCTCTGTGCGGCCATTATTTCAGATACGCTGATGTTCCGTTCACCGACCTGTACACAGACGGATAAGATCGCTGCCAGTGCTCTTGCCCTGATCGCGGGAATTAAGATAGAGGATTTTGCCAGAGAGATGTTCTCAGCAGGAAGTAATCTGAAAGATAAATCCCCGGAGGAGATTTTTTACCAGGATTACAAGAAGTTTATTGGCGAGGGCAATGTTTCCTTTGGTGTGGGCCAGATCAGTTCCATGGACAGCGAAGAGCTGAAAGAGATCAAGGAGAAGCTGATGCCGTTTATGGTCAGCGAGTGTGGACGTCACGATATCACGAGAGTTTACTTTATGCTGACGAATATTCTGGAGGAATCTACAGAGCTTCTGTTTTATGGTGAGGGCAGCCAGCAGATGGCTGAGATCGCTTTTGAGAAGAAGCCGGACGGAGATGCGTTCTGTCTGCCAGGTGTGGTTTCCAGAAAGAAACAGCTGATTCCGGCGATGATGGAGGCTGCTCAGCTGATGAACAGCGATTACGCATAAGGAGGCCGGATCAATGGCAAAACAGATTTGGAAACCGGGAAATATGATCTATCCGCTGCCGGCAGTGATGGTCAGTGTCACGGACGGAGAGGGCAACGACAATATTATTACCGTTGCGTGGACAGGAACGGTCTGTACGAATCCGGCGATGGCTTATATTTCAGTCCGACCATCCCGTTATTCTTATGGAATGCTGAAAAAAACGGGAGAGTTTGTTATTAACCTTACAACAGAAAAACTGGCTTTTGCGACGGATTTCTGCGGAGTCCGGTCCGGCCGGGATGTTGACAAATTCGAAAAACTGAATCTTACAAAAGAGAAAGCACAGTATGTTTCTGCTCCGATGATCGGGGAAGCACCGGTTTCCATCGAGTGCAGAGTACGAGAGGTGAAGGAACTGGGATCGCATGATATGTTTCTTGCAGATGTACTTGCGGTTCATGCGGATGAAGCATATATGGACAAAAAAAACAAGTTCCATCTCAATGATGCGGGACTTCTGGTTTATTCCCATGGGGAATATCTGGCTGGTGGCCGGAAGGTGGGAACTTTTGGCTACAGCGTGAAGAAGAAAAACGGTAAGAAGAAACGCTGAGAATAACACGGCACAGGAACGATTGTTGAGATTTTGTTACAGCTATGTTAAAATGAAAGGACACAGTATGAATAATATTACACTGATAGGGATGCCTGGTGCGGGAAAAAGCAGCATCGGTGTTGTACTTGCGAAAGTGCTTGGTTACCAGTTTATTGACTCAGACCTGCTGATCCAGAAGGAAGAAAAGAGAACTTTAAGTGAGATCATTGAGCAGGATGGAATTGACGGATTCAAGGCGGTGGAGAATCGTGTGAATGCGTCTATCCAGGTTGAGAATACGGTCATTGCCACAGGTGGCAGTGTCGTGTATTGTGATGAGGCAATGCAGCATCTGAAATCAGAAGGAGTTGTGGTATATCTGAAGATTTCTCTGAAGCTGCTGTCCAAGCGTCTTGGCAATCTGAAAGACCGTGGAGTTGTTCTGAAAGAAGGGCAGACACTGGAGAGTCTTTATGAGGAACGGACAGTGCTGTATGAGAAATATGCGGATATTATTGTAGACGAAGAAGACAAAGATCTGGAGGGAAGCCTTCAGATCGTGCTTGATGCACTGAAACGGGGAGAGAAATAGTTTACAAATCCGAAATATGTGTTATAATATACAACTGACCTAAAAAACGGTGTTGCGGAACGTATGTTTCCGTCGTAAATTCAGAGAAAGTTTCTTGCTCATAGAGGAGTAAAATAATAGAGGTGTGTTATGGAACAGTATGTGATTAAAGGCGGCAATCCTCTGGTTGGAGAAGTGGATATTGCAGGTGCGAAGAATGCTGCTCTTGCAATATTATCAGCAGCCATTATGACTGATGAAACAATATTAATCGAGAATCTGCCAGATGTAAGGGACATCAATGTTCTGCTTGAGGCTATTTCAGAGATAGGTGCTCAGGTTGAGCGTGTCGATAAATCTACTGTAAAGATCAACGGTTCTACCATCGGCAATCTCAGTGTTGATTATGAATATATCAAGAAGATCCGTGCTTCTTATTATCTTCTTGGTGCTTTGCTTGGCAAGTACAAGCATGCGGAAGTTCCGCTTCCTGGCGGATGCAATATCGGCAGCAGACCGATCGATCAGCATCTGAAGGGATTCCGTGCTCTTGGTGCGGAGGTTGATATCCGTCATGGTGCTATTGTTGCCAAGGCTGAGAATCTTCATGGCAGCCACATTTTCCTGGATGTGGTTTCTGTTGGTGCTACGATTAATATTATGATGGCTGCTTCTATGGCGGCTGGTCGTACGATCATTGAGAATGCTGCAAGGGAGCCGCATGTTGTTGATGTGGCGAACTTCCTGAACAGCATGGGTGCGAATATCAAGGGTGCCGGTACGGATGTGATCCGTATCCGTGGTGTTGAGAAGCTTCATCGTACGGAGTATTCGATCATTCCGGATCAGATCGAGGCTGGTACGTTTATGTTTGCGGCAGCTGCTACGGGTGGTGATGTTACGGTCCGTAATGTTATTCCGAAGCATCTGGAGGCTACGACTGCGAAGCTTGAGGAGATCGGCTGCGAGGTTGAGGAGTTTGATGACGCGGTTCGTGTCCGTGCACCGCATACATTGCACCGCACGCATGTGAAGACGCTTCCTTATCCTGGTTATCCCACGGATATGCAGCCGCAGATCGCGGTTACGCTGGCGCTGGCTGAGGGTACGAGTATTGTTACAGAGAGTATTTTTGAGAACCGTTTTAAGTATGCGGATGAGCTTTCCAGAATGGGAGCGAACATCAAGGTGGAGGGGAACTCTGCTATTATTGATGGTGTGAAGAAGCTTACGGGTGCGCGTGTGAGTGCGCCGGATCTTCGTGCGGGTGCTGCGCTTGTGATCGCGGGGCTTGCTGCTGAGGGGATCACGGTTGTTGATGATATTGTTTATATTCAGCGTGGATATGAGAACTTTGAAGAGAAGCTGAGGAGTCTTGGAGCGGAGATCGAGAGGGTTTCCAGTGAGAAGGAGATTCAGAAGTTTCGGCTGCGTGTTGGGTGATGGTTGGTGACAACTGGTAACGATTGATGATAATTGGATATTTGAGTTTTGGGAGAGTTCCTGGGTGTTTGGACCTGGGGGCTCTTTTTTTGTGTGGGGGAGGGAGGAATGGAGGGACGAACGGACAGTCTGCCAGCGGGGCGGCTGCATGGTCGTGCCTGGTGCGGTCGTTTCGCCGGGTCATACTAAGCGTCTGAGTCTTCTGCCGTGCAGGGCGCCCCATAACTCGCCATGTACGCTGATGCGTACCTGGCTCAGACAGATGGGGCTTACTCTGCGGCTTGTGGCCGCAGAGTACCTTCCCGTCAGAAGCCTCAGGCGCTAAGTATGACCAGCGGCTTACTCCGACGCACCGGGTCCCGACCATGCAGCCGCCCCTCCGGCAGTCCGTCCTGTGCGTTGGAGAGAAACAAAAAGGATGCACTACAAAGAAATTCTGGAATCGTACTAAGTCCGTCCTGTACGTTGGAGAGAAATAAAGAAAGCATCAAGGTTGTGATAAATGGGCTGATCTAAGTCCGTCCTGTGCGTTGGAGAGAAATAAAAAGGATGCACTACAAAGAAATTCTGGAATCGTACTAAGTCCGTTCTGTGCGTTGGAGAGAAATAAAGGGGTAAGAAATTTCCAGTGCAAAAAATATAGCGCGGGTGGGGTGTGCATGCTATAATGATTAGGATTATAGTGCTGTCGTCTGGTTTGGGGCGGCGGTGGTTGGGTTTTTGTTTGAATGGGAGGTCTGGATATGGCGGAGTCTATGAAGGATTTTGAGAGGGAGCTGGAGGCTTCTTTTAAGAGGATCGATGAGGGGGATATTATCTCCGGGACTGTTGTGAGTGTGGATGAGTCGGGGGTTGTTCTTGACCTTAAGTTTTATGCTGAGGGTTTTATTCCGGTGGAGGAGTTTTCCCGGGTGCCGGGGGTTAATATTAAAGAGGCTGTTCAGCCGGGGGATGAGGTTCAGGCGATGGTTCTTCGTAGGGATGATGGTCAGGGGAATATTCTTCTTTCAAGAGCGGATGCTGCGGATGTGCTTGCCTGGGACAGGCTGAAGGAGCTTCAGGATTCGGGTGAGGTGCTGGATGTTGTTGTGAAGGGGATCGTTAACGGGGGTGCCATTGCTTATGTTGAGGGTGTCCGTGGTTTTATTCCGGCATCCAGGCTTGCTTTGGAGTTTGTTGAGGATACTGAGGTGTTTCTGAATAAGCCGATCCAGGTGCGGGTGATCGAGGTTGATAAGGCGAAGAAGAGGCTGGTGCTTTCGGCGAGGGAGATTCTTCGTGAGAGGGCTGAGGTGGAGAAACGGAATAAGATTTCAAATATCCAGGTTGGCTTTGTGACTGAGGGTACGGTTGAGAGTTTGCAGCCGTATGGTGCTTTTGTGGAGCTTGGGAACGGGGTTTCCGGGCTGGTGCATATTTCTCAGATCTGTGAGAAGAGGATAAGGAAGCCTTCTGAGGTTTTGAGTGTTGGGGATAAGGTTAAGGTGAAGGTTATCGCGATCAAGGATGGTAAGCTGAGCCTGAGTATTAAAGAGGCATCGGATCTGATGGCTAAGGAGGTTGAGGAGGAGTCTTTTGAGCTTCCGGAGTCGGGGGAAGAGGCTACTACTTCCCTGGGTGCTTTGTTTGCAAATATTAAATTATGATTATTTTGGATGAAAAAGGATGGATGTGTATGAAAAAACCGGAGAGAATATTTGTAATCGGACATAAGAATCCGGATACGGATTCCATCTGTTCGGCTATTGCTTATGCGGATATTAAGAACAGAACTACGCAGAATAAAAAATATATCCCGAAGAGAGCGGGGCAGATCAATGAGGAGACCAGGTATGTGCTGAACCGTTTTGGCGTACAGCCGCCGGCTTATCTGGGAAATATCGGTACGCAGGTCAAGGATATGGATATCCGGACCAGTCCGCAGGCGGATAAGAATATGTCGCTGAAGAATACCTGGGATCTGATGCAGGAGAACGGGATCGTTTCTCTTCCGATCCGGGATAAGGATGGGTGTCTGGAGGGGCTTGTGACGATTGGTGATATCGCAAAGACCTATATGGATACTACAGACAGTTATCTTCTTTCCAATGCGAGGACGCAGTATCAGAGAATTGCCGAGACTGTTGGCGGTGAAGTGGTGGAAGGTAACGGACACGGATATTTTGTGAAGGGGCGTGTGCTTGTCGGTACTGCCAACCCGAAGATGCTGGAGGGCTACGTTGAGGAGGATGATATGATCATCATGGGTGACCGTGAGGAGGATCATCTTCAGGCGATCAGCCAGAATGTCAGCTGTATCATCGTGGGGCTGAATATCGTGGTTTCCGAGAAGGTTATAAAGCTTGCTCATGAGAAGAATATCGTGATCATCCGGTCTCCGTATGATACGTTTAATATTGCGCGTCTGATCAACCAGAGTATTCCGGTCAGCTTTGTTATGAAGCGGGATAACATGGTTACGTTTAATACCGAGGATTTTACGGATGATATCCAGGATGTTATGATCAAAAACCGTCACAGGGCGTTTCCGGTGATCAATCCTCATGGTAAGTGTATCGGTACGATCTCCAGACGTAATTTTCTGGATATGCATAAAAAGAAAGTGGTTCTTGTGGATCATAATGAGGTGGATCAGGCTGTTGATAATATCGAGAAGGCGGAGATCCTTGAGATCATCGATCATCATAAGCTGGGTACCTTGCAGACTATGACGCCGGTTGCTTTTCGTAATGAGCCGGTGGGATGTACGGGGACGATTCTTTATGAGATCTACGGAGAGCAGAGACTGGAGATCCCGGAAAAGATCGCGGGGCTTCTCTGTGCGGCTATTATTTCGGATACATTGATGTTCCGTTCACCGACCTGTACGCAGACGGATAAGATCGCTGCCAGTGCTCTTGCGCTGATCGCGGGGATCAAGATCGAGGAGTTTGCCCGAGAGATGTTTTCTGCGGGAAGTAATCTGAAGGATAAGTCTCCGGAGGAGATTTTTTATCAGGATTACAAGAAGTTTATCGGTGAGGGTAATGTTTCCTTTGGTGTGGGTCAGATCAGTTCCATGGACAGCGAGGAGCTTAAGGAGATCAAGGAGAAGCTGATGCCGTTTATGGTGAGTGAGTGTGGCCGTCATGATATCACGAGAGTTTATTTTATGCTGACGAATATCCTGGAGGAGTCTACAGAGCTTCTGTTTTACGGGGAGGGCAGCCAGCAGATGGCGGAGATCGCTTTTGAGCGGAAACCGGATGGAGATACCTTCAGTCTGCCGGGTGTGGTTTCCAGAAAGAAGCAGCTGATCCCGGCTATGATGGAGGCTGCTCAGTTGATGAACAGCGATTATGCATAAGAGGTGACGGAAAATGGCGAAACAGTTATGGAAGCCGGGGAACATGATCTATCCACTGCCGGCTGTAATGGTGAGTGTTACCGATGGTGAGGGGCATGATAATATCATAACGGTTGCGTGGACGGGTACGGTGTGTACCAATCCGGCGATGGCTTATATTTCTGTCCGACCTTCCCGTTATTCCTATGATATGATCCGGAAAACGGGTGAATTTGTGATCAATCTGACAACGGAGAAGCTGGCGTTTGCAACGGATTTCTGCGGGGTCCGTTCGGGACGTGATGTGGACAAGTTCCGAAAGCTGAATCTTACGAAAGAGAAAGCGCAGTTTGTTTCTGCACCGATGATCGGGGAGGCTCCGGTTTCGATCGAGTGCAGGGTGCGTGAGGTGAAGGAGCTGGGGTCTCATGACATGTTTCTTGCTGATGTGCTTGCGGTCCATGCGGATGAAGCTTATATGGATAAAAACAACAGGTTTCGTCTTAATGATGCGGGTCTTCTGGTTTATTCCCATGGGGAGTATCTGGCGGGTGGCCGGAAGGTGGGAACCTTCGGCTACAGCGTAAAGAAGAAGCAGCAGAAGAAGCAGATGCAGAAGAAGTTGGATAAGAAATCAGACAGGGAAGCAGACAGGAAATCAGAGATGGCAGAGATGTCAGGGAAGTTGAAGACGTCAGGGAAGCCAGGGATGTCAGGGAAGTTGAAGATGTCAGGAAAGCCAGGGATGTCAGGGAAGTTGAAGACGTCGGGAAAGCCAGGGATGTCAGGGAAATTAAAGACGTCGGGGAAGGCAGGGAGAGAGAAACGGTAGGTTCTGCGGAGCCGTAACGTTTGTTGAGGTTTGGCAGCTGTTATGCTAAAATGAAAGGATACAGTATGAATAATATTACACTGATAGGAATGCCTGGTGCGGGGAAGAGCAGCATCGGTGTCGTACTTGCGAAGGTACTTGGTTACCAGTTTATTGACTCAGATCTTCTGATCCAGAAGGCGGAGAAGAGGACTTTGAGTAAGATCATCGAGGATGAGGGTACGGAGGGCTTCAAGGCAATCGAGAATCGTGTGAATGCTTCGATCCAGGTGGAGAATACGGTGATCGCTACCGGTGGAAGTGTGGTTTACTGCGATGAGGCTATGCAGCATCTGAAGTCTGAGGGTGTTGTGGTGTATCTTAAGATCTCGCTGGAGCTTCTTTCTAGGCGTCTTGGTAATCTTAAGGGGCGTGGTGTTGTGCTCAAGGAGGGGCAGACGCTGGCGAGTCTTTATGATGAGCGTGTTCCTTTGTATGAGAAATATGCGGACATTGTGGTGGATGAAGAGGATAAGGATCTGGAGGGGAGTCTCCAGGTTGTGCTTGAGGCACTGAAGAACAGGGGAGATAAGGCGTAACTGTTGGCTTGTGGAAACGGTTTGCTGGAGTGTTTCGGGTCATGGGTTGTGACAGGTTTTCGTCATAAATTGTTTACAAATCTGAAATATGTGTTATAATATACAACTGACCTAAAAAACGGTATTGCGGAACGTTTGTTCCTGCAGTAAATTCAGAGAAAGTTTCTGCTCATAGAGGAGTAAATAATAGAGGTGTGTTATGGAACAGTATGTGATTAAAGGCGGCAATCCTCTGGTTGGAGAAGTGGATATTGCGGGTGCGAAGAATGCGGCGCTTGCGATATTGTCAGCAGCCATTATGACTGATGAAACTATATTGATCGAGAATCTGCCAGATGTTAGGGACATCAATGTTCTGCTTGAGGCGATCTCCGAGATCGGGGCTCAGGTTGAGCGTATTGATAAGTCTACTGTAAAGATCAACGGTTCTACTATCGGCAATCTCAGCGTGGATTATGAGTTTATCAAGAAGATCCGTGCTTCTTATTATCTTCTGGGTGCTTTGCTTGGTAAGTATAAGCATGCGGAGGTTCCGCTTCCGGGTGGATGTAATATCGGCAGCAGGCCGATCGACCAGCATCTGAAGGGTTTCCGTGCTCTTGGTGCGGATGTTGATATCTGTCATGGTGCTATTGTTGCCAAGGCGGAGAATCTGCATGGCAGCCATATTTTCCTGGATGTGGTTTCTGTTGGTGCTACTATTAATATTATGATGGCTGCTTCTATGGCGACTGGCCGTACGATCATTGAGAATGCTGCGAGGGAGCCGCATGTTGTTGATGTGGCGAATTTCCTGAACAGTATGGGGGCGAATATCAAGGGTGCCGGTACGGATGTGATCCGTATCCGTGGTGTTGAGACGCTTCATCGTACGGAGTATTCGATCATTCCGGACCAGATCGAGGCTGGTACGTTTCTGTTTGCTGCTGCGGCTACTCGTGGTGATGTTACTGTTCGTAATGTTATTCCTAAGCATCTTGAGGCTACTACGGCTAAGCTTGAGGAGATCGGGTGTGAGGTTGAGGAGTTTGATGATGCGGTTCGTGTCCGTGCGCCGCATGTGCTTCATCGTACGCATGTGAAGACGTTGCCTTATCCTGGTTATCCTACGGATATGCAGCCGCAGATTGCGGTTACTTTGGCTTTGGCTGAGGGTACGAGTATTGTTACTGAGAGTATTTTTGAGAACCGGTTTAAGTATGCGGATGAGCTTTCCCGGATGGGTGCCAATATTAAGGTGGAGGGGAACTCTGCTATTATTGATGGCGTGAGGAAGCTTACAGGGGCGCGTGTGAGTGCGCCGGATCTTCGTGCGGGGGCTGCGCTTGTTATTGCGGGGCTGGCTGCTGAAGGTGTTACGGTTGTTGATGATATTGTTTATATCCAGCGTGGGTATGAGAATTTTGAGGAGAAGCTCAGGAGTCTTGGGGCTGAGATTGAGAGGGTTTCCAGTGAGAAGGAGATTCAGAAGTTTCGGCTGCGTGTTGGGTGATGGTTGGTGACAACTGGTAACGATTGATGATAATTGGATATTTGAGTTTTGGGAGAGTTCCTGGGTGTTTGGACCTGGGGGCTCTTTTTTTGTGTGGGGGAGGGAGGAATGGAGGGACGAACGGACAGTCTGCCAGCGGGGCGGCTGCATGGTCGTGCCTGGTGCGGTCGTTTCGCCGGGTCATACTAAGCGTCTGAGTCTTCTGCCGTGCAGGGCGCCCCATAACTCGCCATGTACGCTGATGCGTACCTGGCTCAGACAGATGGGGCTTACTCTGCGGCTTGTGGCCGCAGAGTACCTTCCCGTCAGAAGCCTCAGGCGCTAAGTATGACCAGCGGCTTACTCCGACGCACCGGGTCCCGACCATGCAGCCGTCCCGCTGGCAGTCTGTCCGTTCTGTTTTTTTGGGGGTGTGAGGTGTGGTGGTCTGACGGGAGGGTGGTGGATACAGTGGAATGAGGTTTTGGCGGTTTTTGTCGAAGGGTTTTTGTTGACTTTTGCTGGTGGGGTGGTTATACTGAAGATACATATCTGGGAACATTCTGGGCCGTTCGGCTATCTGATCCCCATATGGTTGGTTGTATAAATATGGCGGGGAGGAGCCGGTTGGTTGTGTGAGGTTTTTTCTTTTGCCATCATAGTGAAAGGAGGAGTCTTATGCAGAGGAAGCGGCTTGAGGATATGAATCTTCTGGATGATTTTTTGTTTAACGCGGTGATGACGTTTCCTGGTATTGGTGAGAGGTTTTGCAGGTTGCTACTGCAGGTGGTGCTGGGGCGTGAGATCGGGAGGCTGCGGGTTGTTGCGCAGAGGGCTTTTGGTGGCCGGGATGAGGGTTTTCGCGGGGCGCGGCTTGATGTTCTGGCTGAGGAGGAGCTGATGGATGTTTTGGCGGATCCTTCTGTTTTTGATATTGAGCCGGATAATAATGGTGATGTTGTGAGTCTGAAGGATCTGCCGAAGCGGGTGCGGTTTTACCATGCGATCATCGACAGCCGATGTTTGAAGAAGGGTGAGGGTTTCGGGAAGCTTAAGAGGGTTTTTGTTATTTTTGTCTGTTCGTATGATCCGTTTGATCGGGGTAGGATGGTGTATACGATCCGGAATATGTGTGAGGAGATTCCGGAGATGGAGTATGATGATGGGATGAGGACGGTTTTTTTGAATACGAAGGGGGATGGTGAAGGTGTGCCGGAGGAGTTGGTGGCGCTGCTTCGTTTTATGGAGGATACCAGGGAGGTGAATGCGGTAAATGATGTTTTGAGGGAGCTGTTGGAGATGGTCAGGGTTGTTAAAGCGGATGGAAAGGTTACGGTGGCGTATATGAAGAGTTTTGAGATTGAGCAGATGTGGATTAATAAGGGGATCAGTCAAGGAATCGCCCAAGGGATTGAACAGGGGCGGAGTGAAGAGAGGGCGAATACGTTGAGGGAGAAGGCGCGTGCGGATCGGTTGGAGAGGGAACTGAGGAAGCTGCGGAGGGGGAGATGATGTTGTTTGGTTTTGGGGAGAGTTCCTGGGTGTTTGGGCCTGGGGGCTCTTTTTTTGTGGGATGAATGGAGGGAGGGAGTGGTGGTCTGACGGAAGGGGGGTGAGCCATCAGTGCTGCGCTGGATGGCTGCAGGGGCTGAGTTTCCTTGTGATGTGCTGGGAGGTGGTGTGGCATCGGCGCTGCGCTGGATGTGGGTGGGGTGAGTTTTTTGGGGATTTGTCGTGAGGGGATTGGGGATAGAGGCTGTTTTGGATAGGGTGTGGTGTTTTTGTGTAATATTTAAATTTATTTTTGGAGTATTTTGGATTATAATTATGGAAAAAGATGGTTGGCCTGATTGGTTGACTGATTGCCTGATTGATTGATATCCGGAGTTTTGGTGACTGTTTTGTGGGACTTGAGAGATGAGTTTCGGATGTGTGCTGATGTGGCTTGAGAGAAGAGCTTCGGATGTGTGCTGATGTGGGACTTGAGAGAAGAGCTTCGGATGTGTGCTGATGAGGGTTGAGAGATGAGCTTCGGATGTATGTTGATGTGGCTTGAGAGATGAGCTTCGGATGTGTATTGATGAGGGGTGTGTGATGGGCTTCGGATGTGTGTTGATGTGGCTTGTGTGAGGGCTTCGGAGGTTTGTTGGTTTGGTTTTGAGGGTGGTCTTTTGGGGGCTGCCTGGGTTTTGGAGGAGAGTGGGTTGTATGTGTGATTATGTGGTTTTGCCGCTTTTGAATTCGTCTTTTGAGCCTGGGAGGGCTCGGGAGGTTGTTGAGGGGTTTGTGGATGTGGATTTGAGGAATATTGCGCGGGCTGAGCTTTTTTATTTTACGGGGCAGGCGGAGGAGTGTTGTGAGATCACGAGGAGGTATCTGTCCAGCAGGGTTATTGAGCTGAAGCTTTCGGCGTGTATTTTGTATGGGTATTCTAATCTGTCGCTGGGGAATGTGGCGGCGGCTAAGCGGGGGATGGAGGGGATCCAGTCTTGTGTGAAGATTGCTATGAAGAAGAAGGTTCCTAAGGATGTTTATGCGTCCTGTCTTCTGGCGGGGTATGTGGGAGCGGTTTTGCTTCATCTGCCTACGGATGGGATGCCTGCTTTTGGGGAGTACAGCAGGATGCTTCCTGAGGGGCTGAGGCTTTTTGCTACGTATGTGATGGCACACCATACTTATCTTAACGGGGAGATATGGAGTGCTTATGGGATGGGGAAGGCTGCTTTGTTTATGGCGGATAGGTCGTATCCGATCAGTATGACGTATATCCACTGTATGATGGCGGTGTGTGCGATCAACCGAAAGCATAAGCAGGAGGCGCAGGAGGAGATGCTCCGGAGCTGGGAGCTGGCGAAGATGGATGGTTTTCTGGAGCCTTTTATTGAGCATCATGGGCTTTTACGGGGGCTGATCGAGGCTTGTATCCGGAATCGGGATCCGGAGGCGTATCAGCGGATCACGGAGGGTGTGATTTCTTTCAGCAGGGGCTGGATGGCGCTTCATAATCCGGAAAACCGGAGAAAGGTTACGGGGGAGCTGTCGACGATGGAGTTTTCTATTGCCATGCTGGCAAGTGGGGGATGGACCAATAAGGAGATCGGAGAGCATCTGGGGATTTCCATTAATACTGTTAAGCATTACCTTACGGATATCTTTTGCAAGCTGAATGTCAAGAAGCGGGATGAGCTGAAAAAATTCATGTTAAAATAGTGACAGAGGCACTTTTTTTTGAAAAAACGGGCATTACAAAACAACTGGTAGTGTTGTATAATAAATATCACGAATAGTCAGATTTTATCGAGGAAATCAGGCGAAAAGAACCAGTAAACGAGTAAGTTAAGAAGGAGGAGTTGAAGACTGATTTTCGATAGCATCTGATAATGTCAATATCCTTACTAATAATGTACGACAAACGCATGAGTAAATAAATTGTGAACACACCCCTTTTCTAGTAAAATA
>OGCO01002507.1_pt1 | contig 23912 bp, 16 predicted proteins | sample 1570171 | NCBI WGS metagenome assembly OGCO01 (sample SAMEA4370583, study PRJEB24528) | human gut metagenome
TCCAAGCTAAAACAAAATGGATGCCTCCCTCTAAGTTCAGGGAAGCATCCATGATGGAAGCTTAATTATTCAATTTTGACCCGGTGTCCAGAAAACTGGGTACATATCAGCCCTGCCTGCTCTTTTTATTTGTAAATATTACTTTAACTTTGACTCTCTGTGGATGATTTCTTCTCTTCCCGGTCCGTTTGATACGAGTGTGATCGGAACCTGAATCTCCTGCTCGATGGTGTCGATATAGTTGCGGCAAGCCTCTGGCAGATCCTCGTAATTGCGGATTCCGCGGATATCGCAGTTCCAGCCTGGCAGTACCTTGTATACCGGCTTTGCCTTCTCAAGCTTCTGAGTGGTTGGGAAATCCTTTGTTACAACGCCGTCGATCTCATAGCCTACGCACATCGGAATCTCCTTTAAGTAGCCTAACGGGTCAAGTACTGTAAGTGCAACGCTTGTTGCTCCCTGCACACGGCAGCCATATCTTGTTGCAACTGCATCAAACCATCCCACACGTCTCGGACGGCCTGTGGTAGCACCAAACTCACCCTTATCACCACCACGCTTACGAAGCTCATCAGCCTCCTCACCGAAGATCTCGCTGACAAATGCACCTGCGCCTACTGCACTAGAATATGCCTTTGCAACAGTTGTGATCTCATTGATCTCATATGGCGGGATACCTGCGCCGATTGCACCGTATGCTGCTAATGGAGAGGAAGAAGTTACCATCGGGTAGATACCATGATCTGGATCCTTTAAGGTACCAAGCTGTCCCTCTAACAGAATCTTCTTTCCTTCCTTGATTGCCTGATGCAGGTAAAGTCCTGTATCTGCTACGTAAGGAGCGATCATCTCCTTGTATTCCATAAGTGTATTGAAAATCTCATCTGCATTTAATGGATCCTTGTGGTACAGATGAACAAGCATAACATTCTTTAAGGTGCAGATGCGCTCGCACTTTTCCTTTAACTCGTCCATATCTCCGAACAGCTCGCTTACCTGGAAGCCAATCTTTGCATACTTATCAGAGTAGAACGGAGCGATACCGGAACGTGTTGAACCAAAGGATTTTCCTGCCAGACGCTCTTCCTCGTAGGTATCCAGTGCCACATGATATGGCATCAGGATCTGTGCACGATCAGAAACCATAATGTTTGGCTTCGGAACGCCCTGCTCAGTTAAGCTGTTTAACTCCTTTATAAAATACGGAATGTTCAGTGCAACACCATTTCCAATGATATTTACAGTGTGCTGTGAGAACACGCCGGATGGAAGAAGGTGCATTGCAAATCTTCCATAATTGTTGATAATTGTATGTCCAGCGTTGCTTCCGCCCTGGAAACGGATTACAATGTCAGACTCCTGTGCTAACATATCAGTAATTTTACCTTTGCCCTCGTCGCCCCAATTGGCGCCTACAATTGCTCTTGCCATATCAGTTACCTTACCTTTCTTATACGTTAATCTCTGCTGTCATACCAAGGTCTTCCTTGTTCTTAGCAAGGATTGGATTTATTACTTCTGCGAGGAAATCCTCTACCTGCTCCTTAGAACGTCCTGTGTAACGCTCTGGATTCATGCACTGCTGCAGCTGCTCTTTTGTCAGGTGGAATGTATCATCTGCTGCAATCAAATCAAGCAGGTTGTTGTCAAGACCGTTTACCTTGACATTACGTCCAGCCTCCATGGACAGCTGGCGGATCTTCTCATGCAGCTCCTGACGGTCTCCGCCTTCCTTTACTGCATCCATCATGATATTCTCTGTTGCCATAAATGGAAGCTCTGCCATCAGATGCTTGTGAATTACCTTCTCATAAACAACCATTCCGTCTACGATATTCAGGTAAAGATCCAGAATACCGTCAACTGCCAAAAAGCCCTCTGGAATACTGATTCTCTTGTTTGCAGAATCGTCAAGTGTACGCTCAAACCACTGAGTTGAAGCGACAAGCATCGGATTCATAGCATCTGAGATCACATAGTCTGCCAAAGAAGCAATACGCTCACTTCTCATTGGATTTCTCTTATATGCCATTGCAGAAGAACCGATCTGATGCTTCTCAAATGGTTCCTCTACCTCCTTTAAGTGCTGCAGAAGACGCACATCGTTTGTAAACTTATGTGCACTCATTGCAATACCAGCCAGTACATTTAATACACGGCTGTCTACCTTACGGGAGTAGGTCTGTCCAGAAACAGGATATACACCGGCAAAGCCCATCTTATCTGCGATCATCTGATCCAGTTTTCTGATTTTTGCATGGTCACCGTCAAACAGCTCCATGAAGGATGCCTGTGTACCTGTTGTTCCCTTAGAGCCAAGAAGCTTTAAGGAATCGATTACATAGCAGATATCCTCATAATCCTGCACAAGCTCCATCATCCAAAGCGTTGCACGCTTTCCGACTGTGGTTGGCTGTGCCGGCTGGAAATGAGTAAATGCCAGTGTCGGCAGCGCCTTGTAGCGGTCTGCAAACTTTGCCAGCTCAGCAATGACATTGACTAACTTCTTCTTTACAAGCTGCAGTCCCTCACGCATGATGATCATATCAGTGTTGTCACCTACATAGCAACTGGTTGCACCCAGATGGATGATACCCTTTGCCTTTGGACATTGTACACCATATGCATAAACGTGAGACATAACATCGTGACGAACTTCCTTCTCTCTCGCCTTTGCAACATCATAATTGATATCATTCTGATGCTCTTTAAGCTCAGCGATCTGCTCGTCTGTAATATTTAATCCCAGCTCCTTCTCGCTCTCTGCAAGTGCGATCCACAGCTTTCTCCATGTGGTAAACTTCTTATCCTGTGAAAAAATATATTGCATTTCCTTGCTGGCATAGCGCTCGGAAAGTGGGCTTGTATAACGATCTGTTGCCATAGTAAACCAACCTTTCTTCTATATCTTTTTACTTTTGATAGTCACCGCGGATGTCCTCTGTTGGCGGATCCAGCGGATATTTGCCATTGAAGCATCCAGTACAAATGCCAAGTCCCTTTGACATTTCATACAGACATTCCTCGTCTAAGTATGCGAGGGAATCAGCTCCGATAATCTTACAGATTTCATCTACACTTCTGTTGTGAGCAATCAGCTGATCCTCAGATGGAATATCAGTTCCAAAGTAACACGGATGCAAGAACGGCGGTGAGGAGATTCTTACATGAACTTCCTTTGCACCTGCCTCACGAAGCATACCTACAATACGGTCACTTGTGGTTCCACGCACGATTGAGTCATCAATCATGATGACACGCTTTCCCTTTACAGCCTCTGTAAGTACGTTCAGCTTAATGCGAACACTTGACTCGCGGCTGCTTTGCTTTGGCTTGATAAAGGTTCTGCCGACATAGCTGTTCTTTACAAATGCCATGCCATACGGAATGCCGCTCTCCATCGCATAACCCATAGCTGCGACATTACCAGACTCCGGAACACCGACAACAAGATCAGCATCAACTGGGTGATGCTTTGCAAGAGAACGTCCTGCAATCAGACGGCTCTCATATACACTTACGCCATCAATATAGGCATCTGGTCTGGCAAAATAAATATATTCAAAAATACATCTTGCATGCTGCTCCTTTGGGATACACATGCTTCGGTTTGATTCAATTCCTTTTTGTGTGATGGTGACAATCTCGCCCGGCTCTACGTCACGGACAAATTCAGCACCGATAGTGTCAAGTGCACAGCTTTCTGATGCCAGTATATAGGCATTGCCACGCTTTCCGATACACAGCGGTCTAAAGCCATATGGATCTCTTGCTCCAATGAGCTTTCTCGGACTCATGACAACAAGTGAATACGCTCCCTTGATTTTTTTCATTGCCTCTGCGACAGCTGCCTGTACGGTCGGCTGTTCAACTCTGGCTCTTGCAATCATGTACGCGATAATCTCAGAATCGATTGTCGTCTGAAAGATTGCACCTGTTCTTGCAAGCTCCTGGCGTAGCTGCGGCGTATTGATCAGGTTGCCATTATGTGCCAGGCCTAGTGTTCCTTTGATGTAGTTTAATACAAGCGGCTGTGCATTCTCTCTCGTAGAACTACCTGCCGTCGAGTATCTGGTGTGGCCTACACCGATGTTTCCTTTCATTGACTCTAAGTCTTCCGGGGTAAACACCTCGTTGCACAGACCCATTCCTTTATGACTCAGTACTAGTCCTTTGGGACCGCTAGTGTCGCTTACCGCGATACCGCAACTCTCCTGACCTCTGTGCTGCAGAGCAAAAAGACCATAATAAATAGTCGACGCTACGTCATTGCCATCCATGTCGTAAATGCCGAACACGCCGCATTCTTCATGAAGATGGTCATCTACTTCGTATTGCTGATGTATCATTTGTCTTTTCCTTCCTGTTGTTGTGACATTCTCACACAGACGAAGCCCTTTTACCATTTGCTTCGCCAGCCTAGGTTTCATGGTGCCTTTACGCTTCTTGCATTCTTTTCTGCCAAACGCACACGAACAAATCTGCCGCATGGACACCACCCCTAATTATATATGACCGCCTGTCGAAAATCAAGATGAAATTAGCCAAATTTCATGTTTTGCTTAGTACCCGAATGTGCCCTCTAGTGATTCATCCTTTTCAATCCAGTCTGCTACCTTTACGACTCGGTAATTATCTTTATCATCACGCACATATACAGTCTCAATTCCTGCATTTATGATCATTCGCTTACACATGGAGCAGCTGTTGGAATTTTTTACATATTCACCTGTATCTGCTTCTACTCCTGTCAAATATAAAGAGCTTCCGATCATCTGATCTCTTGATGCACTGATTATGGCATTTGCCTCAGCGTGAACGCTTCTGCACAATTCATAGCGCTCACCCCTTGGAATCTGAAGTTTCTGTCGGATACAAAACCCCAAATCAGTACAGTTTTTGCGTCCTCGCGGGGAACCGACATAGCCAGTAGATACCACCTCATCATTTTTTACGATAACAGCACCGTAGCGGCGTCTAAGGCAGGTTCCTCGTTGGGATACGATCTCTGCCAGATCCAGATAGTAATTGACTTTATCACGTCTCATGCAATATTACCTTCTTTCCCAGTTAACGTTAACTGTTAATGTCTTCGTTTCTTACAGTTATAATACACGAAAATAAGACCGCCTGTCAACTCTGACAGACGGCCTTGAATTGTATTGATTTAATATTTGTTACAGTTCACGTGATAAGTTGTGAAATCCATTCACCTTCGGGCTACAACTTTGTGAACAATAATTTTATACAAGACGACGATATCCGATCGGCTGCTTGTTATAGAATACATTATCTACTACGATACCTCTCTCTGCACTTGCTGCATGAACCATCATGCCGCCGCCGATATAGATTGCTACATGGCCTGAGAAGCAGATAAGATCACCTGGCTGCAGCTGCTCGTATGATACAGCCTGTCCATAGTTGATCTGTTCGCCGGAGTAGTGCGGAAGGCTGATACCGAATGCTGCGTATACGTTCATGGTAAATCCAGAACAGTCAACACCGCCTCCTGGTGTCAGGTTTGTACCGCCCCATACATAATTACACTGTCCTACCCACTGCATTGCATAGTCTACGATAGACTGTCCATTACCGCTTGGAGCTGGTGCTGGTGCTGCCGGCTGAGTCTCCGGTGCCGCTGGCTGTGTCTCCGGGGCTGGTGCTGGAGCTGCTGGCTGAGTCTCTGGTGCTGCCGGCTGAGTCTCTGGTGCTGCCGGCTGAGTCTCTGGTGCCGCTGGCTGAGTCTCTGGAGCTGCCGGCTGTGTCTCTGGTGCTGCCGGCTGAGTTTCCGGTGCCGGGTTTGCATATACTTCAAGGTTGGAGCTAAAATCACCATAATACATGGTTACAACATTGTAGCCCTCCTGCTTTAAGGTCATACCTACCTGTGGTGAATACCATCCGTCGTAAATATCCTTTACAGTTCCATCGCTGTAGCTTACTCTTACAAACAATTCTGCGGTGTAGACAACATCACCCACATACTTTGTACCGCCCTGATAGCAAGCCTCAATGCCTGTTACAGATGCTGCAGTCGGAACTTCTACACTTATGGTTTCATCAGATGCTGAGCTGCTTGGTGCTGTTGTCTCAGCTGTATTACTTGTTGTATTTCCCTCAGAAGATGCATCTGTTGATGGCTGTGTCTGAGTTTCCTGTACAGACTCTGCTGCTGCGGAGGATTCTGCTGCTGCCTCGCTTGATGCTACTGATTCTGCAACCTGAGTAAAGTAGCCGGAATCTGATGCTAACTTATATGCTGCATCTGCAAGTGCAAGTGCGCTTTCCTGCTCCTGCTTTGAGGTTGCTGCCAGATCTTCTAATCCAGAATCTGCTGCAAATTCGCTGTAGTAACCAAGAAGCTCTGCTGCATAAACGATAGCTGCATATGCACGATAGTAGCCTTCGCCTGTTCCCTCTGCCATTGCCTGCTCGTATACGTTTCTGGAGTAGTTGATATCGATCATGAAGTTCTCCAGTTCCTGAGATACAAATTCATTGTCTACCTTCTGAGCCTGAGCGAACTGAGTCTTAATGGTGATGCCGGACTTTGAAACATATCCAACCTCATCATTTGCAATATGTATCTTTACAAAATCACCCTGATCCTCAATGATTGCGTACTCTTCATCCTTGTATACAGTTCCAACAACATTTGCGCTGTCAGATGCACTGTCGCGAACATTTAACTGATCTGCTGTAACAACTGCATAGCGGTTCTGGATATTGTCCTCAGCAGTCTTGGCTGCTGTGCCAACTAATACGTAGGCTGCGCTTACATAACCTTCTACATCGCCGCAAGTGATACGATACCAGCTGCCTTCGCTGTTGTTTACGGAACTTTTGATGTTAACCTGGCAGTTACTGAAAAGTCTTCCGACTGTTACACTGCCTGTGGATGGCTGTTCACGCACGTTTAAGTAACCTGCTGCGCTTACCAGTCCTACATTAGAAGCATCTGAAGTGACAGCAACAGTAGCGGCCATAACGGTTTTTGGCTCTTCGGTTTCTGTCTCACTCTCAGCCTCAGATGTTGCCTGAGCCTTAGGAACAAGATAATCTAAGATTGCCTCATCCGGAGTTTCCTCTCCTGCGTAGTAGTTATTCAATGTAACAGCCATGCCTGCGATTGCGCTCTCACCCTCAAGCTCACCTGCGGATGCCGGAACAAAAAATGTACCAGACAGCATAGACGCTGCTAATATTGACGTAACAAATCTGTTTCCTTTGATCTTCATATATACCAAGCCTTTCTTTATAAAACCTCTTTACATTCTTATCTGCGAGCGAGTAAGCTTGCACTCCCTCGCTAGTTTCGCAGTAACAATTCACGAGTGAACTATTACTAAATATTACAAAATTATTACACTTCGAGGGGCATTATAACAAAATTATTACGAGATGTCAAGTGAAATCGGGATAACGATTAAGAAAGAGAGCGCGTTTTTCGCCAAAAAAGCCACCTGCAATCGGGAAAATGACACTTTACTGTGCCTTTCCCGATATTAGGCGGCTCTTAATTATTTACTCTCTTCCTCTGAAGAAGCTTCACTTACCACTTCCTCTGACTCATCAGACTCACTTGATTTTTCTTCTTTTGTTGATTCTTTCTCGCCAGTTTCACTTTCTGAGGTTTCCTCACCACTAGTTTCACTTTCTGATGTTTCTTCCTCGCTTGGTGCTACGTAAACCGGAGTTGTAAAGCGGATTGTGTCAATCACATCCTCATCTACCTTAAACTTGGAAGAATCGTCCTGAATCTCGGCATATTTCTCTGAGAACAATGCTGTCTTTCTGCTTTCAATCTCTGAATCGATGGCACTCTGACGTGCTTCCTCATCGTTATCATCAAGACAGCGGATGATGTAGATGCTGCCGTCATCGCTTCTATATACAGTGCATTCGTCTGTTGCCAGTGCCCATGCAGCTGCATTATATACAGCAGTTCCATCCTCACTAATGGAAATCTCAGAATTTGTTGCAGTAAAGTGACTGTCATTTTGATAATCACTGATAAAGTCTGCTGCATCATTTCCTTCCTCAAATTCCTTAAGGATCTTGTCTGCTGCATCGTTCATCGCATCCTGACGTTCCTGCTCTTCTTCTGAAAGTGTTTCTGCCTCAGTTGAATCTTCAGTGGATGCCTCAGAGGAAAGTTTTGAAACATTCTCGCTTGATGCTTCCTCAGTTGATACTGCCTCAGTTGATGCTTTTTCACTGCTTGCTTCTTCTGTGGAAGTCGTTACATCCTTGGATGCACTTTCTGATTCTGCTTCTGTATTCTCTATAGAAGATGCCTCTTCGCTGCTGTCTTCATCACTTGACACTTCTGTAGTTGCCCCATCGGCTGCTGTCGTCTCTGTCAGTTCACTTGGCGTCAGCTTTACATATGCGATCTTTTTGCGAAGGAACTCATCATCACCAACTGTCGTATCAACATCAGCAACAAGATCCATATAAACAAGATTTGCAATTGCATTCTCTGTATATGTCTTTTCAATCAGCTCATCTGTTGCGCCGACTGCTTCCAGATAATCCTCTGATTCTGTCTGAAGCTTTTCAATTGCCTCATCTACCTTTGCTTTTTGATCATCACTTAACTCAATGCCATTTTTCTTTGCATACTCATTTAATACAAGTGTCTGGCGAAGCTGTGACAGAGACATCTGCTTGATGTAATCACCGACTGTCATGCCTGAACCATCGCCCATATCGTTGCCGCAGATGTTTGATCCAAAATAGGATTCATAGGTATACTCCATGGAACGTATCATATAAGTAACCTCATCCAGCATGATATTTGTATCGCCAAATGAAACAGCAACTGTATCCTCTGGTGCCTTTTTCTCTAACTGTTCGCATCCGCCTAATGTACTAACGGCAGTAGCTGCTGCGAAGGCTGCTGCTGCATACTTCATAATTCGGTTCATAAATTTACCTCACTCTATTTCTATATTCTCTATCAACGCTCCGAAGTGCATCTTCTTTATCGGGCGCCTCGTGAACTTTGCTTTTCATTTTAGCATGATTTTATGAAACAATCAACGTTTTTATATCGCTTAACAGTTTTTTCAATGTTTTCAATGTCAGCGTTTTTTCTTTGACTGCGCCATCTCCTGCCCTCAATAAGAAATAAGGATTGTCTTTGTCAAGCAGACGAAGTGCACCTCGGTAAGACTGTATCAGATCCGGCACACGCATCGTGTCAAATTTTGCTCTTGGATGCATGAACAGGCGAATCTCTGTTGACGAGGACTTGATTTCTTTAATATAGAGAGAATGCGCATCCGCACGAAGGATTGACACCTCAAGCAAGTTGGTGACTGGCTTTGGAACACTTCCAAAACGGTCGATAAGCTCGTCGATCATATCCATTGACTCTTCCTCTGTCTCGACTGCTGCAATACGCTTGTAGATTTCCATCCTGTCTTCTTCGTTTCGTATATAGCTGTCTGGAATGTAAGCGCTGATTGGAATGTCCACCGTTGTTTCAAAGGTTTCCTCCATCTCAAGCTCACCCTTTTCTTTTTTGACAGCCATATTTAACATCTTGCAGTACAAATCATAGCCAACTGCTTCCATATGCCCGTGCTGCTCACTGCCAAGCAAATTTCCAGCGCCTCGAATTTCCAGATCACGCATGGCTATCTTAATACCTGAACCAAGATCAGTATACTCACGAATTGCCTGAAGACGCTTTTCAGCCTCTTCTTTTAAAATCTTGTTTCGCTGATACATTATAAAAGCATAGGCAGTGCGGTTTGAACGGCCTACACGTCCTCTTAGCTGATACAGCTGTGCAAGTCCGTAGCGGTCAGAATCGTGGATGATAATAGTATTTACGTTTGGAATGTTTAAGCCTGTCTCTATAATAGTTGTGGAAACAAGCACGTCTATATCACCGTTAACAAAGTCCATCATGATTTGTTCTAGCTGACGCTCTGACATTTGACCATGTGCAAAGGCAACATTTGCATCTGGCACAAGCTTTGCTATCTGTGCCGTAATCTGATCAATATCCTTGACACGATTATACACATAATAAACCTGTCCGTCTCTGGCAAGCTCTCTGTTTATTGCTTCGCGAACCATCTCCCAATTCATTTCCATTACATATGTCTGAATCGGTCTTCTCTCATACGGTGCTTCCTCCAACACACTCATATCGCGCACGCCTATCATACTCATATGAAGTGTTCTCGGAATCGGTGTTGCCGTTAGTGTCAGCACGTCAACGTCTTTTTTAAGCTGCTTAATCTTTTCCTTGTGCGTGACACCAAAGCGCTGTTCCTCATCAATAATCAAAAGGCCTAGATCTTTAAATACAACATCCTTTGACAGCACACGATGCGTTCCTATTACAATATCGGCAAGACCCTTTTTTAAGCGCTCAAGTGATGCCTTGATCTGCGCTGACGTGCGAAAGCGTGATAAAAGTTCAATTCGAATTGGATAGTCCTTCATTCGCTCAACAAATGTATTGTAATGCTGTTGAGCAAGAATAGTTGTCGGCACAAGAAATACGACCTGCTTACTGTCCTGCACAGCCTTAAAGGCAGCTCTGATGGCAATCTCTGTTTTTCCGTAGCCTACATCACCGCACACTAAGCGGTCCATGATTTTCGTGCTTTCCATATCAGCTTTTGTCGCATCAATTGCTGCAAGCTGGTCTGCCGTCTCATCAAATGGTACAAGCTCTTCAAATTCTTTCTGCCATACAGTGTCTGCTCCATACTGATAACCGTGACCACTCTGGCGCACTGCATACAGCTCCACAAGCTCCTTTGCAATGTTGTTGACTGCTTTTTGAACACGGCTTTTTGTTTTTGTCCACTCCTGGCCGTTCAATTTGTTAAGCTTTGGCTGCTTAGACTCTGAATCAGCATACTTTTGGATCATATGAAGCTGTGTAACAGGAAAATACAGCTTTCCGCCATCACCATATTCTATCTTAATATAATCTTTTGTTACCTTATCCACAATCTGTCGCTCTGTTCCGCGATAAATTCCCAGTCCATAATTTTCATGCACCACATAATCACCAGGCTTTAGCTGCGCAAAATCACTTATTCGCTGACCCTGATAGTGGCTCTTTTTTTCTTTTTTCTTTTTCTTAACACCAAAGATATCGCTCTCTGTGATAACAGCAAATTTTAGCATCGGATATAAAAAGCCACGGTGAAGGTTTCCGTAAGTAACCATAATCTCACCTGGATTTATCTTTTTATCCTCGTCCTCGCTGTAATATGCCAAAAGATCATACTCTATAAGCTGATTGACAATGCGGTTTGCACGAGTTCTTGACGGACACAAAAGGACAATTCGGTACTTTTCCTTCTTCCAGTGTGTCAGATCCTTAATTAAAAGTTCAAAACCTTCACGATATGTGTTCATGTTCTGAACATTTACTGCGTAGCTGTTTACCACCGTAAAGTCAGCCAGGCGGCTGTCAAGTGAAGACAGTGCTGCAACCTGACCGCGCTCAAAAGCAGCAAGCACATGTTTTGCCGGTGTTAAAAGCGCTGTCTGACCTGGCAAAAGAAAGCCCTGCTCCAGACGATTTTTCATGCTTTCCTCAAACTCAGCCTGCACACCATCACCGCGCTCTTTAAGACGCATCGGCTCATCAAGGAAAACTAACGTGTTCTTCTCATCAAAATATTCAGAAAGTTGAACAGTGCGCGGATAAAAATAGCTTATATAGCTGTCTGGTGCCTCTAATACAACATCTTCGCCAAGTGCCTCTAATATGCGGTTTGTCTCCTCACGAAGACGCTTCGCCTTGTCTGGCTCCTTTACTTTTTTAAAGACAGCTAACTGGCTCTCAAGCTCATTTTGAATCATTCCCACAGCACGCCGTCTTGCCGTATCATCTGCGATCACCTCTGCCGCTGGAAAAACAGATACGCACTCGATCTGATCCATTGAGCGCTGGCTCTGCGGTTCAAAGCAGCGAATCGTATCTATTTCATCTCCCCAAAGCTCGATTCTAACCGGAACCTCCATTGTCAATGGATATACATCAGCAATACCTCCATGAACAGTAAACTGTCCTGGCTCCTCCACACGTCCTACACGCTCATATCCCATCACAGTCAGGTCATGCTTTAGCTTTTCAAGATCAAGCTCATCACCTTCTTTTAGCTTTATCACATGACTCATCAGCTGTTCAAACGGCACTGCCGCGCTCATGAGCGCATCCATTGTCGTGATGATAACCTTCGCCTCGTTTTGATAAAGTGCTGCAAATGCCTTCATGCGCTCTGCAATGATGGCATTTCCCTGCAGATCTGCGCTAAAAAAGATCAGGTCACGCGGTGGAATCACATAGACCTGACTGCAAAATAATTTATAATCTTCCTCAATTTCCCTTGCCCGCTGTTCATTGTACGTCACAACAAGCTGCACTTTTTTCTCTCCAAGAAAGGTGCTCATAAAATGCACCTTCTCGGAGTCAATACAGCCTGTCATGCCCACTGGATCTGTTCCCTTCAAAAAATCTCTTGAAAAGTCTTCATATTCCAGCAGGTCCGTCAGCGGATTTGCAAAAATACCCACAATTGACCCTCCTTATCATTATTTTGTTTTCTTCTGGTTATAATGATTCATGGTTGCCTCTAGTCCGTTGTTCATTAAGGAGCAAACTGCATCTGCTGCTTCTTTGTAGCCGTCTTCCATTGCCTTTTTTTCTTCGCCCTGGAAATGGCTGAGTACAAAGTCTGCTAAATCCATCTTTGGCGGCTTTGCTCCGATTCCGACACGCACTCTTGGAAAATCCTGTGAATTGCAATGCAGAATGATATTTTTCATACCATTATGACCGCCTGCACTTCCTTTACCACGCACGCGAAGCTGTCCTGGCTCTAGGTTAATATCATCATATACTACAATTAAATCAGAGATATCTGTTTTGTAGTAATTCATGACCTCCTGAATACACTCTCCGCTTAAATTCATGAAAGTCTGAGGCTTTACTAGAACAACCTTTTGTCCCTCAATCGCGCCTGTTCCAATTAAGCCCTTAAATTTTTTTGTTGTTACATCAATATTGTATTTGTCAGCAAGGTAATCAATAACCTCAAAGCCAACGTTATGTCTTGTTCCTCTATACTGTGCGGTTGGGTTGCCCAGACCTGCTATGATATACATGTTTTTTCCTCCTTCTGCCACTGGGGACAGGCACGGTGGCATTAAAAAGCAATTGCCGCGGCGTCCCTGTCCCCGATGGCGCTCATGTTAGTTCAATTTATTATACGGTCACTCATTCCAAGCGAATCGGCAAGTGCCTGCAGATCAAAATCTTCTGGCACTGTGATACCATTTACAGGAAGCGGTCTGCGTCTGTCAAAGACGTCATATACGTCAAACAGATCACTTGTGAGTACCTTCTCTGGATAAACCATCTGCTTAAACATCATCTGACCATCCATGTTGCGACGGCCCTGACGCATGTAATTTGAGCCATACTGCAGCCAGTACTGAGTACTGTCTACGTTGCAGAAATATCTAAAGCCTACATCCCAGAGCTTTTTGAATTTTTCATTTTCAAATGTATACTGTGATGGTCTCCAGTCTCCTACATCTGCTCCTAACGGATATAAAATAATATCTGTATCTCCGATTATAGATTCTACTTCGCGCTCCCACATATCTGTGTCCCATACAAGATGTTCATAGCTTGTACTTGTCATATTCAGATGACCCCAGCTGTGGCTGGCAAGCTCCCAGCCCAGATTGCGAATTGCCTGTGCAACTTCTCGTGCTGTCTGCTTGTCCTGCTCAATATTTTCATTTGGTGACGTATGATCTTCGCGCTTTTCTTTATCGTTTGCAGGTGTAGAAACGTAATAGTCACAATTTTCATTGTACCAGAAATCACTTGTGCGATAGCCTAAAATACCATCATATCCCGTAAATGCCAGAATACCCTTTGAACCCTGATAAGAAAAGTCAGGATGTGTTTCAATAAAATCCTCTAAAACAGTCAAAACGTCATAAGAACCATATGATACGCTTCCATCACGCTCAACATACTCATTTACAACCTTACCGTTTTCATCAAGACAGAGCTTTGTTGCAAATCCAGTTCCTGTCATATACTCATAATAGCATACATCGTCTTCGGAAAGTACAAATGGCTTTTTTCCTCTCGGAAGATAAATTGGCTGCTGCACCATCTGCACGGTGCCGTCTGGCTGCGTTTCCATCTTTGCAATCTTATGAAGGCTTATCAAAACATAACCCTTGTCATACATAGACTGCATTATATCCTTAAATTCTTCGATGGTTGTCATTACCTGATCATAATCACTGCTCTTATAGCTTTCAAATGCAAGCTCACTGTCAACAATAAGACTATGGAAAAAGATATGTGTAATCTTATCATAATCTGTCCACTGTACAGCCTGTGATTTCAAACTCTCATAGCTTTGAATGCAGCTAACATATGTTTCATTATCTGCATAGCCAGGTATTGACTGAATCTGTGCAATTGCACCGTCATAATCGTACTGCATTGCCTTTAAATTAGCAGCCTGTACGACTGGATCACTGCTTTGTACAAGAGCACCATCCGCAGCCGCCTCTGTTGCCTTCCATGTTTCGTATTCCACAGGTGCTTTCGTCGATGATGCCTGATCTGGCTGCACATGTGGAAGCGTCACTGGGCGCAGGCATACCCATGCCACTACACCAAGACCTGCACATGCAATTACAAGCAGCACCAAAAGTATTACAATAGGCGCACCTGATTGGCCTCTTTTTATTTTCTTTTTCTGATAGTCTTCCCAGCTGCGTCTTTTCTTTGCCATTTGTTCCTCCATTTTCTTTGTTTACGGCACTGGAACGGTCATTCCCTGAAGTACATATTTTGTATCAGTCTCAAATACATACGCATTCACAATGTATGAACCGTGCTCGTTTTTATGCTCACTTACTGGAACATAGCATGTCGCTGTGTTTCCAGATACGGTCATGTTATGCCATACCAGATCATCCTGTCCATTTGCTGCTGTCCACACTGCAGTTGAAACCTTTTTATAGCCTGCAGGTGCATTAAATTGAATTGTCACACGGAAACCATTTGATGATAATTCTGTTACATATGGAATCGCCATCGACAGCACACCTGTACCGCTGCCATTATTATTTCCTGAACTGCCTCCAGGATTTGCACCTGATGGAACAGTTACATTGACCCCCTTTAATGGTGCTAATTTTCCTGCTTTATCATATAGGTAAATATGAGTCGTGTATGCTCCGCTCTCTCCCTTATGGGCACTTGATGGCACGTAAAATGTAGCTGTATCACCGTTTACGCTTGCCTGATGCCACACTAGATCATCCTGTCCATTTGCGTTTGTCCATGTTGGCATCAATACTTTGCTTACTCCTGACGGTGCATTTATTTTTGCCGTAACTCGGTAGCCCGATGCACTAAGTTCCGTAATAGAAACATCACCAATTGAAAGGCTTGATGACGCAGATGTCGATGCTGGAACTGTTACATTTTCACCCTTTAGCGCAAACTGTCCCTGTCTATCATATACATAAATATGCGTAATATATGCACCGCTTTCTCCTTTATGGGCACTGACTGGAACATAGAATGATGCAGTATTACCACTAACACTTGCCTGATGCCACACAATGTCATCCTGTCCGTTTGCCTCTGTCCATGTCGGCATCATAACACGGCTCACACCTGCATCTGCCGAAAATGTTACATTTACACGATAGCCTGACGAAGACTGCTCTGTTATGCTTGTTGATACAATTCTCACTGGCGCCGCATTTGTCACCACCGGCGCTGCTCCTACTAGCAGTGATGCCGCCAATAGTCCCGCTGCTGTTTTTCTCCTTTTCATACTTTAAAACCTCGCCTTTCCAAAAATAATTACGTTACATTTTCCCTCAGCCACATTATACCGAATGAAGACGACAATTGCAAGAGAAAGAAAGACTGCCCTAAGGCAGTCTTTCTTTTATAAGTATTCATATATCTTTGTCGAATTGTTATGAAATCAAAGTTTATGCTTCCTGCAAAGCCTCCTCGTATTTCTCGAGAATAATCTTCTGCACATAATCTCTTGTCTCTGAGTTAATGGGATGTGCGATATCTCGGTATTCTCCTGTCGCCGATTTACGGCTTGGCATCGCAACAAATACTCCCTTTTCTCCTTCGATCACCTTGATATCGTGAACCACAAATTCATTGTCCAGCGTAATAGAGACGATTGCTCTCATCTTACCATCCAGTGCAACTTTGCGCACTCTCACATCTGTAATTTCCATCCCAGTATTGCCTTTCCGTCCTCTGCACGCCTTTGTGCAGCTAATTTTTATTCTTCTTTTATAATAATATAGATATACATTCGGATTCGCTTCGCTTCATCCTCATGTTTTTGGCAGGGATCAAGGTCACAAGCTTTCTCATGCAAGCATGATTCGCTTGTGACTTTGATCCCCTGGTATTATCAAATGATGAAGCGGTCTTTCTTCTCTACAACGATGCGAATATCACCTGGCTCTGACTTATAGCATGCATTTGCTTCGATGGTTCCTCTGCTCTCTACGATGCAGTTTTCAATGACTGCATTGTCTCCGATATAAACATCGTTCATGATAATAGAATTTTTGATAACACAATTGTTTCCAATATATGCCTTCTTGAATACAACAGAGTTTTCAACTGTACCGTTTACAATACTTCCACATGCGATCAGGCTGTTTGAAATATTAGCACCCGGATTATATTTTGCCGGCGGCAGATCATCTACCTTTGTGAATACACTGTTGCCTTCCTTGAAGAAATAACTACGGACATCTCTCTTTAAGAAATCCATATTTGTTCTGTAGTAAGCCTCAACTGAGGAGATGTTGTTCCAATATGTTTCAAGCTGGTATGCATAAATTCTCTTGATATCCTTATAACGGATCAGAATATCCTTGACCAGATCATATCTATCTTCCTCTGCTGCACGCTCAATTAACTCAATCAAAAGACGTCTTCTGATTACATAGATACCACATGAAACATTTCTGGAAGTCTCAATCATTGGCTTTTCCTCGTAGCCTCGGATTCTTCCGTCATCATCTGCCTTCACTTGTCCAAAGCGGCTTAAATCCTCTCCCTCTGGCATTTCCTTGCAGACAACAGTGATATCAGCACGCTTCTGAATGTGGTACTCCAGAATCTTATTATAATCCAGCTTATAAATTCCATCGCCAGAAGCCAGAACCACGTATGGTTCATGGCTTCTTTTGAGGAAATGCAGGTTCTGATACAGGGCATCGGCTGTACCCCGATACCAGTTACTATTTTCAGCGGTTATAGTAGGGGTGAATACATATAAACCGCCCTGCTTTCTTCCAAAATCCCACCACTTTGAAGAGTTTAAATGCTCATTCAAGGATACGGTGTTATACTGTGTTAAAACTGCTACTTTCTGAATACGGGAGTTTGACATGTTGCTCAGCGCGAAATCAATGCTGCGATAGGTTCCTACCATTGGCATAGCAGCGATCGCACGGTTATATGACAGCTCCTTCATTCTCTTGTTGTTTCCACCGGCTAAAATTATACCAATCGCTTTCATTCTTCCTCGCCTCCCTTGATGATGTATCCGCCGCTTACAAGATTTCCATCCGGATAATCTTCAATAGCGGTCTTTCCGGCAATTGCTACGTTCTTTCCAATTGTAACGCCATCCGGAATTTCGGAGCCTTCTGCAACGGTTACAAGATCACAGCAGTAAACCTTCTTATTATACTGGCTGTCTGCATACTCACCGACACCAATCGTACAATTTTCTCCAACAACTGCATCCTGTGCGATGATTGACTTGTAAATCTTTGTTCCCTTCTTGATTACAGCACCCTGCATCAAAATGGAATCATAAACTTCTGCACCTTCTTCAACAATAACTTCTGGTCCAATAACGCAGTTTCGTACTCTTCCATAGATTTCAGAGCCATCACCTATGATACAGCGCTCAATCTGTGCCGTATCTGCAATATACTGCGGCGGCTGGTTATCAGATTTAGTATATATCTTCCAGAACTCTTCATACAGATTAAATACAGGAACGATATCAATCAGCTCCATATTTGCTTCCCAGTAGGAATGAAGTGTTCCAACATCCTTCCAATATCCATTAAATTCATAGCAGAATACTCTGTCACCACGCTTATGGCAATATGGAATGACATGCATACCAAAGTCGCAGTTTGGAATATCTTTATTTGTGATCAATGCCTCACGAAGCACAGACCATGTAAATATGTAAATACCCATGGAAGCTAAATTGCTTCTTGGATGTGCAGGCTTCTCTTCGAAATCAGTGATACGGCCTGTATCATCTGTGATCAGCACGCCAAAACGGCTTGCCTCCTCAATCGGAACAGGCATAGCAGCCATCGTAACGTCTGCATTGTTTGCCTTATGATAATCAAGCATCACTTGATAATCCATTTTATAAATGTGATCACCGCCTAAAATCAATACATACTCTGGATTAAAGCTGTCGATATAGCGAATGTTCTGGTAAATTGCATTTGCAGTACCAGTATACCAATCACTGTTCTCGTTTGCTTCATATGGAGATAGTACTGTCACTCCTCCATAATTACGGTCGAGATCCCACGGAATACCTATGCCGATATGGGTATTCAAACGAAGTGGCTGATACTGTGTTAACACACCTACTGTATCCACCCCTGAATTAATGCAGTTACTTAATGGGAAGTCAATAATGCTGTATTTCCCGCCGAAGGATACAGCTGGCTTCGCTACTTCTGAAGTCAAAACTCCAAGACGGCTTCCCTGTCCGCCCGCCAATAACATGGCGATCATTTCCTTTCTAACCACAAAATCACCCCTTTGTTCTTTAATTGTTGTGTTATCAGTTCACCAAGCGCCTGTCATCAAGTGAAATAAACTGTCTAACAGTGAAGGCACATAAGTGCAAGCTTGTGAATAGGCGTTTGGGGAACTGTAATCTTTTAGTACTTGTCGTTATTATAGCACATCTCTTTCAAAAAGTGAACAATTTACAGAAAAAAAAATATGCATTTTTATTTATTTGTTACAGTTCACGCGTCGGGTTACGAATGTCCTTCGGTGCAATGGTTTCGTCGCCGGACCAAACTCCGCAGGTTCCTGTTATGTTCCTTCTTATTATACATTACTTTGAAAGACCTGCTCCAAGTGTCCGCCTCGTGAAATCCATTCACCTTCGGGCTTTGCTGTAAATATTAGTTTATCCGTGAACTATAACTCTTTCTGCACCATATATACTGATGGTGCAAATATTGGTTGTGACTTTTATTTTTGTGTGGTATGATAGTACTATTGTTTATAATATCATTGCACAGGGTTTTTGACAACCCGTCAGCTTTACGAAAGGATTTTATTTATGGACGAAAATAAAAAATATCACAATCCAGATGATGATGGCATCAATAATGAAAGCGATAGCGACACCTATGATCCGTATGAGGAATATGTAAAGGATAAGGTTCATGAGGAGCAAAAGGAGGAGTATGGTGATTCTTATGCGCGCTATACTGATCCGCAGATGGGTCCTGAGGATGATAGAGGCCGTTCCTACAAACCACATCACAGACGTGCTACTAATCTTGAGAAGATTGGCTTCGCAATGAGTATTGCTGCTTTGATCTGCTGTTGCTGTGCCAATATTTATTTGACGCTTGGTGTTTCTATCATGTCTCTTGCTGTTTTAATCTGTTCTCGCTTTTTTGCAAATGAGGATCATCACTTTCACCCTATTGCAATTACTGGAATTATTATCAGCAGCATCTCTATTGTGATTGTTGCGTTTATCCTCTTCTTCTATCTTGTTCTTTATCCACAGCTGTTAGAGGATCCAACTTACCGCGATATGCTCAAGCAGATGCAGGATCTTTTAAATAATAAGGCAAATTCACTGCTTCCTTCTGAGTCTGGCGCAGTAGAAGTACCAAACACAGTTCCGATGCCAACAGGCAATGGGGATACAATCTAAAATTTAAAAATACGGCACAGCCTATGGTTTACCCCATTAGCTGTGCCGCATTTTTTATGATAAAATTAAGAAAAAACAATAATACCGTTGCCCATAAATGCCAGCTTCGATATTTGAAGCCTCTAATACGTCCTTTTGACAGATAGTGAAGACTTTGCCAGCACAAAAATATAATTGTCCATACGGCAAGATATGGTACTGCCGGATGATAACAAATACTGTCAAACAGCCTGCCACAAAGAAGCGCCTTTACTGCTCGTGTGCCGCCGCAGCCTGGGCAATACCAGCCAGTGAGGCTATAAATAAAGCATGGTGCCCCCTGTGCGATCCATTCAAGATCAAGCACATGCAAAATGCCAAGGCCGCCAACAAAAATAATTATACCAGCCACTATAATGCAAAAGAGGACATCTTCTGTCCTCTCTGCATGATCTTTATTTTTATGATCCATAATCATTCTTACTTTGCCAAACGAATTACACTTACAACTGGATAGTTTTCGCACAGCGCATCAAATTCATTTTCAGCCCACTCTGCTGTAATAAGTCCAAACTCATCTGCAATACCAGCATCTACGATATGCTTTGCCTTAAAGCTTTCTGCTACAGCGTTTGCATCTGATCCCTTTACACGCACAAAGTAGCTGTGTGTTGATTTTAAATGATCTGAAACAGTCATCTTTCCTGGCTCATATGGTGCAATCTCAGTGATCTTTGGATTTCTTGCTGCATTTACAACATCTGCCACTACAGCGGAAGCTGTTGGAAGCTTTCCTGCTCCTGCACCATAAAACATCAAATCACCCATGCTCTCACCGCGAACAAGAATTGCGTTCATTACGTCATTAACTGCAAAAAGCGGATGCTCGTTTGTGATCATAACTGGGCATACCATTGTACTTATACTTCCATCATCTTTCTTTTTGCTTGTTCCAAACAGCTTGATACGGCTGCCAAGAACCTTTGCGTATGCAAAATCAGCTGATGTGATCTTTGTAATACCCTCAGTATAAACATCCTCATAATCTACATATTTGCCAAATGCAAGTGAGGACAAAATTGCAATCTTTCTGCGTGCATCATGACCCTCAACATCTGCCGCTGGGTTTCTCTCTGCATAGCCTCTCTCCTGTGCATCCTCAAGGACTGCATCATAATCAAGACCATCTTCACTCATCTTGGTTAACATATAGTTTGTGGTGCCGTTTAGAATACCGGTAATCTCGGTTACTGCATCGGAAGTAATGCTTGAAACAAGAGGACGAATAATCGGAATACCGCCGCCTACACTTGCCTCAAATAAGAAGCTTACATGATGTGCCTTTGCAATCTCAAGAAGCTCTGGACCATGCGCTGCAACAAGCTCTTTATTGGAAGTTGCAACATGCTTTCCAGCCTCAAGACAAGCCTTTACGAAGGCATATGCCGGCTTTGTTCCACCCATAGTCTCAACAACGATTGAAATTTCTGGGTTCTGTGTAATCAGATTAATATCCTTTACTACCTTATCTTCCATCACGTCGCCTGGGAAATCGCGAAGATCAAGTACGCATGCCGGCACGATCTCATCTCCTGCCTTCTTTGCGATTGTTTCCTTATTATTCAGCAATACCTGCACAACTCCTGAACCGATATTTCCATATCCTAACACTGCTACCTTAATCATACTTACGTCCAACCTTTCCAGTTATGTGATTTTTGAGCTTTGAGGGTCTTTTTACTCTCCTGTGTCCTCAGATACCTTCTCTCCTGTAGACAGCCATCTTAAATACGCGCTGATAAACAGATCGATGTCTCCATCAAGCACAGCGCCTGCATTTCCGCTGCTGGCACCAGTACGATGATCCTTTACCATAGTGTATGGCTGAAGTACGTAAGAGCGAATCTGATTTCCCCACGCGATGTCTTTTACCTCACCACGGATGCCGGAAATCTTTTCTTCATTTTCCTGCTGCTTTAACATATACAGCTTTGCCTTTAACATCTGCATTGCCTTGTCCTTGTTCTGGAACTGGGAACGCTCATTCTGACAGGTAACAACGATACCAGTCGGAAGATGCGTAATACGAATTGCAGATGAGGTCTTATTGATATGCTGTCCGCCGGCACCACTAGAACGGTAGGTATCGATACGAAGATCATCATCGTTGATTTCAACATCAAGATCTTCCTCGATCTCTGGCATAACATCACAGGAAACAAAAGAAGTCTGACGCTTTCCTGCTGCGTTAAATGGGGAAATACGAACCAGTCTGTGAACACCCTTCTCAGATTTTAAATAGCCGTAGGCATTCTCACCATTTACCTGGAAGGTGACTGACTTAATTCCAGCCTCATCACCATCAAGCATATCAAGAACTTCTACTGAGAAGCCATTTCTGTCAGCGTAACGTGTATACATACGATACAGCATACTAGACCAGTCGCATGCCTCAGTACCGCCGGCACCTGCATTCAAACGAATGATGGCATTATTTTTATCATACTCACCATTTAACAGTGTGCTAAGTCTGAGTGCTTCAAGGTTTGTCGTGAACTCATCAAGAGACTCCTGAATGACAGGAATAACCTCTGGATCATTCTCCTCGTAACCCATCTCAATAAGCTCACTAATATCGTCATACTGAGTAGACAATGTTGTGTAGCTCTTTACGGTATCTTCCAGACTCTTTAACTCTTTTGTCATCTTCTGAGAACGCTCTGGGTCATCCCAGAAATCAGGAGCTTCCATATAACGTGAAAGCTCTGCAATTCTCTCTTTTTTGGCATCCAGATTTAAAGAAGCACCAAGCTCCTTTAACATCGGGACATAAGTAGACAGTGTGTACTTAAACTGATCTAACTCTACCACTTTTCTTCCTCTACTTTCTTTAATTCAAATTCAATATTTCAAGTTCAATATATCTTTGCGTCATTTACTCAGCAAATCTTCCGCAGCACTGCTTATATTTCTTGCCAGAACCGCATGGACACGGATCATTTGGCTGAATCTTCGGTGCATTTCTGCGAACCGGTGCCTTCACGCCGCTGTCATCCTTGTTTGTTCCTGTCACCTTTGCTACCTGCTCACGCTCCTCTGGCTTTTCAACCTTTACGCGGAACATCATCTTGACAGTATCCTCACGGATGCTTGCCATCATCTCGTTGAACATGTCATAGCCTGCCATCTTATACTCATTGAGCGGATCGCGCTGTGCATATGCCTGAAGACCGATACCCTGACGTAGCTGATCCATATCGTCGATGTGATCCATCCACTTGCGGTCGATGGTCTTTAACAGAACAACGCGCTCTGCCTCTCTCATGCTCTCTGGATCTGGGAACTCGCTTTCCTTGTCTGCATAAGCCTGCAGTGCCATCTCTGTAAGAGTCTCTTTTAATGCTGCCTTCTTCATGTTCTTTGTTTCATCTGCTGACGGCATATATTCGGTAAGCGGAATGATGGAACGAAGCTCGATATTTAACTGAGTGAAATCCCAATCCTCCGGTGCCTGCTCATCTGAGATTGTGCGGTCTACAACCTGGCTGACGATATCTCTAATCATCTTTAAGATAACATCCTTCATGCTCTCTCCATCAAGAACCTGACGGCGCTCCTTGTAGATGATTTCACGCTGCTCATTCATGACCTCATCATACTTTAAGACATTCTCACGAATACCGTAGTTGTTGCCCTCGATCTTCTTTTGTGCCTTCTCAATTGCAGATGTTAACATCTTGTGCTCAATCTGCTCGCCATCCTGAACACCAAGCGCATTGAACATGCTCATGATCTTTTCTGAACCGAACAGACGCATCAGATCATCCTCAAGGGAAATATAAAATCTGGATTCACCAGGATCACCCTGACGACCGGAACGACCTCTTAACTGGTTATCGATACGTC